>Ga0134094_1000203_pt1 | contig 82201 bp, 70 predicted proteins | sample 5_1taG_FD_94458 | JGI IMG/M metagenome (GOLD analysis project Ga0134094, IMG submission 94458) | Switchgrass degrading microbial communities from high solid loading bioreactors in New Hampshire, USA - 5_19_20_110_A1 metaG | ecosystem: Engineered > Bioreactor > Semi-continuous > Anaerobic >... | reverse complement strand
TTGGGCGCCCAACAACCGCGACAAACCCTGCTTTATAGTTCGTGTTTGTTTCATCTACCATAGCATAAATTATAGCTGAACTTCATAACCGGCATCTCGCAGCGCGCGTATGCCGGTTTCAAGGTCTTCCTCACGGATCAACAGATAATCGGTGTCGTAGGTGGAGACTGCGAACAGGCTTACCCCGGCATTTGCGAGCGCTCCGGCAAGCGCAGCCAGAATGCCGGTAAGCGAGAAATCCAGCGGGCCTTCCACCTTCAATACGCGCCACCCCGGCTCTGCCCGGCTGCCTGTGGGGACATACCGGCTCTCGCACACGATCGACAGCTCGTCTCGAGTGCGGGTAATACTATAAAAATGCCCCCCCGCCGCCCAGGTGGGAATTCCCTCATCCGGAGACAGCCGGCAGATCGAGCAGATTTCATCCAAAACGCTCAGTTTTAGCATGGTGGATTCCCCGTATAAGTATTATGACAGATTCGACTATTTTTCGACTAAAACCGTAGGGTAAGCGTAGGCTATCCGTAGGCTAACCGTCAAGTACATCTGGTAAATTTCAAGTAAGATTGTTGTCAAGGGCGACTTCTCTTCTTCTCCTCCTTAACTGATAGCCGGGGTCGGCGTCCCCGGCTATCACCAATTTAAGCAAGAAATGCTCCCGGTTGCTATGGCGGCAGCCGGGAGCATTTCTGTTTCCTTTATGAAATGCTCTGCTTTACCAGCAAATTCCAGGTGCTTCTGGCAGTGGTTTCCCATGAAAATTTTTTCGCCTGCGCGCAGCCTGCATTCCGGAGTATTTCTCTCAGGCTCTCTGATGAAAGCAGGGCAATCATCTTCTGGGTGATTGTGTCGGGATCGTGTGGATCAGCATATAAGACCGCATCTTCGCCTACCTCGGGCAGCGATGCGGTTTTGGAGCAGATGACTGGGCAGCCTGCAGTCATTGCTTCTAAAACAGGCAGTCCGAAGCCTTCATAAAATGAGGGGAAGACAAAGCCTACAGCGTTCTGATAGAGCGCCTTGAGTTCTGTATCTTTCACATAGCCCAGGTGAACGGTGTTCTCTGGCAGTTCGTTATTCGAGGATTGAAACACCCGGTCAAATTTCCCGCCGACCAGAACCAGCCTGATATCACCGCGGTCCAGGCGGCGAAAAGCCTCGATCAGCCCGTGAAAATTCTTGTGCGGGCTTTGACTGCCTACACCCAGGAAGTATTTCTCATTCTCAAGCCCGGCTCGCTGCAAGATGGATGCGTCAGGCACGACGCCCATCAGTTGTTCGCTGCCGTGGGGAATCACTTCGATCCGGTCCGGCTTCGCTTTGCACCAGCGGACCAGTTCCTGTTTCGAAAACTCTGAAACGGTGATGATCATTCGCGCGCTTCTGGCTGCTTTCAGGTAGCTCAGGCGGTATTTGGTACGAAAGGGCAGCGAGTACGCCTGGGGAAAAGCATAGACCGAGGCATCGTGGATGGTCACGACCTGGTTGGGATGAAAGAACGAGCTGATGTTCGCCGGGGCAAATAAAAGCGTTCCTTGCGCAAAACGGGGCAGGTCCAACTGCTCCCACAAATTGCCTGTCAGGCGCCCTACGCTGTGCACTTCAATCTTTTCCCACCCAGGATCTTTGTCGCAGTCTGGTGGGACCAGGCAAACCAGGTCAATTCCCTGCGGGTCAATAGCCCCATTCACCAGAAGACGATCGAGGGCGCGGAACAATTCCAGCGCATAACGCTGCACTCCGGTGACCGGTTGGGTCAGGAAGCGTCCGTTGATGGTGATGGTTTGCTTCACTGTCGATTTTAATGTCATTTCAGGCGAAGGATTATTCTGATTTGCCTACGCCTAAGCGGTGATACTCAAATCCTTCTGCTTTCCACAGCGCCTGACCCCAACCAGAGACACAGTCAATCACGACTCTGGCTTTCGTCAGCTTTGAGACCTCAGAAGGTTTAAGCTCGCGCAGCGGCGTATGCTTCACCAGCAGCAGCAGCGCGTCTGCATTTGCGGCAGCCTTTTCAAAAGATGGGCACAGCTCAATGCCGGGTACTGACGCGCCGGGTTTAAACGGCTCAAAAGCGGAGACGACGGCGCCTGCATTTACCAGTAGATGGCAGGTTTCAATCGCCGGGCTTTCGCGTAAATCATCCACGTCTGGCTTGTAAGAGAGGCCTAATGCAGCGATGCGCTTGCCTTCTACCGAGCCGCCAAGCGCCCGTTTGACCAGCGCAAAGGCGAACCCAGGCTGCTGATCGTTCACCTCGCGCGCCGTGCGGATTAATGGGGTGATGTCTGGCGCTGCCTCGACCAGGAACCACGGGTCGACGCTGATGCAGTGACCGCCTACACCCGGGCCTGGAGAGAGAATATTGACGCGCGGGTGCCGGTTCGCCAGCGAAACAGCTTCCCACACATCGACGCCAAAGCGATCAGCCAGCCTGGAAAACTCATTTGCCAGGGCGATGTTCACATCGCGGAAGGTGTTTTCCATCAGCTTGACCATTTCCGCGGTTGTGGCGTCCGTCAGGATGATTTGCCCCTTCACAAAGATGCTGTAAAGATCACAGCCGGCTTCTGCCGATGCGGAATTAATCCCGCCGACGATGCGCGCGTTCTCGATCAGCTCTCGCAGGATCTGGCCCGGCAGGACCCGTTCAGGAGAATATGCCAGGTAAAAATCTTCCCCGGCTTTTAACCCTGACTGTTCCAAAATTGGCAGAACCACACCGGTCGTGGTTTGCGGGGGCGAGGTCGATTCGAGCACGACCAGGTTGCCGCGCCGCAGGTGGGGGACTATCGATTCAGCAGCAGAGATAACATAGCTGAGATCCGCTTTTTTGCCCTCTTTAAACGGCGTAGGAACGGCGATGATAAAAGCGTCCGCGGGCTGAGGGTGTGTTTCGAGAATCAGCCTGCCGGAACGCAGCGCCGATTGGAAGATCGTGCGAAGGCCTGGTTCGTGAATGTGCACCTCGCCGCCCTGCAGGCACTTCACCACTTCAGCGTTGACATCAACACCAATCACCTGGACATCATGCGCGGCAAAAGTGCTGGCAGTTGGCAGGCCGATATAACCTAAACCGAGCACGCAAATTTTTGAAAATTTCACAAATGCACCTCTTGGGTAAAGAACAGAACCAGATTATAGCCTGTATTTGTCAAATTAGAAAGAAAAATTCAGCAATCGTGATATAATTGCTCCGCGCAAGATGCCGCACTACGGGCCCGTAGCTCAGTGGCAGAGCGCGCGGCTCATAACCGCTTGGTCGCAGGTTCGAACCCTGCCGGGCCCATGTTCTCCAAGGTTTCACTTTATAATATTTTCATATATCCCTTTGTTTGCCGGGAGTCTCGCTGCCTGTCGAGAGTCCTGTGTTGTTTAATATATCGAATTAATTCTCCTGGACCGCCCGGGGAAGGTGGTGAATATGATTGGCCTTTTTCTGAAGCGCCTTGTCATCGATACGTCAGCCGAGGAGATTGGAAGGACCACGACGATCCTCGAGCAAAACGGAATTAAGTATGAGGTCCGGACCATACGCTCTCGCGGAACGATTGGTTCAGGTATCGATGCTCATGCTTATGCCAGGGCTAATCTCGCCCTGTACAAAGGGGCGCAGCAGCCGTCTTTCGTTTACTATGTTTATGTCAGGCGAAAAGACTACGATCGCGCCAGAAGGTTAATATCGGCGCAAGAAGATTGATATTGGCTGTGCTCTTTCTACGGCAGCACCCAGGATTGAATACTTCCATTTAAATCAGGTAGGGGGAACGACCTTACAGGTCTGGACATTAAGCAGCGCGGCAGTGCTTTTTGCCGTGAACTGATCGGTATTCAGCACGTTCACCGCCAGCTGCTGCCCATCCGGGCTCCAGACCAGACCGCCGATATCACCATTCTTCAGGCGTTGGATCGCTTCAGCATCAGTCATGCCGTGGTCCAGAGATTTTTTGAATGCTCACAATATCAATACAATTGAGAAGAGAAAAAGGTTGGAAAATTAGCTGCCCCGGACGTTCGTTACGAGAATCAGCACAGATCGATATCCAGCCAGGCGAGATCTGCCTTGATTTGCCCGATCCGGTATTGGCGCAGCAGCCATTTGAAAGAGGTTGGATCAACCGGCTCTGCGGATAAGGACTCCAGCCATTTTTGACAGACAGCACGCTGCGCGTCAACCAGGGCATTGACTCGCTCATGCCCCTCCTGGCGCGCGAAATAGATCTTCGCCATAAATTCCTGGCGCATGCGATGGTGCGCATCCACCGGGCTTCGCAGCCAGTTCTCATAAGCCGCCCGGCCGGCCGGGGTTAACTGGTAAATCTTTCGCGGCGGGCGCGCCGGCTCTTGAGGCTCAATCTCCCCACGGATATAGCCGTCTTGTTCCAATTTCAATAACAACGCATAAAGACGGCTCTGTTTAACATGCCAGATTGGTCCCAAGCCGTCAGGGCCGCAGACCTGCTGGTGAAGCTGGTAGCCGTGAACAGGCCCCTGTCGTAAAAAGCCGAGTAATGCGAATTCCATGCCTGGAGGGCGGCGGATCATTGGACTCATAGTGTAATTTCCCCTTTACTTATTAAATAAGTATACAAAAAATGAAGTCACGAATCGATGTGACGTTTGTAACATAACAATTGCAACAAAAAGAGTGGCATGCTACTATTTTATTGATAGAGATTGTACACCATTCGTTTAGATCCCCCTGCTATTACTGGCTACCACATCGTTGTTTCATTCTCACCGTCACAAAGTCAAATTCGAACAACTGAATAGTCAAGGAGTATTGGAGGCACTATGCTGAAAAAATCTCTCGTCATCAATGGAGTCGCCAAGACTCTGATTGTTGACCCCGAAGCCAGTCTGGCGGACGTTCTGCGCAGGCAGCTGCTCTTAACGGGTACGAAAGTATCGTGCAATGATGGGCACTGCGGCGCGTGTTCTGTCATCGTGGACGATAAGCTCACCCTGGCTTGTGTGACCAAGATGAGCCGTATTCCAGATGGCGCATCCATTTTGACAGTCGAGGGGATCGGCACGCCGGAGCAAATGCATCCTATTCAGGTTGCATTTGCTGTTCATGGCGCGGCTCAGTGTGGTTTCTGCACGCCCGGTATGGTTGTTTCAGCATATGCCTTGCTGAAACAAAACCCCAACCCAACCCGCGAAGAAGTGCGAGCCTGGCTGACCCGGCATCACAATGCCTGCCGCTGCACCGGCTACAAACCCATCGTTGACGGTATTATGGATGCGGCCAAAGTGATGCGCGGTGAGATGGCCCTCGAGGACCTTGAATACAAGCTCCCCGAAGACGGCAGAATCTGGGGCGGCAAGTACCCGCGCCCGACCGCTACTGCCAAAGTCACCGGCACGTTAGATTACGGCCAGGATCTTGGGTTGAAGCTGCCGCCCAACACGCTGCACCTTGCCCTGGTACAGGCCAAAGTCTCCCATGCCAACATTCTGTCGATTGATACCTCAGAAGCCGAGAAAATGCCCGGCGTCTTCAAGGTGGTCACTCATAAGGATGTCATCGGTAAGAACCGTATCACAGGCCTGATCACCTTCCCAACCAACAAGGGTGATGGTTGGGACCGCCCGATTCTTTGCGATACGAAAGTCTTCCAGTATGGTGACGCCATTGCTATTGTTTGCGCCGACACGCCTGAACAGGCCAGAGCAGCTGCCGAGAAGGTAAAGGTGGAGCTGGAAGAACTGCCGGCATATATGAGCGCCCCGGCAGCCATGGCTGAAGATGCCATCGAAATCCATCCAGGGACCCCGAACGTCTATTTTGAACAGAAAGTAGTCAAGGGTCCCGACACCAAACCGATCATGGAAACGGCCCCGTATGTCGTCGAAGACAGCTTCTATCTGCAGCGCCAGCCTCACCTGACAATTGAGTCGGATGTCGGGTTCGCTTACTTCGATGAGGAAGACCGCCTGACCATTCACTCTAAGTCGATCGGCCTGTATCTGCACCTGGCCATGATCGCTCCGGGGATTGGGCTTCCGCCTGAGAAGATCCGCCTGGTTCAGAACCCGGCGGGCGGCACGTTTGGCTACAAGTTCAGCCCCACCATGGAAGCGCTGCTCGGCGTGGCCTGCCTCGCCACAAAGCGCCCGGTCTATCTGGAGTACGATTACCAGCAGTTCATGCAGTACACCGGCAAACGCTCGCCGTTCTTTATCGATATCAAGATGGCTGCGGATAAAGACGGCAAGATCCTTGCCATGGAGCATGACTTCATCGTAGACCACGGCCCGTACTCGGAGTTCGGCGACCTGCTGACCCTGCGCGGCGCGCAGTACATCGGCGCCGGATATAACATCCCCAGCATCCGCGGGCGCGGGCGCACCGTTTGCACAAACCATGTCTGGGGTTCCGCCTTCCGCGCATACGGCTCTCCACAGTCCTTCCTGGCTTCTGAAAGCATCGTGGATGAGCTGGCGGAAAAGATTGGCATGGATCCATTGGAATTCCGCTACATCAACGTCTACCGCCCAGGTGCCACCACGCCAACCGGGCAAGTCCCCGAGGTTTACAGCCTGCCCGAAATGCTTGATGCGCTTCGCCCGATCTACAAAGAAGCCAAAGAGAGAGCCGCTCGCGAATCGACGGATGAGAATAAGAAGGGCGTGGGCATTTCAATCGGCATCTATGGCTGCGGATTGGACGGCGTTGACAGCGCTGAGGCCGATATCGAGCTGACCAAAGACGGCGTCACCGTTTACGCGACCTGGCAGGATCATGGCCAGGGCGCGGACATGGGCGCTCTGGGTACAGCGCATGAAGCCCTGCGCGTTTTGGGCATCACACCTGACAAGATCAGGCTGGTCATGAACGACACCGCCGTGACCCCCAACAGCGGCCCCTCCGGCGGCAGCCGCAGCCAGGTGATGACCGGAAATGCGATCAAGAACGGCTGCGAGCAGCTCGTTGCTGCCATGACAAAGCCAGATGGCACCTTCCGCACCTATGACGAGATGGTCGCAGAAGGCGTGCCGCTCAGGTATCACGGCAAGTGGACGGCCACGATGAACTCGAACTGCGACGAAAATGGCCAGGGCAATCCTTTTGCCGTCTACATGTACGGCGTGTTCCTCGCGGAAGTCAATGTCAATACCAAGACCGGGAAGACCACAGTCGAAGGTATGACGGTGATGGCTGACGTCGGCAAGATCAATAACAAGCTGGTGGTGGATGGCCAGATCTACGGCGGGATTGCCCAGGGCATTGGCCTGGCGCTCTCCGAGGACTTCGAGGATATCCAGAAACACAGCACCATGCTTGGCGCAGGCATTCCCTATGCCAAGGATATCCCGGACAAGATCGACATCTACTACTTCGAGAATCCCCGCGAGAACGGTCCCTTCGGTGCAGCTGGCGTGGGCGAGCTACCGCTGACCTCACCGCATGTCGCGATCATCAACGCGATCTACAATGCTACCGGCGTGCGGATCCGCCACCTGCCGGCTTACCCGGATAAAGTGCTGGCCGGGTTGAAAGCACTGCAGACTGCATAACACCCCACATAAAACGGGAGCGCCTTTGACCGGGCGCTCCCGAATGACGCATGATGCCCGCAGATTTCACGAATCGCGCGAAATGGACGTTCGTGTCGTTTGTGGTATGTGTGGCATAATGATTTTATAGGAAAGCCAGGCCAATGGATCAAAAAGAACTGCGTGAACAGGAGAACCGCTGCATTCAGGAGCAGGCTCCCGCCTGCACTGCCGCATGCCCGGTCCACGTGGACGTACGCGCCATGATCGCGAAAATAGCTGAAGGCGATTTTGCTGCGGCGTTAAACCTGTACCGCAAAGCGGTTCCCTTCCCCGGGATCATCAGCCATATTTGCGACCAGCCCTGCCAGGCAGCCTGCCTGCGCAAAGACCTGGGCGGCCCGATTGAAATCGCGGCGCTGGAACGCGCCTGCCTGGACTTTGGCAGCCAGGGCCTCGAGCCAGTCAAGGCGCTGCCGCGCAAGGCTAAAAAGGTTGCTGTTATCGGGGCGGGCATCAGCGGATTGACGGTGGCGTTTGATCTGGCCCGCAAAGGTTGGGGGGTAGTCGTATATGATGCCAGCGACCGCATTGGCGGTGGCCTGTGGAAGACCCCGCCTGATCTTCTGCCGCGCGATGTGCTTGTCAACGACCTGCGGGTTTTCGATGAATTGAACGTTGAATTCCGCCTGAATACGACTGTGGGCCGAAAGGGCGGCAATGGACACAGCACCTTTTTAGCGCGCCTGTGTGAGGAATACGACGCAGTTTATCTCAGCACTGGGCCAAATGTCAGTGAACTGCCTGACCTGGAACTGGACGAATACGGGAAAGTCGCCGTGGACCCGCAGACATTTCAGACTTCACAGAGCGGCGTCTTTGCCGGTGGAGATGTTTTGCGGGTTTCCGTGAATTATCCGGATGAGGAGTTGAAGCACTCTGCTGTGCTGTCGATTTCCGACGGGCGGCGGGCTGCAGTCTCCATCGACCGTTACCTGCAAAGGGTTTCACTGACAGCTTCACGGGCGAACGAAGGGCCTTACGAGACGCGCCTGTATACGAATACCAGCGGTATTGAACCCTGCCCTCCGCTGGTTACAACCGACCTGACTACCCATTACAGCCGGGAGGTCGCTGAGACCGAAGCAGCGCGCTGCATTCAGTGTGAATGCCTGGAATGTGTAAAGGTTTGCGAATACCTCGCCCATTACAAAGGCTATCCAAAGAAATATATGCGCGAGGTGTACAACAACCTGTCCATTGTGATGGGTACGCGCCACGCGAACCAGTTCATCAACACCTGCGCGTTGTGCGGATTGTGCGCCGAAGTCTGCCCAACCGATGTAGACATGGGCGTAATCTGCCACAATGCGCGCGAGCAGATGGTCGAGCAGAAGCGCATGCCCCCATCGGCACATGATTTTGCGCTGCGGGATATGGCCTTTAGCAACGGGGAGAAATTTGCGCTCTCTCGGAATGCGCCCGGGTTTGAGACAAGCACATACGTCTTTTTCCCAGGCTGCCAGTTGAGCGCCTCGTCGCCCGGCTATGTCGAAAAGGCTTATCAATTCCTGAGGGACGTTTTTCCTGATGAGGGCGTTGGCCTGATGCTGCGCTGCTGCGGAGCGCCTGCCGATTGGGCCGGGCGCAAAGATTTGTATACCGCCTCGCAGGCTGAATTCTATACAGCGTATGAGCAGATGGGCAGGCCGAAGCTGGTCCTGGCCTGTTCAAGCTGTTATCAGAGCTTCAAAACACATGCTCCGGATATCGAGATCCTCTCATTTTGGGAATTGTTTGACCAGTACGGTCCGCAGCAGTTGGGTGACCGCAAATCTCATGCACCTGTTGCGGTGCATGACCCTTGCTCGACTCGCTACGAGGCGCGTATTCAAGATGCTGTGCGAAACATTCTGAAGAAAATGGGCTGCGTTATTGAAGAACTTCCCCTCAGCCGCGAAAAGACAGAATGTTGTTCGTACGGCGGCTTAATGTGGCTGGCAAATCGCCCGGTCGCGGAAAAGGTTGTGCAGCGCAGGATTGCTGAAAGCAAGCAAGACTATGTCACTTACTGCGCGATGTGCCGTGACTTTTTCGCGCGCCGCGGTAAGCGGACCCTGCACCTGCTCGACCTGATCTACGGCGCGCCAGGGGATGATGCCGCAGCAGCCCCTCCTGTCGGTTTTTCGCAGCGGCATGAGAACCGCGCCCGCCTGAAAGCGAAACTGCTCAGCGAATTGTGGAGTGAAACGATGCCAGACCAACAAGCCTTTGAATCCATTCGCCTGATCATTCCGGAACCGGTGCAGCAGATCATTGAAGACCGGCTGATCCTGGTGGAGGATGTCCAGAAGGTGATTGAATATGCCGAGCGAACCGGGAAACGCATGTACAATACAGCTAACGGGCATTTCCTTGCGTATTACAAACCAAACACCGTCACGTATTGGGTTGAATATACACCGCAGGAAGGCGCTTTTCTGATCCACAAAGCGTACAGCCACCGCATGGAAATCGGGCTGGGAGGGTGAAAATGAGCCAGTATGTCGACCTGTCGGCTTACGAAAACTGGACCTGCGCGAACTGCGGGCAGCCGCTCCAACCGGGAAAAGTTGATATCTCTTACATGGGCAACTCGTTTCAGGTGGAACTGCTCCGGTGCCCGAACTGCGGGTTAGTGCTCATCCCAGAAGAACTGGCGCTTGGAAAAATGGCCGAAGTGGAAAAGGCTCTGGAGGATAAATGATGTGACTGTGCCGCTGTATGAGCATCCTGCCTGGCAGCAGACCCCTGACCGGGTGATGCGCCCGGGCGGAAGGGAGATTACGGATTGCGCTCTGGCAGTCTGCGACCTTCCACCGGGGGCTCGCGTGCTGGATATGGGCTGCGGCATGGGCGCAACGCTGGGCCGTGCAGCCGCGGGTAAAAAATGGAGGACCTTTGGCATCGATATATCGGCACTGCTGCTGCGGCAAGCGCGTCGAAATTGCCCTGGGTCCTTTTTTGCGCAGGCTCGTGGAGAATACCTGCCGGTTGCCAGTGAAAGCCTGGATGCAGTGCTCGCGGAATGCACGCTTTCAATTATGGAGACCGAGCTTGCCCTGCGGGAATGCGCCAGGATGCTGAAATGCGGCGGTTATCTGATTGCCAATGATGTGTATGCTCGCCGTGAGAGCGGCATTGAGGCGCTGCGAAAACTGCCTCCGGGAACATGCATTGGCTCAGCCATGTCGCAGGGACAAATTCTGGAGCTGTTGGACCGCAGCGGTTTGCAGGTGATCTGGTGGCAGGATTGTTCGGAAAAATTAAAGGAATTTTCTATTTGCACGCTTACGACGGCAGCAGCGGTGGATCCCTTTGACCTGTATATCGCCGCTGCCCGTGCGAAGATGGGCTACTACGCTCTGGTAGCCCAAAAACAATATCCAAAGTAGAGGTATTTACATGTTGAGACAATTTCAATTGGGTGAGCAAACTGTAGATGTGCTGGATCTGAAGGTTCTGTTAGTCGGAAATGGAGCCGATGTACCTGATTCTACATATCAGGCGTTTGGTTCGCGGTACCGGCTGGCAGATCCTTCGAACTTAATGGCCTGCAACTGCGTTATTTTACCGGGTGATGTTGCAGCCCACCTGACCGCCAATGATGAGTCGCCGTTTCGGATTGGGATTTCTGCAAACAATGAGCCCTGCCTGGAATATAACGGCCAATTCGTCACCGAGGTGAGTTTTCCTCCATTCACAACGTTCTATGAACAGACCACTTCTCTCGGACGGTCATACGGTCTTTTGGCCGTATTGGAGGGGATGGGCATTCTGGCGTTTCACTATCTCTGGCCCTGCCAGTTTGCTCGCAGCGGCAATCCTTGCGCATTCTGTTTCCAGGCTTTAGCAGATGTCGCCGGGATGGATTTGCCCAGCCCGACCCCTGAAGAAGTGGGTGAGATGGTTGCATGGGGGATTCAGAACGGGTGCGTTCGCGACGTTCAGCTTACCGGCGGGTCGCGCTTCTCACCTCAAGGTGAATGCCCTCAAGCGGCAGCGATCCTGAGGGGCATCGACGCTGCTGTGGGAATTCAGAATATCCCAGGAGAAATCTACGCATATTTATCCGCTCCCGCTCAACCCGAAGCCGTCGATGAAGTGTTCGATGCGGGGGCAGACCGGGTATCCTTTGACCTGGACCTGTGGGACACAGACCTCCACGCACAGGTCTGCCCAGGGCACGCGAAACACATCGGGCGCGAGCGCCAGTTGAAGGCGCTCGAGTATGTGGCCCAGAAGTATGGGCCAAACAAAGCCTGCAGCAGCTTCGTCGTTGGCCTGGAACCTCTCGAAAGCCTGATCGAAGGAGCTGAATATCTCGGCAGCCGGGGGATTGTGCCGCTTTTCTCTACCTGGATGCCGGGCGTTGACCCGATCCTTGGCTTAGACCGCCCGCCCGAGCTTGATTATTACCGCCGCGCACGCGAGGCATTCGCCCGCATTTACGACCGGTACCAACTGGTTCCTCCCGGCATTACCGCCGGAGCGCATGTGTCTATGTGCCGTGATATTTACACCAACCTGCAGGATGTGATTTCTACACCGGAAAGCGAGAATTAAAGATGCAGTCGTCAGAGCAAACATTAGCGTTAGCATTGGAAGGGTTGAGAAGAATTTTCCAGCCGGATCAGGCTGCGAATATTAATACAGTGATTGAATTTAACCTGACGGGCGAAGGCGGCGTCGTGTTTGCCGCAATCATCCACGACCAGCAGATTGATTTTGAGGTTGAAAACCCGCCCAAGGCGAAAGTGAAAATGCAAATGCCGGCGGTTGATTTTCTCAAGATGCTGGACGGCTCTCTTTCTACAACGGATGCGTTTGCAAGTGGAAAAATGAAGGTCGGGGGGAACCTCATATATGCCATGAAACTTGCCACAGTTTTTAAATTCTGAGGGAAATATGGAAGACCTGGAACGCATGAGAGAACTGCGACAGCAGGGTTTTTACTGCAGCCAGATCATCATGAGCATGGGGTTGGAAATGCAAGGAAAATCCAACCCTGAGTTGATCCGCGCGATGCACGGTCTGGCAGGCGGGTTAGGTTTCTCGGGCGAGCTGTGCGGCGCGCTGACCGGCGGCGCCTCGCTGCTCGGGCTGTACGCGGGCAAAGGGACCCCTGAACAAGAGGAAGACCTGCGCCTGAGCTTCATGATCCAGGATCTGGTGAAATGGTTCAAAGCGGAGTACAGCGAGCAGTTTGGCGGCATTCGCTGCGAAGAAATCCTCGCGGGAGACAGCCAGAATCAGGCGCGGCGCTGCCCGGTGATGGTAACCGGGGTATTCCAAAAGGTCAAAGAGCTGCTGGTGGAAAACGGCTACGACCCTTCGGGATTGGATGAATGAGAGAAATCATCTCTCACACTGAAAGCGTTTGCCCTGAGTGCCTTTCACGTATCCCGGCAGTGCGGGTTCTGGACGGCGAGGATGTCTATCTGGAGAAAACCTGCCCGCAGCACGGCGCGTTTCGCACGGTTCTGTGGCGCGGGGAGCCTTCCTTTGCCTCCTGGGCGCGGCTAAAGATCCCATCCTTTCCGCAAAACCCCATGACAGAGGTCAGGGACGGCTGCCCGTATGACTGCGGTCTGTGCAGCGATCACCGCCAGCATACCTGTTCGGTGCTGCTGGAGGTGACGCAGCGCTGTGATCTGGGCTGCCCGGTGTGTTTCGCCAGCTCAGGCAAACCCGGCGCGGAAGATTGGACCCTTTCTGAACTGGCAGCGTGGTATGAGCGCCTTCTGGCTTCTGGCGGGCCGTTTAATATCCAGCTGTCAGGAGGCGAACCCTGTTTGCGCGACGATTTGCCCGAAATGATCCGCATGGGGCGCGCTTATGGTTACACTTTCTTTCAGTTGAACACCAACGGACTGCGCCTTGCCCGCGAGCCTGACTATCTTGCAGCCCTCAAATCCGCCGGACTGACAACGGTGTTCTTGCAGTTCGACGGTACAAACGACGCCATTTACCGCCAGATCCGCGGGAGGGATTTGCTTGACCAGAAAATGCAGGCGATTGCAAACTGCATTGAGCAGGGCGTGGCCGTTGTTCTTGTGCCGGTGTTGATCCCAGGGATCAACACCGGCGATATCGGGAACATCATTCGCCTGGCTTTGGCGAATATGCCGGTTGTGCGCGGCGTGCACTTCCAGCCGGTTAGCTACTTTGGACGGTATCCGGGTGATCCCTGTGATGAGGCTCGTATCACCATACCGGAAGTGATTCGCGAGATCGAGACCCAGACCGGCGGCATGATCACCGCAGAAGCGTTTTGCCCGCCCGGCTGTGAGAATGCGCTGTGTTCATTTCACGGAAACTTTATCCTGATGCCGGACGGCTCGCTGAGAGCAATCAGCCGCCGCCAGGAATCGACTTGCTGCTGTAAGCCTGTTGTCGCAGCAGAGGGAGCAGCACGGTCGCGCAGGTTTGTGGCTGACAACTGGTCAGCGCCAGAGCCCAGCCGGGAGCGTTCGATTTTTGCCAGAAGGCCCAGGCTGGATGACCTGGATATTTTTTTAGAAAGAAGGCGCACGCATTCCTTCTGCATCTCTGGAATGGCGTTCCAGGATGCCTGGACGCTCGATCTGGAGCGCCTTCGCGACTGCTGCATCCACGTCGCCAGCCCAGACGGGAGGCTGGTCCCCTTCTGCGCATATAACCTGACGGACCGGCAAGGGCGATCCATCTACCGGAATCATACGGCGGGCTCGCATGAATATCACGCCGCTTGAGGCCTGGATATGCCAGAAAATTGGGGTCAGCCAGCCTGAATTTAACCGGCAGGCAGTCGAGGCCTGGCAGCTCAACAGGCTGAACGAAACGCTGGCGCTCGTGCGGGCCAAAAGCGCTTTCTACCGGGAGCTGTTCGCCGGGATGCCAGAACGGCTTCAAAGCCTGGATGATTTACAGAAATTTCCGTTTACCACATCTGAGGATATCCGCCGCAGCCCGCTCAAATTCGTCTGTGTTTCGCAAGATCAGATCCAGCGCGTTGTGACTTTGCAAACATCTGGCACAATGGGAGCGCCGAAGCGGTTATTTTTCACCGCGGATGACCAGGAATTGACAATTGATTTCTTCGGCGTGGGCATGTCGACGCTGACCCGCCCCGGCGACCGGGTGATGATTCTGCTGCCCGGCGAAACCCCTGGCAGCGTCGGCGACCTGCTGCGGTTGGGGCTGCTGCGCCAGGGGAGGGAACCCATCCCCTACGGCCCTGTCCGCGACCCGCTCGCTGCACTCGATAAGATCGATCAGAGCAAGGCAGACTGCCTGGTTGGTTCGCCCACGCAGGTATTGGGCCTGGCGCGGCGCTGGCTGCCGTACCGGCGAAAACCGCGCAGCGTGCTGCTCTCCACCGATTACGTCCCCAAAGCAATCGTGAAAATTCTGGAAGAGGTTTGGGGCTGCGAAGTGTTCAATCATTACGGCGCGACAGAAATGGGCCTGGGAGGCGGCGTGGAGTGTGAGGCCCATGCCGGATACCATTTACGCGAAGCCGACCTGTACTTCGAGATCATCAATCCACATACGGGCGAACCAGCCGGGGTTGGGGAGTACGGCGAAGTAGTGGTCAGCACGCTCATCCGCCGCGGAATGCCGCTAATCCGCTTCCGCATGGGGGACCGGAGCCGGTTCATCCCCGGCAGATGCCCCTGCGGGACCATCCTGAAACGGATGGAAGCCGCCAGCGGGCGTTATGATGGTTTTATCCCGATTGGCAATGATCTGCTGCGCCTGCCCGACCTTGATGAAGCGCTGTTTCATATTCCAGACCTGTTGAACTTCTCTGCTGTGATTTTGAGCGGAGGGACCAGGCCCACGCTAGAGATCGAGCTGCAAATGCTTAAGGATTGGGATGCCAGAGACCTGGCAGAGCAGGCGCTCGGGTCAATCCCCGCTGCTCAGAATTTTGAAGTGGTTATCCACTGCCGGCACGCCCCCAGTGAAACCGGCAGTCTGCGCAAGCGAACGATCATTGACCGGAGAGTCCCGGAGGATTCGACAACAACTGCGCCTGGAGGTCATCATGCGTGAAGTGATCGCGGAAATTGAAGCCTGGAAGAAAGAAGGCAGAGCCATTGCCATCGCGACAAATGTAAAGAAAGAGGGGTCTTCACTGCGCCCGTTGGGAGCCAAGATGGCTGTGACTGCAGGGCAGAAGATCGCCGGATCGGTTACGGGCGGCTGCATCGAGGGTGCAGTTTACGAAGAAGCCGCTGCGGTGATCCAGAGCGGACAGCCCAGGCTGCTTCATTACGGTGTAACCAGCGAGGAAACACCCTGGGAGGTCGGGTTAAGCTGCGGCGGCACGCTGGATGTGTTTGTCGAGTCGCTGGATTCTCCTGCCTGGCAGGCGATTTATCCAGTGCTGGTCAGGTGCCTGGAGGAAAAACAGCTGGTGGCTGTCGCGACTGTGATCGCGGGCCGTGGATTAGGCTGCAAAATGCTGGTCTGGCCAGATGGACGCACCTTTGGCAGCCTGGGGTCTGCGGACCTGGATAAAGAGGCCGCTGCCTGGGCGCAGAAGCAAATCCGAAGGAAGGAAACGAGCTGGACTCACCTGCTCGAATCGGATGTTTTTGTAGACGTCCTGCCGCCGCCGTCCCGGTTGGTCGTGGTTGGCGCAGTCCATATCGCCATTCCGCTGGTGGCCCTGGCAAAGACTCTGGATTTTTATACGATTGTGATTGACCCGCGTAAAGCATTTGCCACGCGCGAGCGTTTTCCGCATGTGGATGAACTGATCCTTGAATGGCCTTCCACCGCCCTGGAAAGACTTCGCCCGGATGAAAGCACGTGCATTGCCGTGATCAGCCACGATGAAAAGCTCGATAACCCGGCGCTTCGGGCTGCGCTTACAAGCCCGGCATGTTACGTGGGCGTGCTTGGCACGCGAAAAAACATCCCCAGGCGCTTTGCTGCGCTGCGAGAAATGGGCGTTTCTGAAGAGCAGCTCAGGCGTTTGCACGCCCCGATCGGCCTGGATATTGGCGCGGTGCTGCCGGAAGAAATTGCGTTAGCCATCCTGGCAGAAATGGTTGCCGCGCAGCATGGAAAGAGCCGGGCTCAAGAGACCCAGGCGATCCGGCCGGTTCCTGTCGAATCTTAAGCGCCCAGGCTGTTGATTGCATCAGCCCGGGCGCTTACAAAGCAGGCCCAGAAAGGGTCTGCTGCCTAATTTTTGCGTTCCAGCAGGTACAGCAGCCGCTGCGAGCCTTCCACCGCTTCAACCGCGCGGATGGTGAAGAACTGCCCGAAGGCCGCCTCAAACCCCTCGCGGGTGTAATTGGGGAAGATATCTACCCGGCTAGACAGCAGGCGCTGGACTTGCGAGTCGGATTTGGGAACGAACTCAACAATCGCGCTGCGCCCCAGGTGGGCAAAAAAGCGGGCGACATCGACCAGCGGCACATTGTTGGAAATAGCCAGGTGATGGACCAATGCCAGCGCCAGCACCAGATCGACCGGCCCGCGATCGATCAGCGAGTCGCGTTCCTGGTTGTGCCAGCCAAGAGCCGGCGAGGGGTTGGTCAGGTCGATCAGCAGCGGGTGCAGGCAGGTTTCCTTCTTCTGCCGCATTTCCTGATAGCTCTTATCGACCGCGGCAGGGTCGATATCGGCGGCAACCGTGAAAATGCCGCGATCCGAAGCCAGGCGCGAGAAGACCCCCGTATTGGCGCCCAAATCCCATACCTGGGCGGGCCGAAGCTGCTCAATCCAGCGGTCGACGAGCTGCTTTTTCTGCTCAAAGGCGTCGCGGGTGTAGTTGGTGGCGTCGTAATAGTCGCCCCACTCGGTGCCGGCTGGCTGCCACTTCAGCTTGCGCACCGTATTCTCCAGGCTGTCGATCAGGCCAATCAGGCCCATTTTGCTGACCTGGCGCTGCTGCGCGCCGGGCTGAACGGCCTTGTCCGAATAGCGCTGCTGCGCGGCGGCGTGCAGGTGGATGTGGGCCGACAGGCCGAAGTTGAGCCGCGTGTGCCACGGCAGCAGCCGGCTGGCCAGGTCCAGCGGCACGCCGTCGATGTAGACCCGCAGCAGCTGGTTGAGCCGCACGTCGCGGTAAGCCATCAGGGCCAGCGGGGCCAAAAAGTGCTGGCAGAACTGGCGGTAGGCCACCCACGGCTGCCCCTCGGGATAGCGCTCAAAGGACAGCGTATCGATCAGGACCGGCCTGCCCTGGTGAAACTGGATATTGTAGGCGCTGGCATCTTTGAGCCACATGCCGTATTCCAGCGCCCGCTTTTGCAGCTTGAGCGTCAGCAGGGCGGCGTCTTTCAGCTGGCTGAAGCTCCACTCATAGGGGTAAGAGATAAACGCCAGCCGCTCGGGCTGAATAACCCGGTAAGCGACTTCCGGCTGCAGGGGCTCGACGCTGACCTCCTGGTGGGGGATCAGCCGTTTGGCCTTGACCAGGCGCTCGTACAGCCCCGACTGCATCAACTGGTCGTAATGCGGCTGGTAGAGCTGGTTGACCTGGCGGTAGAGCACACCGTCGCGTTCAAACAAAAAGCCAGAGGGGTCACGGAAGGAAGCAGAGAGCGGCTGGTTATTCATCGTCATCTTGAGCATCGGCTTCCGGCTGCGGGGCGTCTTTTTTCCCGCTAAAGAAGTTTTTCAGCTTGGTCCAATACATCTTTATGGCTACGCCGGCGCCCAGTCCCACGGCCAGCAGCAGCTGGATTAGAAAGCTCCCGGAGCCCGGGTCGAGGTACAACGCGGGGCGAGCGATCAGTGGAAGTTGGTCAAGCAGCATGTTTCGATCTCCTAAAAATTCGTTATTGGTGAAATAACATTATACACCCGTTGGGTGCTATTTCGAATGCACAATGAAATCACCGGTTGGGGAGACAGCGGCTCAATTAGCCGATAATTTCAATCAGATAAGAAAAATAAACAACGACAGCCGGTTAGAGCCTGGAGAATGCAAATGAATACTGTGGTAGAATAAAAAGACATTTTTCATAACAATTGATTAATCAATTTTATGTGAATGGTAATTACCACATTTTGATTCTGGCTGAGAATGTCAAGCTTTCCTCCCTCTTCATCAGTTCCGGGTTTGTTTAGCCTGATTCTGGCAACAAAAGATCGGGTAGATGAATTAGAAAGATTCTTTATTCATCTGGTAGATCAGGAACCAGCTAAGTTCGAATGCATTGTGGTGGATCAGAATGAAGACAACCGGCTCCAGCCGGTTGTGCGCCGTTTCTGCCAGCAATTTCCAATTATTCACACGCGTTCGGCAGTTGGGCTTTCAAAAGCGCGTAATGTCGGCTTACAACTGGCTCGTGGCGAATTTCTTGCCTTCCCCGACGATGATTGCTGGTATCCCGCTGGTTTGCTTGAAAAGGCAGCACAAATTTTCGCTGCAAACCCTGAATGGGCTGGTTTTACAGGTGTGGCGACAAGCGGACAGGAAGGCCCATCGCGATGGAAATGGGATAAAACACCCGGGAGGATCGATCGCTATAACGTCTGGCAGAGAGGTATATCGATAACAGTTTTTTTGCGTCGTGTGGTAACGGACCGCGTGGGATTCTTTGACGAGCAGTTGGGTTTAGGAGAAAGCTCGATATGGAAATCTGGCGAAGAGACGGATTACCTCTTGCGCATTATCGAAGCCGACAATGTTCTGTACTACATGCCCGATTTTGTCGTTTACCATCCGGATCATTTACCAGACTACAAGCGCGAGGCACAAAGGGCTTTTGATTATGGCGCTGGTATGGGGCGTGTTCTGCGTCTCCATAAATATCCCCTCCATTATGTATTGTGGCAATGTTTTCGCCCGGTTCTAACAGCCTGTTATTCCATCCTTAAGCGGAATCCTGACCGGGCTCGCTATTTTCTCCGAGCGGCAAACGGACGTTGGACAGGGTGGCTGTTTGATCATCAATAAAAAACCATTATGAACGCTGTTTTCTTTCTCCCGAATTTATCAGGCGGAGGCGCTGAACGAGTCGCATTAACCCTGCTGAGACATCTAGATGCCAGCCAGGTTCATGCGACGCTGATTTTGCTCAGGAAAACCGGCGTATATTGGGATGAGCTGCCTTCAAATGTTTCAGTTATTGAAATGAGTCAGGAAGGCCAGCGAATTAGACAGGGCTTAAAGGAATTTTGGAAAAAAGCGAATCCCGTTTTTGAGAACAGCGATATTTTTATTGGCGCTGAAGAACTTGATGCCACATACTATGCATTTGGTTTTGCAAAGCTCTTCAATAAGCCGGTGATTGGCTGGGTACATTCTCCAATTGAATCTTATTTGAATAAAGTGCCGCGATACCACCGGATATTGAGCAGAATAATATATCCCCAGTTGCAAGCATTGGTTTTCCCGTCATCCGGCGCAGTTCAGTCGATGTGCAGTCTCGTAAGAAAGACAAATCTGCCGGTAAGGGTCATCAGTAATCCAATCGATCTGGAGACAGTATGCGCTAAAGCATCAGAGCCTTTACCTGCCGATTTTCACTCTATTTTCTCAAAATCGGTTGTATTGGGAATTGGAAGGCTTTCTGCCGAAAAGGGATACGATGTGCTGATCCGCGCTCATGCCCTCGCTCTGCAGAAAGGGCATGACCACAACCTTGTCATTGTTGGGGAGGGAAACGAACGCGGCAATCTGGAGGCATTGATTAGAGACTATCGTCTTCAGAGCAGCGCGTTCTTACCCGGTTTTGTTGCAAACCCCTATACGCTGCTTTCCCATTCAACGATTTTTGCACATCCTGCGCGGTATGAGGGCTTCGGCATGGCTGTCCTAGAGGCATTAGCCTGTGGTATCCCTGTCGTTGCAGCCGAATCGGCTGGGGTATCGAGCATTCTGGACGGAGGAAAATACGGAATCGAAGTGCCGCAAGGCAATGAAGCAAAGCTAGCCGCTGAGCTGTGCCGCTTGCTGGATGATAATGAACTGCAGCAGCAGTTGGGCAGGGTTGGCCCATCGAGAGCAGAGAACTATCAAGTAAAGAAAGTTGCCGCTGCCTGGGAAAATTTGTTATTGGATATAGTCAGGTGAGCGTTCTCCGCGAGGCAGTCAGCTGCGGTTTGGAGTCATGTTATAATAAAATTTCCTAATTTAGACAGAAGGATCATTACATTGAAGTTATTTCTGCGTGCGTTCTTTTCGCTTTTACGCAAAGCAAACCCATTTGCAATGGTTTGCGGGTTGTGGCAGCATCGCTTTTTGCTTCAGCAGATGATTCGCCGTGATATTGGTCAGCGCTATCGCGGTTCTTATATGGGAATGTTGTGGTCACTGATCAATCCGCTCATTATGCTGTTGATCTACACTTTCGTTTTTTCGGTGGTTTTTAATGCCAGATGGCGGCCAACAGATGAAGTGGTTCCGCTTGGCGAATTCGCAATCACTCTGTTTGCCGGGTTGATCCCCTTTAACCTTTTCTCTGAAGTGGTTAACCGCTCGCCGGGAATTATTTTCAGTTATCCCAACTACGTAAAAAAGGTTATTTTCCCGCTGGAAATTTTACCGGTCATGATAACTGGCACGGCGTTGTTTACGTCCTTTGTTAGTTTAGTTATCCTGACTTTGGCGAGTTGGGTTTTTATGCATGTCTTTTCGCCAACCATGATATTCCTTCCGTTGATCTATATTCCTCTCGTTCTGTTATCACTGGGTTTGGGATGGATATTAGCGTCGTTAGGCGTTTACATTCGTGATATTGGCCAGGCTATTCCGCTCGTTGTTCAGGTATTGCTATTCGTGAGCCCGATTTTTTATTCAACCTCGAGCGTACCGGAACAATACAGAGCAATCATAATGATCAATCCACTAACGATGATTGTGAATGATTTCCGGCAATTATTGCTTTGGGGGCAGTTTTTCCCCGTTAAGGAATGGTTGGTCTGGACAATTATTTCAGGATTTATCGCAGTTGTAGGATATGTGTGGTTTATGGCGACGAAAAAGGGCTTCGCTGATGTTATGTAGCCATGAAATAACAGAAGGAGTATGAAAGCCGTTAACAGGCTGGATCCAGAAATGATTAACAATAATGTTCAACCCCCATTAGAGGCCGATATCGCGATTCGGGTCGATAATGTTGGGAAAATGTACAAATTATTTGATAAACCAGTTGACAGGCTCAAACATACACTGTTTTGGCGGTTCGGGAAGGTTTATGGCGAAGACTTTTGGGCGCTTCGTAATATTTCGTTTGAAGTAAAGAAAGGTGAAGCGCTTGGAATTGTTGGTAGAAACGGCAGCGGAAAGAGCACCTTGTTGCAAATAATCACAGGTGTTCTTCCCCCTACAACCGGGACTGTTGAAACAAATGGCCGAATTACGGCCCTTCTAGAATTGGGAAGTGGCTTTAACCCCGAATACACCGGCAAAGAAAACGTGTATATGAGCGGTGCGATCCTGGGGCTGTCGCCTGAAGAAGTAAATGAAAAATATGAGGACATCCTTTCCTTTGCAGATATTGGCAGCTTCATCGAACAGCCTGTTAAGTTGTACAGCAGCGGTATGTTTGCCCGCTTAGCGTTTGCTGTAGCTGTGTCCTTCGATCCAGATATCCTCATCGTTGATGAAATTCTCGCTGTGGGAGATTACAGCTTCCAACAAAAATGTGTCGCAAGAATGGCGCAAATGCGAGACAACGGGCTAACGCTCGTTTATGTGAGTCACTCGACTGACTCGATTAAGGATGTCTGCAGTAGAGCAATTTATCTGAAAAAAGGCGAACTTGTCTATCAGGGGACATCCGAACAGACTACTGACTTATATCTTAAGGATCTCCGTGAGGCTTCCAACGAGGAGATTAACCAATCAAATGCCAAAAAGCAGGAGTCAACAGCGGATACTTCCAGCTCAACACTTAAAAATAGTCTTCGATATGGAACTGGCTTTGCCAGAGTAGAGAAAGTAGAAGTGCGCAATGATGCTGGGGAAATCTGCGGTGCATTTGAGTTTGGTGAGCATATTAATATTGATGTTCAATTTCGCGCTTATCGCGATATATCAAATGTCAGTGTAGGGTATGGCGTTCGGGATAACAGTGGTATTACTGTTATCGGGACCACTTTATTTGATGAAAACATCATTATTCCTGAGATGAAAGAGGGTGAAGAGGGTTTCGTTCGCTTCCGGCTTATCAATCACCTTCGGCATGGGAATTATGGGGTGAATATCGGGATTAATAGTGTGAGTAAAAAAGATTACTCTGATAATCTAGTCCTTGATCTTGTGCATGCATGTGCAACTTTCCTGGTAGTGCACAACCCCAAACGGCCTGTTTGGTATAAGTGCTATGTGCCAATTGATATTGAATATCGAATTGGAAATTATGCCGGAGTAGAAAAACGATAGGAAACGGTGATGATTGATAGAGCGCTTAAAATAGGGATACATCCAGACCGGACTGGGCAGGAGAGTTATTCAGATAAGTGGGCCGAAGAGATCACGCGACTGGGTCACCAACCGTGCTTAATTAATCTCCTTTCTGAAAAAAGCTTCAGCTCGATTGACCAGTTCGATGGATTTATGTGGCGATGGATCCATAATCCCCAGGATAAGCAATCGGCAAAGAGAATCCTTTATGCGATTGAGAAATACCATCACATTCCTGTTTTTCCGAACCATAACACTGCATGGCACTATGATGAGAAAATTAGCCAGTATTATCTTCTAAAGTCACTAAATGCACCCATTCCAAATACCTGGATATTCTGGAGCTGTCAGGAAGCGATGGATTGGATTCATTCGGATGCTCGCTTTCCTGTTGTCTTTAAGCTCTCTTCTGGTGCGGCAAGCGCTAACGTGATTTATATAAACAATGCTGCCGAGGCGGAAATCCTGATTCGCAAAATGTTTGGGCCCGGGATGTTTCCTTATTCGGTAAATGAATTTCGGAACAGGTTAGCGCCTCAGAAATCTATCGAATCCTACATCAAACATATGAAGGCTGGGATTCTTTATGGATTAAAAGGTATTTATCCTCCTTTACCGGAGTATTGGTGGAAGCCAGAGCATGGGTACGCTTACTTCCAGGAGTTCTTACCTGGAAATGATTTCGACACTCGAGTCACAATTATTGGCAATCGAGGTTTTGCTTTTCGAAGAAGAAATCGACAGGGCGATTTTCGCGCTTCTGGGAGCGGCTTGATTGACTATGCGGTCGAGGAAATTGATAAGCGCTGCCTGCAAATAGCATTTGATATTTCAAAGAGAGCTGGTTTCCAGTCAATGGCATATGATTTTCTGGAAAAAGACGGGCAACAGGTCGTAGTAGAAATTAGCTACACCTTTGCTGATAGTGCTGTAGCGAACTGTCCAGGCTATTGGACCCCTGAAATGGAATGGGTTCCGGTTAGCATGTACCCCGAACGAGCTCAGGTTGAAGATTTTATTCAATATATACTCGATAGATCAGGTCATTCCTGATCGATTACTGGAAATGGCGACTCATGAGTGATAAATCATTGGCCCGATTACTCTTTCTGATTGATGTCCCTGACTGGATATTTTCTCGTCATGCGCGAATGCTCAAGGACAGGTTGAGCGATGAGTTTGCTATTGATATTAAAACAACCAGTGAATCCTTTAGCGAGAAAGATTACGATCTTATTTATGTATTTGAGTTCAACCTGATAGATCCAGAGCGTATTAATGACCCGGCGAAATATGTTACTGGCCTTCGATCACATGTTTCCTGGTCAAACTTTGATATTGATGCTCTTGTTTCTCTTTTAGCGTCCAAATTTAATTCGGTTCATGTCGTATCGAAAAGGCTCTATAATCTCTTTCTTCCTTTTCTCCCAGAAGTTCAATATGTGACTCACGGGGTTGATTCAACCTTCTTTACACCATTACCTGAAACTGAGCGCAAATCGGAGAAAGTGCGCATCGGCTGGGCAGGGAATAAGGCAACGATTTTAAAAGGATTCAATGAATTCATTAAACCTTTAGAAGAAATCCCAGGCGTCGAACTGGAATATTGCGGTTATGGGGGCAAAAACTTATCCATGCTAGAAATGCGCGGCTTTTATCAAGGAATAGATATCTATATTTGTACCTCGGCAAAAAACGAGGGGAATAATAATTCCTTGATGGAAGCAGCTTGCATGGAAAAAGCAATCATCACGACGGATAATGGCACTGTTCCTGAATACCTGCACAACCTTGAGAATGCCATCATTGTTGAGAGAGATCTTGAAACAATCATTCATGCGGTTGAAAAATTGCGAGATGACTCAGGTCTGCGAAAAACGCTAGGACGAAATGCGAGAAAAGCCATTATTACAGGCGGGTGGGATTGGCGTGAGAAAGCTGAAGACTACCGCCGGTTTTTTCGCAGGGCTTTGGCAAAACAATCGAAACCGCTTGCTTCCAGTACGTTTCGATGCGCACAAGAGGTTGATCCCACGGCCTTGGTAAATATGTTGAGGGACCAGCTTACCATTGAGCAATTAATGAACCGCGGTTATTTAGAAAGTTCTCGAAGACGCGATATTGAATGGCAGAAGCACGTACAGGAAGTGAGAGAGGACTTTCAGAGACGAAGTGAGCAGTATGAAATTTACTTACAAGAGGCTCGAGATCGGATTTCATCATTGAATTCTGAAAATGAAGAGAAGTGTGATCTGATCGATAGATTAACCAAAGAAGTTGATGAGAAGCGCAATCTGATCAACAGGTTAATCATAGAGAATGAAGAGAAGCGTGATCTGATCGATAGATTAACCAAAGAAGTTGATGAGAAAAAGCACGAGCTAGAGTATATTGATAGTATCTTTGCGGAAATTAACAAAAGTAGAATTGCGCGGTTTATTCTGAGACGAACTGAACAAAAACACAAGAAGAATAGACTATCGATTGCTGCATTAGGCCAGCACAATTCCTCCTCTCAGGGATCGGAGGTGTGGGTTTTATCAATAAAGAGCGGCCGATATCCATCCGGCATTCCCCTTAGCCGGCTCCCTTTTGATCCAAAGCGATGGAGTTTAGTGGAGGATCCTCATGTGCCATATGGATACGCTTTGGTTGCCCAAGATAAAGCCCTGCTTGAAGTGCCTGTAGAGGCAGGTGATGATCTTCAGATTGAGATGCTATCTCATCCCTGGAGTGGGCTGGTCATGATAGAAGTACAAGGAAGAGCAACGATAATCGATCTTTACCACGATGCCCACCGGGGAATTGCCATACATCCATCAAGAGACCCTGTAGAGATTTTTGCACTTAAGTGAGAAATGCTATGACTCGTTCACAATTTTCGCTCCACCCGGATGACCCCGTATCGGTGGTTTTGGTCTGCCGGAATAAGGCAGCCAACCTTCCTTATATTATTGATGCCCTTGCCAAGGGTACACGAAAGCCAGATCTGGTAGTCCTATCAGATGATTGTTCGACCGATGAGAGCCCCGCAATTTTTCAGGAGATTTGCGCGAAAAACAATCTGAATTGCAAGGTTGTTCTGCATGAAGATAACGGAACGCTTTTCCGAATTAACACAATGAGGAATGACGGGGTTAAGAGTTGCCCCGACGGGTTGGTGATCATTCTGGATGCCGATCTCGTTCCGGCCAGGACCGCAGTTGAGGCGCACTATAATATTCACTTAAAAGCAAATTGCCGTACGATCTCAACCGGTCCCCGGTTCGAATATGCTTATCCAGACTGTTCGGGCCCCATTCATTATATGTGGGGACATGAAGCAATTGGAATGTTGCAGGCATCGAAGGATGAACCCTGCCCCTCCTGGACCAGCATCCCGGGTTCGCTAATGGGAGCTATGAAATGGAGTTTTGAAGAAATCGGCTGGTTTGACCCGGCCTATGACGGGAATTATGGGTACGATGATCTCGATTTTATGTACAGGGCATGGAAAATGGGTTATTTCTTTGCCGGTTCTTTCGAAGCCCATGTGATTCATATCCCTCATCCAAGTTTCCCTCATCAGAATGACATCAACCGGAAACGATTTGAAGAGAAATACCAGTTTACCTTTTCTTACCCAGAAATTTTTAAGTCTTTAGAGCGCAGGCAGCCGTGGCACCAGTTCTACCAGGCGATCCTTGACCACGTTGATGATCCTGCAAAGCAGAAGGTTCCTTTACAGACGCTTGCGCTCGATTCGATTGGAGGTTGGGTGCTCCTCCGTGAACTTTCGAAGCGTGTTGTGAGAAAACTCAAAAGATTCTGAATTGTAAGGCCTTCGTTTCTAAATCTACATGCTTTGCGAAAGATGCAATACCTATCATTGATGAAAGTAAGGGTAAGTAATGGCTCGAATCTGCTTTGTAACACAGGAAATTTACCCAATTACCCCAGGGGGAGCCGGGTCATTAATCTTCAATTCTATAAATGTTTTAAGTAAGTTGGGCCTTCAATTCACGCTTCTGCTGGATCTCCCCGAAGAGGTTGTCTTAAAGGCGAAAGACTACTTTAAGGGTAAGGCAGATGTTTTCGGCATTGGGGAGCTTGCAGCATATTCCGCAGAGCTCGAAACATCTCTCGGTTCTTACTATTATTATTGCTCTTACCGCCTGTACGAAGCTTTAAAAAAGCTGGTATCCATCCAAAAGATCGATTTCATAGAGTTCAACGATTTCTATGGATCTGGATATTATTCCTTATTAGCCAAGGCAGCAGGGCTTTGTTTTCATGATACAAAGCTCGGAGTCCGGTTGCATAGCCCGTGGGAACTGCTGCTCGCTAACGGTGACGGCGCTGATTTGCAGAATTACATCCTGGAAATCCGGGCGCTAGAACGTGCCGCCCTACGCCTTGCGGAATATATTCTTACCCCCTCAGAGGGCTATTATAAAAACACGATAGAGCCTTTTTATGGCAAGGGCCTGGGTAAGGTCTGCGTCTCGCCGCCAGCCTTAATCAACTGGCCGGCTGAGGTGAGTGCTCCTGCAGAAAAGCAAAATATTATTTTGTTTTTTGGAAGGCTGCAGCCAATCAAAGGCGTGGATCGGTTTTTTTCTGCCTGCATGGAATTTGCGCTACAAGAACCGGAAGCCGAAATTTGGATGGTTGGCGGTGATTCAGTTTTAGCACGGCGAGGGGGCAGCGTTTCTTATCAGGCGGAACTTCAAAGCCGGATTCCAGAAGCATTAAAGGGACGTTTTAAATTTACCGGAAGATTAAGCCATCAGGAATTATCCACCATTCTTCCCAGCGTTCGGTTTGCGGTTATCCCTGGTTATCAGGAAAGTTTTTGTTATGCTGCGCATGAACTTTATATGGCACGTATTCCTTTGATCATTTCAGCGATGCCGGGGATCGTCGATTACTTTGAAGATGGAAAGAACGCTCTGCTATTTGATGGAACCATTGGAAATTTGATTGAGCGCATGAACCTGCTTTATCATGATAAAGCATTGCAGGAGCAGATGCGTCGGCCTTACACCGTTTTAGATAACCAACTTGGTGATGCTTATCAAGGTTTGCTGTTGGATGGAGGTCAACTGGAAGACGGCGTTCAGGAAACACGACCGCCCCTGAGCACCCTGGTCATCGTTTTATGTGATCAGGAAGATCATCTGCCGGGTACTCTGGCAAGCCTAGAAGGCCAGATCTCTAAAACCGATCAAGTCCTGGTATTAAAACGGACAGCCGGCAAGCCTGATCAACTGCCGGTCATGTTGTTGGACTCGGTCTATTATATTTTTAATCGCGCTGGAGAACCAATCATGCCAGACAGCGCGAGAACCAGGGATATCATCCTGATTCTAACCGCAGGCGACCGGGTTCGAGATGGCGCAATTACCCAATGGGCACATACCTTGTGCCAGAACAGCCAGATCTCCTTTGCGGGTTCGTGGCAGCGATGGAAATCTGAAGATGGGAATGAGCGCATATCAAGATATCCGGCGGAGATCAGCCTGGAAAGTCTGCTTGATCAGGAACGCCCTGCTCGCTTAAGGTATGCAATGCGAACTCAACCAGGGCGCAGGCTTGATGATCTCTTTGATCTGCGCATGGGCGAATTGGGTGAGCTGGACTATTTATGGCAATTGGATGAGACGGTTGGCCCGGGACTCATTATTCCCGAGGTGCTGGTAGATTGCGGTACGGAACAGCGGGTTGTTTTTACGAAGAATCACCCCTTGCCGGTCTCGTATTTGGTTGAGAAAGACCTCTCTATGAGAAGAACCCAGTCGCTTGCTTTGAAGTCTGTCATTCTTTCTCATAATGCCAATGCCGAAGACTCCCTCGTATTAAAAGTGAAGGACAGGCTGGCAAAATATCCTTTCATCAAGCGGATTATCAAGAAGCTGCTTAGTAGATTGATATAGAGCATGTATCAATATGATCCAAAGTGAAGATTAAACTATGAGCATAGAGCGGAAGAATTATGTGAACCGCGCCTGGCGGTTTATCAAAAACGAATGGCACTTGAAACTTCTGAGTATTCTAGTCGGCCTTTGCCTGGCATTTGTTTACTACGGTCTTTTTTTTCTTTCAGAAGTACAGTCAATCGGGAGAGCCGTTTTTTATAGCCTATATCTGGTTGCATTATTTCTATTCATTTCGTATATTCTGATCATTAAATATGCAATGCCTAAGGTGAAAAGTCGGTTTGGGGCATCCCGATCTCAGCTGGCTTTTCTTTTGGGCGTTTTTCTATTTGGGCAGTGCCTTGCCTTTGCCATCCCGATAAAAGTACCTTCAATTCCTGCTGACCAGCGCTTAAAGATAATTGCTACCGGGGATAAAAACCCAAATTCGCAGGGATTTGAAGTTTGGATCGTCGGCCTGTTTACTCAAGATGGAGTCCCAATTGATTGGGATACGTTCCAACCGGGTCCTGGTTGGATAATTCGAGACAATCAATATTTGATTGTGCCCGACCAACAATCTGCTCTGCTATGGGAAAACAGAGTTGACGGAAATTTCCAGTTGAAATTAACCGCTTCACCCTGGTCCGGGATAGTTAAGATTGACTGGAATGGTGAGGGACAGATCGTAGATTTATATAGTGAGACAAACGGAACAATTACCATTGATCTGCCATCAAAACCTTTTACTCAAGCAAGTGTTTTTAGAAATGTTTTCCTGATCTCATCCGGTATAGCAATTAGCTTAGTCCTCCTTTGTCTTTCGCTATGGATACTAAGTAAGTAGCCGGAAGTATCTTGCACTTTTGCAAGCAGGTGGGTAAGCTGGGGCTGGAGGTGTTCCATGCTCTACGTTCGCCAACCCACGCAAGAAGAGAAACAGGAGTTGGAGCGCATGCAGCGCCAAGAAATTGGTCGCGTGAGCCAGCGCGCCCATATGATCTTGCTCTCGGGCGAGCACCACGCGGTGCCCGAGTTGGCCCGCCTGTTCCATACCAGCCGGGTCACGGTCCGCTTCTGGATGCGTCGCTTTGATCACCACGGACCCCCCGGATTGTATGATGAGCCGCGCAGTGGCCGGCCGCGCAAAGCGGACGAAACCGTACAGGACAAGCTGAAACACATGATCGATCAAGACCCACAAGGGAGCGGCTATCTGGCGACTTTCTGGACCGTGGCGATGCTGCTGGCGGCGGTGCTGGCGCAGGTGCAGGTGCGCCTGAGCCCCACCACCCTGCGCCGCGCCTTGCACGAGCTCGGCTTGCGCTGGAAGCGCCCGCGGCTGGCGATGCCGCACAAGACCGATCCGGACAAGGCGGCCAAGCAGTGGCAATTGGCCAAAGCCGTGGTGGAGGCCGTGGAAGGGACCGCCATTCTGTACGCCGATGAGTCGCGCATCCAGCTCTTGCCGCTCTTGCGGGCGATGTGGGGCTGGATCGGTCAACAGTTGCGGGTGCGCACCCCAGGAACCAACGCCACCCGCATGCTGTTTGGGGCGTTGAACATCCGCACCGGCGAATGGGATTACCTGGTCCGCGAGCATATGCGCAAAGAAGACTTTATCGTCTTTCTGGAGCATCTTTTGGAGGTGTATCCCGGACCGATCCTGTTGATTGTGGACAACTACTCCAGCCATACCGCCAAGCTCGTGCAAGTCTGGCTGAGGGAGCATCCCCGCTTGCAGTTGCTTTATCTGCCGACCTACTGTTCGCATCTGAACCCGGTGGAGCAGATCTGGCTCCATCTCAAGAACCGCATCGCTGCCAACCGCCTGTATGCGTCCATGAAACTGCTCTTGGACACGGTCGACGCGTTTTTCACCGAGATGACCCCGGAAAAAGCGCTGGAGTATGCGGGGATCTAAAAGTGACATGAACTTTTGCATACCTACTTAGATCGAAGAGGTCAGAGAAGGCAATTAAAAGCAGCTTAAGGGAACCGAATTGGTAACCCAAATTACTGCTTAAAGCAACAGATCACAGGAGGTTAGGAGTATATAATGGCTTTGGTTGACAACTTACGGCAAAAATTGCTTGTGGCTATTCCATTGGGGATCATGTTTGTTTTGCCGTATGTATTATCGTCTGCAACAATTGTATACACATCCATTGAGTTGGTTTATTTCATCTTCTTTCTTTGGCTTATCCTTTTTTCTGCAGTCTCCTATTTTTTGATTTTTAAGACTTCCATATTGCGTAAATCAGGGTATTTGCTGCGAACGCGGGTTCTTTGGTTTCTTGCATTCACAATTATTGGACTTTGGTTTGCCTTTGCTATTCCTCTTACGGTTACTGAAAATTTTTCGCGGACAGCTAACCTGGAAATCATTGCAACGGGACAGAAACATCCACAGGCACAGGGAAGTGAGGTATGGGTGGAGGGGTTGTTTTACTCACCCGGCGAGCCTGTGAGCGAAAATGATTATCATTTCGGCCTTGGTTGGGAATTGCGTAAGGGGGTCCCGGTATCTTATCAGAATCAACCTGCAACATTAAGTTGGTCAGGGAAAATAGACCGAGATATGACTCTAGTCCTTACTTCGCATCCCTGGTCCGGCGAAGTAGAGATCATATGGAATGGTGAAAAACAAGTCATCGATTTATTTGATCCCAGACCAAAGTCGCGTGAGATCACACTCGATTTGTATGCAGGAATACCTACTGAAGTATTTCAACAACGAGAGATTCTTTGGCAGATCTCAACCGGCGCAAGCATTGGATTGATGCTGTTTATGCTTAGTGTGTGGTTGATCTCTCGCAACGGTTTCGCCGAGCCACAAATTGCCGATAATTTTCCACAAACCCTGTTTTCTTTGAGCATATTATCGCTGTACCTGGTGACTGCTTCATGGCTGTTTCCAGACGGGGTTAATAAGCACTTTTTTACAAGATTTGCTTTGTTTTTAGTCCCGGTCGCTATTTTCCTTTATGTCGCCTTTTTCATTAATGTTGTTATTAAAAAAGAAAAGCCTCAAATTTTAATCGAAAATAACGGCCGGCTGACCGCCAACGACCTTCTGCTTTTGCTCTTCCCTCTAGCCCCTGTGGCTCAGTATATTCTTAATAATCTTGAAATACTTTCCTATTTAGAAGCTATACTTCTGTTTTGTTTGTTTGCAGTAATTGTTTCTATTCCAACCATTGCCGTACCCTTCCTTGTTAGACGTGTGGTCAATGTTCATGTCATGATGTCTTTGGGGCTGGCATATGCTTTTTCGATCACAAATATGGCTTTATTGAGCAAGCAATTTTCATGGCATGAGACGGGCGCGGCTCTGGTTCAAATAGCGGTCTTCTGTTTTGTGTGGGCAGTTTTCTGGCTCTTATATCATTTCAAAATGAGTTCTTTTGTATATATCGCGGTGGTTTTGTTCTTTGTAACAAATACCGCTGTTCAGCTAACCGGAAGCCGTGATACGTATTCGACTACAGAGACCGATGATGCTGAAAATATGCTCGTCCAATTGGTTGGAGATAGAAGACCAGCCAATACCCCAAGCATCTACCTGCTGGTCTATGACGCATACGTTCCGAATGAAACAATGCTGGCTTATGGCATTGATAACAGCCAGCAGGAAAAATATCTTGAGGAGAATGGTTTTAAGCTTTATCCAAATACCTATTCAATAGGTCCAGATTCACTGGCATCAATGAGCCGGGTTCTCAATGCTTCAACAAGCTACTACGGTGATTCCCGGAGGGGCGTTTCGGGTGATGGGGTAGTCCAAAATCTACTTGAAAAGTTTGGCTATAAAACTTTTGGGATTTTTCCATCGGATTACTTCTTTCTAGGGAATAAGCCAACCTACGACCACTCCTTTCCAGGCTACGTCAATTCCATGAGGTATCTTGTTAACGGCATTCTCACAGGTGAATTCAGGTTTAATATTGGCTTTGATCAGGTTACATTCGAACAATACAACCAGGAAAAACTTAGAGTCTTGTCTGAAAACCAAAGTTATCCAAGATTTGTTTATTCACATTTGGATTTGCCCAATCATTCTCAAAATTCTGGAATTTGTCTGCCCAATGAAACGGAGTTGTTCAAGGAACGATTGGATCGGGCAAATATTGAAATGCGGAAAGATGTCGATCTTGTCATTGAGAAAGATTCTAATGCCATTGTGATTGTTGCAGGGGATCATGGGCCTTACTTAACGAAGAACTGTTTCTTTACAGGATATGATTATCCGATTTCTGAAATTACGCGGCTCGACTTCCAAGATCGGTATGGTTCTTTCCTGGCGATCCGGTGGCCCTCTTCGCAATTTGAAGATTATGATGAAATAGTCGTTTTACAGGATATTTTCCCCGCAGTTTTTGCCTACCTGTTTGACGATCCGGGAATCCTGAAATCGCGAGTCGAATCAACAACCCTGGATGAATTTGTTACAAGTGGTGCTGTAGTATCGGAAGGCATCATTGAAGGTGGGATCAACGATGGTGAACCACTTTTTATTGGCCAACCCGAGCGGTGAACAGCCGCTGTGAGCTTTGCGCCGCTTCTACAACGCAGATGGCGAAGATTTCCGCGAAAGCCCATTTGTACTCACTCTGCCCTGACCAGGCTGTGTCTTCGGGCCAGCAGCCACCAGGCGGTCATGACTGCCGGAACAACCGCGAGGGCTGCGCCAATGCTTCCCATCACCCCGTAGCCCACCGCTGAAAAAATCACGCCGCTGCTCAGGCTGCCTGCGGCAGACGCCAGGCCGATCAGCAGGTCGTTAAAGCCCTGCGCCCTGGCGCGCTCTGTGGGCATCAGGTGATCGGCAAGCAGCGAAGTGCCGCCCACGAAGCAAAAGTTCCAGCCCAGGCCGAGCAAGAAGAGCGCCGCAGCCAGCGGAAGCACTTCGGGTGACAGCGGCGCGGTCAGGCAGGCCAGCACCAGCGTTGCCGAACCGGCCAGGATCGTCTGCCCACGGCCCCAGTGGTCGGCCAGCCGGCCTGAGAGGATTGAAAAAGCAAACATCCCAAACGTGTGGGATGAAATCACCAGCGAAATATCCGACAGCTCCTGCTGGTGGTGCTGCATGTGCAGGCTGGTGATTACCATCAGCATCACCATCACAACCTGCCCGATGACCATCGAAGCCAGCGCCAGAAGCGGCGCGGGCTGGCGAAAAATGACCGGCAGTGGGCGCGCCTGGTCTTGATTCGAGATTGTGGACGGATACAGCCGCGCGACCTCGCGCCCAAGATCGCGCGGATCGGGGCGCAGCCGGGTGAAGATCACCAGCGCTGCAGCCATAAACAGCAGCATGGCAAATCCGAATGGCCCGGTCAGTTCATTAAGACCGGCCAGGTTCGCCAGCCGCCCGGTCGGGCCGACCAGCAGCGGGCCAAGCACTGCGCCGACCGCTCCACCAATGACCACGTTTGAAATTGCGCGCCCGCGTTGATCGGGTGGGTTCGATTCGGCGGCGGCGAAACGCCCAAGCTGCAAGCCCGCCTGGGCAATTCCCATGGCCGCCATGCCGAACAGAAAAAGCGGGAAAGACCCGGCAATGATCGCCGCGACCGCGAGACCAGACCCGGCGACGCCGGACAGCAGTCCGAGCGTGATGCCTCCTCGCCGCCCGATCCGGTCCATCACAAACCCCAACGCGAGAGCAGCCAGGGCTGAGCCGAGCAGATAGACCGAGGAAGGCAGCCCGGCCAGTGCCGGATTGCCGCTTAAACTCGCTCCGACGATCGCGCTGACCGTCGCTACTGCGATAAACCCGGCTGAACCGAGGCTCTGCGCGGCAAAAAGGGTTCTTGTTATTTTTCGAGCAAGACGGATATAGTCCACGCGCTGCTCCTTATCTCTGGTACCAATGAAGATATTGTACATCAATGAAATCCATAAATATATGGGTCAAAAATAGACAGCAGCACTCATTATCCGTATACTTAATTTCCAGGCTGCGCGGTCTATTCGCCGTAAATTGCAGGCTTATGTCCACGTGTTACAGCGAATGAGTCTAAAACGGGATTGGGGGATGGAAACGGATCCGTGATCGCTCAAAAAGGAGGACCAAATGTGCGATACCTGGGTTGCAATGCAGGATGTTACCCGTGACGGCAGGGTAATCTTTGCGAAAAACAGCGACCGGCCGATCTTTGACTGCCAGCCTTTGCTGTTTCAACCCAGAAGGCGCTGGCCGGCGGGCAGCAGAATTCAAACCGGATTTGTCGAGCTTCCCCAGGTAGAGGAGACTTTTGCTCATCTGGGGTCAAGCCTTTACTGGTGCTGGGGCTACGAGGAGGGGATTAATGAATGGGGCCTGGTGATTGGCAATGAGGCCGTCTACACAAAAGCGTTTCAGGAAGAATTGGACGCATATCGCCAGGGGAAGCAGTCAGGATTTGGCCTGTTGGGCATGGACCTGATCCGCGTTGCGTTGGAACGGTGCCGGACAGCCGCGCAGGCGGTTGAGCTGATTGGCGGGCTGGTCGAGGAATACGGGCAGTTTGGGTCGGCCAACCCCGGCATGCCGCACGAAACCGGTGGCTATGATAATTCGTTTATCCTCGCTGATCCAGACGAAGCCTGGATTCTGGAAACGGCAGGGCGGCGCTGGGCAGCCAGGCGCATCCGGCAGGGCAGCACGTCGATCTCCAATCAGTTGAGCATCCGCGCCAATTGGGACCTGGGCAGTTCCGATCTGATCGATTATGCCCGGCAGAAGGGCTGGCAGCCTGAAACCGTCCCAGGCGACCGTTCGTCTTTTGACTTTGCGCAGGCTTATATCGACGAAAAGATGCCCCGCCAGATATCGCACATTCGCATGATGCGCTCCAGGCAGCTGCTTGCGGAGCGCAGCGGGCAGATTACCCCGCAGTGGATGATGCGGATTGCGCGCGACCATTACGAGGATACCTTTTTGCAAGGGCCGTATTTTGACGCTGCCAACCCCGATTTTCTCTCGCTGTGCATGCACGTTTCTCCCGCGGACTTTACCTGGGGAAATACGGCCAGTTCCTGCGTGGCTGTTCTGCCCGGCCGGCCCGGTGATCTGCCTGTCTTCTGGTGGACCCCTGGCCCGCCCTGCAACGGCTGTTATGTCCCGTTCTTTCCTTACGGCAGCAGGCTTCCGGAGATGGTTTCGAACGCGGGTCTCCTGGGAAAGCAGGTGACGCCTGCTCACCAGGTTGGCGAAGACCAGTTCAGCCCCAATTCATACTGGTGGCTATTCCGCCGGTTAAATGATTGGGTCAAAGGCGACGCGGTGAACAGCCTGCCCGGCTGTTATCAGGAGCGCAATCCGCTGGTGCGCGCCCGCTTTGACGCCCTGGAACAGGCATTTGCAGAGCAATTACCTGGGGTACTGCAGCGCGCCGAGGCTGCCGGGGAGCACAGCCCGGATGAGAGGGCCCAAATCCTGGATCGCTTCACCGAGGAATGCGTGCAGCAGGTCCTTGGCGCAGTCAATGAGCTGACCGGAATGGATATTTAACAGCCGAAAGGAGCGTAGATTTCCGCCGAGCGCTTATAATTAACCGCAGTGCCCATCAATGCAGCAAGGTGAATAGAACATGATCGACTCGTTGAAAAGGGAAGCCGCCAGGAACGGCGATCAGGCTGCTGTCGTTCCGGTCCATCGACTGCGCGATATTCAGGAGGACCTGCAGCGGCTCAAAGGCAGCGGAGAACTGAACCAGTTTCAGCAGTACATCCTCAGCGATATCTATTCGCTGGAGATCCCCGAAACCGGGTTCGAGGTCCGTTCAATTATCCTGGTCGCCTCGCCGTGCCCGGCTGCGGTTGAGATGCTGTTTTCCTGGAAAGGGAAGCGCATCCGGGCGCTGCTTCCGGCTTCCTATGCGGAGAAAGAGAAGGCGCCTGTGCGGGTCGGAGATTACCTGCGAGCATACTTAAAGTCAGCTGGCTGTCATGTTCAATACGCGCCGCGGCTGCCGCGCAAACTGCTCGCGGTGAGGAGCGGGCTGGGCAGGTACGGCAGAAATAATATATGCTATGTCGAGGGCATGGGCAGCTACCTCAACCTCACTCCCTACTTTTCGGACATCCCGTGCATAGAAGATACCTGGCAGGAGATCCGCCAGATGGATCAGTGCCTTACCTGTCAGGCCTGTGTGCGTGCCTGCCCAACCGCAGCTATTCTGCCGGAGCGGTTTTTGATCAATAATGAGCGCTGCCTGACCTATTTCAATGAGGCGGGTGGGGAATGGGATTTCCCGGACTGGATCGACCCTTCATTGCACCACACCCCTTACGGCTGCATGCGCTGTCAAATGGCCTGCCCGGTGAACGGGCCATGGAATAAGGCCGCGATGGAACAGGTGAAATTTACTGAAGATGAAACGGCCCTGCTGATGGCGGGGAGCGCGTTCGAACGGTTCCCAGAGGCGCTCAGGCAAAAAGTGCTGGGGCTGGGAATGCAGGAGTATCTGAGCGCTATTCCTCGAAATTTACGGGCGATTTTCAATCAGGCTGCGTAATGATTAACGCGTTGACTTATTTATAGAGGAGCATTTTGTGTCCAACTTTCGTTACTCCATGAAAGGCCGCTGGTGGAAAGGCAACACCCATATTCATTCCGTTGTCTCAGACGGTGGAAAAACGTTTCGTGAATTGGCGGACCTTTACCATTCTGCCGGTTATGATTTTCTTTTTCGCACGGACCACTGGGTCGCGTCGGATGCCGGCGCTGATCCCGACTCGTACCCCATTCTCTGGCTGGACGGCGTTGAACTGGACGGCGCGGACTCAACAGGGGCGCAGTATCACGTTGTCGCCCTGGGGACTTTTCGAGGAATTGAGCGCGGCATGAGCCTGATGCAGGGGATGGAAGCGGCCCGCGCGCAGGGCGGCATGTTAATTCTGGCGCATCCGTTCTGGATGGACAACTCGTTTGAAGACGTCTTGCGCTGGCCGTTTGACGGCGTAGAAGTGTATAACCACGTCTGCCGCTGGCTGAACGGAAAAGGCGATGGCGGACCATACTGGCACGCGATGCTGTCGCAGCGGCCAAACACGCTGGCGTTTTCGTCTGATGACGCGCATATCAGCCCGGGGCATCCCGGCTGGAACGGCGGCTGGGTGATGGTAAATGCTGAAGAATGCACGCCTGAGGCGATCCTGGCAGCCCTGAAAGCCGGTGAGTTTTATTCCACCTGCGGGCCTGTGATCGAGTCGATCGAATACGATGGAGAACGGGTTTCGATCCAGTGCTCGCCGGTGCAGGTCGCCCGGTTGGTCGGGCCTGGGCCGCGCGGCGCTCGCACGGGTTCTCTGGACGGCCGGCTGCTGACCCGCGCAGACTTCGAAGTCCCGCAGGCGTGGAAATACGCTTACCTGGAAATTGAGGATGAACAGGGCCGCCGCGCGTGGACAAATCCTTTGTTTGTGGACCAATAACAACTGGAGGAGGGTTTCCGTTATAATCTTCTTATCATGATTGCAGTAATTGGAGCAGGGGCATCAGGGATCGCGGCTGCCCTTCAAGCAGCCTGGAACGGCGCTCCCGTGACTTTATTTGAGCGCAACGAAGCAATTGGGCGAAAGCTGCTCGTAACGGGCAGCGGGCGCTGCAATATTACCAACGACGCGGCTTCAGCAGAAAAATACACCTGCGCAGACCCGGCCTGGATGGAATCCCTTCTCGGCTGTTTTGGCGTGAAAGATCTGCTGTCGATGCTTGCCCGGATCGGGATTCTGGTCCATAAAACCGATGACGGCTGGTATTATCCATTATCTGATTCGGCGCACAGCGTGGTAGAGGCCTTCTCCAGCGCGCTGGCCCAGGCGGGTGTGAACCTCGTCCAACCGGCTGAGGTCCGCTCGTTTGGGATGAAGGGAAAGCGATTTACGGTCCGTTATCTTCAGGACGGGCAGGAGCAGGAGCGAAAATTCGATCAGGTGATTGTGTCTGCCGGCGGTCCGGCCTATCCATCGCTTGGGTCGCGCGGCGAGCTGTTCCCGGTGCTGAAGCGCATGGGCCACACCGTTCTGCCGCTGCGCCCTGCGCTTGCGCCGGTTCTGGCAGAATTGGGCGATCTGCGCCCGCTGCAGGGCGTGCGGTTAAATGCGGGCGTCACGCTGTGGAACGGATCCAGACGGCTGACCTCGACTCGCGGGAACCTCATTTTTACGCAGTGGGGGCTGAACGGGCCGGCTGTGATGGATGCCAGCCATCACATTACCGCTCACCCAGGCGCGGCAGTTGAATTGTCTCTCAATCTGCTGGCCTATTTTCAGACGGAGTTTGACCGACTGCTTGCCCAAAATCGGAAGAGCCTGATGCCCTTGCGCGTTTTTCTGGGCGCATTTTTCCCACCCAAGGTGGTCTCGGTCTATCTCAAAAACGCCCGCCTGCCTGAAGATCTCCCCTTATCCAGGGTGAGCGACGAGTCGCTAGAGCGGCTTATCAAAAAATTGAAGGATACTCGCCTCCCTGTGAAGGGAGTGCGCGATTTTGAATACTGCCAGATGTCAGTTGGCGGCGTACCGGTGAGCGAGGTTAACCCGCATACGCTGGAATCGCGAGTGGTCAGCGGCTTGTTTCTGACGGGTGAAACGGTCGACGTGATTGGTCCTTGCGGGGGATATAACCTGACATTTGCGTTTATCAGCGGCGCGCTGGCGGGCCGGGCTGCCGCCAGACAACGCATGGGCGAAACAACGTCCAGAAAAAGCCCAGAAAGGCAGTTGGAGCCGCAATGAAGAACACTGAAGACCTTTTCTCAATCCTCACCGCAGGCTTGAAACTCGAGCCTTCAAGCTGCGCCGGACAGGTGGTTGTTGTCACCGGGGCGGGGCGTGGAATCGGCCTGCAAACAGCCCGGGCGTTTGCGATGCTGGGGGCAGATGTTGTCCTGGCTGAGTTGTCTGACGCCGGGCGAGACGCGGAAAAACTGATTCGGGCGGAAGGCGGAAGCGCTCTTTTCGTGCAGACCGACGTCTCCGATCCGGCGGCTGTGGACCGCCTCGTGAAGACCGCCCATGATCATTTTGGGCCGGTATCCGTGCTGGTAAACAATGCTATCTATATTCAGGAATGCGCGGTCGCTGAGATGCCCATCGACGAATGGGATAAAACCATTGCTGTTAATCTGCGCGGAACGTTCCTGACCTGCCGGGCTTTCTTGCCCGATATGTTGAATCGCCGGTCCGGGGTGATCATCAATATGATCTCTACAGACGCCATGCCGGGGCTGGCTGCCTACATTGCCTCCAAGCAGGGCATCACGGGCTTCAGCCAGTCGCTTGCCCTTGAGACCGGCGAAGCAGGGGTGCGCGTGATCCCCTTTGCGCCGGGTATGGTGGACACGCCCGGCATTCGAAGCATTGCCGGCGGCTTAGCGCCGCGCCTTGGCTTGCAGGTGGACCAGTTCCTTTCGTTGTCCCTGCACGCCGGTTATTCCGGCCTGATGCCTGCGGAACATGCCGCGGCGGCTGCCGTTTATCTGGCGCTGCGCCTGCCGGATGAATTTCACGGCCAGGTGATTAACGGGTATGAAGTTCTCGAGCGTGCGGGGCTGCTCCAATCGCCCGACGATATTCCCGGCGGCGAGGCTGCTGCTGTTCCTGATGCAGGCCGGCGCGAGCTAATCCAGAAGCTGGTTGAGATCTTGAAGGAAACAGACGCCGAGTTTAACCGCCTACCGGTCTTCGTTCGCCCAATTGCCCGTCAGGGTTTCAAGAGCAAATCAGGGCGGAGCGCCGCTGACTGGCAGCGCCTGCTTCAGGACATTGACAGCGGTCTCGCGCCTGTGCCGGGGAACTTTCGCGACCAGCTCGAGAAACTCTCCGGCTACTACCGCGATGTGCCGAAAGAGACAGCCCGTTTTACGCGCGACGTAGAAATGCTGAAACAGGTCGCTGATCTTTGCGAGCAGCGAATAGCGGTCATTCGAAAACTGCAAGAACTGATTTAGCCGCTATCGCCTGTTTCCCCTATTCGGCGAGTGCTTCCCTTAAGCTGGAGACATCAAACCCGTCCTTTTCAAGCCGGTCCAGTATGATTTGCTTTGCCTCCGCTTCGTCAGGCAGCGCTTCTGGCCCGCATGGGGTTAAGTACCCCTCAACTTCCCCTGCCTGCCACGCCAGGGAAGTTGTATTCACTTTATACCAGTTCTGGCAGATCATCATCGTGACGGTCCCAAACTGGTAAAAGGGCGGCTTAACTTTTGAAAGGTCCAGCTGCAGGCGGTCGTTTTTGTCAACCCGGTAGTTGGGGGCAAAGCTGAAAATGGGCCGCGCAGCCTCGGGCTCCCCGCGCAGCAGCGACTCACCGGCCATCCAGGCGGGCGGTTCGATGCCGAGATAATCCAGGATGGTTGGCGAGATATCCAGGTTTTGCGTGCTGCTGGCGATTTTCCCGGCGTACTCGTTGTTTGGGAAGCGGAACATCAGGGGAAGGCGGATATTATCGATATTATTGTGACCGTGATCCGTATAGACAATCACCAGGGTATTCTCCAACCTGCCCATCAGCTCCAGTTCATTGATCAGAAAGCGCATGTTCTGGTCAAACGCTGACACGCCCTGTTCATATTCATCCGGCTCAGATACATGCGTTCCCATTAAGTGAGCGTGAATAAACAAAGGCTGGTTGATGTCGCGGAATAAGGAGATGACATGCCCGATGCGGTCCATATCCGACATCGTGCTGAGCTGCTGCGTCACCTCGCCGTAAGGGTTGGGCATGGGGCGGAAGTAAAAAATGTGAAAGAGGCGTTCCGTGAGGCGCTTGGCGATTGTTGAAAGAAAATAGGCCGCATTTTCAGGGAGATAGCGGCGAGAAAAGGTATATAACCTGCCAATCGTCGCCGAACGTTCGTTGATCATCACAAAACCATCTTGAAGGTTCAGCATTTCAGGATCGGCATAATAGTCTATGCCAATTGTCGCATTGTAATAGCCCGCGCTTTTCAGGATCGCCGGAAGGTGTTGGAAGGAATCGTTTCCCTTCAGGATATCCGGCGGGTATAAAAGCCGCGTTTGGGATGGAAGCTTGCCGGTGAAAATAGACACCAGCGACCCGGATGTAATACTTGCATTGGGGAAGTTGTTGAGCGCCAGGAGAGAATTTTCAGCAAATTCCCTGAGGAAGGGCGTTGTATCGGGCTGGCTGCCGTAAATCGATGTTTTGTTGGCATCCAGGCCGTCGCTGCCGATCAGGAGAATATTGGGGCGGTGGACCGGCGCGCCTGTGACCAGCGTCGGGTCGGCGGTGCTGCCGCCGAAGAACAGGTTTCCACCCAGCGGAATGGACAGGAGCAAGACGGCTGCGCTGGCATACACCTGCGTCTTGAGGGAAGTGTCCGGCTGCTTCTTGCGCTGCGCTGCGAGGACCCTGCGCGCCGACCAGAGAATCGCCCTGCCCAGAATGACAAGGAACAACAGCCCGTATAGACCGCGCTGGATGCCTTTGGTATTGACGATGCTAAATTTGAGCACCGTGTGCGTAAAGTTGTCGAGCATCATCAAGGCTGTTGCCGCCAGAAACGCAGCCGGGACCGCGGCGCCAATGAAAAGGAGCGCATTTCGATATTTCGGTCCCCAGGGTAGCAGGCTGCCGGCAAACAAAATGAACAAAACCGGCAGGCTTATGCCCACGAGCAGGAGCCCGGGGAACACGAGGACACCTAACCTGGCTGCGAACGTCATAGAATCCATAAAGGAAGGCTTGGTTGCGAAAAAGAGCCATTCCATGAAGATGTAAAAATAGATCGCGAGGATGGTGGTCGTGAAGAGGCTGATCCAGGATAGGAGCTCGGGTTTTCGCCTGAGGAAAGAAGAAAATGGCCTGATTTGTGGCATTTGCAGCGCCTTTCTAAAATAATGGCTTACCGGTCGTGGTCGAGAGATTATCGAGGCCCGCCGCGTTCCGGGAGCACCTGATAGGTTTTTCCATCAGTTTGCACAACAATTGTTCCGTTAATGTCTGTGCTGTAAATTTGCGCGCCGGCGGAGCGCAGGGTTTCGAGCGTTACGGCATGGGGGAAGCCGTCCTCATTCCCGGCTCCGGCAGAGTAGATGGCAACTTCCGGGGATATGGCAGCGATAAAGCTGGGAAGCGAAGAAGTGCTGGAAGCGTGGTGGGCTAATTTGAGAATGTTGACCGGCTGAGCCAGCCCAGAATCGAGCAGCCGCTGTTCTTCCAGGCGTTCGGTGTCGCCGGTGAACAGAAAAGCGACCTTACCAACTTCCAGCCGCAGGACAATGGAGTTGGTGTTAACGCTGTTTGGGTTGATCACAGCGGGGCTGAGCACATCAAAAACCAGGCTGCCGAATGGAATCTTGTCGCCCGATTTAACCACTTCTATCTCCAGCCCTGCGCGGCGAACGGCTTCCTCCAGATCGTGATAAATGGGCGTGTCGAGCGGCTGGCCGTTGCTGATCATTCGACCAACCGGGATTGTGTTGATCACATCGATCAGCCCGCCGGTGTGATCGTCATGCGCGTGGGTCAAAATAACCAGGTCCAGATAGTTGATATTATGTGATTTGAGATACGTGACGGCTTTTTGATTCGGATAGCCGCCGTCGATCAAAACGGTTTTGCCCTCTGACGAGCGCAGCAGAATTGATTCGCCGATCACCCCTTTTTCGTTTGGGCCCATATCGCCGACATCAATATAAGTGACCTGCACCTGCGGTGGTGGGACCAGGCCAATGGTCCGGAGCGGGTATGCCCACGCCCCGGTGACGGTCACCCCGGCTATGCCGGCGACCAGCAGGACCAGGCTGGTGAAGTTGAGCGCCGCGGTCAGGCGCTGTGTATGCTTAAGTTTCCTGACGATCCAATAGCTGCCGGCTGCCAGAATCACCAGCCAGACGGGGATGAGAAAGCGGTGCTTGCCGTAAACCCACCCGAATAGATCACGGCCCCGGATAAGTTCATATACCGGATCATAGGACAGGAGCAGCAGCAGCCAGACGAACGCCAGCGCAGCAGCGCGCTGCGGGCTGCGGAGAATAAGCCAGAAGATTGCATACAGCGCGGCGCCGCCGGCAAACCAGAGCGCGCCTGTGCGCATTGCATCATTGATTTGTAGTGGATCAGCGTTAAAAGTAAGCAGGACCAGCGCCGGGGTGAGTGAGAAGATCAGGGGGTGGATGGGAAATTTTCTTATCATGGGACGATGGATTACAGAACGACCTGACGGAGATGACACGCGAATCACGCTCTGTGTTTGCGCGGAATATTAGAGATTAAGTTTTACTTTGCTGCTGGGCTAGTATATCATTATTTCACAAGGGTATTTTTTCTCCGGAGAGGTCAGATGAAAATCATTGTTCCTGCAATTGGTTCGCGTGGTGATGTGCAGCCTTATATCAACCTTTGTCAGGGCTTGCAGGAGGCAGGGCATGATGTTGTCCTGGCGACCAACCCGACGCTGGTCTCTCTGGCAGGCTCGCATGGCGTTAAGTGCGTTCCGGTTGGCCCGCCGGTCGATATGGGCGTTGAAGGCGCCCGGCTCATGGCCCAATCGTTCAATAACATGTGGATTGGAATGATCCGGGTGATGCAGCTGGGGGCGCGGCTGGTTGAAGAAGCCTATCCAGATGTACTAAAGATCTGTCAGGGAGCAGATTTAGTCATTACCTCGGATACCGGCAGCGGCATTGTAGAAGCGGACAGGTTAAATATCCCCTGGATCAGCGTTACCCTGCAGCCTGGGCGGATCCCGGTTGCAGATGCAAATACGCCCTTTTTCGCTCGCATGATCTGGGGAATGTTGGGAAAGCTTTTTATCGCTCCGACGAATCGCTTTCGAAAGCGCGCAGGCGTGCAGCCCGTTGAAGATATCTCGCGTTTAATGTCCAGCCGCCTGATTCTATTACCCGTCAGCCGGCATGTCGCTCCCCCAGACAGCCGCTGGCCGCGTCACATTGTCCAGACCGGTTACTGGTTCCCTCGCCCCGACAGGATCTGGTTCCCACCGCGCGACCTGCTGGATTTTCTAGAGCGCGGCAATAAGCCAATCGCGGTGAGCCTGGGGGTCATGAGTATGTCTGGCAAACAGGCCGGCGAAAGCGTGCGGATCGTTCTGCGCGCGATCGAGCGAGCCGGCGTGCGTGCTGTGATTCAGGGTTGGGATGAGGCCCTGCGGGATTTGCAGCTTCCAGAGACTGTGTGCGCCATCGGTTCGATGCCGCACGCCTGGCTGTTTGACCAGGTGAGCATGGTGATTCATCACGGCGGTTTTGGTACGACTGCCGCGGTGCTTCGCGCAGGCGTTCCCGGTATTGTTATTCCTCACGTTATCGATCAGTTCTACTGGGGACAGCGCGTTTATGAGTTGGGTGTTAGCCCAAAATGGATACCGCGAGGAAAGTTGAACCCCGAAAACCTCAGTAATGCAATTTTGCAGGCGAGAAATGATGCCTGCATGCGAGATAAAGCACGGGAACTGGGCAGCCGGATTCGGGCTGAGGAAGACGGCGTTTCCGCGGCAGTCCGCGCGATCGAGAGCTGCTTTGATCAATGACGGGTGTTCCGCCAGACCGTGCATCGTGTATTTACAAAAAATGCGGGCCTGGCGCCCGCATTTTGATTATAGGAAGACGCTGCCGGAGCGTTAGCTTTCCGGCGTTTCGTCAAAATAGATCGGGTTTGAAATGAGCGCCGGAAGCATGGGCAGGATTCCCGGGAGGAATGAGCGCAAAATCTCAACCCGTGCAAACCCCGGCCCTTTCATCGTGTAGCTCGCCCTGAACTGCCCGTTGGATGGGGCCTGCAACAGGGTTTCTTCGCCTGCCTGGGTAATGATCCGGACAACGTCGCCGGTGAGCAGTCCGTCAGCGGTGATCTCCACCGTCTGGTTCGCGGGCCAGGAGACTGTATCGCCTGGCAGAGCGCCGCCTGAGGTAAACTCAAGCGACGGCCCGTCAGGAGAGAAGATAATATACGAATGGCCTTGCCGCACCGCGGATAGGATGTCGCTGGGGCTGGCAGATTTGGCAAAGACACAGGTGGTCGGGCCGCCTAAAAACAGGAAAGGCGTGCTGCGGTGATAGTCGCTCCCGCCGCAGATGGGGATCTTTTTACCCGCCATGAGCAGGCTTTGCCAGTAGCCGATTGCTCGCAGGTTTGATTCCTGCATCGGGCCGTTCCAGACTTCCAGGCAGTCAAAGGGCAGCGATTGGATGTCAAACTTAAATTCAAGGTTCTTATAGAAGGGGTGATTGATCGTGATGACCGCTCCCCGGTCTCGCGCCGAAATAAAGCGCGAGCGCGCTTCTTCTTCTGTGTTGGTCGCAAACGTCCCATCATACGGCTGATCGACCCCCAGAAAATTTGCGTGCCCGTTATAGTGCGTCCATTCCACCCCTGGAATCAGCGTAATGCCTGGGATACGCGGCAGCGCGTCAGAGGAGATCATCTGGTTGTGATCTGTAATTGCCACAAAATCTAACCCGTGGCGCAGCGCATGCCGGGCAAGCTCTTCCGCCGTCAGGACGCCATCAGACGCCAGGGTATGGGTATGCAGGTCGCCTTTTAAGAGCCGCAGCTTCTTGCGGGTAAAAGACAGTTCGTATGTCACCGTTACGCCTTCAGGCGCTACTTTATAAGCGCCTACCAGAATCTGCCATTCCCCAGGGACCAGCGCGTAGGGACGGTACCCCGGCGTCGCATCCGTTTCACTCAGGTAAATTTCGTTCTTGTCAGACCCCGAAGCCCCAACTTGAGTCCCGTCAGGGGCAATGAGGCCCAGGTCGATGATATTGGCCTCATTGCGCCCGGTGAACGCCCCGCCACCCACCTGCGTTTCGTTCTTGAGGTGGCGGTCGTACCGGTATCGCAGAGTCATTGATTCGATATCAGGCGGCATGGTAAAGGGGAGCATAAAATAAGTCCGCTCCCGTTCGTGCTCGATGAAATGGGTGATTGTTTGCTGCATATCAGTTTTCTTCTTTGATTTTTAGATTCGGTTCTCCCAGAACAGCAGCCAGGAACCGGTGGATTTGCGAATTCCAGAAGAACCAGTCGTGCCTGGCTTCCGCCTCATAGAAATCAATCTTGATTCCCAATGCGCGGGCGGCTGCATTAAATTGTAAATTAAGCAGATACAGATCGTCGTCTCGCCCGCAGGCTGCGTACAGGTTGGGCAGTGCTTGCGGATTGCTTGAGGCGTTCTTCAGCCAGACAGCCGGGTCGTGCTCGCTGCCCCATAAGGCGTCCAGATTGCCAAAAACGTGGGTAAATTCCTCAATGCGCGGGTCATTGGGATAAGCCTTCAGAAAGTCCAGCGACAGAAGGCCCGAAAAGCTGGCAGCGGCAAAATACTGCTCGGGACGCAAAAATGCCGCCTTGAAGGCGCCATATCCGCCCATCGAGAGGCCCGCGATCATGGTGTTCTCGCGCCGGGGGGCGATGCCAAACACAGCTTCGAGATAGCGGGGCAGCTCATCCACCAGATAGGAAAAATACCGCTGCCCGTTGGGCATGTCTGTATAGAAACTTCGACCGGCAGAAGGCATAACGACGACCAGACCGTAAATGCTGGCGAGCACTTCAATCGATGTATAGCGCTGCCACCCGCTGGCATCGTCGCTAAGCCCGTGCAGCAAATACAGGACCTTACGCTGGCTCATCGGCAGGTCGCCGATCCGTCCGGGGTCGGGCAGAATGATGTTTAAGGGCAGGTTGACTTTCACAGACTCGGGTACATGATCCATTCGAATGAGAGCCATTGATCAGTCTCCTATCGGTTCGACGCTGGTGTCTGCCGGCACCTTTTCGGTAGATTCGAAATTGATAAAGAAGGAAAATGCAAAGCTGATGACCATGAGAATTGGGGGAAAGACCGTCAGTAAGAACCGGGCGGCGTTATCGGGTTGAGGGCCGGGGTTCTGTCCGCTTTCAAAGCCAAACAGCACAAAAACCAGGTAGAAGGCAAAACTGGTGAACAGGCCGTTGAGCCGGTTCATGAACCCCATCGCGTTCGAGATAATCCCTTCGCGGCGCAGATTGTACTTTCGCGTGTCTTCGTCCATGATCTTTGCGCCGATCAGGTCCATTGTGGTGATCACGCCGGCAAAGCCAAAGCCGACCAGGGCGCTGGCGATCATTGCGGTGACCAGAGTATTTGCAAAATAGAGCGGGATAAACGCAACCGCCAGCGTAGCCAGGGCCACCCGCCAGACCGGAATTACGGAGAACTTCCGAACCAGCCTGGCCCAAATGGTCACGCAGCCGATTGCGATGAGCAGGACCGAGGCAAACAGCAGCGTGGATTGGCTGTCAGGGATCGCCAGCCTGTACTTCACAAAGAAAGGCATCGAAGCGAGCACGAGCGACATCGCCGCGCTGTAGAAGGCATTGGCAAAACCCGCTATCCAGAATTTGTGATTGACCGCAAGGGCTTTGAGACTGCTCCATAATTGGGGTTTCTGTTCCTCGGGATTAAGGCTGACTTCTTGTGAGGTGAAGGTCATATACAGGATGACGGCGGCGCCGAGGATGCCGTAGATGATGGCTGTCGTGCTGAAGCCGATCACGCTGGTGACCATTGGCGTCAGCGCGATGCTGATAATCATCGCTGCAAGCTGGAAAGCCTGCCGCAGGGCGTTGGTCGCTGCCCGGCTCGAGTCAGTGCGGAACAGCTCTGGGAAAAGCGCGCCGTAGTTGGCGTTGATCACAGAGTCAATCGTGCCGGTTAAGATGTAAAAAAGCATGGCATAGGCAAACAGAGAATTCCCCGTCAGAAATTCCGGCGTGCTGTAGAAGGCGATCAGGCACAACGCCAGCAGGGGCGTTCCAATCACCAACCAGGGACGCCTGCGCCCCCAGCGCGTTCGCGTGCGGTCGGATAGAAATCCGTAGACCGGGTTGTCCAGGGCGTCGATAAAGGTGTAAACAAAAAGGATCGTAGACAGCTGGATCGTGGTTAGACCCAACCGGTCTACATAGAAAATTGCGGCATACGTCTTCAGCATATTAATGGGAATGGATGTCCCAAACATGCCGATCGCATAATTGAATGACTTTAACCTGGAAGTAGACATGGGTGTTGGACTCCTTGCCTGAACGTAAGCTTTTCCGCTGGCAGGCGACCGCGATCTCTGCGCCGCGGAAGTGGAATCGTGAAACTGTTTTTATTAAAGTCTGGACTCAGGAAACCCCTTGCAATTGATTGTATCAAAAATCAGGCAAGTGACCCTTGAGAATGCCGTATCAGGCGGCGAATAATCCGCCCCAGATGATAGAATTTGTGGTATATGTATTATCCTTGTAAAGGATTTGTAGCGAAATGGCGAACTTTGTCAGGCCTCTGTTGGTTGCTTGTGGATTTATCAGCGTGTTTTTGGGCGTTATTGGTATCTTTTTCCCGGTGCTGCCGACGACCCCATTTTTACTGCTTGCGGCGTTCTGCTTTGCGCGCAGCTCAGACCGGTTTTTGAACTGGCTGCATACCAACCGGTGGCTCGGCGCTTATATCAGGAATTATCGCGAAGGCCGCGGCATGCCGCTGCGCGAGAAGATCCTGACTCTGGCAGCGCTCTGGCTGTCGATTATCCTGACGTCTTTCCTGGTCATCCCTGTCTGGTGGGTAAGAATTCTTTTATTTGCAATCGCATCCGGGGTGACATTCCATCTTGTGCGGATCAAAACGTACCGGCCCGAACCTGCCGCCCAGAACTCGCCCGAATCGGATCCGCTGCAGCTAGATCAATCGATCAATTCTGACCGGTGACGCAGCAAGATGAGCCGCGAGCGGTGTTTGCAAGCCGGACCCATTTCCAAGGAGAAAATATGGCAAAACTGATCCCTGCTTCTGAGCGGATTATCCGAGCCCGTGCCTTAATCCAAAAGGCTCGCGAGCTGCCTGTGCCTGCCGATTCCGGTCGGTATGATCTATCATTTGTTGCGCAGGTAAAAGACTTAATCCAGCAGGCAAAGGATTTGATCAAATTTATTCCTTATTCGCCGAGCGCGACGCCGGAGATGAAGAAAGAAGTTGCTCAGTTGTTTAAAGAAGCAGACCAGGCTGAAAAGGAAATTTTGCATCGTCAATAAAGATGGAACCCAGAAGGTTCGTTCCTCGAATTGATTTCCGCCGGCTGTATGACCGTTTTGACGCGCCGGTTACAGCGCTGGACTGCGGCAAAAAGTGCGCTCCGCACAACCCAACCGGCAAACCTTTTTGCTGTGATATTTGCCAGGCTGTCCCAGCTATATACCAGCAGGAATGGGTGTATTTGCAGAACCACACGGACCTGTGGCACGAATACCGCGCGGGCGAATGTTCTTCCGGTTCGAGCAGCGCGGATGATCTGCTGGCTGAAACCCCCGAAAATATGCTGCTCCTGGCCTGTAAAGGCCCGGCGCACTGCCAGCGGCAGTTCAGGTCGGTCAGCTGCCGCCAGTTTCCCTTCTTCCCTTATATTTCATCCGACTACCGTTTTCTAGGGCTGGCGTATGAGTGGGCTTTTGAACAGACCTGCTGGGTGATCAGCAATTTGAGCGCTGTGACGGATACCTACCGGCAGGAATTTATCCGCGCCTACGATGAAATTTTTAGCCAATGGCCTGAGGAGATGGACAGTTATGCTGCGCTCTCCGAAGAAATGCGCGAGCATTTTGCCGCAAAGAAGCGGCGAATTCCCATCTTGCACCGCAACGGCCGCGATTATTTGCTCAGCCCGGCCAGCGAACGCCTGCGGCGCGTCTCTCCCGACCGCTTCAGGCGCTTTGGCCCTTACGCGGACGGCAGCTGAGCGGACAGGCGGGCTTTTCGGTTTGCCTCTTGATGTTTTAAGGTGAAGAGAACTTTCAATTCGCCGCTTTTCTCGTTGCCCCGTTCAAATCAAAGTAGTGCTGCATAATTCGCGTAAATCAGATAAATGTAAGCTATAATTCCCTGCCGCAGGGATCGGTTCATGAAAGCACGATCTGTCGTGTTTATTCGCTAAAACATTTATACGGGGAATATCTGTTGTCGCAAAACCGCTTAAGAATTATCACCGCAGGAATCATGCTCAGCATTTTTCTGGCATCGGTTGAGGGCACGATTATTGCCACGGCGATGCCAACCATCGTTGGGCAGCTTGGGGGATTGTCAATTTACAGTTGGGCCTTTGCCGTTTTTATGCTGGCCTCGACAACGACTGTGCCCATTTATGGCAAGCTTTCAGATATCTATGGGCGCAAGCAGGTCTATATCATTTCGATGATCCTGTTTCTGACCGGTTCGGTTTTGTGCGGGCTTGCGTCGTCGATGGAACAGCTCATTGCCTTCCGCGCCGTGCAGGGTCTTGGCGCGGGAGGAGTCCTGCCCCTGGCATTTACGATCATCGGCGAGCTGTTTGACCTGGAACAGCGGGCGCGCATGCAGGGCCTGTTCTCCGGCGTCTGGGGCGTGTCGTCTGTCATCGGCCCGCTGATCGGCGGTTTTCTGGTCGATCAAATTTCCTGGCAGTGGGTATTCTTTATCAATATTATTCCGGGTGGGCTGGCAGTCGCGTTTGTCTGGTTCGCGTGGCAGAATACCGGCAGGGGTCGGGCTGTCCGGCTGAGCGTCGATTATGCCGGCGCGGTGCTCCTGACAATCTCCGCGCTGGTGCTGCTGCTGGGGCTGGAGCTGCTTGAGACCCCGCTTGGATGGGTGCTCGTTCTGGCTGCTGTGCTGCTGTTTGTGTGGCTGATTTTGCTCGAGCGGAAGGCTGAAGACCCCATTCTGCCGCTTGACCTGTTCCGCAGCCGCCTGTTTTCCGTGTCGATCCTGCACGGCATTCTGGCAGGCTTTGCCATGTTTGGCAGCCTGACCTATGTTCCCTTATTTGTCCAGACGGTGCTGGGCACCTCAGCCACGCAGGCAGGAATCACCCTGACCCCGATGTCGCTCAGTTGGACAATGGCTAGCATCATCGGCAGCCGGCTGCTGTTGAAAGTTGGCTATCGCTCGCTGTCTACGTTTGGGATGGTTTTGCTGACCATAGGCGCGTTCCTCATGACGCGCATTGGCGTGAACAGCAATCAGATCCTGATTATGTTCTACCTGTCTCTGATGGGCATCGGCATGGGGCTTTCGATTCCCGCGTTTTTGATCGCCGTGCAGACGGCTGTTCGAAAAGAGTCCATGGGAAGCGCTACGTCAACGGTGCAGTTCAGCCGCAGCATCGGCGGGACCTTCGGGGTCAGTGTTCTGGGTGTTTATCTCAGCGCGCGGCTGGCGAGCGGGCTGGTGAACCTGGGACTGGACCCATCCCAGATATCGCTTGACAACCTGACCGCGGCGGCTGAAAGCACTGGTGGGGCGCTGGTCGAGTCGATTAAAGGCGCGCTGGCATTTTCTATCGCAGATATGTTTTTTATTTCGTTTATCGTCTCGCTGGCAGCGCTGGGGGTGACCATGCTTGCCCCAGGCGGAACGATCTCCCAGCTCAGGTCCGAGCGCCCTGTCGATCAGCCCGAGGCATGATGCCGGACACTTCAACGGCCACGCCGTGCATGATGTTCGCTGAAGAAGCTTTCGTGCCTTCTGTTGCGGTGAGCATGTTGGCAGAGCCGGCGCAGTCTGTTCCGTTCTCATTGAGCGCGGCCCAAACGCCCGCAGGTAAACAGACCACCCCAGGCATAATATCTTCCGTCAACCGCGTGCGGATTTGCACCGCGCCCTGATTGTTGAAGATTTGCACAAGGTCTCCGTCTGAAACACCGCGCTCCCGGGCGTCTCGCGGATTCATCTCAAGCGCGTGCTGCGCGGTCTCCTGGATCTTTCGAATGTTGCTTCCCTGTGAATGGATGCGGTGCGCCGACTTGGGGGTAATCAACAGCAGCGGGTAGCGGCTGTCAGCGGGCGGCGTTTGCCATGTCGGGAAGGCCGGGAATCCGGTCTCCTGCTGGTAGCGCTGGCTGGCGATTTCCACCTTTCCGGATGGGGTCTTGAGCGGGTAGGCCAGCGGGTCGGCTGAAAATTTCTCCAGCCCGACTCGTTCCTGGTCAGGGTTGATGTAAATGCCGCTCTCGCGGAAGGCGTCCTGGTCAGGCACTTCGGATTGATCGAGGAAGAGCTGAATCCATTCCGCCGCGCTGCGTCCCTCTGAAAACGTGCTGCCAAACCCGAGCCGGTCTGCCAGATCGCAGAGTGCATCGTAGTCGCTGCGCGCCTGCCCCATCGGGGGGACCGTTTGCGGCTTGTACAGCAAGTAGTTCCCCAGCCAGGGGATGCCAATATCTTCTTTTTCCAGCGGCGTGGCTGCCGGGAAAATCACGTCGCAGTAGCGCGCCGTGGGCGTCAAGAAGCTCTCGTGGCATACGGCGAAATCGACCTTCTCAAAGGCAGCTATGTTCTTGCGAACGTCCGCGCCCTGGTTCAGATAATTGCTGCCCAGGACGTAGAGCGCGTGAATATCGGTCGGGTAACCGCCGCAGGTTCCCTGTAAAACAGCATCGGGCCAGTTCACCACAGGCAGGGAAGGCTGGTCAGGCAGCTGTGGGACGGGAAGGGTTCCCACGACCGGCGCGGGAAGGCGGTTGTTCATTGATCCGGTTGAGCCGCCGCGCTTGCCGAAGTTGCCGGTGGCAACCTGCAGCGTGACGGCGAGCCGGTATGTCTCTTCTCCGGCGAAGGTGCGCTGGATTGAATACCCGGGAAACAGCATGGCGGGCTTTGCGGCGGCATAAGCCCGCGCAAAGCGGGTGATTTCACCAGCAGGAATACCGCAGATCGCTTCAGCCCACTCGGGCGAGCGCGGCGCTTCACCGGTTTTTCCAAGAACATAGCTTTCAAGCTGGTCAAACCCAATGCTGTGCGCCGCGATAAAATCTCGATCGGCAAGGTCTTCCGTGAGCAAAACGTGCAGCACGGCCAGCATCAGCGCCGTATCTGTGCCAGGGCGGCAAGGGAGCCACCACGCAGCCGTTTGCCTGGCAGTATTGGTGCGGCGCGGGTCGATGACAATAATCTGAGCGCCGCGCTGTTTTGCCTCCATCAGGCGGGCGGGAATTTCCGCGCCCATGTGCGTGTCGAGCACATTTGCGCCCCACAGGATGATCATCTCCGCATACTGCATGGTGGCTGCATCGAACCCCGACTCTTTCCAGCTCTCGCCGAGGATATACGGCAGCGCAAAACAGGCAGCCCCGTTGCTGTAATTGCTGGTTAACTGCGTGCAGCCGCCAAACAGGTTCAGAAAGCGATTCAGCAGCGACGCTGTGTTGTGCAGCGCGCCGGTTGAACCCACGTTGCCAAGGTTCAGAACGGAATTTGCTCCGTACTTCCCTCGGATCTCGCCCAGCCGGCCTGCTGTGAGGTCCAGCGCTTCTTCCCAGCTTGCCTCGCGGAACTGCCCGGAACCGCGCGGGCCGGTTCGGATCAGAGGCGTCAGAATCCGGTCAGGTGCGTACTGCCAGAGCGGCAGATTGTACCCTCGCCGGCAGCCCTTGAGATACCTCCCGGCGGCCGGGTTATGTGAAATGCGGGTTACACGGCCATTTTCAACGGTTGCCATCAGCGGGCAGGCGTCGCCGCCGCAGTCTTTGCCGCAAAAAACAGGATTCGAGTGCATGCTGCTTCCTTTTTGGGAGATATAGATTACCGGCAAGCGGCTGCGCTTTGACAAGCGTTGCGCTTTGAAGGCAGTGCAGGGATGGTCAGATTATAGCAGAGGAGCTTCTATCTGGAAAAGGTGAGGCATCAGAGAATGCCGGCCTGAGATTTTTTAAAACTAACCTCTTTTTCGCGCACATTGTCGAGGTAGTTCCGATCCTGCTGTTGATTACCGGCCTGATTGGCCGGCTGCCGCGGCGGGTTCACCTGATCCGCTTGCCGGGCGATTAGCGCCTGGCTGCAAGTGCAAACGCGATTGCCATCACAAAACTGCTTGTGATGGCAATCTATGATTTTCGATATATAATCATTTAAATAAAGTCCGTTATCGATAACGGAAACTGGAGCCGGGTTTTTGTCTCTGTTTTCCATGCAGGTTAAGCCATAAATCTGTAAGGAGATAACAAAATGATTGATCTTAAGAATTATGAAGTGTGGTTTATCACGGGCAGCCAGCATCTGTATGGACCTGAGACGCTGGAGCAGGTTGCCGACCATTCGCAGAAGATCGCGCAATCACTGGGCGAGTCACTTCAGTCGAAAAATCTCCCTGTCCGCGTCGTATTTAAACCGGTTTTGACCACGCCAGAAGCGATTCGCGAGTTGTGCCTGGATGCCAGCTCGACTCAAAACTGCATTGGCCTGATCACCTGGATGCACACCTTCTCGCCTGCCAAGATGTGGATCGCCGGTCTCAGCCAGCTTAAGAAGCCGTTTGTCCACCTCCATACCCAATTCAACCGCGAGATTCCCTGGTCAGAAATCGATATGGATTTCATGAATTTGAACCAGTCGGCTCACGGCGACCGCGAATATGGGTTCATCGGCACCCGCATGCGCCTGGACCGCAAGGTGGTGGTCGGGTACTGGCAGGATGATGACGTGATCGATCAGCTAGCGACCTGGGTGCGCGCCGCTGCTGCCTGGGCTGATTCACAGGGCATGAAGATAGCCCGTTTCGGCGACAACATGCGCGAGGTTGCGGTGACAGAGGGCGACAAGGTTGAAGCGCAAATCCGCTTCGGCTACTCGGTGAATGGCTATGGGCTTGGCGATCTGGTTGACTGCGTCAAGAGCATCACCGACGGCGAAGTGGACCGTCTGACTCGCCAGTATCAGGAGGAATACCAGGTGCGCGCGGGTGATGAGCAGCACCAATCGCTGCGGGAAGCGGCGCGTATTGAGCTGGGCATGCGCGCTTTCCTCGAAGGCGGCGGCTTTAAGGCCTTTACGACCACTTTCGAAAACCTGCACGGGCTTGTGCAGCTGCCCGGTATCGCCGTGCAGCGGTTAATGGCGGATGGGTACGGCTTTGGCGCTGAAGGCGACTGGAAAACCGCGGCGCTGGTGCGCTCGATGAAGGTGATGGGCGTTGGCCTGCCCGGCGGTACGTCGTTTATGGAAGATTACACGTACCATCTCTCAAGCAGCAACGGCGGCATGAAAGTTCTCGGCGCGCATATGCTCGAGGTCTGCCCAACTATCGCGGACGCTAAGCCCTCGCTAGAAGTTCACCCGCTTGGCATTGGCGGCAAAGCGGATCCCGTCCGCCTTGTGTTCAACGTCGCGGCCGGCCCGGCGATCAATGCCACGATTGTCGATATGGGCAACCGCTTCCGCATGATTGTCAACGCCGTGGATGTCGTCGCGCCGGATGAGCCGCTTCCGAAGCTGCCGGTGGCCAGGGCTTTGTGGATCCCCAGGCCGAATTTGCAAGTGGCGGCTGCGGCCTGGATCTATGCCGGCGGCGCGCACCACACCGGCTTTAGCCAGAATGTGACGGCGCAGCACCTTGAAGATTTCGCCGAAATGGCGGGCATCGAATACCTGTTGATCGATCAAGAGACGAAGCTGCCCGCGTTCAAGAAAGAACTCAAGTGGAATGAAATCTACTACCATCTGGCGAAGGGAATCTAAAAACAGTAGCATCAGATCCATCGAGGGGTTGTCTGGGGCAACACAGGCAGCCCCTCGATTTTTTGTCTCTTTTCCTGTCTCTCGCTTATAATCATGATGAATAATGCCAGATAAGGAGGAAATGATACATGGCAATCGAAGTTGGCCTGGTCAACGAGATGACAATTACCGTACAAGAAAGCGAAACCGCGCGAGTTTCAGGCGGCGAGTCCCTTCCGCCGGTTCTCGCTACCCCGCGAGTGATCAGCTACCTGGAGCGCACAGCCCATAATTTGATTTTCCCCCTTCTCGATGCAGGGCAGACCAGCGTCGGCACCCTGGTGAATCTTCGCCATTTAGCGGCGACACCGGTGGGAATGCAGGTGCGTTTCCGCGCCGAGCTGATCGAGATTGACCGCAGGAGATTGAAGTTTAAGATTGAAGCCTGGGACGAAGTTGAAAAAATCGCTGAGGGAGAGCACGAGAGATTTATTATCGACCAGGAGCGCTTCGATGGACGGCTCGCCGAGAAACAGGCATATGTCCAAAACAGGAAGATGTAATGGCTGGTCGCAAACTTCAGTTTGGATTCTTCCTGACGCCCACAGCAGATAACTATCCGGAGTTAGAGCGCCAGGCGCAGCTGGCGGAATCGCTTGGGCTGGATTTGATCGGGATTCAGGACCATCCCTACCAGCGGCGCTTTCTGGATACCTGGACGTTAATTAGCGCTCTTGCAGTAAAAACAGAGCGAATTCGCTTCTTTCCTGATGTCGCCAATCTGCCGCTGCGCCAGCCCGCAGTGCTGGCGCAGTCGGCGGCAACGCTGGATATCATTACCGGCGGGCGGGTGGAGCTGGGCATTGGAGCCGGTGCGTTCTGGCAGGCGATCGCCGCGATGGGTGGGCCGCAGCGCAGACCAAAAGAAGCCTTCACAGCACTGGAAGAAGCAATCCAGGTGATCCGGCTGATGTGGAGCGGGGAGCGCGGGATCCGCTTTGAAGGGCAGTTTTACAGCCTGCGCGGCGCGCACAGCGGCCCAATCCCCGTGCACCCAATGAATATTTGGGTCGGGGCCGTTGGGCCGCGCATGCTGGCCTTGATCGGCCGCCTGGCAGACGGGTGGATTCCATCTTCTTCCTATGTGCCCCCCGATAAGCTGCTGGAGAGCAACAGCCGGATTGACCAGGCGGCTCGCGAAGCGGGCCGCGACCCGGCAAAAATTCGCCGGATCTATAACATCATGGGCAGCATCACAGACGGCGAGCGGGCGGATTTCCTGAACGGCCCGGCGGAATATTGGGCAGATGAGCTTTCCAGGCTGGCGGATGAATGCGGCATGGACACGTTCATCTTTGCCCCGCAAGACCCGTCTGAAGAGCAGCTTCGCCGGTTTGCCGAACAGGTGATACCGCGGGTCAGCAGCGGGTGACGTTTACCCCTTCCGGCAGCGCGCCACGATTGCTTCCATCTGGTCCTGCTTGCGTTCCATCTCCTGCAGCATTTTGATCTGCGTGCGAGCGCGGTCGAGGTTGTGATCAGGATACTTTGTTTTGTAATACGTATCGCCGTTGATGTAGTCACCCAGAAAACGAATTGCCTGTTCGTAGGTGATCAACCGCCCGCCAAAGACCAGCAGATCCCATTCGATGGGGGTCAACAGGTCGCGGACTGCGTCCACATATCCGCGCGTGAGGTGCTCGAATAACTGCAAATCGACGTCCACCTTGCTGAGGTCCAGCTCGTCTTCAGCGGCTGTTGCTGCGCCCATGCGGATCAGGTCGCCAAAGTCGTAGAGGACGGTGCCGGGCATTGTGGTGTCCAGGTCGATCACGCAGATGCCTCGGCCTGTCTGGTCGTCAATCAATACATTGTTTAGCTTGGTATCGTTGTGCGTAATCCGTTCAGGCAGTTTGCCCTGCGCAAGCAGGTCGACGGCTACCGAGGCGTCTGATTCGCGGGCGAGGATGAAGTCAATCTCATTTTTGACCGCTGCAGCCCGGCCTGCCGGATCTCGCTCCACGGCCTGCACGAAGGCGTTAAAACGATTGCGGGTGTGGTGAAACCCAGGGATGGTCTCGTGCAGGCGTTCCCCCGGCAGGCTGTCAAGCAGTTTCTGAAAATTGCCAAATGCCCAGGCGGCGTTATAGACCAGGCGTAGATCCTCCGCGACATCGTAGGTACGCGCGCCTTCGATGAACTTGTAAGTCCGCCAGTATTCGCCCTCATCCGTCCGGAAAAACCACTTGCCGTCCCAGGTAGGGATCAGGTTCAGGGTTTCGCGCTCTGGGTCGCCGTTGGCGGCAATGATCTGCTGCCTGGCATAGCGGGTGACGCGCTCGATGTTTTCCATCACTTTTTCCGGTTCTTTGAACACATGATGGTTGATGCGCTGGTGGATGAAGCACCGCTCGCCCTGTGGAAACCGGTAGCGGCCCAGGTAGGTATCGTTGATATAACCTCTGCCATACGGCACAGCTTCGATCAGTTCGCCGTCAACTTTAAACTGGCGGAATATGTCTAAAAGTTTCTGTTGTATTTCCATGGCCGACGGTTGCCGTTTTATTCCCATAAGTTCTGCGGATAGATCCCGCGCCGGATCTGCTCTCGGATGGCCTCTTGCACGATGGGCCGGTCCTGCGGGTTGGTGACCCCAAACCATTTTTCGCTGGTTGGGAGCACTTTCACCCGCGCTTTGTTCTCTTGCAGCAGTTCGTTAACCACCTCCGGCAGGAAGTACTCAGCCTTCAGCAGATTGCCGGCGTTTTTCTCTAAAAAGATCGGGAAGCGCGCTTCGAGTTCGGAGAAGATGCTAGGCGTGAATCCCCAGAAGTTCATCGAGACAATACTGTCGTCCGGCAGAGGAACCCAATCGACGCCGTTCACGCTGTACTGAATCTCTCCATCGATGCGTTCAATTCTGGTCAGTTCTCGAATGGATTGCAGGGATCCATCTGGAGAGACGCTGCAAACGCCGCGGGAGACGCTTCCGTGTTCAGAAAGCGTGTTGCGCAGCACATAGCCGACCATTGCGTAATCATACAGGCCGCCGTTATCTTGAGCGCCGCGCAAATAGTCCGCCAAAATCTTGAAGGCATGCGGGCCATAGAAATCGTCGGCGTTGATCACGGCGCAGGGACCGGTGACCACATCTTTCGCGCAGAGCACCGCGTGGCCTGTGCCCCACGGTTTTTTCCGCTCAGGGGGCACGCTGAAACCTTCAGGGACCTGGCTCACATCCTGAAAGACATAAACGGTATCTGCCCGCTGCTCGATGTTCTTGCCGATCTTCTCGCGGAAGACCGTTTCGATATCTTTGCGGATAATGAAGACAAACTTCTCGAACCCGGCTCTCAGCGCGTCATAGATTGCGTAGTCGATGACAATTTCTCCATTTGGCCCGATGGGGTCCACCTGTTTAAGACCGCCGTAGCGGCTGCCGATCCCGGCAGCCATGACAATTAATGTGGGTTGGGTCATTTGCGTTCTCCTTACAGGTTAATGACCCGGTTTTCGCGCCGTGCCTGTTCCGCGGCAAATACCATCAGGTGGGTCTTAAGCGACTCGTCCGCATCGGAGAGGATCAACTGCTGGTTCTGTTCGCAGACCGCCTGAACAAAGCGGTCCATCAGCCCGTAATCGCCGCCGCCGTGCCCGCCGAGGACTGTCCCTTCATCATTTGCGGTAGCGGCTGTGGCTTCGGTGTCGATCACGCGGGTCTGGTCGGTCAGAAAGTCAAACACTTCGATCATCTGCCCGTCGCCATAAATTTCGCCGCGCGTGCCAAAGATGCGCGTCTTGCGGTGGGCGGCCTTATTGAATGCCGTCATGGTAAAGGTCGCGGTCTGCCCGCCGGAAAACAGCATGTTTACGACCTGATTATCGACCACGTCATTGTCACATTCGTAAACACAGCGGCCGTAAGGGCCGGATTCCAGTGCGGCAGTGACTGATTCAAGGGTTGGGTTGGGCGTGAGAACATCGACAGGCCAGCCGGTTTCACCTGCTTTGACCCGCCCCAGGTAAATCTTTTTCGCTGAATATGGGCACTCGGGCTCATAGGCGCACTGTACGCAGCGGAGCGCATCCCCGGCCTGTGCCGGTTTTTCGGATCGTTTGAAGTGTTTGAGCGTACCGAAAGATGAAATGGACACGCATTGCGAGCCCATGATGTAGTGGATCCAATCCATATCGTGGCACGACTTTGCCAGCAGCATGAAGGAGGATTCTGCCTCATTGCGCCAGTTCCCGCGCACAAAAGAATGAGCCTGATGCCAGTAACCAACCGGCTCGAGGTGCTGCAGGTTGACAATCTCGCCAATTGCGCCAGAGTCGATCAGGGCCTTGAGCGTTTGCGTATAACGCGTATAGCGCAGCACATGGCAGACGGCGAAAAGGATATTATTCCTTTTGACAGCCTGATAAATTTCCTCGCATTCGCTGGCAGATGGGGCCATTGGCTTTTCAAGCAGCATATGGTAGCCGAGGTCGGCAAATGCGACGGCAGGTTCCACGTGCATGGCATCTTGCGTGCAGATGAAAACAGCATCTGCGAAGCGCGGCCGGCTGGCAAATTCGCGCCAGTCGCTAACGACGTTTTCAGCGGGGATCTGATGCAGGCTGGCCAGATGCTCCCGGTTCCATTTTCGGGGTTCGGCCACGCCTACGATTTTCAGCCGTTCTGGGTAAGCCTCGGCAAATTGTGCATAGGTAAATCCGCGGCTGCCAGCGCCAAGGATGATCGCAGTGACGGGTTTTCGAGATTCGGTCATTGAATTACCTCTGGGTGATGATGGAGTGTTAATTGCGGGCATATAAGAAATTATAACCCCTCTGCTTTCAACTAACTTCATCAGAAACGGTGGGAACTCTTGTTTGGCATGTTAAAATAATCTTGAATAGCCATGAGCTGCAGCCGCGGTTGGCACCGCGGCAGGATGCCGGCAGCTTCCTGGAGATCGATCGGAGGTTGAAATGGCTGAATCGATTAAAATATCTATAGATTTACCGGTCTTTCCGGAGCGCGTCTACCGCGCCTGGCTCGACGGCGCAGAGCAAACCAAGATCACCGGGAAGAAAGCTTCGATTGAGGCTCGAGAGGGTGGAAAATTTTCTGCAATGGATGGGGATGTTAACAGCGAAATTCTTGTAATGACCCCCCATAATCGAATTGTCCAGACATGGCAGACAAAGGACTTTTCAAAAGACAGCCCGGCTTCGCAGGTTGAGATCCGCCTGGAGCCGACCTGCCAGGGAACCCTGGTGAACTTGCATCATACCGGCATCCCAGACGGAAAAGCAGGTTCCCAACTGCAGTGGTGGGAGAATAACTATCTGCGCCCCATGAAACAGTATTTCGAGGATTTAGTAGGCGAGTATGTAGCGGATTTTGACGGATAGCCGCTGGCAGTCTGCTCTTTAGAAATGATCATAGAGGAAAACAATATGGAAATTTTCGAAGCAAAAGAAGTGACTAATGAGCTTGTTGAAGCCTGGCAAATGCTCATGCCGCAGCTTTCTTCTTCAAGCCCGGCGCCTACGCGCAAACAGCTGCAAGAGATTGTCGATTCTCCTTCGGTGATCCTTTTTATGGCCCGTGAAGAGGGCCGGCTGGTCGGTTCGCTTTCGCTGGCTTACTTCCGCGTTCCGACCGGCGTGCTTGGCTGGATCGAAGATGTGGTCGTCGATCAGGCGATGCGGGGCAGGGGCATCGGTGAAGCGCTGACTCGCGCCGCGCTTGAGCGGGCCAGAGAATTGAATATTAAGACGGTAGACCTGACCTCACGGCCCTCGCGTGAGGCGGCAAACCGACTGTACCGGCGAGTTGGTTTTGAACCGCGCCAGACCAATATCTATCGCTACGTCATTGAGAAGAAGACGGCGTAGAGAGAGCCTGCTGTAATTCAATCCATAGAAGTGGGTTCGAAGAAATAGGAACACCCATTGCGTTTTCTGTTCTGGAAAATGCGGCCGGCAACCGGCCGCATTTTCCAGAATTTATGCGTTTGTTGCGCTGAGGTCTATTCCGCAATGGGCAGATAGATGTCCAGCATCATCTCTTCGGTGATATTCGAATCCAGCGGGGCGTAGAGCACTTCTTCCAGCCACTGGTGGCTGCCGGCCCGGTAAGGGCTTGTCTCTCGCCAGGCGAACAGCTTCTCCCAGGTTCTGGTGATCTCCGCCAGCCGGGTGCGGGTGACGGCATATAGCCCGCCCTCAAAATTTTTGATCTTCATGTCTCCGCTCGCTTCGACCTCCGGCCCGATGGTGATCCACTGCTCATAGCCGTAATTCGGGCTGCCGGGTGAAGGGTTCGGGTTGTTGAAGCCGAAATAGCGGTGCTGCTGGTTGTCCTTATCCAATCCCTTCTCTTTCACAAAATCTGTCATGTGTTTCCAGGCAATTGCCTCTGGCTCAGGTCCAAAGCCGTAGGCTGCTGCGACCCGCTGCGGGGCCAGACGAACAATTCTCACTTCGATCTCGTTCATGTTCAGTTCTCCTGATTCGATTTAACCGCGGTTGTAATATGATCATAGTGCGAATAGCTGCCATCTATTGTCAGGGATTCCGGGTAAGATAGATAAAAGATTCGCTTTACGGAGACAAAATATGCGCGCAGACCGGTTAATTTCAATCCTGATGCTTCTGCAAACGCGCGGGAAGATGACGGCTCGAGCGCTGGCAGAAGCGCTGGAAGTATCAGAGCGGACAATCTATCGCGACATAGAAGCGCTGAGCGCATCTGGGGTGCCGGTCTATGCGGAATACGGACCGGGCGGCGGGCTGGCGCTGGTCGATCACTATCGCACGAACCTGACAGGGCTGAATGAGAACGAGCTTCGCGCGATCTTCATGATGCTCAGCGCTCAGGGGCCGCTGGAAAAATTGGGCATCAGCCGCGAGCTAAAATCGGGGATGCTGAAGCTGTCCGCGGCAGTAGCTGGATTGGGCAGCCAGGAGGAGGAGAAAGTTCAAAAGCGGTTTTATCTCGACTGGTCCTGGTGGTTTCATACCCGCGAAGCTGTTCCGTACCTGGACGTGCTTCAACAGGCCGTCTGGCAAGATCGCAATCTGCGCCTGCGTTACCGTGCGCTGTTCTTTATGCCCGTTGAGGTGACTGTTGAACCGTATGGGCTGGTTTCGAAAGCCGGCATATGGTATCTGGTCGGGCGGGTAGCGGGCTGCATGCGGGTATTTCGCGTCTCCTGGTTGATCGATGCGGCGCTTTTGGACGATCATTTTCAACGAGAGCCGGGCTTTAACCTGGCTGCGTTCTGGCAGGACTGGTGCGCCGCTTACGAGGCGAATCAGATGGCGTATCAGGTTACGCTGCGGGTTTCTCCGGAAGTGCAGCCTTTCATGCCGATGCTGTTCGGCCAGCCGGTTCGAGAACTCATTGCTCAGGCCGGCCCGCCGGATGATCAGGGTTGGGTGATCCTGACCCTGCCCTTTGAATCGCTTGAGAATGCGCGCGACCGCATCCTTGCCCTTGGACGGTCTGTAGAAGTCCTGGAGCCAGAAGCGCTGCGCGCGAGCGTGATTGACTTCGCTGAACAGATTGTCAAATTCTACAAAGGGTAGAAACAAGCTCCGGCGGCGTCAATCCGAATTGCTTTCCTCCGACTCGACGCGCCAGTAACTGCTCCCGCCGGGCGCGCGTGCCATTAACCCGGCGCTGATCAACTCGCGCCGCAGGCTGGCAGTATCATCGTGATATTTTGACAGCGCCTGGTTGACCTCTTTCTCGCTGTAGCGAGTGCCGGGGGCAAATTCCTTAACCAGGTGGCGCAGTACGATCAGGAGCTTTTTCCGCTGAGCGGGAATGGTCTTGAGCCGCCCATCTGGTTGAAGATAATTGCTGAGGACCTGCCGGTCATAAGCCTCGACGTCGAGGCTGTCTTCGATTGCCGGGAAATCTGACATGGAGAGCAGGCTGCGTCCCACCGCTTCTATCTTTTCGGTGTTCAGGCTGTAATAATTGTAGTAGCTCTGGGCTGTAGCAGAGACCAGCCCTGCATCGGATAATTTGGAGAGGTGGTGCGATATGGTTGATGCGCCCAGTCCCAGAATTGCCGCCAGCTGCTCGACCGTGTAAGAGCGCTTCGACAGCAGACCGACAATTTTCAGCCGGTTTGCATCTGCCATCGCTTTGAAAAATGTTAAGAGCTTGTTTGCGTCTGCCATTTTTATCCATTTCGCATTAATTCGATAACCTTAGAACAATTTTATATGCTCCGGCCGGGTTGTCAATAGACCATCGCGTGGTCTGCGCGGGATGGTCAACAAAAATCCTTGAAGCCTGTTTTTTGCTTAGTTATAATTGACTCGGAAAGTAAACAATTCGGGTCTCTGGGCTTCGGCGTGGCAGCCTTCCTGGTACCGCGGCAGATCCTGCAGACCCGGTAATTCTGTACGCTCGATTAAGCAATCGCGGTAGCCTGGGGGGTGGACGGCTGCCGCAGAGGACCCAGGAGAAAGATAGAAATATTTCGCGATCCGATCTCGGGCAGGTGGAAAGATGCCAGTTAATCCTTTGCATGCCTGGACGGTAGATCCCGAATCAGCGGTCAAAATCCAGGAGGGCCTGCGCGATCAGTTAAATCTGGAGTGGGATGGGCGCGCAGTAAAAACCGTGGGCGGCGTTGATATCAGTCTAAAAGATGACCGGGCCCGCGCCGCAATTGTCGTGCTGGGGTTTCCGGAACTCTCTCCGTTGGAAGAGGCAACGTCTGAGGTCCCGCTGGTTTTTCCATACATCCCGGGGCTGCTGACTTTTCGCGAGGGACCGGCTGTGCTGGCAGCCTGGGAAAAGCTTGCCCAGAAACCTGACTTGATAATGTTTGACGGCCAGGGAATTGCTCACCCGCGCGGCATAGGGATCGCTTCACAGATGGGGCTGTGGCTAGACAGGCCTACCATTGGGGTTGCCAAGTCGCGCCTGTATGGGCGGCATGATGAGGTCAGTCTGGAGCCGGGCGAAGTCGCCGGGTTGTATGATCAGCGCCAGCCTGAAAAGATGATTGGTGGGGTCGTGCGAACCAAGAAAAACACCAAACCGCTGTACATTTCTCCGGGTCACTTAATCGACGTACAGCATGCTGTTGACTTCGTTCTACGCTGTGTCCGCGGTTATCGCTTGCCTGAGCCGACCCGCTGGGCACACAATATCGCCGGCGGCGCAACGCTGCCGTCAGGGTAAAGGATAACAATGCAAAAAGAAAAACTACCTTTCGGACTTCTTGAGAGCGGATTGGAATGGATATGCCGCCGCCGGGTATCTCAAACCTCGGGGCAAATTCGCCTGCCCGGCCTGATATCGCGGGTAGAAGTCTTTCGCGACCAGTGGGGCGTGCCGCATATATACGCCGAAAATGTAAAAGACCTGTTCTTTGCCCAGGGGTTCGTGCATGCGCAGGACCGCTTTTGGCAGATGGAGTTTCAGCGCAGGCTGGCAGCCGGGCGGCTTTCTGAAATCTTTGGAGATTTTACCGTCTCTACCGATTACTGGATGCGCGTGCTGGGGCTGCGCCGGGCCGCGGAGGAGGAGACCTCCTTGATCCAGGGAGAAGACCGGGCAATTCTCAATGCGTTTAGCGCCGGGGTGAACGCTTTTCTCGGCCAGCAGCGCCTGCCCGTGGAATTTTCGCTGCTCCGCTATCAGCCTGAGCCGTGGGCGGCTGAGGACACGCTGTCATGGTCGAAAATGATTGCCTGGATGCTCTCTGCGAACTGGGAGAGCGAGCTGCTCCGCCAGAAGCTGATCGACCGGGTAGGGTCCGAGATGGCAGGGCGGCTGGAGCTTGATGCAGAGGACAGCTGGCCTTATGTCCTTGGATTGACCGATCTGCTCGGTTTTCAGGAGCGCCTATCGCAGCTGGCCCGCCCCTGGACAGGTCCCACCGCCGGAGAGGGCGTGGGCAGCAACAATTGGGTCGTTGCGGGCTCGAGAACCGCATCCGGAAAGCCGATCCTGGCGAATGATATGCATATGCTGCTCAGCCATCCGCCGATCTGGTATGAGAATCACCTGGTCTGCGGCGATTTTAACTGTACAGGGATCAGCCTGCCCGGGATCCCGCTGATTGTTGCGGGGCATAACGGGCATGTCGCCTGGGGGTTCACTGCCGGCTACTCGGACGTGCAGGACTTGTTTGAAGAGCATTTGCAATCGACCCCAGGCGGCGGGGTGGATTATGAATATCAGGGGGAGTGGATCCCGGCTGAGGTGCGCCGCGAGGAAATTCGAGTGCGAGGCAGCGCCAGCATCTTTCGCGATATCGTGATCACGCGCCACGGGCCGGTCATCACGCCGCTGCTGGAGGGGGAGAGCGATGCGCCGCTGGCGCTGAAGTGGACGGCTTATGAGTCGTCTGGCGGAACCTTTCGGGCTCTGGTGAAGATGAACCGCGCCCGAAACTGCCTGGAGCTCCGCGAGGCAATGCGCACGTGGAATATTCCCACGGTCAACGTAGTCTACGCAGATGTCGATGGGAACATTGCTTACAGTCTCATCGGCAAAGTTCCCATCCGCCGGCAGGGGCAGGGGAAGGTTCCCGTTCCCGGCTGGACAGACGCTTTCGAATGGATTGGATATATTCCATATGATGAAATGCCGCACCTGTATAACCCGCCATCCGGCTATATCGCGACCGCAAACAACCGCGTCGTCAGCCCTGACTATCCCTACTGGCTGGGCTGGGACTATGTAAACGGTGACCGAGCGGAGCGGATTATTGAAATGATCCTCGAGCAGCCGGTGATCGATGTGGCTTATATCAAAAAGATGCAGCGCGATCAGGTTTCCCCATCAGCGCAGACAATGGCCTGGGTGGTAAGCCGGCTCCACACGGATGATCTGCGCCTGAAGCAAATCATTGAGCGCATGCGCCGCTGGGACGGAACGTTAGCCGTTGACAGCCCTGAGGCTGCTATTTATGAAGCGCTTACACGGGAGACGCTGAATATCATCCTGTCAAGGTACCTGGGGGAGCTTTCCCCGCGCATTCGCGGCAGGCATTTGCATGAGGTCGCCGGGTCGAACATCTGGGGGAATCACACCTGGGAGTGGCTCCGGCGAGAGCTGCTGCGCGACGATTCGTCCTGGTTTGACCTGGGCAACGGCGAAACGCGTGATGAGGTGCTGCTGAAAGCGCTGAACAGCGCCGTCGATCTGCTGACCAGCGAGCTGGGGCCTGAGATTGAAAACTGGACCTGGGGACATTTTCACCAGGTGCGGTTTAATCATATTTTAGGCCGTGTGAAACCGCTGGATGCAGTCTTCAACCGCGGGCCGTATCCGATCGGCGGCGATGGAAACACCATCTGGGCGACGGCCAGCCTGCTGGACCGCATGCACTCGAGCGATGGGATGGTTGGCCCGCCGTTCCGCTTTATTGCAGACCTGTCGGACCTGGATCATTCACTGGGCGTGCTGGCCCCAGGCCAATCGGGCGAGCCGGGCAGCCCGCACTATGACGACCAGCTTGAAGCCTGGTTCAATGGAGAATATCATCCGATGTTTTTCCGGCGAGACACTGTTGAGAAAAATCAACAGTCGTGCCTGGAGCTTTTGCCCTGGTAAAGGGCTGCAAATATCAAAAAATGCGGGCGCCGCCCGCATTTTTTGGATTAAGCAATTTCATCACACCGGAGAGCCGGAGATTTATCCGGCGACTTTCACCAGGTGGTAGGTCTTCTTGCCGCGGCGCAGGACCAGGAACTTCCCGCCTATCAGATCATTGGTTGAGACGGTTTGGGCCGGGTCTGTAACGCGAATATTATTGAGGTAAATGCCGCCTTCTCCGATGGACCGGCGCGCCTCACCCTTCGACTTTAAGAAACCGGTGTTCACAAGCAGGTCGACGATGTTTGCGTTCTCGCCGCCTCCCAGGCTGTTCTTTGAAATCTCGCTGGACGGGACCTCTGAGAAAACGTCCTGGATGTCTTCAGCGGGCAGGCCGGTGATGTCGCCGCCAAACAATGCCTTCGAAGCCTGTTCTGCGCGGTCGAGCGCGGTTGGCCCATGCAGCAAGCCGGTCATTTCGCGCGCCAGAACGCGCTGCGCTTCGCGCTGCTCGGGGCGCTCTTTTACATCGGCTTCCAGTTCGTCGATGCGCTCTTTCGGCAGGAAGGTGAAGATCTTGAGGTAATTGACCACATCGCGGTCGTCGGTGTTGAGCCAGAACTGGTAGAAGCGGTAAGGCGAGGTGCGTTCGGCTGACAGCCAGACGGTACCGGATTCAGTCTTGCCGAACTTCGTCCCATCTGCCTTGGTGATCAGCGGGTAGACCATGCCGTAAGCCTGGCGTTCGCCGCCGCGCACCTTGCGAATCAGCTCGACGCCTGCGGTGATATTGCCCCACTGGTCACTTCCACCTGTCTGCAGTTTGCAGCCTTCATGATCATGCAGGTACAGGAAGTCGTAGGATTGGAGAAGCATGTAGCTGAACTCGGTGAACGAGATGCCCTCTTCCCGCTCGATGCGGTTGCGCACCGAATCTTTGGCAATCATATAGTTCACCGTGAAGTACTTGCCAATGTCGCGCAGGAAATCAATCAACTGCAGATTTACCAGCCAGTTTGCGTTGTTCATCACCCGCGCCGGGTTGGTCTTGGTCTCGAAATCGAGGAACTGTGCCAGCTGTTTCTTGATCGATTCTACATTTGCTTCGATCTGTTCACGCGAGAGCAGCTGGCGTTCTGCCGATTTACCACTCGGGTCGCCAATCATGCTTGTGCCGCCGCCTGCCAGCGCAATCGGATGATGGCCAAACCGCTGCAAACGCGCCAGCGCAAGCAGGGGGACCATATGCCCAACGTGCAGGCTGTCTGCGGTTGCATCGAAGCCGTTGTAGACGGTCACTGCCTCGTTCGCCAGCAGTTCGTCAACGCCTTCAATGCAATCGTAAATCAGGCCGCGCCATTTTAGTTCATCAAATGCATTCGTCACCATACGATCTTCCATTCTGCTAAATCTTACCTTTAGAAGACTTTCGCTTCATAAAGGCTTTTTAATTCTAACATAAAATAACGTCAAAAATTTTGTGCGTTTCCGACAGTTAAACAAGCCTGCCCGCGCATAATTTGTTACGGCGCTTCTTGCTCAGGCTGCGTTTCGCCCACCCATTGACCTTCTTCCGGGGCAGGGGCTTTCTGCGGCGGTTGGTAAACTGCCAGCCGCGACTGCAGTTCTATTTTCCCATAGCGCCAGCGGACCCACAGCACGGTCAGAATCGAGCCAAGCACAATCGCCAGAAGCCCGATCAACCCGGCTTCCGGGCCAAATGCGCCGCCGGTCCAAATATCCGGCCCGCCCTGCTGGATTGCGATAAACGAGACGCCCGAGCTTCCGCCGCTGACCGGGAAACCAAACACGTTGCCCTGGAAGAAATTCCAGGTGATATGCAGCCCAATCGGTATCGCCAGCTCGCCGGTCAACACATAGCCGAGCCCCAGGAACAAACCGGCGATGATCAGGTTAACCGTGCTGACCAGGGTTGCATTTGGGTTCCCGAGGTGCAGAATGCCAAAGATGCTGGATGAAAGCAGGTAAGCAATCAAAAATGCGGTGCGCGGGTTGGAGGACTTGAAGTTCAACCCCTCTGCCAGGTTGCGGAGCTGGTAGCCGCGCGAGAACATTTCCTCATAAATGCCGACGCAGATGAAAGCAATCAGCGACGCGATAAGGGCATCCCAGAAGCCAACTCCAGGCAGCTTGCTTTGCATGGTCCCGGTAACCGTCACCCAGCCGGCAGCGACTTCAACGACATAGATAAAGGCCATCAGCACGGCGCCAAGAAACAGCCCGAAACCAAAGTCTTCCCACCAGCGCCTGTTGAGATGAAAGCCAAAATCGCGGATCGGACGGTGGTCTAACCAGCGGGAGGCGACCAGAAAGCTGATCCACATGAACAACAGCGATGAGACTGCAGAGATGATACGTGCGAGTGGATAGCTGAACAGATTGTCCAGCGTTGTCATATCTAAACTGGTATCGCCTCTGACCAGGCTGATGACCATCAGGGCAATGCCGAGAATAAAACCAGTGACGACCGATGATCCAAGAAAAACGAGCATTTGGATGAGCAGACGCCACGGCGCGCGTACGCGCCTTTCTTCATGGTTGTAAAAGATGTTGGTCGCCATAGGATATGCCTGAGCCTTAAAAAAAGAATGATCCGTTGTGCAATTTGAAGCAGCCGGAATGTTTTGGAAAATCCATATTGCGTGTATGATTGTCACACAAACAGATTTATATCAACGAATTGTACTACAAGGTGAGCCAGGATGAGCCATTCCGGGAAAGAACGCCAGATGATCCAGAAGTTAAGCTGGGGCAATATCGAGCTGTCGCGCCTTTCTCCGGTGGATACGATGTTTACGACCACCGGAAGGCGTATTTATGTGTTGGGCGATATCGATGGGCGCTTTCGCCCCCGCTCAAATCCGTATGACCTCCATACATTTGGTATGCCGCACCCGAAGGACCCATTAGGAGAAAAGCTTCAGGGGGTATGGGCGCAGCCGGTCAAGGGAGTGAGCGCGTATGCCTGTTCGGTTGAATATAACGGCGAGACCTGGGCGCTGCAGGATGCCGTGGAATTTGAGCAGTCATTTGCATCGGTGACTTTCACCTACCGCCGCGAAGGGCTGGAAGCTGTTCGCCAGGATTTTGCGGCTCAGGATCAGCCCCTGCTGTTCTCACAGCTGACATTGCGGAACGACTCAGCAGTTTCGCTGGACTTGCGCGTCATTTTCACAGTTGTTTTTGACCTGGAGGACGCCTGGTTTACCCGGCTTGCAAAACAGCGTAACAACGGCGAGAATGTGACGATTGAACAGGGCTGCCTGGTTGCCCGCGCAAAAGCGCTGCCTGAACGCTGGGCGGCTGCGGCAGGCGCGGCCCTTGGGCCAGATGGCTCGCAGCTTGAAGACGTGCGTCTGCTGGAAAACAGCTCCGGTGAATTTCGCTGCCGGCTGCATTTACAACCGGGCCAGTCGAGCGATCTTTTGTTTGGCATGGTCGTCGAAAGCCAGGGCGGGGCGCCGGCTGCGCTGGAGATTTTGACTCACGGCCTGGCGAACAGCCGCCAGATATTGGCCGAGAAACACGCGCTTTACGATCAACTGCTGAACCGCGGGCCCCGCTTCGATTCGCCTGACCCGCTGCTCAATACGGCTTTTGACGTTGCCCGGGCAAATTTGCAAATGCTGGAAGCGGAAGCGCCTTCGCTGGGCCGCTACTTTTATGCCGGGCTGGAAACATTCCCCTTCTGGTTCAGTAATGATGGGGCTTACAGCATTTCCGGCCTGCTGGCGAGCGGGTTTAACGAAGCCGCGCTTAACCATATCCATATCGGCCTGAAGTATCTGGGGGATGGGCGGGTGCCCCACCAGATTTCCCCTTCAGGGCGCGTTGCGTTCCAGGGCAATGCCCAGGAGACTCCCCAATGGGTGATGTGTATATGGGACGCATTCCGCTGGACGGGCAGCCGGGCATTTTTAGCAGAACATTACCCGGGCGCGGTAAAGGGGATATTCGATTATGTGCTGGGCGAGCTTGACCCGGATGGCGACGGTTATCCTTCAGGCCCTGGGATGGTCGAGGCGGAGGGGATGGGTCCAGAAAAACTGGACAGCGCCGCTTATACCTGGGCTGCGCTTCACACGGTAGCGGAGATGGCGGGCGTGCTGGATGACCCAGAAACTGCTGCAAAGGCGCGCGAGCAGGCTGACCGCATTGCGGCGAGATTTGATGATGATTGGTGGGATGAGCCGAGCGGAACCTATTCAATGTCGCTGTCTGATCCAGATAACCGGCGCTATCACGTGCCGCATTGGGCGGTCATCGTTCCGCTTGAAGTTGGGCTGGCAGAGGCAGGGCATGCCGCAAAGACATTTGCGACAATGCGGAAGGAATATATAAATCAATGGGGCCTTCAGCACACCGTTGGGTCAGATGAGCGCGTCTGGACGCTGCCCACCGCGACACTGAGCCGCGCCGCCTATCGTTACGGCGAAAATGAGCTGGCCTTCGAGATGCTTCACCATCTTGCCGAGACGCTTGAGGCGGGCAGCATTGGCCTGTTTCATGAATTGATTCCTGAGGGAGCAAGCATCCTACAACTCTGGTCTGGCGCAATTTTCATTCGCGGCATTATCGAGGACTTGCTGGGGATCCAGGTGAATGCAGCGGAGAGCCGGGTGGAGATCACCCCGCATCTCCCCGCTGATTGGGAGGGCTGCACTTTACAGGCGCTTACCTTCGGCGAGCATCAGATTACCGTGCAGTTCGAACAGGGCGCAGTCGCTGTGACGCATCACCGGGGCCCTGCGCCGCTGGTCGTCCAGTGTGGTTCTCAAGAAGCAACGATCGCCCCAGGCGCGTTCAAGCGGTTCTAAGCCAGCATTATTTTTGGACGGGCGGCTGATCCAGGAAGAACATATCAATCAGCCGGTCCATCGTAACCTTCTGCCGGTCGAGCCTGTCGCGCTGTTTCTTGAGCGCGCGGAAGTGGAAGGGCATATGCCGCTCAATTTCGCGGAGATATTTTTTGCTGTAAAATCGCCCGATTTGCCCGATCGTGTCGATGAGAATTGGATCGATCATGCGCGTGATTAATTCCTTCACAGGTTCGACTGCCGGTGACTGGAAGCCGCTTAGATCGCTGAAGATCGCTCTGCCAAAATGAAAGGTCTGGTTGGTTATGCCGTCCAGCGGCCAATGGTAGGCTGTTTGTGAAAAGATTGACATCCGGCCTTCGCGCAGGTCCTGGACGGCATCTTCCAGATCATCCATCAACTGGGTGAAAGCGCCGTACCCGAACATTAGCTGAGCCTGCGCGGGGCTTAACCAACCTGCCACAAGATAGCCGTCCGCCAGGACGGAAGTGCCGCCCTTTTCAAAGGAAATACCTAACACATTCAGTTCGTGCGGAGATGCGCCGGGAGCCACGAGCTTCAGCGAAGTTCCCTGGGCGGCGTGGATTGCCAGCAGGCTCTCATAGACCAGCGGATAGCTGGCCCGGTCATATTGCTCTTCAATCATTCCTACCAGTTCGTTGATCTTCGCTTCGTGCTGATTTGCCGGGCGAACGGTCTCACCTTGCAGCCGCGCCCTGAAGCGGTGGTTAAAGCCCAGTTTCGTGGCCGGCGGAACGGCAGGATCATCGAGATAATTGTCGGTGTAAGGATAAAGCATGCTGTAAGCAAAGACTGCCGGCGTTACTTCTACCGGTAAATCGAGCAAAAGCTGCATGAAATTAGCCGTCATAACGTTCCGGGTGGCTTGAAAGATGTCCTCACCCGAAATCTGCGGATCGAACCGGCGAGCCATGCGGGCAAATTCCTGGCTGGCGTTAATCAAGCCGCTGGACTCGATAAAATCCAGGTGGCGCTGCTCGAGATTGAGCGTCTGCTTTGCAAAATCGAGCGCGGTTGCGCGCAGGCGGTCCTGCCAGCGCTCGCGTTCCGCTGCGGCTGCAGGGATTTGCTTTAACTCAACCAGCAGGCCGCTAACCATCTTTTCGAGCAGTTTATCGTTTGCCGCCTGCTGCTGATCCGTGTAGGTAATGGGAAAATCAGGAATAGACCGCTCGCAGGACCACCACAGCTCGAGGTGCTGGTTTGTGAGGCTCTTAACCATTTCGGAGAGTGAGATTACCTGCGCTTTCGAATCCTTAAATCCAATCCCGGTCTTTGGTTGGTTCCATTTCAATAAAAAATCCACCATAAACCTCCCTGGTTACCCTTCCTTTCGATAAGCCATCTTTATTTACATACGCATGCTTTCCTGAAAAGTTGCGAAAACAAGCGGTGGTAAGGATTCGCCCGTTTTTTGTAATTTTTTACCTTCTAAAATGGAGGGAAAGTAAGAAAAATTTGTTATAATCGGCAATATTTTTCGAGAAATTTGCAGCAAACTAGCCACTTGGCCTATGTAGAATCGGGCTAATTGAGTTATACTCTCACAAATAATTTCTTTCAGAAAGAAAGGAGGTGATTTCAGGGCTTTTTTCACGCATATCTATCTTTACGTATCAAAGAGTATGTTTCAATGAGGCGGTGAGGCCTGTTGAAAATCATTGTTTCTCTTGGAGGAGAGGATGAAAGCAAAATCGTTGAAAGTGTTTGTTTCTGTTTTGATGACGCTGGTGTTTGTTCTCGCAGCCTGCACAGCGGCTCCGACACAAGCGCCGGCGGCACAGCCAACCGCGGCTGTAGAAGAACCGGCTGCCGAACCGACGGCAACAGAAGCGGCGGCTGCAGAGCCTACTGAGGCAGAGTCCGCAGAGCCAACCGAAGCCGGCGAAGGTGAACCGACCGAAGCTGCCGGCGAAGGTGAGATGCAGGGCGGCTTCTGGACCCCGCAGATAAAGCAGGCCATCGCTGCGGCAATTGACCGCGAAGCGCTGGTTGACCGCGTCTTTGAGGGCCGCAATGAACCTGCTTATCACATGGTCCCTCCGGGCTACCCCTATGCGACCGAGCCGTTCCTCGACAAATACGGCACGCGTGACCTTCAAATGGCGATTGATCTGCTCGAGCAGGCCGGTTACACCGAAGATAATCCGTTTGAGATGACTCTCTGGTTCCCGCCTGAGCACTACGGCACCACAACCGCAGACGTGATGCAGGTTCTCAAGGAACAGCTTGAAGAGACTGGCCGCATCACGGTCAACCTCGAGAGCCAGAACTGGGCAGAGTACGTCGACAGCTTTGTCGCCGGTGAGCTGCCTGCCTTCATCCTGGGCTGGTTCCCGGACTTCGTTGATCCTGAAAACTGGCTGACCCCCTTCGGCTCGTGCACGGCTTCACCGGATCAGGGCGTCTTCTACTGCAACGAAGAGCTTGACGCACTGCTGCTGGCTGCCGGTTCGACCACCGACGATGCCGAGCGCGAAAAACTGTATGCCGAGGTTGGCGAGCTGTGGGCGAATGAAGTCCCGGTTCTGCCCTTGTTCTGGGAGCCGGAATTCATCACCAACCGTCCGGGCGTCGAGGGTATCGCAATTGGCGCATCCTTTGAGTTCAACTACTATCCGTTGAGCTTTGGCCCTGATGCTGTTCCCGCTTCAGGCGATCCGAATACCATCATCATCGGCACGACCGATGCCGTCAACAGCCTGGATCCGCAGGATGCTTATGCGACGCACGACTGGGAGCTCATTAAGAACACCGGCGTTCCGCTGTTGACCTATGCACCCGGCACGGCTGACCTGATCCCCGGCGCTGCTGAAGCGATGCCGGAAATCAGCGAAGACGGCCTGACCTATACCTACACGCTGCGTGAAGGCCTGCAGTATGCTGACGGCACCCCGGTGACGGCGAACGATTATGTCCGCGCCTGGGAGCGCATGGAAAATCTTCAGGGCCAGGTTTCCGGTCTGGTTCAGGCTTACGTGGAAGATGTGACCGCTGCGGATGACCGCACAGTCGTTTATACGCTGAAGGCTCCGTTCGCCTTCTTCGAGGCGCTTTCGGCAACGGCTCCGTTTGTTCCACCGAACCCCAACATCTTCACGGATGATGCAATTAATGCCTTCCCTGAGAGAGTCGACGGTATTGGCCCTTATCGCCTTACCTCGCTGGTTCCTGGTGAACAGGCTGTTTTGGAAGCGAATCCGAATTTCTTCGGTGAGCAGCCCAACATTCCGACCGTGATCATCCGCTACTTCACCGACCCGACTACCATGAGCCAGGCTGTTGAGCGTGGTGAGATTGACATCGCCTGGCGTACCCTGGGCCCAGTTGAAGCGGTTCGCCTGCAGGATGTTCCTGAGTTGACCGTAACCACGATCGACGCCCCGGCGCTGCGCTACATCGTCTTCAACCACAACTATCAGGGTGAATAGCAAGTATCCACACCCTCCGTGATAGTGACAGCAAGCTGATAGTCTGTCCCGTGAGGGCGAGAGTACTCGCCCTCACGGCTTAAATGGACCGGAGTCTGATATGTCTGCTTCTTTCCGTAAATTTTTAATTACCCGTATTCTTCTAACAATCCCAATGGTCCTGATTCTGGTCACAATGGTATTTTTCATTTTGAGGATATTACCAGGCGACCCCATCCGCTCGCAACTGGGGCCGAGAGTGTCCGAAGCGCAAGCGGAGCGAATGCGCGAACGTTTGGGACTGAACCGGCCTTTGCACGTCCAGTACTTTAACTTTCTTTACGATATGATCAGGCTGGATTTTGGCAATGCCCTGACGCAGGGAGAGCGCCCAATTCGTGATGAGCTGGCTGAACGTTTTCCGGCTACGATGGAATTAGTTATCCCGGCAATGCTCCTGACCGCCGTGTTGGGCGTTTTCTCCGGGGCATATGCTGCAAAGCATCGTAAGGAACCTCAGGATTATCTCATCCGGCTCTTCAGCATCATCATTTATTCCTTCCCGATTTTCTTCCTGGGGCTGGTATTTCAAATCATTTTTTCGGTCCGGCTTAACTGGTTCCCGCTGGCCGGGCGCATGGACACTTTAATGCTGGTGAATTTTAAATCGATCACCAACTTTTATGTGATCGATTCAATTCTCACAGGGAACTGGCCTGCTCTGCGCTCGGCGCTGGAACACCTGGTACTGCCCGCAACCGCGCTTGGCCTGGCGCTGTCGGGGGTGTTTGTGCGCCTGACTCGCGTGAATATGATCGAGATGCTCCAGTCTGATTTTATTACGGCGGGCCGCGCGCGCGGTATTCACGAGAAAACCCTGGTCTACCGGCACGCGCTCCGCAATACATTTATTCCAATCATGACGCTGATGGGCCTGCAGTTTGCGATTTTACTGGCTGGCGCGGTGCTGACAGAGACGACCTTCTCCTGGCCTGGGATGGGGCGCTATCTGTTTGAACGGATCCAGCTAAGAGATTACACTGCTGTTCAGGCAACGATTGGGGTTTTTGCGATGTTCGTCGCGCTGATCACGCTGGTCATGGATCTGCTGTACGGGTTTATTGACCCGCGCATCCGCTATTAGAACGATCAGGAATTGAGGTAAGTATGACTGCACAGATGACTCCTAATCCCGAGGTCGAGGGTGTGCTGACTACAGAACAGTGGCGCAGAGACCTGGACCGCGTGGGCTTTGTCAGGAGACTTTTACTGGCTCGCAAGTGGTACGGCGGCGACTGGTGGTTCGTTGTCGTCAGCGCCATCATGCTGATATTTGTGATTATTGTTGGTGTGTTCCCCCAGTGGTTTGCTCCGTATAATCCGCGCGCTGAGGTCGGCCCGGCGCTGCTCGCACCAGGAGAGGTCCCGCTCGGCTACGTTCTGGTTACACGGGGCGATGCGAATGTGACCGGGTTAATCGATATCGCCCAACCCAGCAACAATATTGGTTTTGTTGTTGGCACCCCTGCAAGCCAGGCGCTGCGCGACGCGGTCAACCGGTTGAAAGAGGAGGCCCGCGAAGCAGGCCAGACGGCGAATTATAACCCCCGGCCGCGGCGCTATCAGACAATTGAGGACGGGCTTCAGGCCCTTCAAGAGAACAATATTGACGGCTTTATCATGAATCAGTCGGATGCTGAGGCAGCCCTGGCGAACTTCCCCGAACTGGTGATTACCGGTGGGCTGACGGAAGCGGCCGGAAAAGGCTTTATTTTTGGCACCAACCAGATCGGTCAGGATGTGTTCAGCCGTATCATCTGGGGAACCCGCATTGCCCTGATCGTTGGGCTGAGCTCCGCCGTCGTGGCATTTGTTCTCGGGGTGCCGCTGGGCCTGATTAGCGGTTTTGTCGGTGGGCCTGTGGATCGCGTGCTGACCCTGATTATGGACAGCCTCTATTCCTTCCCGAGCATTATTCTGGCGCTTTCCATCGCGGCAGTGTTGGGCGCGGGAATCGGAAATATCATTGTGGCGATTGCGGTGGTCTATATTCCCACGTACTTCCGTATTGTCCGCGGGCAGGTGCTTTCTGTTAAGGAAGAACTGTACGTAGACGCAGCTCGCAGCCTTGGTCACAGGTCAATTGAGATCCTGACGCGTTACATTTTCCCGAATGTTATCCCTTCGGTTGTGATTATCTTTTCGGTGAATGTATCTGACGCGATTCTTACCGAAGCGGGCTTGAGCTTCCTGGGCCTGGGCCTGCCCCCCGATACGCCCGACTGGGGAATTGACCTGGCTCGCGGCCAGGACTACCTGCGCCGCGCCTGGTGGTTGATCACCTTCCCGGGTCTGATGGTCTCTCTGGTCACGCTGTCGTTCAGTATGTTAGGAGAGAGCCTCTCCGAAATCTTGAACCCCCGGCTGTCAGAGCTTTAATGAAAGCTGATGACTTTGTGGAGGGCTAGAATGGAACAAAAAACAGTGAAAGATAACGACGTTCTGCTTCAAATTCGAAACCTGAACGTTACGTATAAGACTCGATTTGGACCGGTCAGCGCGGTTGAAGATATCTCCTTCGACATTAAGCGCGGGGAGATTCTTGGCCTCGTCGGTGAAAGCGGTTCTGGAAAAAGCACGATGGGCAAAGCGCTGATGCGCATGCTGCCTCGTTCGGCTAAAGTTACCGGTGAGATGATTTTTGACGGCGAAGATGTGATGAAATATAACGAGGACCAGCTGCGCGATTTCCGCGGAAAACGCATCAGCATGATCTTCCAGGACCCCATGACCTCACTCAACCCGGTTCAGCGCATTTCGGACCATGTGGTTGAAGCGATTGAAGTGCACGAGCCGGAGACAAAGAAAGAAAGCGCCCTGAAACGCGCGCGCACGCTGATTGAGCGGCTGGGGATAGCCCGCCGCCGCCTGCCTGATTTCCCGCACCAGCTTTCGGGCGGCATGCGGCAGCGCGTGATGATCGGCCTGGGGCTTGTCCTGAATGCAGACCTGATCATTGCGGATGAAGCGACGACTTCGCTCGATGTGATTGTCGAGGCCAAGCTGGTAGACCAGTTTCGCCAGATCCGGGATGAGTTTGGGGTCTCGCTGCTGGTGATCACTCACAACATTGCCCTGGTAGCAGAGTTGTGCGACCGGGTTGCCGTCATGTATGCCGGGCAGATTGCAGAGATTGGCCCGGTTGAGCAGGTGTTTGATAACCCGCTGCATCCTTATACAAAAGGCCTGCTGAAATCAGTGCCGAATATTCGCCTGGATGAGAGAGAAGAGCTGTACAAGATGGCAGGCGAGCCGCCCAGCCTGACGAATCCGCCTTCAGGCTGCCGGTTCCATCCGCGCTGCCCGTTTGTGATGGATATCTGCCATCGCATTGATCCGCGGCTGGATGAGGTAGCCCCGGGCCGCATGGTTCACTGCTGGCTGTATGAGGACCACCCGGAAAAAGAGACGCCGACAATAGAGGTGGCACAATGAGTAACTGTAATGAACACAGCGGAATGGAAACGCTGGTTGATGTTCAAAATTTGAAGAAATGGTTCCCGATTCAGAAGGGCATCCTTTCTGCCCTTAGCGGTAGGAAGATCGATTATGTGCGGGCGGTTGACGGTGTTTCGTTCCATATTCGCCGGGGCGAGGTGTTTGGCCTGGCGGGTGAGAGCGGAAGCGGCAAGAGCACCATCGGCCGCTGCGTTTTGGGCCTCGAAAAGCCCACCGAAGGAACGATCTGCTTCGATGAAATTAACCTTGCGAAAATCTCTGCAGAAGAACTGCGCCGTCTGCGCCGCCGTATGCAGGTGATTTATCAAGATCCCCTGGCGTCGCTTAACCCGCGCATGCGCATTGGAGAAGCGATCATGCAGGGCTTGAAAATTCACTACCCAGACCGGGCTGCCGAGCACCGCGACCTTGTCATCGATATGATCCAGCGGGTGGGCCTGACGCCTCCGCAGTTCTACTATGAAAAGTTCCCGCACCAGATCTCCGGGGGCCAGCGCCAGCGCGTGGTGATTGCCCGCGCATTGATTACCCGTCCCGAATTGATTCTGGCCGATGAGCCGATCGCAATGGCCGATGTGTCAGTCCGCGCGCTGCTGCTGGATTTGATGATCCAGTTGAAGAAGGAATTTAACCTGACCTATCTGTTTATCACCCACGATCTGGCGACGGCCAAGTATATTTGCGACCGGATTGGCATTTTATACCTGGGTAAAATGGTTGAGGTCGGATCGCTGGAGAGCGTTTACCAGAAGCCCCTGCACCCTTATACCCAGGCGCTGCTGGCTGCTGTGCCTGTCCCTGATCCACACAAACGGCGCAAGAAGGAGATGCCCAGAGGTGAGATCCCCAATCCCATTAATCCGCCGTCAGGATGCCGGTTTCACCCACGCTGCCCCTTTGCTACCGAACTGTGCAAGCAAGAAGAGCCTGAGCTGCGCGAGCTTGAACCAGGCCATTTTGCTGCCTGCCATTATGCGGAACAGTTCCTCTAGAAGAGTGTTGAGCATTATCACAAGGGGCCGTCTAAACCTTCTTTTTAGACGGCCCCTTTATGATTAATAGCGCCGGTAAGCGCGGCGCGGCTCAAATTCCAGGTGACTGGCGCGCCCTTTTAGCAGGAACCCGCAAATCAGTCCAAAGACAAATCCACCGATGTGCGCCCAAAAGGCAATCCCGCTGGTCTGAGCTGTGTCTGCAATTCCGGCGATGCCGTTCAGCAGCTGCATAACAAACCACAGTCCCAGGAAGACCAACGCCGAAACCCGCGTGATGGTCAAGAAGAAGAAAACCAGCAGTACCCGGATGCGGGACCGCGGGAACATCACAATATAAGCTCCCAGCACTGCGGCAATGGCTCCACTGGCGCCCACGCTGGGGATTGTGCTGTCGGGTCCAACCAGGATATGCGCCGCGGAAGCAGCCAGGCCGCCTGCCAGGTAAAACAGCAAATACCCAACATGCCCCAACACGGCCTCGATGTTATCGCCAAAAACCCACAGGAACAGCATGTTCCCGATCAAATGCAGCCATCCGCCGTGAAGGAACATCGAGGTCAGCAGGGATATAAGGCTCTCACCCTGTATAATGCTTGCCGGAATAACGCCCCAGCGGTTGATAAAATCTTGGATTCCAGGTCCCAGGCTGACTTGATAAAGAAACACAATGACATTCACGGCGATGAGGAGCAGATTTACATACCCTGGCCCGGCTCCTCGGACATCATCGTCACCGATCGGAAACATGGATAACCCTCCTGATTAAAATGAGATGCCAGGCGCTTGAACCATAACACCAGGATACAGCCAGGGACGGGTCGTCCGCTTCAAGTGAACCGTCCGCTGGCGCATTCTTAATGAGCATTATACCGGTCACAATCCAGGCGAATCCATTAGGATAGTTCCTCCTGGTAGAGCGGTCCTTCCCTATTATACTGATCAGACCTGACAAAAACCGATAGGCTGCTATTACCAACTTGTAAGGCGCCTGGTCAACCAGGGGTCTTTTTACAGAGAAGCGGCATGCTATAATATTCTTACTAATCGGCCTGAAAAAATCTTTTTAGGGGTTTTTGGACCACTGGAATTTCCAGGAGAATTCGTGTCTCTTCTTCGACTTACCAGCGTTTCCGAAACCACCTGACTCAATTCATGAGGACCGAAGTCATGAGGAAGTATTCATTAATCAGCGCCGCGTTGAGCCTGGGCGTAATCCTATTGCTCCTGCTGCATTCGATGCTTGTTCAAACGGTGAGCGACCCTGAACTGGCAAATATGATCATTGGCCTGCCGATTGGCCTGGCGACAGCAGTCAATATTGAAATCATCATGAATAAGATCAGGCGCGGGCGATAAGCTCTGATTTTTGTCCTCCACCAATCAATTGCTTTTTTCTTTTCTCTCCTCCCTTGTCATTTAGATTTGTTTCCCCTGACAAATCGCAAAAAGCCGCCTTTTGGGAGCGGTCAGATAGGGATTTATAATTCCTGAAAAATTCGGCATAGTCGTTGATATTCGGCTATGCCGTTTTTTCGTTTAGTTTGGTAAGTCGATAGCGCCAATGCAGTTATAGAAAATTTGAATC
>Ga0134094_1000201_pt1 | contig 82376 bp, 91 predicted proteins | sample 5_1taG_FD_94458 | JGI IMG/M metagenome (GOLD analysis project Ga0134094, IMG submission 94458) | Switchgrass degrading microbial communities from high solid loading bioreactors in New Hampshire, USA - 5_19_20_110_A1 metaG | ecosystem: Engineered > Bioreactor > Semi-continuous > Anaerobic >... | reverse complement strand
CTCCTGATCGGAAAGATAATCTTCGATTAACGCTAAGGGATCCATGGCCCTGTTTCTCCTTTGTCCAAATCTAGGTTGGATCCAGGGCCAATTCAATTTTACAGAACTTTCGTTACGCTACCATTGAATCCCGGCAAGTTCCATTCTTTGAGATTCTGGAGTTTTACTTTTACAGAAGGTTCGTTACGAGTGACATGGCCAACTCACCCGGCCCGCACCACCCGCCTGGAAGTACGCCGGGGCGGTCCCCGAATAAGGGTCTCAACAGTGTTCCGGATACTGCTCCTGCCGTTCAATACATCTGAGATAAGCGTTGCAATGGGCATATCAATGCCGTGTCTCGCCCCAAGCTCGATTATGCCTTCAACGGATTTAGACCCCTCAAATGTCACCCCGGGCTCCAGGTAGGGTGTCTTTATGATATTCTTTCCAACCATCAGGCCCAATGTCCGGTTGCGGCTTTTATCCACGTTCGCCGTAAGATTAAAATCGCCAAAGCAGCAGAACTTCGTGAATATCTCCCTGTCGGATGAGATCTCTCTCAAGAAGCGGCACATCTCTTTATAGCACATATTCAGGAAGGTGTAATGTTCATTGTAGTTGCCATACACCGAATCCCACATTCCAGCGCCGATGGCATACACGTTCTTGAGTACTCCGCACAACTCGACCGCCCTGAGGTCGTCTGAAAAATCGAGGATGAATCCTCCGAATAGATCGGATAGCATCGTCGAAAGCGATGGATCGGCAGCACCGATTGTAGCGCCGGCAATGTGCCCGTATGCAATCTCGTCGGCGAAGTTCGGTCCTGATATACAGACAATATTTGGGTTGTTTGATTCCTCGAAGATGATCTCGCTCATTGTCTTGAGTGAGGGATACTCGAGGCCTTTGGATACGGTGATAATGACCTTATTCGCAAGGTCGTGACTGATGGCATGAACGATGGAGCGGACCTCGCTGGAGGGTACGGCAATTAGCACGGCTTGGCAATCCTCAAGACCATGATTACCGGCGATCAGTCTTGCACGGATATTCGGGTTTAACAGTAGACCCGGAAAGTAATCGGGGTTGCACCTCTCATCGTTAATCGAATTGACGACCTCCTGTTTGCGTCCATACAGGATAACCTCTTCTGCTCTGCTGGATATCCTCTGTGCAAGGGCGGTGCCCATACTTCCGGCGCCGATGATTCCTACCCTTGAGATCATCCCAGATGCCTCCGTGTACTGTCAGACACACTCGCGATGCTTTTTGCATATATCAGGTCGTGGATATCATCGATCTCGGTCCATTTCAGCCCATTCGTAAAAGAGTATGCAAAGCGCCCATCTTTCGATAGGGGCTTGTATATTTCATCATAATAACTATTCGGATCACTGGCGATCCTGTATCTCAGAAGTCTTTTTGCTTCCTCTACGTCACCTCTGGCGATCTTTGAGATGCCGATAAACTCTCCTGTCGCTTCATTTATCGGGATAAACTTACCAATCTCCTCTATCTGGCCATTTACGATTCTTAATTTGAATGATTCCTCTGTGAGTGTTTTCTTATCATCAACCACGATTGCCGTCTGGTTTATGCTCAGTAGATCACTCAGTATGGCATAATCGTAGAGTAAATCCCCGTTAAATATGACAACATCATCGTCTACGCCAGATATCCCGATATTAAGTGAGTAGGCTGTGTTGGTGGAGAGAAACTCGTTGTTGTAGGCGAGGATCAGATCAACACCGTATTTGCTCTCCAGTTTGGAACGGGCCCCCTCTACGGCATCAGCGTTATATCCAACAACGATCTTGATTGTATCCACATCAAAGGACGCCAGATCTGCTACCATCCGCTCCAGCAACGTATAGCCATTGACGGTCAGCAGGCATTTGGGGCCTACCTTCGTAAGATCGATATCCTTGCCTAATCTTAGCCCTCTTCCTGCTGCTAAAATTATTCCAATCAATGTAGACCCCCTGATCCCGGCTGATCAGGCGGTGGTGCACCGCTGGATCGTATCGCCCGGGATCGCGTTTACGGCAGCCTTTTTACTCCCGGTAGACGTATCGACTGACTGGCGGTTCTCATACATAAGAGTATTGCCCGGTGCCCGGAGTGTCCCGAATCGATGAACCGCTCCAGGCGATCGGATGGTTGTTCTTATCGCCCCGGCCGATGCCTTTGTAGATAAACCCCGCCCGGATGAAAGCATCCGGGTCGATGACGTTCCTGCCGTCGACGATCACGGGGTGCTCCTCACCCGAGAGCTCCTTTACCCGGCCTGCGTTGAGAGTGGCGTAGTGGTGATGCGCCGTAAAGATCGTGATGGCATCCGCTTCCACGAGGGCCGCGTCCAGGTCGTGCATGATCTCGATGCCCGGATAGTCCTCAACGAACGGATCGTGAACCCTGACCTCTGCACCCGCCTTTGCCATCGCCGCAAGATAGGACTCTGCCGGTGTATTTCTCGCATCGTCCGAGTTCTGGATGAATGCCCATCCAAGGAGCGCAACTTTCGCATCTTCCGGGGATTTTCCTGCCCGCTTAAGCCCTTCGCACGTCAGGTGAACCATGTGCCGGGGCATGAACTCGTTGATCGCCCGTGCGACGCCGAAGATCGATTCGGTTCCGTGTGGATACCACAGATCGCCGCCGAGGACCTTTGCCCCTCGCTCGAGGTGCCATGAATCTTTTGTCAGGCAGTGGCCACCTACCCCGGCCCCGGGCCAGAGGACCGCCCGGACGTCGTAGACGTTGACGCCCATTGCCTCGCAGTGGAGGGCGAGCTGGTTTGCCGCGGCGATCTGGAGATCGCGGAAGGCGTTCTCGGCGGTCTTCGTCACCTCGGCCGCGGTCGCGGTCATCGGGATGATCGTGCCGGTCGTGAGAACGGGCCGGTAGAGTTCGGCCGCACGCCTCGTCGAGACGTCGTCGATCCCGCCGACGATCCGGTCGTGCTCCCGGATATTCCGGAGCAGCCGCCCGACCATCACCCGCTCGGGGGCGTGCGCCAGTGCAAAGTCCTCGCCGGCGATGAGCCCCGACTCCTCTTCGAGAACATCGCGGGCCATGCGCTCGGTCGTTCCCGGGGTTACGGTCGATTCGAGGACCACGAGCGTGCCCTCCGAGAGATTCTTCCCCACCGCGCGAAGTCCCTCGATCAGGGCAGAATAGTCCGGGATGAGGTCCTTTGGGTCCTTAAACGGGGTCTGGATGGCGAGGGTCACTGCATCGCACTCTGCAATCCTTGTGAAGTCCGATGTGCACCGGAACTTTCCCGCACGAACGACCCTGCTGAGGAGTTCTTCAAGCCCTGGCTCCTCTCCCTTGAGCGGAGACTCGCCCCGGTTCAGCATGGCGATCTTGTAGCCGGAGGATGGAGTATCTCGCTGGAATCCAAGAACGGACTCAAACTCTGCTGCGCCGGCAAAGAGCACCGCGGCAGGAATACCGACGTAACCCATCCCCACAACACCGATCTTCTTGATCGGGCCCCTGGCGTTAATGAGCGATTGCAACCTCTTACTCATACCCGCACCATCTTAGGGGAGAAGCACCGCGCGATATTCTCACAGATCTCCATGTTCAGCAGCGCCTGCTCGGGGGTGACCGGGAACGCTCTTTTCCTGGCGACGCAATCGAGGAACGTCGAGAGTTCGAGTTTCAGAGGTTCCTGCTTGTTTACAAGCACCTTCTCGATGATGTTCTCCTGCACATAGCGCTCATCATCGGCCGCATACTGTCCAGGTTTTCTATGGATGTAGATCTCCTGGGCCATGAAATCTCCTTCGATGGTGAACTCTTCCTCCTCGATGTAGATCATGCGGATCTTCTTTGAGGACTTCCTGCTCGCTGAGAGGTAGACTGGTGTCTCCCCGAATGAGAAGAGAGCGCTGCATACATCCTCGTTTCCACTCCCGGTGAGGCGGTAGTCTCCGGTAGGAAGGAGGACGTTTCGCACAATGTCCACGTCGTGGATCATCAGGTCTTCGACAACCGAGGAACTGTTCACCCGTGCCGATGCCGGGTTATGCCGTTTTATCTCGATGTAGAGGGGGTTCCGGACAATCTTTTTGATCTCGGGGACGATCGGGTTGAACCGTTCAATATGTCCGACCCCGGTGACGAGACCGTTCGGGATCTTCCCGATAAGCCGCCGGCTCTCTTCCGCTGTGGCGCAGACGGGTTTCTCTATGAGGAGGGATACCCCTGCGTCGAGTACCTGCTCGGCAACCTTGAAGTGGTAAGGCGTCGGGACGCAGACGCTCACTGCGTCTACGTCTCGGAGCAGGTCCGCAACTGTCGGGGAGGCTGTTGCCCCGAAGGCTTCGGCAAGGTCGCGGGCCGCCTCCCGGTTAAGGTCGTACAGGTAGAGTGAGTCCACCGCCTTCAACTCTGAATAAACACGGGCATGATTCCTGCCCATCATTCCGACACCGATCACCCCTACATCCAAGATCTCACCGCCAGTAGTTTTTGCTGCACTCGCCTGGATCGAAAAGACTCATCCTGCCAGACCGCTGATGGCCCCCTTGCTTGCGCTCAAAACTAATAAATTTTTTGACGGCGAAACCAATGCTGTGTTTCGACCCAGGGGGTATCTTGCCCGTGTCATGCGTATTGACCCGATCCAGCGTCAGAGCCTCATCAGCCTCGCCTCAACCCTGGGCCTCACCGCCGTCGGGTTTCTCTCCACGATGCTCTTTGCCCACACTGTCGGTCCCGCGATACTGGGTGCGTACTTCCTCTTTGTTGCCTACTTCAGCATCTTCAACCTGATCGGGGACGGAGGGTTCGGGGGTGCCGCGGTAAAGCGGATCAGTGAGGGTGAGGATCAGAATGCGTATTTTACCGCGTTTTTCGTCCTCCGCGTGATGCTGGTGGTCGTCTCGGTGGCCCTCCTCCTCATCGCACAGCCATACCTTGTCGACATCACTTCATCAGGGGTCTTTCCCTGGCTGGTCTTTGCGCTGGTCGCGAGCGTCTTCACGAGCGTCGCATCCAACGCGGTCTACGGCAGTGGGAAGGTCGGCGTCAACCAGATCAGCCAATTGGTTGACAACCTGGTCAGGGTTATTGTTCAGGTCATTGCGGTCGTCCTTGGGTATGGCATTGCGGGTCTCGCCGGGGGGTTCGTTGCCGGGCTCCTTGCGGCTGGACTCATCAACTACCGTTTCCTCGATCTCAAACTAGCGCCGTTTGGTCTATTGCATATTCAGAGCCTCTTTCTCTTCTCGTTCTGGAGTTTTCTTGGTTCCAGCGGTTCCCTTGTCTTCTCGTACGCCGATACCATCATGATCGGTTATTTCCTGACCGATACCGAGGTCGGTATTTACCGTGTGGCGCTTCAGCTCACACTGGCTGCAACATTCATCACCACAGCGCTCCATACCACGCTCTACCCGAAGATCAGTTACTGGGGGAAACAGAACGATCTTGTTTCGGTGGAGCGTGCACTTGCCCGTGCCTTCACCTACTCGCTCCTCCTCGCGGTCCCGGTCGTTCTCGGCGGCTGGATCCTCGGGGAGCGTCTCCTCTACTTCTTCTATGGGGAGGCATTCTCCACCGGGGCGGGAGCTCTTGCGATACTCCTGCTCGTCCAGGTTGTTCATGTCTTTATGTTTCTCCAGACGACGTGCTTGAACGCCCTCGACCGGCCGAGGGACTCGTTCCGGGTGACGGCAGTTGCAGTTGCTGCGAATATTGGGCTCAACCTCTATCTCATCCCGGCATACGGCATCGTCGGGGCATCGGCGGCAACACTCGTCACCATGGTTCTCAATGCAGCGCTCGCCTACTATGCCCTATCCCGGAGTATTCGGGTAACGATAGAGCCCCGCAGCGTGGGTAACATCGTCCTTGCTGCACTCATTATGGCGGTCGTTCTTGCGGCCTATTCACTCGTCGTCCCGCTCTCAAACGTCTTTGTCGTTCTTGGGGCGGTTGCGCTCGGCGGGCTGGTCTACTGCCTGGTCCTCCTCAGACTTGATGGTGGTATCCACGACGAACTCAAAGACCTGGCCGGAAAACTGGGTCTCCCGTGGCCCGGCTCACTCTAAACCCGGGAGAACCACGGTCCACGGGCTGCGCTTGCTATCATCCTAACACCCCCCGGAAACCTCTCTCAGTTTAATTGAAGTAAGATGGTGCAGCAGGTTGTGCTCATATGAGAGGATGATGATGAGGAAGGATATCCGTGAACTGGAACGTGATGAGTTTTTGCTTGCAGAGAGGGTCTGGATGCACTACCGCGGCCAGAAGTCCGATCCGACACGGGAGAGGATCTTTGGCGTCTTCGTCGATGGAACCCTTGCGGCGACGGCTCGCTGCACACGCCATCCGGAGGGGCTTGAGATGGACTGCGTCTTCACCCTGGACGAGTACCGTGGAAGCGGATATGCAAGGGAAGCTGTCCAGAGACTTCTCGAAGAATGCGGCTCCGAGACGATCTACATCCACTCAACACTTCCATTGATTGGGTTTTACGAAAGACTCGGGTTTGAACTCATCCCGGAGGCGAGGCTGCCGAAGAGTATCCGGGAGCGGTTCCTCTTCTGCTTTGGGGAGATGGCGGGCTGCAACGTGGCTCCCATGATGCGCAAGCCCGGGGGCGGGTAGTCGCCAGGAGCCATACTTATGCGGCTGCCCTGAATGGGGCGAAGAGTGGAGCCCGGGACATCCAGGGTCTTGCCTTAGTGTTCGATCTTCCTGATATGCTCGATGGCGTTCTCCGCCAGTTTCTCCCGCCCCTGCAACTCGGCGACGTCGCGTATCGCCTCAAGCATATGGACAGAGTCTTCGAGGAAACTCAGGATATCGGCGGGGTAGAGGTCAATCCCGTACTCGTCGAGAAGGTGGGCACTGATCTGGCGGTGATCAAGCCCCATCTCACGAAACTCGATGATCGCAAGGGTGAACTTCCGCTCAGGGCATCCGCAGTAGGGTGCGTTTTTGCATTCACAGTCCATGAAGTCGCGGAAAAAAGCGAGGAGCTGCTCCCGCATCCGGCGATCGAGGTTATCGAAGTTGATTGCCCTCCCGAGCGCCTCAAGAAATGCGCCTGAGAAGACATGATCCGGGAGCCGGAATCCGGCTGCCCGTTCAAGTCTCCTTGCCGCCCGAAATCGGGCCTTATCTGCAATCACGAGACTTCTCCAGGCTCCTCGTCAAACTTCGCGAGTGACTTCATGGCGTTGCCCATGGTCTCGATCTCGATTAGCCACTCGTCAAAGAGGCTTGGATTCTCCACGTTGTCCTTGATATATTTTCCGCAGCAGGTGGCACCATCGATCACGGCCGCCCCGATATTCGCTGCAACCTCAAGCGCCTCATCGAGGTTCTCCTCGTGGATGCTCCGCCCCTTCTTCACAAGCGTCTTGATATCTTTATCAAACTCACCCTCGAGGTACTTCCGGCAGGCAGTAAAGAGCACCAGCAGCGAGAGCTGGAGCGACCCGATGATCTCCTCGAGGTCTCCTTCGGGGAGACCGGTCATAACAATCAGCTCCACATCGTTGAGCTTCTCAATGGTCTCCTCCTTCGTGAATCGGCCGTTCTGGTAGAGACGGATGATCTTTAAGACCGAGAGGGTGATATCCTCAGTGAAACTGTAGAGTATCTGTTCCCCTTCGGAGACCTCTTCGCCCTCTGCGGGCTCGAAACTTGCCTCTTCCAGCGTCTTAATCCAGTTGTCCCAGCGCTCCTGATTGTAAAAAATATAGAAGAGTTTCATGGGTTCTGCCTGTTTGGCACTCGCCTTCTTTGCCATATCAGTACACATTCGGAGTGCCTCTGTTAAATACCATTTGCTCACGATGCAGAAGGCTTAAATTGCCGCGATTCGCGAAGATTCATGTAGGTCGAGCGAGCATAAAAAGAGGAGATGCGAGATAGACTGGGGCTGGCTTCGCTCATGAAATCCTTTGAGCCTATTGCGGCCGCCCAAGGACTCCTTGCGCGGGAGATTCCGGGGACCATACGGGTCCGGTCCACCGGCGATCATCGAGCTCCTAGTGAGGTCGACCTGGCGCATCATGCAGAGTTGGAGCGGTTGCTCGATGCGGTGAAAAAACCGGGTTTTGAGGATGTTATGGCTGCTCCGGAGGGCTATCGGGAAGGAGGCGCAGATTCGTGGAAGCGGTGATGATTCGGTACAGCGAGATCTTCCTCAAGAGCGAGCCGGTGAAACGCCGGTTCATATCGATCATGATCGAGAACATCCGGCTCGCACTGGAGGCCGAAGGGCTCTCTTACCGCATCGAGGCTCCCCGGGGGAGAGTTCTGATCTACGGAGACGAACCCCGGCAGATTGCCGGGGTGGCGGCAAGGACGTTTGGTGTGGCAAGCGTGAGCGTCTGCACGGTGACCACGCCCGATATCGAGGGGATCTCGGCTGCAGCCGTTGAGCACGCCAAGCGGCGTCTCCACCCGGGAATGTCGTTTGCCGTCCGGGCACGCCGCTCGGGGGTCGAGGGATTCAACAGTCAGGAACTCGCGGCCGAGGTTGGCTCAGCCATCCTTGACCGGATCTCTGATGCAAGGGTTAACCTGACGGCGCCCGACTACGAGGTCTTTGTTGAGGCCCGGGAGTTTGGCGGCCTTGTTTACGATGAGAAGATCGATGGGCCGGGCGGTCTCCCGTATGGGACACAGGGGGAGGTGCTGTGTCTTCTCTCGGCAGGGATCGACTCGCCCGTCGCGTCGTGGTTGATGATGCGCCGGGGCTGCCGGATGGTTCACGTCAACATGCGGGGCGGTCGATTCGGAGGAGCCGATCTGGAGCGGAACGTCCTCGCAAATCATGCCCGGCTCTCCACCTGGATCCCGGGGCACCCGCTTGATCTCCTTGTCGTGGATATGGAGCCGTTCTTTGAGGTGATCACGGGCTTGAAAGAGCCGCGCTACCGGTGCATCCTCTGCAAGCGGTTCATGCTCCGGGTTGCCGGCATCCTTGCGAGGGAGCGCGGCGCTTACGCGCTTGTCAACGGTGACAACCTGGGGCAGGTGGCCTCCCAGACGCTTGCAAATATGACCGTGATCGCTTCGGCGACGTCCATTCCGGTGCTTCGCCCGCTGATTGGGTTTGACAAGGAGGAGATCATCGAGCGCGCCCGCGCCATCGGGACGTTCGAACCCCATCCCGGGAGTGTCGAGTGCGCGGTTGCTCCCCGCTACCCTTCGACAGCGGCACCCGCGGAGACGATTGCACGGATTGAGGAAGAGATAGGCGTTGCTGCCCTCGCGGAGCAGGCTACCGGGGCGGTGCAGCGCTACCGCGCAAAGAACGGAGTGATTGAGTTGGTTGAGTGAGGGGTTCTGCCCCCGCTCACACTGTGCCGCTAAAAAAGAGTTGACGAGTCTTTCAGATAATATTCAACCCATTCTCCCGCGCAACCTCAATAAATGCCTCTCCGACATACCGGATCTGCTTCTCGGTCAGCCCGAAGGTGTTGAACTTCCAGACCCGGGTGGACCCGGGGATGACACCGGTGATCCCCCGCTTCTTTAATGCGCTCGAGAGGAAGAAACCACGTTTCTTGTGCTGCTGCGCGACCTTATCGAAGGACTCGCTGGTATCGATCCGGGTCAGGGTGTGCTGCCGCGGGTAATCTGAGAGCACCTTCGTCCCCTCGATGGAGAGGAGGGCGTCAACGACTGCCTGTGAGTGGGTTACCTCGGTCTCCCAGTGTTTCACCCGCTCCTTTACGTGAGGGAACGAGGCCATCATGCCGACGACGGTGACCCCCATCAGGGTGCAGCCCATCATCTCTATCTCCTTCATGCCGAACGACCTGCCCGTTACATCTCCCTTCGCCTGTGTCATCCGGAATACCCGCTCCGCGTGCTCGTTCGTCGTCGCAAGGAGGCCGGATGGTGCTGGGGCCGCCATGCTCTTGTGGCCCGACCCTACCAGAAAGTCGGCTCCGAGTGCCTTGCCGTCGATAGGCATGATCCCTACGGTGTAGGCCCCGTTGACGAGGACCGGGATGTCGTACTGGTGGGCGACCTTGATGATGCCCGCGACGTCATGAATGTTCCCGAACTGGTAGTCGACATGATCGACAAAGAGCAGCGGTGGCGTCTTCGAGAACTCACGGATCACCGCCTCAATCTTTTCCGCCGCAGCATCGGCGGTGATGTGATTATTTTTATCCTTTGGAATCTCCCGCGGGATCCCTCCAGCCGCCTCGATTGCCATAAACTCCGTATAGTGAGCGAGCGACGTCAGGATGACCGGATCGCCTTTCTCAACATATGTATTTGCCACCGCCTGGAACCCGCGGCGCGCTCCCGGCACCACCCGCACAGTGTCCATATTCAGCCACGCAGCAAGGTCCTTGTGGAACTGCGCGATCGGGGGGTTCTGAATATAATCAAGCCTGGGGGGATTCCGGCAGTTGTCACAGACTGAGTAGCCGTCGCCGAATGATATCGCCGCTTTCATGGCGTCCGCGGTGAGTCGCCCGCCTGCCTGAATCGGGTCAATGTTGATATACATCTCCTCGATGTCGCGTGACTCGATATCTACTGCGCATTTCACTGGATCAACTCCTCTTCAATGATTGCGATCTGCCGCTTCATCTTCTCTAACGTGGCTGCGGCGCGCGCTCTCTGTGCCTCGTCAAGGTCATGCTTGGGAGCTGTCTCCCGGAGCAGAAACCGGAGGTCGGAGAGGAGGAAGAGCGCCTGAAAAACTGCATCTACGGCTCTTTTCGACACGAGATCACCATACAAATATTGGTGAGGATATATTAGTTTACACGTATTTTTGACACCGACCCGGTGCCAAACACTTTCACAGCACAGAGATCAGGCATTTATACGCAAGAGACACGGAGACTAATTGGGCATGAAGATCGTTCATGTAGCAGACACACATCTCGGATTGTCGGCATTTAACCGGGTAGACCCCAAAACCGGGATGAACCTGCGCGAACAACTCATCTATGACAACTTCCTCGCCGCCATCGATCGAATCATCGACTTGCATCCCGATGCGCTCGTCCATGCCGGCGACCTCTTCCACCAGGTCAAGCCGAAAACCCGCGCCTACACAACGGCCCTCGATGCCCTTGGCCGTCTTAGAGATGCCGGGATACCGGTGCTCATGGTCGCGGGTAACCACAGCATGGCCAAGACCCGATATACGGCATCGCCGTTTGAGGTGCTCGAACGGGCAGGCTACCGCGCAAACGATCTCTACATCGCTCACCATAACCGCTATCGGCGGGTTGAACTCGATGACGTTGTCTTTCATCTGATCCCGAATATGCTTCTCCCTGAGGGGTACCGGGCAGCGTTTGAGGAGATAGAGTTCTCCTCCGGCACAGACGTGCTCGTCACTCATGGTCTTGCAAGCGTTCTCTCGGATCGAAGGCTCCGCACCGTTGCCGAACACGAACTGGATGCGACGATCCTCTCCGACCGGTTCGACTACATCGCGCTCGGCCACTTCCACGATCAGGTACAGGTCACCGATAATGCCTGGTACAGCGGGTCGCTTGAATACTGTAATTACGGTGAGATATCGGATACCAAGGGTGGCCTCGTCGTGGATCTGGCCTCGGGGGAGGTCCGGCATGTCGACCTCCCGCACACCCCCATGATCAACCTCGGCCGTATCAACTGCGACGGTCTCTCTGCCCGGGAGGTCGTGGATGGAATCCTTGACGCAGTTGATAGAGCCGGGAAGGGGATCTACCAGGCGATCTGCCAGATCACGCTTGATGGGATCCGGCGCGAGACACTCCGCGCACTTGACCAGAAGGCCCTCGCGGAGGTCAGGAGCCGGGTGCTCGACCTCAAACTGCAGGCCCTCACCATCGACGATCCATCCCGGATACTTTACGAAGACTCGCTTGTCGGCCTTGACTACGTCGCCGAGTTCAAGCACTTCGTGGAGATGGAGCACCTCGCCCCCGGCGATGAAGAGTTCGTGAAGAAGACCGGGACAGATGTCCTCAGAACGGTCATCGCGCGCCACAAAGAGGGGGAGAATGCTGCTGAATAAACTCCGGATGCGGAACTTCAAGCGGTTCCGCGACCAGGAGATCACCTTCCAGGACGGCATCACGGGTATCATCGGGAACAACGGGACCGGCAAGAGCAGCATCGTGAGTGCTATTCTCTTTGCTCTCTACGGGCTTCAGGGGACGGGGCTAGATGGGAACTACATCGTCAGTTCCTTTGCGGGCCCGCAGGATGTCTGCGAGGTCCGCCTGGACTTCCTGGTCGGTGGCAACGAGTATGCCGTCGTTCGCAGGTTCAAGCGGCGCCCCTCCTCGACCCTCCACGAGGCGTACCTCTTCCTGAACCAGAAACTGCTTGCAAGCAGCGTCCAAAAAGTTGGAGAAGAAGTGCACCGGATCGTCGGCATGGGGCCGGGTGACTTCCGAAACACCATCTACGCCGGACAGAAGGAACTCCTCACCCTGCTCGAGAGCCGGGCCGGATCCCGGAAGGATTGGTTCATGCAGGTGCTGGGCATCGATTACCTCAAGAAAGACAGCATGGAGGAGTTAAAACAGATCATCGATGCCCGGGAAGGAACTCTTTTGGAGTTCACGGGAAGACTCCAGGAACTCGATGCCGCCTCGATTCGCGACCGACTTGAGGAACTTCGCGCCGAACTTGCCCGGGCGGAGGACGAACTGAAGCGGATCAGTGCCGGCGAGCAGAGCGCTGCAGAGATGCTTGAGCGCGCCCGTAAAGAGCGCGATCGGCTTCTCTCCGTGCGCGACCGCTACCTGCACCTCGCGCGGGAGAGGGAGGTGCTTGAGGCAGAGATCGCGCGGCTCCGCACCGAGTGCCAGGAGGGAGAGGCAGAGATCGCACAGCGGCAGCGGTTGCAGGACGAACTTAGAGATCTCGATCTCCTTGCCGGGCGTTACGAATCCTTAAAGGCAGAGCTCGCCCAAATGGCCGAGAATAGGGCAACCGTGGACCGCCTGAGGCACGAGGTGGAGACCGTTGAGGAGCAGATCCGGGAGTATACTGAACGCTTCGCAAAGATTGAAGCCGAACTCGCCGTACTGAAAAAAGATGAGGACGCGGTTGCTGGGCTTTCCGGTGATATTGCAGCGCTGCAGTCGCTTCATAATCGTATCTCGGCGATGAAGGCTCTCCAACCCGAATACGACAGTCTTCGTGAGGAACTTGCTCGCCTCGATGAGCGGTTTGCCCAGATAGAGCAGCGGGTCCTGGAGAACCGAAAGGAGATAGAGCGGATTGAAGGGAAGGTCCAGCATCTCCGTGCGCTGGAGGCCGAGGTCCGTGACCTCGATGCTCTCCGGGCCCGTGAAGAGATCTTTCTCTCGGCGGCGGAGTATGCCCGGCAGAGAGAGTGGTGCCTGCAGGAAGCTTGCGCCGCCTCCGAAGAGATGAATCAACTCGAGACCGAGATCGCCGGAGTTTCCCGGCAACTCGCCGGGATGGGTGCGATTGAGGAGCAGATTGAGTCTGCAGAGAGCAAAAAAGAGTACCTGACTTCACGGATCAGCGTGTGCGCCGAACGCCAGGAGACGATCCGCGAGGAGATCCGGCGGCTGGCGGAGCACCGGGCCGAGATCATCACCGCAGGCCCGGAAGGGTCCTGCCCCATGTGCCACCAGAGCCTCGGCGAGCATTATGAGGAACTGGTCGACGATCTTGCAGCCGCCAGTGAATTAAAACAGAAGACGCTTGCCGATCTCGAGCACGAGTATGCGAGGGCAGTCGCCGAGCGCGAGGCCCTCATCGCAGGCTTACAGAACCTTTACCAGCAACGTACGGCATACCAGCGCTTAAAGGAACAGCATGCGCTTTATTCCTCCCGATACGAGCAGACCGCAGCCGTCCTGCAACGGCGCAAGACCGAGGCTGAAAAGTACAGTGCCGCAATACGGGCGCTTGGTATGGATGAATACGATCCCGAGGCGCATAATGCCCTCAAAGAGCGGATCCGGGACCTGACCGGGAAGCGGGCGGAGGCTGATACGCTCCGGGGCGAGTGCAGCCGCCTTCCCGCCCTCCAGAAGGAGCGGCAGCAGCTCATCGCCGATGTCGAGGATTACCTGGCCCGTAAAGAGGAGGCCGAGGCGAAGATCGCACGGCTCGGGTTCGACCCAGGGGTCCTGCAAGACCTGGAAGCGCAGGCGCAGGCGCTTGAGGCGTCTTACCGTGCGTATGCGCAGATGCAGGCCCGACTTCTGCAAAAACCAGCGCTTGAGGAGGAGCACGCTGTCGTTCTTGCAAAGATTGACGGGCTTTGTAAGAAGCGGGAGAGTGCGATGGACGAACTTGCCCGCCTCTCTTTTGACCCGGAACGGTTTGCCGCACTTGGCGAAGAATGCAACCGTGCCGAAGCAGCATTCCAGAGAGCGTTTGAACTCCGTGTGCGCCTCGAAGGACTCTCGCGGCTCTCCCAGGCGCTGGATGCGAAGCGAAGCCTCCTTGAGAGCCGTGAGGCTGAACTGCTCCAGATCGAGACGGATATCGCTGACCTGGGCTTTGACGAGAGTGCGGTCGCGGCAGCAGAGGGGACTATCGCTGACTGCGAGAGAAACCTTGCTACGGCGCGGGAGCAGAAGTACGCAGCGACTGCCCGAATCGGCAGCCTGAAGACTGATATCGAGGGTGAGACCGAGAGACTCTCCCGTGCCGAGGATCTCGCCCGGCGGCACGAGATGCTCGCCGAGGAGATCGGGCGCCTCAAACTGACCCGCTCGCTCATTAGGGACTATACAGACTACCTCCTCCAGGTGGTCCGGGACCGGATCGAGGAGGAGGCGGGAAGGGTCCTTGCCGAGATCACCGACGGGCGGTATGGCACCGTGCTGCTGGACGACGACTTCACTGTTCTTGTCAATGATATGGGAGATGACTACCCGGCCGAGCGATTCAGCGGCGGTGAGCAGGACGACATTGCCATTGCCCTCCGGATTGCCCTCTCCCGGTTCATCGCCGAGGTGAACCAGGTGCATGACTCCACGTTCCTGATATTTGATGAGATCTTTGGGAGCCAGGATGAAGAGCGGCGAAGCAACCTCTTGCGAGCGCTCAGGACGCAAGAGGTACATTTCCCCCAGATCCTCCTCATATCCCATATCTCCGAGGTACAGGATGAATTCTCGACGACGCTCGTGGTCGAGATGGGTGCGGATCAGGCAAGCAGAGTCCGGGAGATTGAGTGATGGACCCGAGCACTCACTACCGGGATGCAATCTGGCGGATTGCCGGAAGGATCCGCGACTCCGTCCCGGAGGACCTTTCCAGGCAGTTCTCAGTTAAGGGCGGGTTTGATGCGGCATCCTATCTGCATTGCCTGCCTGAGTTTGACGGGGCTGTCTGCGCGGTGGACGGGAGCGATGCCGTCGTCCTCGATGCCGGCAGTTTTGCTATCGCCGCAGTCCGGGCATCGGTCAGCGTGTACTCCGGCGAGACATGCCTCTGCCGTCGGACGACGCCTCTCCATATCGTCACGGTCAACCCCGGGGTGGGAAATGAGGACTTTGATGCACTTTTTTACGACTGTTTCCGCTGTTCCCCGAAGGTGCACCTCGATCATGACGATCCCGTCCGGAACACTGCGGTCATACGGGATACCCTTGAGTACTGGACTGCGATGGAGATGGCCGAGGAACTCAAGGCCGGAGATCTCATCGTCCTTGACGGCACGCTTCAGGTCCGTCATGCAAGCCATGATGAGATCGTCGAGAAACTCCTGAACCTCTGCAACCTCAGGGGCGTGCTCATCGCCGCGGTGACGAAACGGACATCCCTCACCTGGGGCGGGGGATACCCGATCCTCCCGGCGGCGGAAGAACTTGCACGTGATCTCGGGGTCCCCGCGCCCTGGTACCTCTGCGTCTCCGCTGTCGAGGGCCTGATCGATCGCCTGGAGACGCGTGCCTGGAAGCAGAGAGGCGAGCAGTACGTCGCGCGGCTGCACCGCCGGGCAGAACGGGCGTTCAAGGTGGAGATCCCCAAGTACTATAGCCCTGAAATGGTCGACCGGGTCTTCTCCGCGCTCTCCTTCTTTGCCGATGACGGGAGAGTGCCGGGCTACCCCTATCCGCTTCTCGATGCGCACCTCACCACCAAGATCGGGAAGGATGCGGTCGATCAGATCCGCCAGGATATCATGCAGGGGATGGACCGGCTCGGCATGAATCTTGCCGATTACATCAGCATCTTTGGTGACTATCATGATGAGTTTGATCGATATTGACGGCGACGACGCCTCGAAATACCGCCTGATCGGGGACCGTGTGCTCAGTTACCGGTTTGCGGTCCCCCATGACGCAGAACTCTATTTAGGGGATATCTTAAAGATCGTCGATGACGTCAAAGGGCTGACGTTCTTTGCCAAGGTGAGCGACCTTCTCCACGATTGCAACTTCTCTGACCCGAAATGGGATACCCGCCCTCACACAGAGCACTTTTACGCGATAGGGGAGAACGTCTTCATCCTTGTCGAGGCGATGCCGCTCGGTTACGTCGGGAAGGATGGCACCTTCCGAAAGCCGCGGACGATTCCTGCGAAGTTCTCCCGCGTCGAACTGCCGGAAGCCCGCGACTTTGCGTTCCTGCGGCAGGTGATGGGCGAGATCGAGGTCGGCGTGATGAAGACCGGCCAGGATGTACTTCGGGACGTGAGGGTGGCACTCCACTCGGCGGCGATGCGCCAGCATATGGGAGTCTTTGCCACAACGGGCATGGGTAAGAGCAACTTCATGAAGGTCTTCTGTGCCTCCTGCATGCGGGCCCGGAAGTTCGGGCTCCTCATTGTCGATCCCCACGGTGAGTATGTGGCTGGAGGCCGGTCATCGACTGGAGAGAGCACTCAAGGGCTCCTGCACTATCAGGCCGGCCGGGACGGCCTTGCGGTCTTCTCCACCCGCCCGGAGGGATTCCGGAAGAAGTACGGGTTAAACCGACTCTACCTGGACTATGGCGACTTCCGGATGCCCGACCTTCTCCTGCTCTACGAGCACTCGCAGCCGCAGCGTGAGGTCGTGGAGATGCTTGAGAGTGTCCCGGGCTCCGATGTGATCGATTTCTTCCAGCATACCGACTTTGCAACCTTCGATGCCGACACCTACACCGGTCCGCATCCCCGGATTGCCCGGGACGTGAGGAATTTCTCGCCGAGCACGCTCTCGGTGATGCAGCGGCGTATCGTGGGCATGCTCAACCGGAACCGCGATTTCCTCCGGAAACAGGGCTCCTCGATCCCGGATATCGTGAAAGCGCTCCACGAGAACAGGGTCGTCCTGATCGATATTCCTGGAATGAGCGAGCAGAGCGAACTGTTCGTCCTCTCAATCATAACCCGCAGGATCATGCGTATTCATCAGGGCGAGGACACGAAAGATACGGAGGAGCCAAGACAGGTGCTGATCACCATCGAGGAGGCCCAGCGGGTGCTGGGCTCGGGATCCGGAAGCACCCGGACGTTCCGGGAAGTCGCGATGGAGGGGCGAAAGTTCGGTGTTGGGCTCTGTGTGGTCACCCAGCAGCCAAAGAATATCGATGCACGAGTTCTTGCGCAGTTGAACACCTTCGTGGTGATGGGACTTTCAGACCGCGGTGATCGCGAGATGATCGCAAGCAGCGCAAAACAGGACCTCTCGCGCCTCGATACCGAGATTCAGACGCTTGAACGAGGAGAGGCGGTCATCAGCACCATCGGGATCCCGTTCCCGGTAAGCACCCGGATCCATCTCTTTGAAGATTATATTCAGGATCTCAATAATAGGCCCGAGGCAAAGCCGATCGACGATGGGCTGGATATGACGTTTTAGGTGCAACGCGAAGGTGAATGGGGCTGGAAACTGCAGTGTTTCCGCCGTCCCTTCACTGGATTGCATGATGCTTCTTGGGGCATCAGGATTGCTGATTGTTCTTGACTTTCCGTATGGAGACACAGTTGATGACCGCATCTCCGGTCAGGATGTAGCGTTTGACGACGGTTCCGAGCACCTCGACCACATCCCCTTTCTGCACGTCCTCCATCGGTGAGGTGAACATCTTGACCGATATCTCACCTGTTCGGTCGGCGACGAGGTACTGCGGTCGGTTAAGGAACTGGAAATACACCTGCTCGACGACGCCCTTTATGCGCACAGGTTCGCCGAGCCTGTTCAGGTTAATCTCCCGAATCCGGGCGTTTTTTGCTTCCGCTTCATACATTGGCACCAGCGACGCATACTGCTTCTGGCTCATGTAATTGAGTATCATGGGTATGATAAGCAGCATGAGTACCGCTGGAACTGCCCAAAATAGCGCATATATGTCCCCGGTTGCGAGGATATACAGAGCGACCAGGACAACAAAAAAGAGGAAGACGGCCAGTGTAACGGCCGTCACCCTCACTTTGATATTTCCGATTTGCATCTTCAATCAGGTTTACTTCAGGGCTGCAATTTCCTTTCTGAACGCGACCCAGTAGAGGACACCGACGAAGAACAGACCCCCGACGATGTTGCCGATTGTGACCGGGATAATGTTGCTGGTCCACATGGTTACCCAGTTAACGGTATCGACCGACAATGAGGGGTCAATGCCTGTAACGAAGATACCTGCCGGGATGAAATACATGTTCGCGATACTGTGTTCGAATCCGCTGGCAACGAAAGCGAAGATCGGGAACCAGATACCTGCGATCTTACCGATCGCGTCTTCAGCACAGATACCGAGCAGGACAGCAAGGTTGACGAGCCAGTTACAGGCGATTGCCTTGAGGAAGACCGACCACAGTCCCATTGTACCAACGTAACTCGTCTTTGCGGCTGCTATGGCTACTGCTCTCTGACCGAATACTGTGACCGTTGCAGCGCCTGCGGCGTCGAAGTTGACAAACGGGCCGTACGCCATGATGTACGCGAAGACTACCGACCCGATGAAGTTACCAATATATACCCAGACCCAGAGATTGAGCACCTTTGCCCAGCTGACTTTGTGAATAAAAGCCGCCATGGGGGCGAGCATTGCGTCGCCGGTGAAGAGCTCAGCACCGGTCAGGATTGTGATGATAAGCCCAACAGGGAAGACTGCACCCAGAACGAGCTGGGCGATACCGGGACTTGCGGCACCGAACCGCATTGCAATGTCGGTTGCCTGGACACCGGTTGAACAGACCGTTGCCAGAGCGGCACCCATCGCGATGAAGGCTCCAGACAGGAAACCGCGCAGAACCATGTTCCAGGCAGGCAGCCCGACCTTATACTTTCCGGAGTCACCTGCTTTTGCTACAATAGCAACTGGAGGATGGAACACCATTTTTTCATACACCTCTCTAAACGTCCTACCTATACCATCAGGTAATCCGAATGGATAGGTCTAATTATTCAGTAATTTGAGAGTGCTATTAATAGGTTTCGAAATGATCGCCGTGTCCGACGAAGATATCCCAAATTCAGGCGTTTATACTCGCTTTAAGTTAATTTCTGTCATTAAACACTATATAGGCAAACGTTGCTTTTTCTATCACACACGCGCCCACGCAAAAAATATGAGGATTGAAGCGAGTTTGCGGGCCAGGTGCGCGGAAGTGACCGCACGAATCTCGCATGTCAGTGCCGGGTAATGGATGCTCGGACAAAATTTCTGCAGGTATATGCGTATCGTGATATGCTTCGATACCGAGTGTAAATGTGGTATTTTTTCCAGGAATAGGTGATTCGACTCGGCTGGTCGCAACCGCCTCATTCGGAGTCATGCTCTCCCGGCAATACACTGGCATATCGGGCTTCTAGTGGTTATGGTTGTGCTCCCGATGTCTTTATCACTCCCCCGGAGATCGCATGCTATAGGTGCGTTTTCGGGCTTCTGGTGGAGGCTGGTACTCGGATGCCGTCGCGGCAGGGAACCCCGGGGCGATGCCCTTAAAGACGGCGCGCATAATTTTCTCCAGAGGACGCTCTCGGGTTTTGTCACTCGAACGGACGTCATGAAAGCGCCGCCATTCTGGGGTAGATAAGCACCTTGCTAATACTGAAGATGGCGCCGGAAAAGCGTTTCGACGAAAAAAAGGGCCGATGGTGAAGAACTGAATCCCGGTCAGCGAAAGATATCAAAGATCTGGTCGCTCCCGGTCGCGGCAAGTCGGTCGCGTTCAGCCCTCTCATCGACGAGCGCGAGGACCGGTGGAGTCATATCCTCACCCGGGTGGAACCCAAAGAGTTTCTCGAGTTCGGTCTGGGTGGCATGGAGGAAGACCGAGTTTGAGATCTCGACTGGGCAGAGTTCCTCGCACTGGCCGCAGTTGACGCAGGAATCGGAGATGTGGGCGAACCGGATGAGGTGGAACATGAAGGGCGGCGGGATCACGCCCGGCTCGACCAGATAGTCCCTTCTTGTGCTGCAGTCGATGCAATAGCAGATTGGACAGTTCTCGATGCAGGAGTAGCACTTGATGCATCGGCTCGTCTGCTCCTTGATCTTGTTCAGGCGCTCCGTCCCCTCGCCGAGCGCTCCGAAGTAGCGTTCCCGCCATTTGTCGCCGAGTTTGAGCATCGCGTTCTCGACCTTGCCGCGGATCTCGATTCCCTTGGGGTTCGCGGGTTCGGTGGCGACCGCTCCAGCTGCAACCGCTGAATTAAGGAGATTTGCCCCCTTCTCGGAGCAGACCTCGACGAAAGTCGCCTTGCCGGCCCGCTCACCGATGACGCCCCAGTTGCCGCAGGCAAGATCCGCCTGGCGCGGGATCTTGATCTTGCACCGGCGGCAGTTCGAGCGGCGGCCAAGCCCCTCGTTCCCGAGGAGATCCTCCGCCCCCTCTTCGAGTTCATCGATGGAGATGCCTTTGTGCTGACCGTCCTTTGTCTCGACGATGAATTTGCCTTTGTCGATCTCTTCCTTGACGACATCGTCGGGATCGAGACCGAGCCTCTCCCGGACGATGGTCCGCGCGGTCTCCGGTCGGATGGTGCCGCCGCAGTTGAGGCCGATGATGATGATATTGTCGAGGTTGACCTGGCCGCGCTTCGCCATCTCATAGATTGCCTTGACGTCGCAGCCCTTGAGAACGGTGGCGATCCGCATATTGGGTTCGGTCGCAAGGAGGCAACGGCGCATCTGCTTGGGGAGGAGCAGGGTGCCGCAGTGGAGCGACCCGGCAATTCCGCCGATCTCGGCGGGGTCGGTGATCAGGGCCGGGACGGCGTCATATACGTCCGCACCTTTCCTGACCGCAAAGACCCCGTCGACCATACCGCTCTCGAGAGCATGGCGCAGCAGAGCGGTGACCGCCCCGCCCGTCTCTGCTTTTGCGCGGAGTTCGTCGTCCGTCGTCCATGCATAGAGTAAATCGCCTTTTCCTGCCATATCTCACACCTCCGAAATCTTCTCAACCTTAACAGCACACGCCTTGAACTCCGGGATCTTTGATATGGGGTCGAGCGCGTTGTGGGTCAGCCGGTTTGCCGGATGCTCCTTGTAGTGGAACGGGATGAACATCACGCCCTTGATGATCTCCGGCGTGACCCGTGCGGGGATCTCGACTGATCCGCGGCGGGTACTTGCCCGGACGACTTCGTTGTTCTTGATTCCGAGTTCTTCTGCATCCTCGGGGTTGATCTCGATCCAGCCGATGGGCGCCTCCTTCTCAAGGCTCCACGATCGCCGGGTCATCGTGCCGGTGTGCCACTGCCAGATGGTGCGCCCGGTCGTGAGGACGTACGGATACTCGGCGTCCGGGACCTCGGCAGGGGGTTTCCACTCGATAGGCGAGAAGACTCCGAGACCGTCGGGCATGGCAAATGTCTCCCGGTGGAGGATCGGCGTTCCCGGATGTTCCGCCGTCGGGCAGGGCCAGTGCAGGCCGTCCGGGTCGAGGCGGGCGTAGGACATGCCGTGGTAGGACGGCGTGACCGCGGCGATCTCGTCAAAGATCTCCTCGGGGCTCTTGAACGAGAACTGCTTCTCGTAGCCCATCCTGCTGCCGAGTTCACAGAGGATCTGCCAGTCGGGCTTCGCCTCGCCGGGAGGGTTCTGGGCCTTTCTCCAGCGCTGGACACGGCGTTCGGTGTTGGTCTGCGTGCCGTCTTTCTCGGCGTAGCAGGCGGCGGGGAGGACGACATCGGCGAGCTCGGCGGTCTCGGTCATAAAGATGTCCTGGACGACCAGGAACTCGAGGTTCTTAAGCCCCTCCTCGACGTGCTGAATGTCCGGGTCGGAGAGCATCGGGTTCTCGCCCATGATGTACATGCACTTGATCTCGCCGGGCTTCTCGGCGAGGACGTTGATCATCTCCGTGACCGTGTAGCCGACCTTGCCCTCGGCGAGTTCGTCGACGCCCCACATCTCCTTCATCTTCTTCTGCGCCGCCTCGTCGGTGACCTTCTGGTAGCCGGAGTAGACGTTCGGGAGGGCTCCCATGTCGCAGGCGCCCTGAACGTTGTTCTGGCCGCGGAGCGGGTTGACGCCGGAGCCGGGTTTGCCGAGGTTGCCGGTGAGCAGCATCAGGTTGGCGGTTGATTTGACGTTGTCGACGCCGACGGTGTGCTGGGTGATGCCCATCGAGTAGATGAGCGCGGCAACATCGGCGGTTGCAATCCATTCTGCGGCGGTCTTGAGGCTTTCCGCGGGGACCCCGGAGACTCTTGAGACGTTCTCAAGGCTGTAGTCCTCCTTCATGACGACTTCCTTGAGTTTCTCGAAGTCTTTCGTCCGATTCTTGATGAACTCCTTGTCTTCCCAGCCGTTCTTGATGATCTCCTGCATCAAGCCGTTCAAGAGAGCGACATCGGTCCCCGAGATGAACGGCATGTAGAGATCGGCCTGCTTGGCGGTCGGGGTGTAGCGCGGGTCGGCCACGATCACCTTTGCCCCGCTTTCCCGTGCACGGATGATGCTCCGCCCGATGAGCGGGTGCTGCTCGAAGGTATTGCTTCCGAGGACGAAGACGCACTTTGACTCGGCGATGTCCTTGATCGAGTTGGTCATCGCGCCGGACCCAAAGACCGCAGCAAGGCCAGCGACGGTGGATGAGTGGCAGAGCCGGGCGCAGTGGTCGATGTGCGGGGTCTTGAGGACCACTCTCGCAAACTTCTGCATCAGGTAGTTCTCCTCGTTCGATGTCCGGGCAGACGAGAGGCAGGCCATCTCTTCGGGCTTGTAGGACCTGAACTTCTGTATGATCAGGTCGTATGCCTCGTCCCAGGTCGCCTCGACGAACGTGCCGTTCTTCTTGATGAGCGGCTTAGTGAGTCGATCCGGGCTGTTTATAAATTCGTGGGCGTAGCGCCCTTTTGGGCAGAGTTTGCCCCCGTTGACGGGTGCGCGTTGCCAGTGCGCCACGTCAACGACCTTGCCGTCGCGGACGACAAGGTTGAACCCGCACCCGGTGCCGCAGTACGGGCATGTCGTAGATACGTATTTGAGATCCATTATTCTCCCTCTGGCAGGGACTACATACCGCCTAAATTATATAATGTACATGGTCCGGGCCGGTTTTTTGAAGAATAGTGGTGGGAGTGGGTTGGGCCCGGAGTATCTCCTGCCTTAAAAAGGATAGTCTACGTCAGTCCGATCCTTCTTGCCGGCGTGCCTTGGCAATTCGGGCCTCTGCAATGGCCTGGTATTCCGGGTCGATCTCAAAGCCTATGTAGTCTACGCCAAGTGCAATCGCCGCAAGCGCCGTGTTCCCGATGCCCATGAAGGGGTCGAGGACGAGCGTCCCGGGACGGCAGCCATGGAGCCTGATGCACATCTCCGGGAGTTTTTCCGGGAAACTGGTCGGATGAGGTCGGGAGGAGCGAATGGTCCGATAGGGGATGAACCAGGTGTTCCCCCGGTCGCGGAGGTCGCGATCCGCCGCCTTCCATCGACCGATGTTGCTCTTGTCCTGGTAGGGCACGCCGATCGCCATTTTGTCGAGGATGACGTCTCCTTTCTTTGTGAAGTGAAAGATGTGCTCGTGGCATTGACTCAAGTAGCGTGAGCTGTTCACCGGCTGGTAGTGGCCGACGGCGATATCGCCGAGGATGTTTTCGTAATTCCCCACGTCCTCCTTCTCGATCGCGATCGATTTGACCCAGTGGATGACGTTCTGTAGTTCAAAGTGAGGACGGAACTGCTGGATGACATCGAAGGGTATCCAGGGGTCGCGAGGTTTGCCGCCGATGTTGAGGAAGAACGAACCGTCGTCGGCGAGGACCCGCGACGCTCCGGCGGCGACCTGCCCCATCCAGCGGAGGTAGTCCTCGCGGGGTTTCTGGTCGTCGTAGGTGTTGTACTCCTTTCCGATGTTGTAGGGCGGCGATGTGACGATGATATCGACCGAACCTGCCGGGAGGCGCTGCATGCCTTCGATGCAGTCCATGGTATGGATGGTGTTGATGGCTAGCCCGCCAGTCCTTCTCTCCTCTTCTGCCACTCCGATCACTTATTGATTCGCGGTCCAGTGCAAAAAGGTGAATGGGCCCAAGTAGGGTCGATCAGGGGAGGGCTCCCTGCCAGGGGCCGCTCCCCTGAGTCTCTCGCGGTATCAGTCCTGCTTTAGGTCAATTTCGACTCGTTCGGAGTAAGTACTACAATAAATCATTCCGAGCAGTTTCAATCCTACTTTAGTCCAATTCTAACTCGTCGGATATAGAGCCTCTGTGAGGATGGTCGATTGTTTCAATCCTACTTTAGTCCAATTCTAACGTGTTTGACTCTTAAGTTTTGCGAGTTCTGACAAAAGTGTTTCAATCCTACTTTAGTCCAATTCTAACGTGACCTCTACCGACAGAGTCTGCCACGATGAAAACGTTTCAATCCTACTTTAGTCCAATTCTAACCGTACCGCGGTTTACCGATGACTACGAGAAACTTACACGTTTCAATCCTACTTTAGTCCAATTCTAACGATATGCTCGCAAACGACCAGGAGACTGGAGACCCCGTTTCAATCCTACTTTAGTCCAATTCTAACACACCGAAGGGGAAGATGGTTCGGGCCGCCGGCGAGGTTTCAATCCTACTTTAGTCCAATTCTAACATCCTTGTATCGTGCGTATAATCGACGATCTTGTATGTTTCAATCCTACTTTAGTCCAATTCTAACGCCTCGGCCCCTTCAAGGACTCTGCCGGAATACGTGGTTTCAATCCTACTTTAGTCCAATTCTAACGGTCAGTCCTTCCACGGTCGCGAGCGGACCGGACGGTTTCAATCCTACTTTAGTCCAATTCTAACGGGTTGCCGTTCGCATCATACTCGACGTGATACGTCGTTTCAATCCTACCTTAGTCCAATTCTAACGATCTCGCCGTCGACGTCCCAATACGCTTCGAGAAAGTTTCAATCCTACTTTAGTCCAATTCTAACTCACCACCCCACACAATCGGCGCGATGGCCTTCGGGTTTCAATCCTACTTTAGTCCAATTCTAACCAAACTCCTGGTCGATCAGAAGGTCGCCTACCTCCTGTTTCAATCCTACTTTAGTCCAATTCTAACTTTCGCGGCGGGGGCCGGGGGTATCGGTTCGGGGTTGTTTCAATCCTACTTTAGTCCAATTCTAACACAGACAAGAATATCCCCTTCTGAGAGATCGAGCAGTTTCAATCCTACTTTAGTCCAATTCTAACCCTGGCTCGAGGTGAGTTTCGCTCTGCTCATAGGGGTTTCAATCCTACTTTAGTCCAATTCTAACCATGTACGGGGCGTCCCGCTCAGGGGTGTAGATGAGTTTCAATCCTACTTTAGTCCAATTCTAACCATAGTAAAAGTTGCCCTGGCCGACGATATCCTGGATGTTTCAATCCTACTTTAGTCCAATTCTAACCCGGTCCGACCTCATCCAGGATGTGATGGTCGAATCGTTTCAATCCTACTTTAGTCCAATTCTAACACTCGTCGCCATGCTCCGGTACTACCCGGCTGTGGTGTTTCAATCCTACTTTAGTCCAATTCTAACTCGAGCCGGCCCTCTCTGACCTCGCGGACCTCTTGGGTTTCAATCCTACTTTAGTCCAATTCTAACCGGCCGCCTGCCGCCGTTCAAACTCCGCGATCACTGCGTTTCAATCCTACTTTAGTCCAATTCTAACAAGGCGATCGCGGTGGCGAACGAGTCACACAGTCCAAGTTTCAATCCTACTTTAGTCCAATTCTAACCGCCACGCGAGACCGCCGGCGACGGAGGGGTTCGGGGTTTCAATCCTACTTTAGTCCAATTCTAACGCCGGACGCATCCTGAATGGGTCGCTGCCGAGATCATGTTTCAATCCTACTTTAGTCCAATTCTAACAGCGCCTAAAAATGCCCTATTCAAGCATCGGGCGAGGTGTAGGTTCGCTCTACAGATATGTGATCGGGGATCTCCAATAATGCTATCGGTTTATAAAGATCCACGATCTCATCAGGTCGTCGACGCAGACGAACTTCGTCTCCCCACCTGTTGACGGGTGTAAGCGATTGAGATCTAAATGGCATCGAAACACCGGGAGAGTCTCCGGACAGAACATTGATGTGGTATCTAAAAAACCACACGGGGTGACGTCTGGTAGTACGGATCATACATTTTTGGTATGTTAGATCTCGTCCCCCTTACGTCCTAACTCTAGAAAAGATGCCCGGTACCGGTCACGCATAGTCACATGACTCTCGGTGTGGCCTAACTCCAATCATCCCCGGAGAGTGCAGTCCGACCCGTGTGCTCCCCAGAGCCGGATTTGCCACGAAGGTCATGGTCGCCGCCGCTTTACGTGAAATGGCGCTGATACGCCAGTGGCTCTCGATGTTGAGGGGAACCCGGAGGCATTCACCCACAGGATGATATCTGCTCGTTTGCCTCTCATGGCGGTTTCGTCTGCGTCTCCGGATCATTTGCGGGTTTGAGAATGCCTCCCCTCGGAAAACTGCCTTGCTCGAGGCCCTCGAAGATGATCTTCCCCCGATTATGTAATCGAACGCACAAACACAGATGGTAGAGGGCTCGCCTTATCACAAGACGGAGGGCCTCACCGATGCGCCCGAACTGGCACGGCCGAATCTCCGGGGAGCGAGGACATTACCCCCGGGTTGGAATTGGATCGAAGGGGATTGAACGATTACAGGAGTATTCGTTTACCTCAGGGTTTGAACTAAAAGCGCAAGAGCCCCAGCCGGGCTTAAGGAAGTCAAGTTCTTAATCCATGACAGTCTTTATATGTCTCGGGCGCATATAACCACTCATGGGGAACGAGCGGTTTCATCACTCGCCTGAGGAGTACTTCGAGTACGCCGAGAAGAGCCTCACGGCCGCAGTTGAGGACGGACGGATAACCCCGGAGGACGCCGGGCTTATTCGGGAGTACGTGGCGGAGAGTTCGAGTGGGTTGTCTCCCGGCCGCCAATACAAGACAGCCTATACTCTGATCGCGGTCCGGCGATACCTCCCGCCGTTCCTGGAGACGAAGAAGACGGACCTGCTCGGCGGCATCAACCGTATGCGTTTTGCGAAGAAGGATAACGGGAAGCCGTACAAGAAGAACACGATAGCCGACTACGTGCGGTTTACTAAGCGGTTCTACCTCTGGCTAGTGAAGAGGGGATATGTCGATATCCCGGCGGACATCATCAAGGAGATCAAGAACCCTCAATATGACACGCAGACCAAGACCGAAGACAACATCCTGACAGGGGAGGAGGTCTCCCGGTTGATCGAGGCCGCGAAGAGCATCAAGTACAAGGCCCTGCTCGGCGTGATGTACGAGGCAGGGCTCCGGTCCGGGGAGGTCGCCTCGTTGAAGTGGAAGGATGTCACCTTCCACGAGTGGGGAGCGAAGGTCCGGACCGCCGAGAAGACCGGCCGGCTTCGGACGATCCCGATCATCACCTACCGTGAGTATCTTGCCAAGTGGAAGAGCTCGTATCCCGGCGACCCGACCGGCGATAACTTTGTATTCCTGACGAGCCGCGGCGAGCCGATGCAGTATCGCGGGCTCGCGAAGGCGGTCCATAACTTCGCCAAGGCCGCCGGGATCAAGAAGAAGATCACCCTGCACACGTTCCGGCACAGCAGGATAACGCACGCCCTTCGCGGTGGGATGCAGGAAACGCTAGCGAAGAAAGCGTTTTGGGGCAATCAGACCACAAAGATGATCAATACCTACTCGCACCTGGTAGACGAGGATGTCGATAACGCCTTCGCCGCCCTCGCCGGCGTGGAGTTGCCGGAGAACGGCCGGGCGAGCGAAGCACCCGAGCCGGTGCAGTGCGGTCAGTGTCACCTTGTTATGCCGCCGGGATCCCGCTTCTGTGCCCGGTGCGGGATGACGCTTACCGCCGAGGCGGCGGAGACGGTGAACACGGTTATCAAGGCCGCCGAAGCGGTTGTGGCGAACCCGAACGACCCGGAGGCGCTCACGATCCTGCTTGAGGCCCGGGCGAAGATGGCAAGAGGGGAGTGAAAGAGTTTTTCGATTTTTTCGGGAGAATATGGGCGGCTTTGAGCGAATCCGGGAAGAACTAGTATCTCTTTTTTGAGCCCGCGCAAGAAGCGGATGTGCGCGCCGACGAATTTCAGCCCCCGGAATCGCCCGCGGATGGCGTAAACTCCAGCAACGCATGGGAACACTTAAGAGTATAGAGCCCCCAGTAGTAAGTATGCCTAAGATTAGCGGGCACGGGATCGCGGCAACGATCCCGACGTGCCCCAGAGAACTGTTACATCGTATGTAGTAGTTACAATGTATACATTATACGTATATGTATATAAGTGTAGTGCTATAACATAGCACCTCTTATAAAACGATGTCGGTTCTCTGTGCACACCCGCTATTTTAGGCACAGGAGAAAGCGAGAATGGAAATCCAGCTCAGAGACCGACCGGATGGTCTAGATAAGGCCATTCTTAGGTATATTCAGAACGCGCAAACCGGCGCGACCATTCCAGAGATTCACCGCGCGGTATGTCCCCGGCAGAGGGAGACACTTGTCCGTTACCGGGTGGAGACCTTAAACGCGGTCGGACTACTCAGACTGATCCGGGTTTTCGGGCGGATAGTCGTATTCCCAGACGATGGCGCGCAGCCTGCACGAGGAGAGATCGCCAATGGCTGAAGCAAGCGCCCCCGCTCCCGGTCTTGTCATCGACCAGGAAACGCTCGACCACCTCCCCGGCATCTATAAAGCGATCGCTGAGGTGATGATCGAAAAGGGACGCTGGCAATTGGCAGAAGACGAGAACGGCAACGAGAACAAGAATTCGAGGAAGGCCCCGGCGAAGGCCTGCCTCAGCGACACAGCGAGGAACTGCAATGAATTATACGCAGGAGAAATATATTAAGGTTCCTATATCCTCCGGGAGCATATCACCAGAGGATCTACCGACCGTCTGCCGGTCGTTGGCCGGCACGTTGTGCGGCTCGTTCCTGACATCAAGCGGACCATGCCGGCGGTGGTCGGTGCGGGGTTGCCCTCTTCGGCGGCTACCGGGCTATCATCTCGTGGAGGCGACGCCGTGACCGCCGGCGACCCGTTCGGGGATGCGAAGGCATCCGGTTTTAAGATCATACGCTTACCGAAAGGAGCAGCGCCACAACCGCCGGCAAGATCGGCACCGGCACCAACGAACCCCCCCGCGACCGACGGACCGATAACCCCGCTTGATATCGTCCGCTGGCTCCGGGAGCAGGGGATCACCCCGCTCCCGTGCCGGCCGAAGTCCAAGAGCCCGATATCGCAGATATCGAGACGCGGGATCTACGGCGACAACGCGCCCGCGGGCGACTCGTTCCACGTCCCGACCCCGGAACGCATGGCCGCGGTCCGGGCATGGTGGAGCAACGAGGACTATCACCGGCAGGCGACCGTCAAGGACTGCTCTATCTCCGTTCCGCTGCATCCTGACTGGAACAGCGGCCGGCAGGTTATCGTCCTGGATATCGACGACACGAGCCTCTGCGATGCGGTCGCAAACGCGCCCGCTCTGGAGCGGTGCCCTGTAGGAACCGGAAAGAAGGGAGCTAAACTCTTTGCCTTCCTCGACCCGGACGGCGGGCGACCGGAGAGCCCGATCGTGCAGTACGCCCCGAAGGACGACCCCGATCACCCGGTCCTAGAAATTTTCACCGGGAGCAAACATGCTCTGATCTACGGGGAGCACCCTGATAGCACACGGGAACGCCCGATCCTTTACGCGATAACGCGGGGATTCGGGGAGCCCTTCCCGGTGCTCACTTGGGAGGATATCGAGAAGGCGCTTGAACCGATCATCCAGGAGAACGGTCTCGTGCTGAAGGAGAGTGGAGGGGCGCGGGAGCCGGTGGATCTGGTGCAGGCACCCCGCCCCCGCCCCCGCAGTGGCCGGACGATCACCGACCGGCTCGGGCTCTCGATCACGGACGTCTGCACCATCACCGACGGTGTGCGGTGCGGCGACGAGATCCGCGGGAGTCATCCGGTGCACGGCTCGACGACCGGGCAGAACTTCGCGATCAATCCGCATGAAAACACCTGGCACTGTTTCCGGTGCGGGACCGGCGGCGGTCCGCTCGAATGGATCGCCGTCGAGGCGGAGATCATCGACTGCTCCGAGGTGCGCCCCGGGTGCCTGCACGGTCACTGGCGCGAAGTCTTCGATGTCCTCCGGGCGAAGGGGTATGAGGTCGATTCACCGGCCCCGGAAGACGCGCCCGACCCGGAGATCACCCTCGACGTTGAAGCGGAGGCATTGGAGATACTGGAGGACGGGGATCCAGTGGATTACCTGCTCGACGTGTTCCACAGCGAGCACGTCAGCGATGACACCATAGCGAAATGCTGCTATGTGTCGGCCGCGTCGCGGGTGGTCGAGAATACCCGAGGGTTGCACGTCCTGACGATCGGCCCGAGCGGCAAGGGCAAGAGTTCGAGCTATGACACGATCCTCCGACAGATGCCGAAGGAATCGCAGATCGGCGGCACGTTGTCGGACCGGGCACTGTTCTATCACGACATCCCCGAACGGGCGATCCTCGTCCTCGACGACAAGGGGATGAGTGAAGGGTTGCAGGAACTTTTCCGGGGGGCAACCTCTGACTTCAGAAACCCCGAGCCGCTGCTGACCGTCGGCGCTCGTCGGGAACCGATCGTAAAGATGCTCCCGCCCCGGTGTGTGTGGTGGATGGCGTCCGCCGACGATATGGCGGATGACCAATTCCACAACCGATGCCTTCAGCCGTGGTGCGACGACAGCGAAGAGGCGGATCGGGAGTTCTTCGAGCATATGCTCCATGAGGAGGCATACGGCGACGACGAGGAGAAGGCCCGGCGGTTCGCCGTGTGTCGCGCGATGTGGTCTGCCATAGGCGCGGAAGTGATCCCGGTGTGGGTGCCCTTCGCCCCGGCGATCCGGTTCGGTGACATGCGGAACCGACGGAACGGGCGGATCTTCGTTGACCTGATCAAGTGCTTCGCCCGCATCCGGTTCATGCAGCGCCCCCGGGACGACCGCGGCCGGATCATCGCCGCGATCGATGACTTCCGGGACGCTCTGACCCTCTACCACGAACTGACCGACGAGTCAGGCAGTCAGGTGAACCAGCTGACTCCCGACGAGGCCCGGATACTCCGGCTTATCGAGATGATGCACCGGGAGTCATTCAACCGGAACGACCTTGTAGCCGTAAGTGGTCTCCCGGCGCTCCGGGTCTGGAGGATCCTACACGGCAGGCCCGAACGCGGCACCGGCGGACTCCTCGACAAGTGCCCCGCCCTCACCGTTCAAGACGTTTCCGTCTCGGTGGTGGAGGAAGGCCTTCGGCGCGGGCACCGGGAGAAGCGGTATTACTTCGATGCGGGATTGTATCGGGCATGGAGCGGTCGTGGTGCAGTCACTCTCGATACGGACATGGCGAAGAGCATCTTTACCCAGGTTTCCCGGTCTTTTTCCGGTCTTTTCCCAAGTTGGGAAAACACCTTCGCACGTCTCTCCTCTGTTCCTTTCCCAGAAGAGAGAGAGAGAGAAGAGAGAGAGAGAGAGAAGAGAGAGAGATATCCCAGAGAGAGCGAGAACACACCCACACACACACTCCCGTGCCCCCGTGTGGGCGATCCCGACGAGGTGGGAAAAGAGGTTCATCCCAAAAATGAGATGGGGGGTTACTACGTCCCTCCTGTCAAACGGGAAGCCCACAGGAGCGGGAAGGTCAATACCCCACTGGGAAATGACCGGGGAAAGACATGGGAAAGAGAGGTTCATCTCAAAAATGAGATGGGACATAACACCCCGCTACCCGGCGCGATCGATCCCGAGGACCTGATCGCTGCACCGCCGCACCAAACGAAGTGTCAGGTGTGCCAGAGCCGCCCGGCGACCCTGAAGAGCAGGGACGGCCATGTGTGGATCTGCGACGTGTGCCAGAGAATTATCCTGCGAGCCCGGGCGCGGGAGATGGGGGTGCAGTCATGAGTTCCTCGTGCTGGGACAACGCCCGCCAGTATCTCCGGGAGCACTTCTCTAGTGCCGACGGTATCCTGAAACTCTGGGAGTGTTTCGTCGAACAGTGCCCCGACATGACACTCGTAGCGGACGCACTCGACCACCTCGCAGGTTTCCATGACTACTACCGGCAGCCGGCAACCGCGACGAAGTATCGAGCGGAGGCGGCCGCCTTGAGACAGAACATAGCAATGGTGACAGTATGACAGAAACCGCGGTTTTACTGGCAGATAACGGACACGGCAGAGGCACAACCGCGCCTTTACCGCCTGCAAATCGTGCAGCGGAGTCCGGAAACGACGCACAGGCTGACGAAAAAATCGACCGGGAGCAGCTCCTCGCCGTGAGTACGGACCTGATCCGGTCGCTCCACCGCCGGATCACCGCCCGCCGGTTCCGGGGGAACAAGCACGACTCCGTAAAACTCGGGTATGCCCGGGCGCTCGCAACGGCCGTGCAGGTCCACAACCAGGTGCTCCGGGACATGGAGATGGAGGAACTCGAGCGCAGAATTGCAGCACTAGAGGAAGCGAAGAAATGAGACGAACCATTGAGCGGCGTGTTGCCGCACTGGAACAGGCAGCCGACCCCGACGCCGGCACGCCCCTGATCCTCTTCGGGGATGACCCCGAACCCGCACAGACGAGAAGACCCCGCCGCGTGATCCGATTCGACGAGGAGGACCGGCACCTATGAACCGCGGCAGCATCGAGCGCAGACTCGCAGCACTGGAGGAGGCCGCGAACCCGGCGGTATCGACATGGGCTGACCTCGTGGTCGCTGTGGAGGAGGGGCGGGACCCGATCATCCTCTCGCCGGCCATGCAGGATCTCTTTGACTCCGCACTCTCGGAGAGGGGGCCATGATCCGCGATTCACTCCGCCGCCGGGTCTCTGCCCTCGAGCATGACCGGCAGGAGCGGGAGAAGTTCACCGGTGCAGCCACCGAGCAGGCCCTCAACTATCCCACCGCCGATAAGCGGTGGGTAGCCGCGCCCGCGATCCGCACCCCTGTTTCATGCAAGTGCGGCGGCGAGTTCACGGTCTCCCTGGGTGTGATCCCGGCATAAGCCCTTCCTCTTTTTCGAGTCCTTCGCGGACCCCTGCGCTTACCAGGTCGAGCCTACCCCGATCTTATACGAATCCACGGCACCGTCAGAATCGTAATACATCGCCTTGAACTTCCACGTCTCGCCGGGGTCCAGGTCCCGGACAATATCGCCCCCGTTCCCAACCAGGTTGCCGTCATAGTCATAGAATTTGACCTCGACGGATCCCCACGAAATACGCTCGTCGCCGATGTTCTTCGCGCTTCCGACCACGTAAATGGATCCGTAACTGCCATACTCGATCTCGTGCGACAGGATCTTAAGAGCGTCACGCCCGGTCACTTTCGTTGGTGTCGCGGCGGCGCTCACCGCAGCGGCCGTGCCGGGATCATCATCCCCGGATGCGTATTGAGTCCTACTGGTGCACCCGCACGCAGTGACGCCCACCACGAGCAAGAGAATTATCAGAATGACTGAAAGCCTCATACGAAGGGGAATGTAGTTACACCATATTTAAGGGTTGCAGTTTTAGATCGCGCGGGCGCCGTAGGCCGCGTTTATGCCCCCACATATCGCACGTAAAACAGACTATCTCTTGCTGGAGGCATCCCTTTATCCTTCAACATAATCGAGGCCGGGAAATCGACGATATGAGGCCACGTAAAAGAGTTATTCGACCTTCTCGACGACGACGCGGTGCTTATCTTCTTCGATTCTCACCGTGACCTCTTCGCCGGTCTCGAATGGGAAGCGGTCATCCCCCGCCACGTCCGCCGGAATTGACACAAACCGGGTTCGTGCGGAGCTGAGTTTTACGATCTTCCCTTTTCCTTGCTTCGACATAGTAACTATCTTAGTTAGCAAACTATTTATATTCTTACCTCTAATTTACTATTGTAGTTACTAAAGAAGTAAACAGGTGAGAGAGAATGTTCAAACCATGTGGGAAAATTCAGAAGCACCACGACGCACTGCAGGTGCAGGTGGACGGGTGGAAACTCGGCGAACTTGTGATCGCCGCCGCGGACGTTCCGAAGATGCTAAACGGCCACGCGGTAGATGTTCAGTTTGTGCAGGAACGCCCCGACCGCGAGGTCTTCGTCGGTCACGCCGGCTCGGCCGCGCTCTCCCGGTCCGGCAAGGCGGTGAACGTCAGGATCGAATCCCGGCTCATGACGGCCCCGCTCGCGGCGGTGCAGCAAGTGGTCGCGGGGCAGCGGACCGCCGCCCGGCTCTCCGCCCCGACCCCGGTCATCGACGCGGATCGGGAGCAGTCCCGGCGGATAGATGAGGGACTGATAACCGCATTTTGAAGCCGCCGACCGTAACCACGCGGGGCGGGAGGTGCGACCCCTCCCGGCGGCATGCCTGACGGCTCCGGCCCGATGGCGAGGAGACTAAGAAACATGACAGAGATTGATTTTGGAACCCTGGTATTGGCCGTTGTTAACGAGATGAACTGCACTGCGAGCGAGTTATTCGGGGATGAAGTCACAGACCCAGATCTGGCCGTGAAGCGATACAACCGCGATGTCATCGGAGCGATCCGGCAGGTCTTCGACGAGGCCGAGGCAAGGGCCCCGGTTGTGCCGACCTGCTCGAACTGTGGCGCGGTCTTGAGAGGAACGGCTCGTTACTGCAGCATGTGCGGGAAGCCGCAGTCTGGAGAGGCCGCGGACGAGCTCCTGGAGAACATGCTCGTGAAGGATGCTGCAAAGGATGCCGGCATGTCCCCGGACGATCCCCTGCTGCGGGAGGGGGTCGCCCGGGTCCGCGAGGAGCTGCCGGAGGAGTGGGCCGCCCTGGTGCAGAAGATCGCCACGGCCACGGCGGCCCCGAAACCGAAAGAGGCAGAGCCGGCGAAGTCCTAATCCTACACTCCTTCCGCTCTTTTTCGAGACGACTCTATGATACTGTTCGATCGCGACAGCCTCACATTGTTGGTTTAAGGCACGATCTCCCCTCACATCGATACTTCCCACACGTGGAAGAAGATCGTGCCTCATATCGAATCTGTGAAGGTTTCTCGTTTCGCTTCACAAGAGAAATAACCCCAATCTGGAGCCTGTTTCAAGAACGGATTAAGAACTTGGCTTCTTCAAGCCCCAGCCGAGATTTGAACTCGGGACCTGCTGATTACAAGTCAGCCGCTCTGCCAGCTAAGCCACTGGGGCACACCCTATTATGTGGGCGGTCTGCAGTAAAAAAGGTGGCGCTCACCCCGGGTTGTCTTCGCCCCTCTCCATGCCCTCGGCCGGTTGTGGCCATAGGGTCTTGCCGTCGTAGAGGATGCGGCGGATCCGGTGGTAGGGGATGCAGGCGACGTGGGTCCCGGAGTCCACCTCCAGGTACTGGGCATCGAGCGCGACGACCCGCTCCCCCTGCACCCGTGAGCGGTCGCCGGGCGCTCCCCGATCGACGTACTCGACCTCGACCCGGGAGAAGTCGTAGCCAGGATCGTGGTAGAGCCGGAGCAGCAGCCGGTGGCTTGTTCGCATATCCTTCCTCTTCCACGATCACCTTGCCCACCCCGGGGCATAAAGGTGCACGGTGCCGCTCGGGTTGTCGTGCAATGCCCGTTTTGTCGATGGGCCTGGCTGCAGCGCGACGGCAAGGATGGGTCTGCAATCTTCATAACCGAGGAGCACAGAAGTACCATCAGAATGTCGCATCTCACCGTCGATCTCGGGGGTCGGCCCGGCCTCGACTGCCGGGGATTCTGCTCGTACTGCTACTTCAAACACGTCAAGGGCACAACGTCGTTCGGCTGCAAATACTGCCTCCCCTTCCAGAAAGGCTGCGACTACTGCACCCGGGGCGTGCGCGAGGGCTATACCGGGTTCAAAGACCTCCGGAGCGTCGCCGACGAGACGCTGGCAAACCTCCAGGTGATGGGCGACGATCTCGACCGGATCACCATCAGCGGGGGTGGGGACCCGAGCTGCTACCCGGAGTTCCGCGACCTCATCGAACTCCTCGGCAGCATGGAGGTGCCGCTCCATATCGGCTACACCAGCGGCAAAGGGTTCGATGACCCCGGTATTGCCGACTTCCTCATCGATAACGGCCTCGCCGAGGTCTCCTATACCATCTTCGCCGCAGACCCAGAACTGCGGCGAGAATGGATGCACGACCCGACGCCGGAGACCTCGCTTGAGATCCTCGACCGGCTCTGCGGCGCAGTCGACGTCTACGCCGCCGCAGTCATCATCCCGGGCGTCAACGACGGCGAGATTCTTGAAGAGACCTGTGCGTGGCTGGAGGAGCGGGGTGCAAAGGGGCTGATCCTGATGCGGTTTGCAAACCGAACCGACCAGGGGCTCATTCTCGGGAATGCACCGCTCCTAGAGGGGCAACGGGTCCATACTGTCGATGAGTTCCACGATATCGTCACCGACCTAAACGAACGGTTCTCAATGAAGATCAGCGGGACCCCGCTTGGCGATCCCTCGATCGGATCGCCGTTTGCAATCCTTCACGAGCCCGACCTCTTAAAGAAACTCCCCCGGGTCAGGAAGCGTGCGACGGTGATCACCGGGAGCATCGCGGCCCCCTTCATCCAGCGTGTCCTCTCGATCCGCGGCTCGACATCAAGGGTCGTCAAGGTCAGAAAGGAGATCGCCTGCCTCATCACCGCCGACGACCTTGCCGGGGTGGACCTGGCGAGGCTTGAGGACGCTGTGGTCATCCCCGGTCGGGCCTTCGTCCATGACGCCGAGGCCCAGAAGATCCTCTCCGCAGACGGCGTCGACCGCGTGGTGGTGCGCGGCCCCGATATGCTGACGGCCGACGCGGAGATGAGCATGGGGATGACCCGTACGGAAGTGCTCGATAAAGAGATGGAAGGGTTTGCAGCCCTGATCAACACGATCAATCGTTACGGCCGGTGACGGGTGGGCACGCCTGGAGCGTGAACCGGAAGGCGGCCCCGGACTCCGGATGCCCCGGCACCCGGTCCTCGACCCATATCCTGCCGCCGTAGCGCTGGACCAGGGTGTGGACGATGTAGAGTCCTAGACCTTTGCCGCTCCTACTCCCTGTTTTCCTGAACTTCTTGAATACCATGGGTTTCTCGGCGTCCGGTATCCCGGGACCGGTATCCTCGACCGAGACCAGAATTCTCCCGTCCTCCTCCCGTGCAGTGATCCAGATCGAGACCCCGGGGCCGCCGAACTTGACGGCGTTGCCGACGAGGTTTATGATGATCTGGCCGAGGAGATCGTCGGCGGCGACGCACAAGGTCTGCGGGGTGTAGTGGATATCGACGTCCGGAAAGAAGGAGATGATATCCCTGATGACAGGATCGAGATTCACCGGCCCGAGTGCGGGAGTTTCCTCCGCAATCCTCCGGATCGTCGATACGTTCCCGATGATCTCGGCGCTCTGCCTGATAGCCGCTGCGAGTTTTCGGGCAAGACCCTTATCCGGCTCGGCGAGTGTCTCTGCAAGGAGTGTTGCATAGCCGCTGGCGACGGTGTTTGCGTTGTTGATGTCGTGCGTCATGAGGTCCAGGTAGAAATTCGCCTGCTCGTTGAGCCACATTCGCTCGACGGCGCCCCCTACCTCCCTGCCGATGGAGACGAGCACCTCCCGCTCATCCGGTGAGAATCTGTGCACGGTCCGGCTGACCAGGTTGATGGCGCCGATTACTCGTTTCCCGGTCATGATGGGGATGCTCGCAAACGCCTGGATACCTGATCCGGCATCCTGCGGGTAGGTGCGCGGGTAGTTCTCTACAAAGTGCGCCGCACCCTTCCCGAGAACCTGGTCGTATGGCGGTGCACCGAGATCGATGATCCGTCGCCGGAACGAGAACCCTTCCGGAAGCCCGATCTCGGTGACCAGTTCGGCGCTGGACCGGCCGGGATCGATCAGGTAGACGCCGCCGCCCTCAAAGATGAGGAGTTCCAGGGTCTTCTCAAGCACGCCTCTCAGCAGTTCGTCTAGATCTGCCGACGATGTGGCAGTCCTGACCACCTGATTGATGACATAAAGTTGAGTGTTCCTGCGCCGGATCCCCTCCTCGGCGAGTTTTTGGTTGGTGATGTCCGCAACGCCGATGGCAACACCAACGTATCCGGAGTTTCCGCCGGTCACCGGTGAAGTGGTGAGTCTGGCGTCGATAACCCGTCTGTCGGATCGGCGGAGCCGGAGTTCAGTCTCCTCCCGCCCGCCTCCATCCCGCTCGATCAGGATCCTTGCCCGTGGGACGTCGACCGGGTCGACGAAGGAAAGGAAGGGGGTCCCCTGCATCTCGTCTGTGGTGTAGCCGAGGATCTCCTTCATCCGAGCACTGGCAAAGACGATAGTGCCTCTCTGGTCGACCACGAGGATTCCTTCATGCAGGCTCCTGCCGATCTCGTGCCAGAAGCACTCTATTCGCTTGAACGCCACCTCGGTGCGCTTCAGCATGAGAGTATATCGGATGGTGCAGAGCAGGAGTTCGGGGGTGAGTTGCTCCCGGATCAGGTAATCGTCCGCACCACGCCAAAGGAGCCTGATCGCGGCGTCAAGGTCGTCACGCGGGATGAGAAGGATGACCGGAACACCGGGGGCATTCTTGCTCACCCGCGTCACCACATCGGGATCGTTATCGGGGTCGAGCATGACGAGATCGAACGGCTCCCGCATGAGGGCAGCAAGACCGTCGGCAACCTGCGGGTATGAGATTATCTCAACCGGGAGCCCGACTTCCCGGAGCAGCTGCTCTATCAGCAGGGCGTCGCCCGGGCTCCTGGTGATGATGAGCAGCCGGAGGGGTTCGGGCATTCCTTCATTCCCCCGCCGTCAGGTTCTGGATGTCTGGTAACTCGAATCCCATACCCATGCGAGGCACGCCGGGATACGCCCGGAACACTTCCATCTTCTATCCGGTGCTGACGATAAGTCTTACTGAGCGGTTCCCACTAACTTGAGGAACCGTTCGATGATCCACTCGTTTCTGACTTCGGGGTGGAAGAGGGTACCGTAGAGAGGGAGTGAATGGTGCCGGATCGCCTGGAGGCACCGGTCGGAGGCGGCAAGCGATATGAACCCATTTGGAGCCTGCACGGCCTGTTCATGCAGTTCGTATGCAAAAAAATCCTCCTTTCCGGCAAAGAGAGGATCGGGAACGAGCACTCTGATCTCGGTCATGCCGATCTCGCAGCACGGTTCGATACCGCCGCCGAAGGCAGCCGCGAGAACCCGCATCCCGGAGGAGATGCCGAGCACCGGGCGCTTGAATTCAGAAAGCCACTTGAACCGTTCCGGATGTTCTGCGAACCCGGTATCCTGGAGCGCCGTCCCGCAGATGATCGCCGCATCCGCGGCCTCGATCTCCGGTGCACCGACGGCGGTGTAGTGGCGGGTGGCAAACGGTGTTCCGGCATTCTGGAGGTGCCGTTCAATCGGCCTGACAAACTCGTCCCGGGAGAGCGAGTTCTCCCTGTAGCAGAGGTCGAGAACGAGGATCATTTTTCCATCAACCCCGCCCGCTCAATCCGAAGGACGCCGTTGTAGTTCTGGTAAACTCGCGATGCTTCCTCGATCGCGATCCGCTGTGAGAAGAAAGGGGCATCGACGACGAACGTCTCAAACTCCCCACCTTCCCCGGTGAGGGTAACCTGGTGCTTCCGGGCGATTTTCCGGAGTTCATCGAGGGTATGGCGGTCGATCTCCTTCCCAAGCCATGATGCGTCAAAAGGAGCGGAAAAAACGCCGACGATGATGGCCTTAAAGCCGGCGCTGATGAGTTCGTCCATGTACGCCTCCTGGTCTGTATCCCAGAGCGGGTTGAAGCACCAGAGGCCCAGTTCCTGGCAGACCCGCTGGACCCTTGTTGCCTGGTAGACAGAGAGGATCGCCCCGGTGACGATCCCTTCGATCCCGAACTGTTCCCGGGCAACGAAAAGAGCCCGCTTTAAGTCTTCAAGTTCGGTCTCCTTCTCCCCTGCCGTCTCCACCTCAACGAGAGGGAGCCCAGCCGCCTTTGCCTGGAGTGCGGCAAGGCGGATGTTTGGGGTGTGGAACATATAGCTCTCGGGGTTCTTGGAGACGACCGTGATCAGACAGACCACTTCTTCCTGTTGCATCGATTTCCAGCAGGCAAAGAGTGAGTCCTTCCCACCGGAGAAGAGCACGCCGAGTTTCATCGTAACTGCATATCGTTCTCTTTCGGGCATGATAACTCCTGCGGCGCGGCAGAACTATGTGCCTTATGGGAATCCGGGTGCATGTGGGCTGGTAGTTGCAAAGGGGGACGCTGCGTCGGATTCTGGGCAACGGCGAGATGCCCTGAGGGCGCCGGGCGAGCGGGATCAGGCTTATATGGTCTCGAACCTTCACCCAACGTTGGCACCTGGAGTATCAGGAGGTAGCCGCTATGGCCGGAGATAAACAATACCTGAAAGATCAGATCGAAGTGGTGGTAAACTGTGTCCTGGTAGATTATCGAGGGGATTCTGAGTCGCGGGATCGGGTTATCCATGCGATTATAGAATGGGCTGAGGAGCACCCGGATGAGTGGGATGAACTGCAGGCACGCTGCCAGCAGCGCCATGAAATACTGGCGTGATCTCTCCCTGCCGGTACGGCATCTCTTCTATCCTTTCCTCTCTGCGCGGTTTGTCCCAGGGCGCATCGAACTGTTTGTTGTCGAGCCGGATATCTGGCGGATCTGATACTCACGAACGGCTTGGTGGCTATGGAGCGAAGAGTTGGGTCGGGAGCGGTTGGGGTTATTACTGGAGAAGTGGGATGTGCTCTATCGCCTGCTGAAAGATGGTGAGAGAATGGAACGCCCAGGACGGAATTCGAATCCGTGTCGACGGCGTGACAGGCCGTCATGATAGGCCACTACACTACCTGGGCACTCTGGTGATTCTCGCCGCCCGTTGCCCGGGCGAGAAGCATAAGTGCGAGGGGAGCGATTTGAACGCTCGAACTCCTACGAGACAAGGCCCTCAACCTTGCGCCTTTGACCTGGCTTGGCAACCCTCGCTAGGGTATGAGGAAGAACATGCTTTACGCATGAACGGAGATGGGTAATCCATCGGTTGCGCTTTCGCACCCCGTTTACCTCATTTAATCTGTCGTCATCCCTCAAATACTTTTGTATGCTGATGGGGTAGCAATGCGGCCTGGCCCCCCTGGCAGCACGAGATCGCTCCTGCAACTGCGGTCTATTGGATGTAGGATCGGGTCAATGCAGAGCGGTTCTGGCAGGGCCTGAAGGACACCACGTTTGACTGCCGATAGCGGGGTTTGATTAACCGTCGGGTCCAATGGGATTCCATGAAGACCCCATCCCCGGTTGTATGCCTCTGCTGTGTGTTGATACTTGCTCTGTTTACCGGTGGTTGCATAGTTCACGTCAAAAACCAGGAGTATTACGATAACCAGGAGTATTACGATAACTGGGTTGTTGCGGAGCCGAACAACCCTGGAGGCCTGGTGCATCCGGGGGATGTACTACAACAATAACTATAATCAGTACGCCGAAGCGCTGGAGAGCTGCAACAGGGCGCTTGAACTGGACCCGGAGTACGGGCAGGCATGGTACCTGAAAGGAGTCATCCTGACGAATATGAATAGGACCGACGAAGCAGCGGCGTGTTTTGAGACTGCAACGAAGTACGATCCGGGATTGCCCCGGGGAATGCCGCTTGTTAACGGAGATATGTGAGTGTGTAAGGGAATGCACTCCCGTGAGTAGTATGGATCTGCTCACCGGTTGTTGTCTTTCTAGTCCCCATGCAAAGGTGGTCTGAATAGATGTATAAAAAACACTTTCTGACAGATCTGAACCTGAAAATCGATGCTGCGGGTGGGATCCGAACCCACGATCTCCAGATGTCCCAGGTTTGGACGCACCGTTTCGCTTGAAAACCCTATGAGTCTGGCGCCCTAACCAGCTAGGCCACCGCAGCACACAAAGTGCATTATAACAATGATGTATTGACAAATAAACCTTACGTCTCCCCAAAAAATTGGATGACGGGTTACTTCATGTTTTTCTGTAGATACACGTTGACTGCTGCGGTTATTGCCGCCACATGTTTCCCCTGCCGGAGCGACGCGGCCAGTGTCTGCATACGCGCCTCTTCCTCGTGGAGGTAGCGGCGCAGATCCGCCATGATATGCTCCTCCTGGAGGAAGTGTGTGTGCGTATCGCCGGCGATGAAGTGAGCGTTATGCATGATCGCGTAGTGGAGCGGGAGCGTTGTCTTCACACCCAGGATGACATACTCGTAGATGGCCCGGCGCATCCGCTGGATAGCCTCCTCGCGGTTGGAGCCGAGAGCGCAGAGCTTCGAGATCATCGAGTCGTAGTGCGGAGGGATGGTATAACCCACATGAATGCCGGAGTCAACCCGTATCCCCGGCCCGCCCGGGGAGCGGTAGCGGACAATCTTTCCTGGATCCGCAGCGAAGTTGTTCAGGGGGTCCTCAGCGTTAATCCGGCACTCGATCGCGTGCCCCCGGATACTGACATCCTCCTGGTCCATCGCGAGTTCCTCCCCGGCAGCGATGGCGATCTGCTGCTTGACCATGTCAAGCCCTGTGATGAACTCCGTGACCGTGTGCTCCACCTGCAGCCGGGTGTTCACTTCCATGAAGTAGTAGTTGCCGTTTGAATAGAGAAACTCCACCGTGCCGGCGTTCGTGTAGTTTGCTGCCTTTGCGGCGGCAATGGCCGAGGCTGTCATCCGTTCGCGGAGTGCGGGTGTCATGATCGGACAGGGTGCTTCCTCGAGCAGTTTCTGGTGCCGGCGCTGGATCGAGCACTCACGGTCGTAGAGGTGGAGGATGTGCCCTTTCGAATCGGCAAGGATCTGAATCTCGATGTGGCGCGGTTTCGTGAGATATTTCTCCACGAAGACCGTCGGATCTCCGAAGGCGGATTGGGCGATCCGCATGCCTTTTTCGATTGCTTCCTCGAGTTGCTCCTCGTTCTCGGCGATGTGCATCCCGATACCGCCGCCGCCCGCGCTTGCCTTCACAATCACCGGGTAGCCGATCTCAGCGGCGACCTTCTTCGCTTCATCGAGGCTCCTGACGCCTTCCGGGGTGCCGGGAAGGACCGGTACACCCGCATCGTGCATCATCTGCTTCGACCCGATCTTCGAGCCAAGAGCCTTGATGGTCTTCCACGATGGTCCGATAAACGTCAGACCTTCATCCTCGACAAGTTTTGCAAAATCGGCATTCTCAGCAAGGAACCCGTACCCCGGATGAATTGCCTCCGCTCCGGTCTTCTTCGCCACATCGCAGATCCGCTCTTTGTTGAGGTAACTCTTTGATGGGTGCGCCTCGCCCACGCAGAATGCTTCGTCGGCATACTTGACGTGGAGTGAATTCTTGTCGGGTTCTGAGTAGATAGCAACCGTATCGATACCCAGTTCCCGGCAGGCACGCATAATCCGGATGGCAATCTCGCCACGGTTAGCAATCAGGATCTTGTCAAAGTACTTCATCGCGCAAACAGTCCCTATTCGATGATCATGAGCACATCGCCGTTCTGCACGACGTCCCCGGCATCCACGAAGATCTCCTTCACCGTGCCGTCGCGTGGACTGCGGATTGGGTTCTCCATCTTCATCGCTTCAAGGACAATGAGGGTATCGCCCTTCTTGACGGTGCTCCCACGCTCGGTCATCACCTTCAGGACCATGCCCTGCATGTTGCTCTTGACGCCGCCGGCGACCTCGCCGCGGGGGATCCTCTCTTTGGCTGATGATTCGGCTGCAGGTCCCGGGACCGAGCCTCCCTCCACGGTAATGATCCGGACCGAGAAGATCTCGCCGTCCACCTCCACCTCCATGGACCGGGGTATGCCTGCAGCCCCTGCTGGTGCGGTGACGACTGCCGTCTTTTCCGGGATCACTTCGGCCTTCCGCTCGCCCCGGAGGAACGAGGGAGCAATGTTTGGATAGAGGATATAGGTGAGAACGTCCTCCTCACGGGTGACGAGACCCTGCTCCATTGCTTCCGCCCGCATCTGCTCGTAGATGGGTTCGAGGAGATCCGCCGGACGGACCGTGATCGGTTTCTCGTCGCCGATGATCATCTTCTGCACCTCCGTGCTGATCGGGGCGGGTGAGCGGCCGTAACAGCCGAGGACGTAGTCCTTTACCTCTTTTGTCACGTTCCGGTAGCGTCCGCCCATCAGAACGTTGAGCACCGCCTGCGTGCCCACGATCTGGCTTGTCGGTGTCACGAGCGGCGGGTAGCCGAGGTCCTCTCTAACCCGGGGGATCTCGTGGAGCACCTCATCCAGGCGGTCAAGTGCATTCTGCTCCTTTAACTGGGAGACGAGGTTTGAGATCATACCGCCCGGAAGCTGGTAGATCAGCACGTCCGAGTCAACCCTGTCTGCGATGGAGTTGAAGAGCGGATCGTACTTCTCCCGAATCTCACGGCAGATGTTGCGGACCTTGCGGAGTTTGATGAGGTCTATCTTTGTATCCCGCGGCGTTCCGGCGACGCTTGCAACGACACTCTCCGTTGGAGGCTGGGATGTGCCGAGGGAGAACGGCGACATCGCCGTGTCAAGAATATCCACGCCGGCATCGATCGCCGCCTGATAACTCAGGGGTGCCACGCCGCTCGTACAGTGGGAGTGGAGACAGACCTTGACATCTGCTACCTTCTTGATCCCCGAGATAAGGTCTCGGGCATCATGGGGCATGATCAGTCCGGCCATGTCCTTGATGCAGATCGAGTCGCAGCCAAGCGTATAGAGCTCCTGCGCCATATCGATAAAGGACGCAACGGAGTGAACCGGGCTTGTCGTGTAGGAGATTGCGCCCTGCAGGTGCGCGCCGACGTTCTGGACCTCCTCCATCGCTTTCTTCATATTCCGGATATCATTCAATGCATCAAAGACCCGGAAGATGTCAACTCCGTTCCGCGCCGATGCCTCTACGAACTTCTCCACCACATCGTCCGGATAATGCCGGTACCCTACGAGGTTCTGCCCTCGCAGAAGCATCTGGATAGGAGTGCGCTTGAGTTCAGCCTTCAGCATCCTGAGACGGTCCCAGGGATCGTCGTTGAGGAACCTGATGCAGCTGTCAAAGGTCGCCCCGCCCCAGGCTTCGACAGAGAAAAAACCCACTTCGTCGATGGCTCGGGCAAGAGGGAGCATATCTTCTGTCCGCAACCGGGTGGCGATGAGCGATTGATGCGCATCCCTAAGCGTGGTGTCGGTGATATTGAGTGTATCCGATTTGGCAGCACACATCGAATTTGCACCTCGAAGGGCTGAGAAAATATCAATAAAGCCTCTAGAAAATTCATCCTAATAATATAAAAACGTCGCGAAGGGGCAGGCACGATAAAATCCCAAAAAATACGGCTGATATGGATGCCAGAAGATCTTTTGAGTCCCTCCTGAACTCTGGACAGATCTCTCCTCCGAACGTATACCCCCGCACGGCAAGCAGCCGTGCGATATCGTCGGATCGCCGGATCTCCGTAACAATGAGGGTGACGGCGAGCGGCACGATCGAGCGCAGACCGGGTCGGATTCCCTTCAGTGCCATTGCCACCTGCGCATGCTCGATATCCTCCCGGATAACGGCGAGCCCTCCAATTCCCATCTCGGCAATGAGCCCGATCTCGAATCCAACCCGGTTGCCGAGGGCCCAGACCGCCACAGAAAGAGCATCTCCCTCCCTCGTCTCGGCATATGCCCATGCAGCAAGCAGCAGAATCACGGTCATCCGGATGAAGTAGGAGAGACCAGGTCCGCCCTCCAATGCAGAGACGAGGGCTGTGACGCCGATCATCGCAATAAGGGGGATGAGCACCCGCGGTCCCGGGAGGGTTTTTGTGCGCGGTGTCGCGAGCAGCCACCAGACGAGGGCTGCGACGGCTCCTGCCGTGCTTGCAAACGCAGCAAGCGAGAGGACAGCAGCCGCAAGGAACCTCAGTCGCGGATCCTGCATAGCGCCTCCCGGGCGTCCTGGAGCCTGATGTTTTCCGGGCGCGCACCCTCGTTTAAGGCGTATGCAAGGTACGGCGGAGCGTGCCGCCATCTGGGAATCGCATGGGGAACACCGCCGAGGCCGGTCAGGGTTCCGTTCTCCATCTCCCAGATTGCATCCACCCGGGGGAGGACCGCGCTCTCGTGCGAGAAGATGATTGTGATGCCCTCTCTCCTCCCCTCGATCATCCTGCAGGCCCTCTGTTTTGCGGTGCAGTCGAGCGAGCTGAACGGTTCGTCCAGCATCAAGAGGTCCGGATCTTGCATGATGGCGCAACAAAGGGTCAGCCGTTTGAGTTCACCGCGGGAGAGGCGGAACGGGTCATCGTCTGCACGCCCGACCAGATCCGCCCGGGCAAGCACCTCGTCCGGGTCAAGGCCCCAGGATGCAGCCTCCCCGGCGACGGTCGAGGATGTTATGTGGTACTCCGGGAACTGGAGCAGGACCTGGACCGAGGAGATCCCGTGCCTTCGGACGGCGCCACCGGTTGGACGGAGAAGCCCTGCGATCAGGAGGGCGAGCGTCGATTTTCCACTGCCCACCGGACCGCTGACCAGGTGTACGCCCTCATCGAAGGTGCCGCTGCCCCGGAGGGTGAACGTCCCCCGGGCAAACAGGAGTTCATCAAGTTCCACTCTCATGAACGGAGCCTCCAGATCGTCGGGTAAAAGCACGTCCCCTCGAGCGCCGAGAAGACCTCGTCGGGCGTCCCGTGGTGCCGGACCCTGCCGCCGTCCATGAAGAGGATGAAGTCCGCTTCGGCTGCGGCATCCATCGATTGGGTGCACCAGAGGACGTGGGCGGCCGGGCTCTCCCGCACGATGCGGTGGACGCGCTTTGCGGTCCCGGCGTCCAGGTGCGAGTCGGCCTCGTCGAGGATCAGCACCTCGGGGTTATCGACAACGGCCGCGGCCAGCCCGACGAGGGCCTTCTCTCCCCCGGAGAGGGCCGAGACCTTCTTATCGAGGAGGTGGACGATGCCGACCGCCTCTGCGGCCGCCCTGACAAGTTCATCCGCCCTCGTACAGGGGTAATGGCGGAACCGCGGGGTCGATGCAATCTCGTCGTAGACCCGGGAGAAGAGGAGCGTCCGGTCCGGGAACTCCCCTACCCACCCGATCTTTGCAGCGGACGGCGGCTTTCCGAGGATCTGGACTCTCCCCCTCTTTGGCTCCTCGAGTCCGGCGCAGACCGAGAGGAGCGTCGTTTTTCCGCTCCCGTTCGGCCCGATCACGGCGATATGGCGTGCAACGAGAGAGAGATCGGGAATATCGAGCAGTTTATGCCGAAGATCGGTGATGCGGATCATGCCAGACGCTTTCCTATCGAGTACGCTGCTGCGACCTTCACGACCTCCCCGATGACGAACGGGGCGACCCCGAGCAGGACAGCCTGGGGGAGCGCAAGCGAGGCCGAGTAGGCGAGCCATGCAACCCCGAAGAGGTAGATGACGGTTGTCGCCAGAATCAGGCCTCCTACACGCCACTGTATCGATTCATGCTCGTAGGCGAGCCCGACGATGAGGGCGGCGGGGATGAAGCCGATCAGGTACCCTCCCGTCGGGCCGAGGAGCACCCCAAGACCCGCCGTACCGTTATGGAACATCGGCAGGTTCGCCGCCCCGAGGAGGACGTAGAGCCCGACGGGTATCACTCCGTAGCGTTTCATGACGATACCCGCAAGAAGCACAAAGAGTGTCTGGAGTGTGAGCGGGACCGGGGGCAACGGGATGGATATCCAGCTCCCGGCAGCAATTAGCGCGATAAACGTGCCGCTGTAGGCAAGGATCCGTGTTCGACGTATCATCTAGACCGTCTAGTATGGGACGGCCGAAGAGAAAAATCCTGTCAACCAAAAATTTTGTTGTGGTTGACAGGTGGCCCGGGTCAGAACTGGAAACAGTCGCCGGCGATAACCCGCTCGACCTCTCCGTTGTCCTTGCGGATGATCAGGGCGCCGTGCCTGTCGATGTCGATGGCTTCTCCCTCAAAGGTCTTGTTGATGGTCTTGATGACGACCCGGTGCTCAAGCGTCAGGGAGAGGGTCTTCCACTCGCGAATGATGGAATCGTATTCTCCATCCTCGAGCTGCCGATAGCGCAGCTCAAATTCCCGCAGTATCCGGGCAAGAAGCGCCACACGATCGACCTCATGGCCCACCTCATCCTTGAGCGAGGTGATTGTCTTCTGCAGGTCCGATGGTAGATCGGCAAGTGAGATGTTCGCATCGATCCCGATCCCGAGAAGGGCATAGTGGACGGTATCTGCCTCTGCGGCGAGCTCCAGGAGCAGCCCGGCAACCTTCTTATCCCCGATGAAGATGTCGTTGGGCCACTTGATGAGGGCGCTGATGTTGTACTCCTTCCGAATGGCCCGGGCGATTGCGATCGCCCCGGCCATGGTGATCATGAAGAGGTTGTCAAGCGGGATCCGCGGTTTTAAGACGATGGTGGCCCAGATCCCACCGGCGGGCGAGACCCAGGCGCGTCCGAGTCTCCCAACGCCGCCGGTCTGCTCCTCGGCGATGATCACCAGACCGTGCAGTTGTTCAGGATCCGTCTCGCCGGCAAGTCTCTTCCCGATCCAGCTTGTGGATGCGGTGCGGTCGAAGTGGCGGATCTGCCGTCCGATGACCTGCGTGCGAAGTTTTTTCTGGATCTCGTACGGAAGGAGCATGCTTGTTGCCGCTTCAAGGCGATAGCCTTCCGCCCGCGATGATGAGATACGGTATCCCAACTTTCGGAGTTCACGTATCTGTTTCCAGACTGCTGAACGGGTTATGCCCAGTTGCTCTGCAATTCGCTCGCCCGATACCGGGCCGGATGCTTCTTCGAGAATCTTTAATACGCTGATTGCCGTATCCTTCATGTCTATTACCTTTGCGTTGCAGGCGACTCAGTCGAGGGCGGATATGGATTCTCACCAAAGATCTGCCTTTGGATCTCCGCGTTCTGCTCCATGAAACCCGCAATATCGAAGATCCCGGTCACATCGACGATCCCAATCGCGCCGATGGCCTTGCCTTCCTCGTTTCGCACCGGCGCCACTACCACCGGGATGCCTTTGTATGGGCCTCCTTGCGGCCTGACCCTCAACGTGACGTTCTCCGCCAGGACTTCTTCAAGAACGGGGCCGGTATAGGCCTCCTCAATAATCTTCCCTCCCTCGATTCTGAGTCCGGGGTAATCTCGGGAGCGTGCTGTAACAGGCAGACGGCCAAGCAGTTCATGGATACTCATCATGATTGGAGCGAGATCGCGCGCTCTCGAAGACTCAGAGATGATATACTGCTCCATGGTCGTACCCCTAACTTTTCATCACGGTTTATCTAAAATAAGGTTTCCCTCTCGTTGCAGGAGAACTCCTTCAAAAATTCACGTGTTGGGTACTCATGGATACTGGAGATCAGAATTATTCCGTCGCCGACCACCTTCTCGATGAGAAGCGCCTCACCGGTATCCGCGGCGGCAAGCGTCTCACCGCCGTGGGACGGGAAGGTGCCATCACACTCGACGGCGGTCAGGTCGTATCCGGAGAACAGGGAGTTGTATCTGCTCTCCCTCTCGAACCTGACGGCACGCGGCCCATAGGCGAACGTATAGGTTACCGGGAATGGGAGCCAGTCGTAGGCGTCATCACGAGAGCATCCTGCCCCGAAGACAAGCAGTCGCCCACCGTTCTCGACGAAACGCCGGATACGCCCCTCTGCGGCCCGAAGAGCCGGAAGAAGGTTTGAGTAGGACGGGTTTGCAAACCCCGTCGGGACGATGAGTGAACCGAATCGTCCGCGCCAGAAGGGAGATCCAAGCATATGGGGGTTGACCGTCTCACAGCAGGAGCCGCAGTCCTCGATGAGCCGCGAGAACATGAGAGGACTGTCCCAGAGCAGCCCGGTTCTGCCGGTCACCCCTTGATCACCCCGAGCGGCTCAAGTCGGACAACGATATCCGAGAGGCCTGCTTCATGCACGACCCGGACCACTTCCCCGCTTGGCTTATAGACTTCGGGTGCTTCTTCAGCGAGGGCGGCGTCGCTGTGAGCTCGCACCACAATGCCCTCTCCTGCGAGTTGCTCCCGGAGTTCTCTCCCGCGGACTTCTTTCTTCGCCTTCGACCGGCTGAGCACTCTCCCTGCGCCGTGGCAGGTGCTCCCGAAGGTCTTTTCCATAGCAGTCGATGTGCCGCGGAGGAGGTAAGAGGACGTCCCCATGCTTCCTGGGATGATCACGGGTTGCCCGATCGCGGCATACTCCCTGGGAATACCCGCTGCCCCGGGACCGAACGCTCGTGTCGCGCCTTTGCGATGGACGCAGACCTCCATCGACGCACCGTCGACGTCGTGGCGCTCGAACTTTGCGACGTTGTGTGCGACATCGTAGATGAGCCGCATCTCATCGTAATCGATCCCGAAGAGCTGCGAAAAGACTTTTCTTGCCTCGTGCATGATGACCTGTCGATTCGCCCAGGCATAATTTGCAGCGCAGACCATGGCGCCATAGTACGCACGCCCTTCTGGGGAATCGATAGGAGCGCAGGCAAGTTGCCGATCCGGGAGTTGTATCCCGTATTTCGAAAGCGCCCCCTCGAGCACCCGTATGTGGTCGGTGGCGACCTGGTGGCCGAGACCCCGTGAGCCGCAGTGGACCATGAAACAGACCTGTCCCTCAGATATTCCAAAGGCCTTCGCAACCTCGGGATTGACGATCTCTCGCGCCACCTGAACCTCCAGGAAGTGGTTTCCCGCGCCGAGCGTCCCGATCTGCGGCACGCCTCGCTGGCGTGCTTTGGCACTGACCGTCTCCGGTTGTGCGCCGGGCATCGCGCCTTCCTCCTCGCACCGGGCAAGATCAGCGCTCGTGCCGAGTCCGCGCTCAACCGCCCATCGTGCGCCGTCGACCATGATATCGGAGAGCTCCTTGTTTGAGACCCGCAAGGTGCTTTTTGCACCAACACCTGTCGGTACCGCGGCAAAGAGGCTCTCGATCAGTTCTCGCTTCTTGCCGGAGAGATCGGCCTCGGTCAGAGGTGTCGTGATCAGCCGGACGCCGCAGTTGATGTCGAAGCCAACCCCGCCGGGAGAGATGACCCCCTCAGTCATATCAAACGCGGCAACACCGCCGATGGGAAACCCGTATCCCCAATGAATATCGGGCATGGCAAGCGAGTGTTTCACAATCCCGGGAAGGGTTGCGACGTTTGCAAGCTGACGAATTGCCCCTTCCTCAAGTGTCTCTCCAAGCGACGGTGAGAGGAAGAAACGCCCGGGTACCCGCATATTGGGAACATACCCGATGGGGACCTCCCATTCGAGGTCTCCGACTTTATTGATTCCTTCAAGCATATGGACCCCTCTTAAATATCGAAGATGATCTCCACCACATAACCCTCTTCTTCTTTAACGATTTCGAGTCCAAAGTAGGATATACCCTTGACAATCGTCCCTCCGGAGTGCCGCTTTGGATCGAAGGGCTCACCTCGTGCGGTGGCGGTGAGCCGGGTACCCTGGACATCAACGTCAAACGTGCAGAATACGGTGCCCTCGACCTCGGTGATGAAGAGCAGTTCCGAGAGGTAGTCGATAAGGAGGGCCTCGAGGTTATCGGCCTCGAGGGAGATCTCTCTCGTGACGCCGCGGTCAATGCAGGGGCCGTACATGATTTGGAACATGGCTCGGCCTGCATCGGCAAAGAGCTCGTTTATGGTCCTTCCCCGCACCCGCATCTGGACGTCGGCGGTATGTTCCAGTTCTTCGAAACTCATGGTCTAGAAGTCATCATAAAATATAGGAATCATTCCCTTGTGAACGGAGTCGATGTAGCGGGCCTGATACTTCGAGACATAGATGGTATAATCACCAACCGGGATCTTCAGATCGGTCGATTTCGGCGGTTTCACTGACGTCGGGAGGAGGATGGCTCCGCTGCAGGATGTGCTCACCCTGAAATCACGCTTTCTCTGGAGAACGTATGTTCGGACGTCGTCTGTGATGTAGATGCTTGGCGATGGTTCAGACCCCTGTGTATCACTCTGCATGATTAGTCTCACATATTGGTTTTGGGTATAAAAAAAGAGGTATGGTCTTTGAGTGTTACGTTATTCCGAGGATCTTCGCCACCACATCCACGTACTGGTCTTTCAATTCGTAAATTGTCTTTGTTCCCTCTGCGTTCCGCTTCACATGCAGAATGCCCATTCGGGATGCAATGATACCTACCATTGATGCGATGGAGTGATAGCTGATCGAGAACTGCTTCTGTAACCTCCTGTAGATCTGGGGGATGGTCAGAGATTTTACTTTCACGAAGAGGCTGAGCAGTTCGTGCCGGATTCCATCCCGGTCCCGTGAGAGATATCCTTTGAGTCGAGTTTCTATCTCTTTTTTGAGCTCAGAGGGTGATCTCATATGTGCTTGTGATTCGGTATTTTATATATATCTTTTCTTTTCAATCGTTTAATCGAGTATTCTGCCAGGAGGACGACAATTGTCTGACGAAATATGGTGAGGATAAATTAGATTGGTCTATTCATAATACTGTAACATATAAGAGGATATTTTAGAAATTTAGTGAACATAACCCGTGTTCTTGTTGCTCAGGATCTTCCTCCAATGAACTCTCCTGCAAACATTCTGCGTGCCGCTCTGTTCTGTGGGCAATGCTTGCAGGCATGCGCGTAAAGACGATGAACATGAGGGTTGGCCTGGGATCTGGCAGGGACAGTCTGAATGGATAAATGCGTTCTGGCCCGGCGTGATGAGATCTGCAAAGATGGGCTGCCATGCTTCGTTAGGACCTACGCGGAGGGAGAACCGGGCGCGATCAGACCTTATTCTGATCCGGGATATTTTGGGACGGACTCGCGCTCCCCGGGCGGATCACGATTCGCGCCTCGTATGAATGAGCAACCCTTTAACCTATCACACCCGTACACTACTACGGCATGGAATTTTCCGGATATGATATCAACAAATACTCTCCGCGGCAGATGGTAGCGCTGCCCCTCGTTCTTCTCCTCCTTGCCGGGGTCCTGGTGGGCTATACCACGCTCACCACCGGCCTGCCGGTAACTCCGGGCATTGACTTTGTAGGGGGAACGGCGGTCACCGTGTTTACCGCTGACAGCAAGGAGACGTTAGAGGCGACCTTTGCCGGGTATCCACTGCTATCGGTGGGTGAGGGGATCGGCAACGGAAAGTACCTCCAGTTCGGTCCCATGGACGATACGCAGCTTCAGGATCTCGCTAGGCTCATCAATGAGAAGTATCCTGATGCGAAAGTAGACCAGATCGGCGAGACGTTCGGAAAGACCCTTCAGGGCCAGGCAATCCTCGCACTGATCTTCTCGTTCATCGGGATGGCCGTCGTGATCTTTCTGGTGTACCGCAAACTGGTATCAGCAGGCGCGATCGTTCTTGCGGCCTTTTCTGATATCTGCATCACTGCGGCGATCATGCAGATCATCGGCATCCCGCTCTCCCTCGGGACTACGGCGGCTCTTCTGATGCTGATCGGGTACGCTGCAGACAGTAACGTCCTGCTGACCACACGTCTCTTGAAGCGCAAAGGGAAACTCGAAGAGAAACTCTCCGGAGCCTTCAGGACCGGTATCATCATGACGACGACGACGCTTACGGCCATCGCCGCGATGTGGGTCGTCGCCACGGCAGGCCAGATCCAGATCATCAGCGAGATCGCAAGCGTCCTTCTCATCGGGCTTTTTGTCGATATGATGAACACCTGGATGTTGAATGCCGGGATACTCAAAGGATACATCCGCCGGGAGAATAAGAGATGAACAGCGAAACCATCAAGAACCTTGTTAAAGACTGGCGGGTTGCCCTGCTGCTCGTGCTGGTCGTCGGCTCCCTCATCGGCATCTACCTCGCCCCCCCGAACCCGGAGAAGGGGCTTGAGGGGAACCTCCAGTTCGGTCTCGATCTCGAAGGGGGATCGTGGCTGCAGATGGAGTTCCAGTCCGTGGTCGTGACCTACTCGACCGACGGATCGGTTGGAAACCTCATAGAGAACCTGAGAACTGGTCTAGATGCGGATGTCATCCAGATCGACCAGAACCACCTGGAGATCCGAAAGAGCGTCTCACGCGCTGACCTTGAGCCGATCTTTGCAGAGTCGGACGCTTCGATCGTCGGTTACCAGAAGGGTGTATCGGCGCTCACCGCGGACGAAGTAAAGCGGATCTTAAGCGACAAGGTGAACGCTCTCGGGATGCAGGACGCGCGGATCAACCTCCTTACCCCGACGGGAAGCGATTACCCGCAGTATGTGCGGATTGAACTTGCCGGCGTCGATATGGCGACGGCGCAGGAGATTGTCGGCAAGCAGGGTCTCTTCGAGATCCGGATCCAGACGACCGGCAACGAGACCGAGCACGTCCTCTACGGCGACCAGATCACGAGCGTCGGCGTGCCGCAGAGAGATCCCGGAACACAGGAGTGGGGTGTCGGGTTCTCGCTCTCTGATGCCGGCGCAGAGGCCTTCCGGAATGCCGCCATCGAGCACGGAGCGGTCGACAACCCAAGAGCTCATTACCTCATGATGCTTCTTGACAACGAGACCGTCTACAGCGCTCCGCTCTCCGGCGAACTTGCGGCACAGATCCGGTCGGGCCCGGTCAGGTCGCTCTCCGCGAGCACCGGCCTCGGCGATGAGGGGCTAGAGGAAGCACAGGCGCTCCAGGTTCACCTGCGTGCCGGCGCCTTGCCGGTGAAGGTGGATATCGTCGGGTCTGGCTCGGTCCCCGCGGCGTTAGGCGAACAGTTCAAGATGGTGGTCCTCATTGCCGGGGTGCTTGCCCTGCTCACCGTGGGAGTCGTCGTCTACTACCGCTACCGGGAGCCCTCGATCGTGATCCCGATGCTCGCCGTCAACTTTTCAGAGATCGTCATTCTGCTCGGTATCGCCCGATATTTCGTGCAACTCGATCTCGCCACCATCGCCGGTCTGATAGCGGTTGTGGGTACCGGTATCGACCAGCTTGTCATCATCACGGACGAGGTTCTTCACGAAGGGCGCGTCCCATCGCCGAACCTTTATCTGAAACGGTACGGACGGGCGCTCGGGATCATCTTCGCCTCGGCGGCGACGGTCTTCATCGCCATGCTCCCTCTCGCGTTGATGGACCTCTCCACTCTCCGGGGCTTTGCCATCATCACCATACTCGGTGTCCTGATCGGTATCCTGGTCACCAGGCCCGCGTATGGAAAGATAATCATGGCAATCCTCTCCAAATAAAAATCCCACAACAACCTTTATTACCCCATTCACACACAGTGTGTGAATGGGGTATAGTCTTATGGGAAAACCAGTTTTGATGGACTTTTTCGCCGAGTGGTGCGGCCCATGCCACCAGCAGTCACCGATCATCGATGAACTCGAGGCAAGAATGGGCGACAAAGTTGAGATCAGGAAGATTGACGTCGGTGTTGATTCCGAGCAGACACGCCAATATGCCGCAAAATACGACATTCAGTTCGTACCGACGCTAATTATCGAGAAAGATGGAAAGATCGTCCAGAAACTGGTGGGTGTACAGGATCTCGAGAAACTTGAAAGCATCCTAAAACCGCTGGTCGAGTAAGGCAATGAAGATCGGGATCGTCGGTGGAACCGGTGAGATAGGGGAGGGCATGGCGCTCCGGCTCTCTCCGAAATACGATGTGATCGTGGGGTCACGTGAGGAGACAAAGGCGATAGCCACCTGTGATGCCTGCAGGGCATCTCTGGAGGAGCGTGATCTGGCGTGCAATCTCCTCGGGGTCACCAACCAGCGTGCGATCGACGAGGCGGATGTTGTCATTCTCGCGATACCGTTCAGACACGTGGCTCCCACCCTGAAAACCTTGACCGGGTTTGAGGATAAGATCGTCATCAGCCCGGTCAATCCGATCGAACGGACAACTTACTTCTATTACGCTCCTCCGCCGGAGGGTTCGGCGGCGATGATGATCAAGGGGATGCTTCCAGAGAGCGCGATCGTCTGTGCCGCGTTCAATAACGTCGCTGCAAACAAGTGGCGGGCGCTCGACGAGGTGCTGGACTACTCGGTCGCCGTCTGCTGCGACGACGATGGTGCAAAGCGAACGGTCATGGATCTTGTCAACAGTGTATCCAGCCTCCGTGCCTATGATGCAGGACCGCTTCATGCCGCTTCCATCGTTGAGAGCCTCACACCGCTTCTCCTCAACATCGCGCGGTTCAACGGGATGAAGGATGTCGGAGTGAGGTTTGTATAATCCTGCCCGGGAGAGGTTTTTGTGGCTCGGGACCTGCACCTGACCCCAAAAACCTGAACTCTTTGGTAATCGTATTCGCTCTGCAAAGACTGTTTTAGAACTCTGATCTCTTCTCGATAGTCCCAACCAGCACACAGATATCCCCTGTCGCGCCAAATCATTCTGTACGAAGTTCGGGATGTCTTAAATGCTGGATCAGGAATTCGAACGAATAGGAAAAAGGCTCTTTTTGGAAGGGCTTGTCGGAGCGAATTTCGGAAACATGAGCGTTCGGGCGGAAGGGGGCTTCTACATCACCAAAACCGGCGCGTACCTCGATTCCTGCGGGATGCCGGTCTACGTGCCTCATACGGGCGACGTCCCGCGTGAAGCCTCAAGCGAGTACCGGGTTCACCGGGCGGTCTACCGGGCGACCGAGCACCAGGCGATCGTCCACGCCCACCCGGTTCACGCCGTTGCGGCCTCGCTCGATCATGATCTCGTCCGGCCGGTCGACAGCGAGGGGGGTATGCTCTGCCCGGAGATCCCGGTCGTCACCGGGAGCCCGGGGACCAACGAGATCGCAGAGAACGTCGCCGGGGCGCTTCAGGCCGGTCATATCGTCATTGTCCGGGGGCATGGGACGTTTGCCGCCGGAAGAACACTTGATGAGGCGTATATCTACACCTCGATAGCAGAGTATGCCTGTAGGATTCTCTTCTTATCGGGGCGGCTTTGGGGGGTTCTGTAACTCCTCGATCTGACGGATGATCTCGCGGTGAAACCCAAGGAGCATGTCGCTGATAACCCCGAACATGAAGATCTGAAAGCCGACCACGATCAGGAGGACCGTGAGGATGGTGAGCGGCAGGTGCTCGATATTCTTGAGCCATTCGAGGACGACATAGATCCCGATGACACCACCTGCAAGCGATATGAAGAGACCGATGATCCCGAAGTAAAAGATCGGGTTGTTCGTCTTCGCGAGCCGGTATATGGTCGAGAGTATCCCGATACCGTCGTGGAGGGGATTTAGTTTGGTGGCGGTGCCGGATCGTGCGTAGTATCGGACAGGAACGACGGCTATTCGCTGCCCGTGTCTCACCGCCTCGACTGCCATCTCCGTCTCGATCTCGAATCCGGTCTCCTTTAAGGTCATTTGCCGGATCGAATGAAGGGTAAAAGCGCGGTAGCCGGAGAGGATGTCACGAAGGTCTCGTCCGTGTGCTATCCTGAACATCAAGTTGATGATATGGTTGCCGAGGTGGTTCAGCCTCGTGAACGCCCCTTCCTCCGGGTTGGCAAGGCGGTCGCCGATGACGTGATCGAACCCCCGCCCGAGAGGTTCGAGCATTCGCTCCGCGTCTTCCGGCGAGTTGGTCCCATCTCCGTCAAGCATGAGCACGTAAGGCTTATCGATGATCTCGATAGCCTCGATAATGGCGTTGCCCTTTCCCTTCCCCGTCTGTTTCCGGACAATTGCTCCTGCAGCCTGTGCAATCTCCGGGGTCCCGTCGATGCTGTTCCCATCCATGACGAGGATGTGGTGAAACCCGCGCTCCTGGAATTCCTGGATCAGTCTGCCGATCGTCGGGGCTTCATTCAGCGTAGGGATGAAGATGCACACCTCGTCGCGCTCGATGCTCATTGACGTACTTATATCCAATTGGGAATCATAAGGACTTCGCATGCACGTTGCCAAATCGGGGCTTAGGGTTCTCGGGATCGCTGAGAGTTACTCCGGGCGTGAGCGGTCCACCCTTGCCGGGGTCGTCATGCGAAAAGATCTCCTTATCGACGGGGTGGCCTTTGCACCGGTGACCGTCGGGGGATCGGACGCCACCGATGCGGTCATCCGGGTCTTTACCGGCCTTGCACGAGAGGATATCAACCTCATAATGATCAGCGGAAGCGTCATCGCCTGGTACAACATCATCGACCCCGTAGCGGTGCAGGAGGCGACGGGTCTCCCCGTCATCATCACTACCTACGAGGAGTCGGAAGGGCTCGAGGAAGACATTCGCCGGCACTTTCCGGGCGACGTTGAGAGGCTTGCAGCATACCGCCGGCTTGGCGAGCGTATCCCCGTCAGGCTGCACTCGGGATACGCTCTCTTCATCCGGCCTTACGGACTTTCCTTCAAGGATGCTGCAAGGCTCTGCAACGACTTCACGCGCGAAGGGAAGGTGCCCGAGCCGATCAGGGTTGCCCGGCTCATTGCCCGGGGTCTCGTCCGGTCGTCCCGGTCAACTCCTGACGACCATGACCGTTGACGTCGCATGATCGACGACGTAGGAACTGACACTCCCGAGGATGAATCGGTCGATCCGACCTCTGCCATGCGATCCAATCACGGTCAGGTCGGCGTTGAGCTCCTGCGCGAGAGCGGTGATCTCCGCTCCCGGGTGTCCTCGGCGCTTGTGAACCGTCATCCGGACTCCGGATGCGGCTGCCTGCCGCTCCGCTTCGGCGAGAATCTCATCCGCCTCCCGTTCGAGCGAGTCGAGGACTGCCTGCCTTGCTAAATCGGGTGGTTCGAGCTCGTTGAGCATCAGTGTAGGGTAGGTTTCGGTCTGGACAACATGTACGGCATGAAGGGCTGCTTTCATGGAGCGGGCAACGGCCAGCGCTTCCTCGAGCGCTCTGTGACCGATCTCCGACCCATCGATCGCGACGAGTATCAATTTGAACATAATCGTCTGTCTGAAACGTACTGATACAAATACATGGTCTTTGCAGGCGTTCCACCTCATGCCTGCACGGTGTGCTTCGAGATTATCTCCCCCGTCTGCTTCTCCAAAATCTCGACGGTGACCTGTACGCCCGGGTAGATGGTATTGTCGGAGAGGTCCAGTTCCAGCTCCTCGCCTGGATTCCAGTAGGGGGTGCGGCACCCCTCGCCCCCGAGCGTCTTTACCCCGTAGTGGTGCGATGGTATGAGCCGGTGGCCGTTTAAAGTCTGGACGACGCAGACTTTCTGGCCGTTCCGATATATGACTGCCTTTAAGCCGTCGTTTTCGTAGACCGTGCTGCCGTTATTGAGGAGCACTATCCTGCTTGCGCAGGTGAATTTTCCTGTCTCCTTGCTGTTATGAGAGATCTCGGTAATAATGATCGGCGGCTCTGCAGGCTCCATCCAGGACCCGGACGGGAGCATCGCAAGCGCCATCAGCAGGACAAGAATAGCGAGGATGATGGTGATGGCAACCATCAGGAGCGTGCCGTGCGTCTCCGAGATGGCTCGATCACTCTCCGTGGTCAGCTCTACTGGCGCTTCGGACGGTTTCCCTGGCTGAGATGCCGTTCGTAAAGCCGTTGAAAATCGAAAGATTGTGCTATCCGCTCCCAACATTTACGTCCCTGTACCGTCTTCTTCCCGCGGACCGCGGACCACGACAGCCCGATGCGCCAACTGCGCTGGGTCTCCCGGCGGGCGTTCTGACATGAACTACTGGAGCAATGGTTTGCCCGCACGGCATCTCTATCTGTATGCAGGGGATAGTGACTCCCCATCCTCCTTGAAGCGTCATTCTCGCCTTGGATGAGAATCCCACCATCTGATAAATAAACGCTACGAAACGAAGTTTCAGTTGTGAGTGATTGAACTATGAAACAGAACTCAGGTCCATCTCGATCGATTTTTAAGCGGACTATGGAGCAGCCACTTGCCTGTAGGAGCTGCTGATTGCGCCCAGGATACAGAGGCCGGTCTTCAAGGTTAAGGCCTGAGGGAGTGGCATCTTACAGCGCAGGCTATGAGATCTCCTGGATGAGAGGCGGAGGTCACAAGGGGGCGTGCGGCATTGTCCGAAGAAATGAGTGCTGGAGGCGGACACACCCGGTAAGGGGCGGGGCCGCCACCCCATCATCAGGAGTGATGACCGCTGGTCCCGGTCAATCGAGGGACCCCTGGGAAGCGTCACTCACCCTGGTACTCTTCAAGAGCGAGCTGGTACATCCAGTCGAAGAGGAGCGCGCAGTCTTCCGGGGTACACTCCTGATCGCAGCCGATACAAGGGAGGATCTCTCCTCCTGCAAGGATGAGACAGGGGTCAATCGCCTGTTTCTTCGCCCGCAATAGATACGTCTTGATGCCGTCGCTACGAAACTCGATACGCTCGATCAGCCCGGCATCCAGCAGTCGCTTTACGATTCTTGAGCACTTTCTGCTGTCGATGTCAAGGAGTTTCCAGAGTTCGCTCTGGAGAACCCCCTGGCGATGAGACTGAATGACCTTAAGTGCTTCTTCCTCCTGGTCGGACATGGCTATCAGAGCAGGGGTGCAATAGTCAAAATGTTATTGCCTCTTATGACGACGGTCCCCAGTATGCGGCCCCTCTGGTCGCCGTTATACTCTGTGGTCTCGTCCATATGCAGATTCAGGTGTTCGTCAACCGCCACGAGCCGACCCTGGAGTTTTCTGCCGTCGTCCTTGATCTCAACGACTATTTTAGAGTCTACGAGAGAAAAAACCTTTTTTACGGGGAGTACAATGCCGTTAACCATCTGTTCTTATATGGTTACCCTCACGCATTAAATTTTCCGTCAACCATTTCCGGCATAGAAAGAGGCCTCCCTGCTACAGAGATCTCGTTCGAGTACCCTTGATTGCAATCAATGGCTGGCAGTCCAAAAACCAGGAGTAAAAATGGGTTACTCGGGGAGGTCTTCCCAGCGGTCCTTGAACTGCTTCTCGACGCCGGGGAGAGTGGTATACTCCATCTCTTCGAGCGAGAGGCGGTGAGGTTCGAACGGTCCGTGGGCCCTGAGCATACTGGAGAGTTCGCAGCACTGTTCGCGGACGCGATCGAATGCCGGATCGTCGAACATATCTGCAGGCCCGATCAGTTTCCCGTTGCTGACCTGGAACCCGAGACAGATGACCCGGGGCGGTCCGTCGAACTGCGTGCAGTTTGCATCGCAGACGCCGACCGGCATGAATGGTCCATGGTGCGAGCCGCGCATCCAGCCGGCAACGAGGATGGGTGTCCTGAAGGGGTCGATGACCTCTCCGACCGACGGGAACCCGCTCTGTGCCCTGACGATCATGACCGGGTCGTCCTTGCCGACGTAGCGGCCGGCCATCAGATTCAGTCGCTGGGTGCTGGTGGAGGCCGCGATTGTGCCATCCCTCTTCCAGACGTACTTGATCACATAGCGGCTCGGTGCTCCGATATAGGCAAGAAGGCTGTAAGATTCTTCGGGCGTGTTAAAGCGGATCCTCCGCTTCTCGATGACATCGTGGACCTCGAAGGTGAACCCTTGGTGCATCGAAGGATCGATGACGAGGCCGGACGTGCTGAAGGGATCGGCGAAGATCTTGTAGAGGAAGTAGTTCCACGCCCCGGGCTCGGTCTTGTCGGCCATGAAGATCAGAACCGGATCGGAACCCCGCTCCTCAAACTCCATCTCGGCAACGCCGGGTCCCATCCCCTTAACATTGCCGCTGAAAGCATCCCCAAGGAGGTCCTGGCCGGCGCCGTAGAGTTTCATCTCTTTGGCAACTCCGGCGCACTCCATGAAGATATCCCACGCCAACTTGTGGATCTCTTCATTGTCCTCACCCTTGGTGTGCGTCATGATCAACTCGAGATCATCACCGCAGTGGGTAACATGCGAGTCGATGATGATCTTGCCCTCTGCTTCCTTGAGCCTCTGGGCGGCCAGTTCAAGGATCTTTGGGTGGGTACGGGAGTGCCCTGGGAAACTGCCTATATCTGCTTTAATTACAGACACGGTGGTCTTAACCATTTAATCACCACTACCTGGACGGGCATAGCCCTTACGACTAGTAGATAGGTATTACTGTATATGTAGGTGTTGTTGCCTTGAAAAAGGGTTGGCTGGGGCAACGTATAGTACGACTTCCTATCCTTGATGTGGACCGGATTTCTTTCGCATGTGTGCGGCGGGAAGTGGCATTCTGCTTAATGTAGTGAGTTTTGGCTTTTTGGTCCAATTATACTCTTCAATCCAAAAAAGGAAGGCTATCGGTGTTCAATCCCATTGGGGTCTAATATGTGACTTAGATGTCCGCCGCGCGTCCCCTCCCGGGGCGGCAGATGAGGAAAAAGAGGAGTTGCCGGGTTCTGCCGGGTCTTGGGACGGCCCTTAATCGATCCGGATTGTTTTGCCCCGTGAGAATTTGACCTCCAGGACACCATGCTTGTAGTTTGACTGCATGGAGTCGGGATCCACGGCCGGCACCTCCACCGAGGTCAGCTGGTTTGCGCCGGCGATGATCGTCAATGTCCCATTGATGAGTGACAGGTGAATTTCATCTTTTTCGACACCCGGGAGATCGACTGCCACCGTCACATCATCGTCGGTTGTAAACATCTCTGCGATCGGCTCGATCTTTCCTTCCGATGAGGGTTCTGCAGGCGCAGATACGGGTTCCGTCTCCTCCGTCGTTGGGGCCTCCTGTCTGCTGGCATCATGAAGGACGATCTTGAATCCATAGGCAAACGGCCTGTTCTGATCTCCCTGCTCTTTGAGCCCCTGCTCCATGAGACGTTTCATCAGCTCGTTGAGCTGCTGGAAGATGTCTTCTGGGGTGTCACTCATGTGCATCACGTTGTCTTTGACTCTGTTGATGAGGGACCGCCCCCAGAAGGGGACCGGTCCCATCAGAACGCCATGCCTGTCTGGGGCAGCGGACGTTCTATCTTGGTCTTCAGTTCCTTTGTGAGACGGCTTATCTCACCGAAGTCTTTCTTTCTCGCGTAGACCGCGTCTTTGAGGGCCTGCACCAGATCCTTGACTTCTTCCTCGATCTTTCCAGTCTCCCGCGTCCTGACCCGGTTGATGGCCGAGACGGCCTCTTCAAGGGCCGACCGCTGCTCCTGGTTGTAGAGGATCTTCCAGGAGCTGCGTTCGTTCTCTTCCAACCGGTCGATATCCAGCGAACCTTTCACGCGGGTGAAGGCATCTTCGAAGTGTTTCTTCGTGATCCTTACATTGCCGATCGCCTGGCGCCGTTCTTCCTCGGGCTTCTTGCCCATCACAGCAATGAACTCGCGCATTGCGGATATCTTTGCTTCACGGACCAGTGCCTCGATGTCGGCTCCAACGTAGCCTTCTGTCCTGTCAACCAGTTCATCGATGTTGACATCGTTTGAGAGGATCTCTTTGTTCCTGAGGTAGACCTCGAAGATCTTCTTTCTGCCCTCACGATCCGGCGGAGGAACGTAGATGATCCGGTCCAATCTGCCGGGGCGAAGCAGCGCCTCGTCCAACATGTCAGGGCGGTTGGTAGCGCCGAGAACCACGACATTGTTGAGCTCCTCGAGGCCATCGAGCTCTGTCAGGATCTGGCTTACCACACTTTCAGTTACGTGTGATGATCCTATATAAGCTCCGCGCTTTGGCAGAAGTGCATCTATTTCGTCGAAAAAGATAATCGACGGTGCAGCTTGCCTCGCTTTCCTAAACACCTGACGAATTCCGCGTTCTGATTCCCCGACCCATTTCGAAAGGAGTTCCGGACCTTTTACAGAGATGAAATTGCATTCGCTCTCGTTTGCGACCGCCTTTGCCAGGAGGGTTTTCCCCGTTCCTGGGGGGCCGAAGAGCAGGATCCCGCGGGGTGGCTTAGTGTCCAGGGAGGCAAATACCTCCGGGTACTTGAGCGGCCACTCGACGGCTTCCGCAAGATCTCTTTTTACGTCATCAAGGCCTCCGACGTCTTCCCATTTGACATCGGGTATCTCCACGAGCACCTCCCTCATCGCGCTCGGCTCAACATGCTTGTGCGCTTCGATGAAGTCCTCGTTCGTTACACGGAGCTGGTCGATGATCTCGGCAGGGATCTCCTCCTCGATCTTGATCTGCGGGATGATCCGACGCAGCGCGTGCATCGCCGCCTCCTTTGCAAGCAGCGCGATATCTGCGCCGACGAACCCATGCGTCGAGCGGGCGTACTCCTCAAGGTTCACATCGTCGGCAAGCGGCATGCCCCGTGTGTGAATCTGGAAGATCTGCTGCCTCCCTTTGGTGTCCGGGATGCCGATCTCGATCTCGCGGTCGAACCGGCCGCCGCGCCGCAGAGCAGGGTCGATCATATCGGGAAGGTTCGTTGCGGCGATTACCACGACCTGACCACGGGTCTTCAACCCGTCCATGAGAGCGAGGAGCTGGGCGACGACCCGGCGTTCGACCTCGCCCTTCACCTCTTCACGTTTGGGCGCGATCGAGTCGATCTCGTCGATGAAGATGATCGAGGGCGCGTTCTCCTGCGCCTCCTCAAAGACTTCGCGGAGACGCTCCTCGGATTCGCCGTAATACTTGCTCATGATCTCGGGGCCCGAGAGCGTGATGAAGTGAGCGTCCACCTCGTTTGCCACTGCCTTTGCGATCAGCGTCTTTCCTGTACCGGGCGGGCCGTAGAGGAGGACACCCTTTGGAGGCTCGATGCCGAGGCGCTCAAAGAGCTCGGGGTGCCGGAGGGGGAGTTCGATCATCTCCCGGACGAGTTGCAGTTCGCGGTCGAGACCCCCGATATCCTCGTAGTGGACGTCGGCCGCCCTCGTCTCCCGCTGCCCCTCCTTGGGCTCGTATGGGGTCTCCTTCAGCTCGATCTCGGTGCTGTCGGTGACGATGGCGATGCCTTTCGGGACGACTTTGGCGACCGCGAACGTAAGCGGGTTGCCGAGGATGCTGACCGGAATGTATTGCCCCTCGATAACCGGCCGGCCTCGAAGGAGTCTTGCCAGGTACTGCTCGCCGCCGACCAGCCGGATCGGCTGGGTCGGCTGGATGGTCACTTTCTTCGCGTATCCGGCCTCGGTCTTCTTGATCTTGACTATATCGTCGATCCCCGCCCCGACGTTGCGCCGGGTGTTTCCATCGATACGCAGAATTGCCCTGCCGGTGTCCTGGGGGAATCCAGGCCATACGAGCGTCGCTGCCTTCTGCCGACCTTCGATCTCGATGACGTCCCCGCTGACAAGATTGAGAGCCTTCATTGTGTCGATGCTCAGTCGGGCAATCCCACGACCGGCGTCTTCATGAGCCGCCTCTTTGATGGTCACCTCAACAGAGTCGATATTAGCCATGTGCTCCATCTCCTGTGATGTTTACCATAAGTAAGTGAAAAGTTATATTTATATTTTTGCATTGCAGCATCCTATTTGCACTGGATGATACCCTTTTCTGTAACAATGAAGTCCATCTTCACGTCGTAATCGTCAGCAGGAATGCTCTCCATCTGCTGGCAGGAGAATGCAATCCCAATCTTTTTTGGGCGTGGGTACCGGCAGAGGAAGCGGTCGTAATACCCGGCGCCGTAACCAAGCCGGTTCCCTTCGGCATCAAAGGCAAGCATCGGTATGATGACGGCTTCGACCTCCTCGGGCCGGGCCGGAATCTCGTGACCGATCGGTTCGGGAACGTTGAATGTGCTCGGGACGAGGACCCCGGGGTCCGGGAGATACGAGAGGCGAAGGCTGTGGGTCTCCCGCTCGATGATAGGCACGACAACCTTCACGCCCCTGCGGTTTAACTCGAGGATGAGGTCATTTGTCTCGACCTCCGGGGCTTTTGAGACGTAGACCATAACCGTTTCAAACCCGTTCAGGAGTCCAAGGAGCCGTTGTTTGATGCTGCTGCTGTACGCTGTAATCTCGTTTTGGGAGAGATGGGATCGGACCTCCTTTGCCTGCGCGCGGAGGGCCGCCTTTGCCTGACTCATTATAGGAGTTTTGGCTCAATCAAACCATAAAATATACATGCTCCCGGGCGGGAAAGCCGTCGCTTCGCTGCTTTCCGCTCCCCGCTGCAGACCTCACAGATCCCGCGGAGCAAGAATGCCGTCGCGGCGTTCTGGGGTGCATCGAGGATCTCGTCTCGGGATGCCCCTTCCCTTCAACGCGATGCCCATATGGACCTTCGGGCAGCTGCCTGCCTCAGTGGCGATCCCCTCACGGTCCACGTTACCGTGAACATCAACTTCCGCTCTTTGGCGAATGTAATATTAAAAAGTGGGAGTGTCCCGCCGGACTCTCCTATTGTTAGAAGTTAAAATGCCGCCCGACAATCTTTAACGCGCAGTAATCGCCGCACATTGTGCAGGCATCGGTGTCGGCCGGCATCCGTTCGTTCCGGATTGCCCGGGCGCGCTCGGGGTTGATCGCGATCGCAAACTGCCGTTCCCAGTCAAGTTCCCGGCGTGCGTGGCCCATCTCGAGATCGGCGTCCCGCTTCTTGAGTTTGATCATATCCCCGACGTGGGCGGCGATCCTTGAACTGATGACGCCCTCATAGACCTCCTCGGGGGTTGGGAGCGCCAGGTGTTCGGCCGGCGTCACATAGCAGATGAAATCGGCACCGTAAGAGGAGGAGAGCGCGGCCCCGATGGCGGCCACCCGGTCGTCGTAGCCCGGTGCGATATCGGTGACGAGCGGCCCGAGCATGTAGAACGGCTTTCTGTTTGTGACCCGCTTTTGCAGGATGACGTTCGCCTCGATCTCGTCGATTGGGATATGCCCCGGTCCCTCTATGATCGCCTGCACACCCTCTGCGTGAGCTTTGTCGGCGAGTTCGGCATTGATGAGCAGTTCCTGAATCTGAGCGCGGTCGGTCGCGTCGTGGACCGCACCCGCCCGCATCCCGTTGCCGAACGAGAGAGTGACCTCGTGCTCTTTTAAGATCTCAAGCAGGTAGTCGAATTCAGAATAGAGCGGGTTCTCTTTTTCGTTGTGGAGCATCCACGCGGTCATGAAGGCGCCGCCCCGGGAGACGAGCCCGCCGTGCCGTCCCTGGTTCTTTAAGCGCTTCATCGTCTCGTAGTTGATCCCGGTGTGGATCGCCATGAAGTTCGTCCCGAGCTTCGCCTGCTCCTCCGTGATCCGGAAGAGGTCGTCCTCCTCCATGTGGACGACGGCCCCGTATTTTCGGGCGGCCTCGATGAACGCCTGGTAGAGCGGGACGGACCCGACCGAGAGGGTGGTCGCCTCGATGACCCTGCGCCGGATCTCGACGAAATCGCCGCCGGTGGAGAGTTCCATCAGCGTATCGGCACCGGCGCGCTCGGCCTGCCGGGCCTTCTCGACCTCCATATCGACGTCCACGATATCCGAAGACGTTCCGATGCTTGCGTTGACCTTCGTCCGGAGTCCTTCGCCGATACCGCAGATCTTCACCTTGCGATAGGGGGAGACCGGGATGACGATATGGCCCTCGGCCACGCCGCGCCGGACGAAATCCTCAGTTACACCTTCTGCTGCCGCAACAGCCCGCATCTCTTCAGTGATGATGCCATGTCGGGCATCCTCTATGAGTCCCATGGCTCTATATTTGAGAGAAAGGGTTGATAAAGGCTTGTTTTTGCGATTTGACCTAAGATTTGCTTGTTTTCTCCTAAAGTAAAATTGATTTACGCTTACTCAGGTTTTGTTTCCTAGCCGGGAAGCCAAGACTTACAAGAGAGTGGAGAGCACCAGTACATCGATTGGTGATCCCTTGTACGTCAATTTTGGTGGCTTTGTTCCAATCAGCACCGTCGACTGGCGTGGGCGGGCAGCCTGCACCGTCTTTCTCAGAGGATGCCCCGCCCGGTGCTTCTACTGCCACAACGCCTCCCTTCAGGGCGGTGAGGACCTTCGCGACATAGATGAGATCCTTGAAATGATCCGGAGTTCCCGCATGCTTGCAGGTGCCGTCGTCTTCTCCGGAGGAGAGCCGACACTGCAGGGGCCGGCGCTCATGCACCTCGCCACCGCTGCCAAAAAGATGAGGTTCTCCGTCGGCCTGCACACAAACGGGATGTTTCCCCGGGTTATTGAAGCCCTCCTTAAGGAGCATCTCGTGGACATGATCGCGCTCGACCTCAAGACTACATGGGAAGACTACGACAATCTACTGGGGCTTCCCGCCGTCGATGCGGTGAAGGGGTCGCTTGATCTCTGCATGCGGGCCAGGGCCAACGGCAGCCTCGGAAGATTTGAGGTCGTGGTCACTCTCTTCCGGGGCAGGGAGAGTGATCTCCCATCCATCGCCAGGGCCACCCGCGGGGTTGATCTCGTGCTCCAGCAGGGAGTTGCCCCGGGATTTATCCCCCTGACCCGACAGGAACTCGAGGCGGCAGCAGCGCCGCTTGGCCGCAAAGTTCGGATACGGACCCGGGAGGATGGCGAGGTCGAGTACGACCCGGAGCGGTAGGTGTTCTCGCGATGCACCAGGTCCGGTTTTGTCGATGCAGCGCTGACGTTAAGCATAATAGCGTCGGGAACGCACGGTTATGGAGACGCTCGTGGCGGCTGCCCGGACCTCGCATTACGGGGATCGGGCGGCCGGCTACACCAGGATTCTGCAGCCGGTCTCTCGCCGGCACGGCCTGCTGTTCTGGATAGAGTATAATAGGTGGAGAAGTCCTGATGAAGGTCATTGGAATTGTTGGTATGCCGGCAAGCGGGAAGGGGGAGGTATCAAGGGTCGCCAGGGATCTCGGGATCCCGGTTGTGGTTATGGGCGACGCGATACGGGAGCAGGTGAGAGCGGCCGGTCTCCCCCTGACGGATGCTAACTGTGGCGCGATCGCCGGGAAGTTGCGCGCAGATCTCGGTATGGACGCCATCGCCCGGATCACCATCCCGATCATCGAGGAGACGGGTGCGCCTGTTGTCCTGGTGGACGGTATTCGGGGAGACTATGAAGTAGCGACGTTCAAAGAGCACTTCCCCGAATTCACACTGATCGGGATCGTCTCGTCGTTTGAGACCCGTTACCGGAGGCTCGCAGAGCGGGGGCGATCCGATGATTTCCTCACCGTTGAAGAACTCCATCTTCGCGACGAGCGGGAGCTTGGGTGGGGGCTCGGCCGGGCTTTAGAAGAAGCGGACTGCCTGATCACGAACGAGGGAACCCTTGAGGAGTTCACTGCCGAGGTCCGCGCCCTGCTCTGCCGGCTGGGAGGGATAGGAGAATGAGTCTGGTACCATATTTTTCATCCTCATCCAAGGTCTGGGAGTCGCGGGACTGGGTCTTCGGGCTCGAGGAGATCGGGTATGCCGGCTGGGAGATTGTTGCCGACGGCAAATATCGGCTTGACAACCACGAGAACTTCGCCGCTATCCAGGATAACCTCGAGAGCACCGGCCTTCTTGCGACCGTTCACGCGCCTTACAGCGACTTAAACCTCGCATCACTCAACTACCCTATCTGGCGCGAATCGATCCGCCAGACCTGCTGCTGCATTCATTATGCCGCCGACCTGACAGACCGGGTGACGATCCATCCCGGGTTTGTCTCCCCCGTGGGAAAACTCGTTCCCGAGAAGGTCTGGGAGATGCAGAAGACTGCGCTTGTCGAGATCGGAAAGTACGCGGAGGACCACGGCGTTCTTGCGTGCCTCGAGAACATGATCAGCATTAAAGACTTCCTCTGCCGCTACCCCGAGGAGATCCTCGGGCTCACGGAGGGGATCGCGGGGATCGGGGTCACACTAGACCTCGGGCATGCCAACACGAATGGTCTTGTCGATGCGTTCCTTGAGCATGTTCATGAGGTCAACCACCTGCACATCCACGACAACCACGGAGCGTCGGATGAGCATCTGGCGCTTGGTGACGGCACCATCCACTGGGAGAAGGCCGGACGGATCATCGCTCGGGACTACTCCGGTCCGGTTGTGATCGAGGGCCGGACGCTTGAAGAGGCAAAACGAAGCCTTGCAGCATTCAGGAAGTGGTTCATATAGCCGGCGAGACGTTGCATGTTCACTTCCTCGGCACAGCGGGGGCTCTCCCGTCTCCACAGAGGAACCCATCCTCGGTCCTGATTCGGCGCGGAGCCGACACTCTGCTCTTCGACTGCGGGGAGGGGACTCAGCAGCAGATGATGCGTGCCCGAACCGGATTTACGGTGAATGCCATCTTCATCACTCACTGGCATGCCGACCATTTTCTTGGTGTCTTCGGGCTCGTCGAGACGCTCGCGTTCATGGGGCGGACAGATCCGCTCCCGATCTACGGCCCACCCTGGGTCGAGGAGTTCGTTGAGATCGTGCAGAAGATCAACCGTCATGCCCGTGGGTTCCCCGTCACCGCACACACACTCGAGCATGGCTCGGTCGTACCCTTCAACGGTTACACCGTCCGGGCGTTCGCGACGCTCCATGGCATATCTGGACTTGGCTATGTGCTTGAGGAGGACGAGCGGCCCGGCAGATTCAATCGCGAGCGGGCCATCGAACTTGGTGTCCCGCCGGGTCCGCTCTTTGGACGACTTCAGCGCGGGGAGACGGTCCGCATCGTCCGTGACGGCGTCGAGGTTGAGGTCCGACCCGACGACGTACTGGGCATGCCGCGTCCCGGGCGGAAGATCGTCTATACCGGGGACACACGCCCGCTGCAGCACCAGCCCGATACTGCTGCATTGATCCGGGATGCAGACCTTCTGATCCATGATGCCACGTTCGATGATCAGGAGAGTAACCGGGCCCGCGAGGTCCTCCATTCGACCGCCGGCGAGGCGGGCGAGGCTGCAGCAGCATTAGGGGCCCGTATGCTTGCCCTGCTGCACATCAGCTCCCGCTACGCGAGCACAGCAAACCATATACGCGATGCAAAGCGACATTATGAGGGTGACGTGATCCTGCCAGCCGATCTGGCGGTGCTGGAGATCACATACAGGAGCTGATTGAGATGGACGGTGATGGTGATGGAGCAGGGCCTATCCAGCCAGAGCCACCTGATCCTGACGGGTCTTGGCGCCCTGCTCATCAGCGCCGCCATCTCGAGCGTTGCAGGCATTTATCTTGGTTCTGCCCGTGAAGTCCTCGCATTGATACCCGGCCTGATGGTGCTCCTGCCGTCGATAATCCATATTCGGGGGAGCATCGCCGGCGTCTTTGCATCACGCCTCTCCTCGGCGATGCACCTTGGGGAGTTCTCCATCGACTTTGAGGAAGGCTCCGTTCTCGGCGACAATATCCGCGCCTCGTTTGTCATAACGATTCTTATCGCGTTCGTTATCGGCGTCTTTTCCTATGCGGCGAGCCGCATCTTCGGGTACCCCGTGATTGGCGTCACCGACCTCGTGCTGATCTCGGTCGTCACAGGCATTGTCGCGGGAACTGTGGTGATGGGGATCACCCTGCTCGTTGCTCTTGCAAGTTACCGCTACGGTCTTGACCTCGACATGATCGGCGCACCGGCCGTCACCACCACAGGGGACCTCGTTACGCTTCCGATCCTCGTGCTCTCCGCGACGCTCATCGTGCATCTCTCTCCCGGATTCCGTCTGGTTCTCGGAGGTCTCGCAGTCGTGGTCGCCGTCGCGACCGTTCTCTACACCTGGCGCCGCTCGGAGGGGCTCGGCTCGATCGTCCGGGAAAATCTCTACCTCCTCATCCTGCTCAGCGTCCTCGGCACGCTGGCCGGTCTGACCTACTCCTTCAACCTCGAAGAACTGGTGACGGTCGCAGCCTTTCTCATCCTGATACCGCCGTTCACGGGAGGCCTTGGGTCAATTGGGGGCATTCTCGGGTCGCGTCTCTCGACCGGGATGCACACCGGCGAACTCAACCCCTCTATCCTTCCCGAGCGCGGCGTCGTGCATCATTTTATTATTTCCTACCTCTATACGTTGATATTGCTTCCACTGCTAGCGCTCATCGCGCATGGTGCAGCGGTGCTCATGGGGTTGAACAGCCCCGGCCTTGGGATACTGGTCGCCATCAGTCTTGTGGCGGGTCTGGTTGTCATGACACTGGTGAACGGCGTGGCGTACGTCACTGCGAGTCTTTCATTCCGCTACGGTCTCGATCCCGACAACTTCGGGATCCCTGTCGTCACAAGCCTGATCGACCTGATTGGGGCAGCTGCGCTCGTGGCCGTGATAGGCCTGCTGTTGTAGTGAAAGAAGATGAGAACGACGGTTATTAGACCATGATGGAACACGAATACCAACCGGTCAGTTTCAAAGATGTCCTCATTGAGATGAAGGATATCTCGGAGCTGATGGTTGATCTCTCTTACTCCGCAATACTCTTCGATAGCAAAGAGATCGCGCTTGAAGTGGTCAATCTCGAGGAGAGCATGAATAAACTGGTCTATCAGGCCAGGATTCAGAGTGTTCTTGCCGCGAGACGGATCGAAGAGGCAGAGGCAATGAGTGGTATGCTCCAGGTTGCCGAGGCCGCAGAGAGGATCGCGAATTCGGCCTCAGATATAGCAAAACTCATTCTAAAAGATATCAGGTTCCCGGCAAAACTCAAGCGTGTCTTTCCAGAGGCTGAAGAGATTGTCACCCGGGTTATTGTCAGTCAGGGCAGCGAACTTGCTGGCCATACGCTTGGTGACCTCAAAGTTCAGAGCACGACAGGGATGCAGGTGATTGCTATCCGACGTGGCAAGGGATGGATATACGATCCCGACAGGGTCACCCGGGTAGAGGGAGGAGATATCTTGATTGCGCGTGGCCCGGAAGCCGGAGAGGATCTCCTCTTCTCAATGGCCGGAGCACCGGAGCGCTCCCGAAGCGAACCACCACGCGCAGGAGAGGTCGACGATCTTGACCGGGCGGTTCAACTGATCATCGAGATGAAGAACCTCTCGGAGCTCTCCGTAGGGCTTGCGTATACATCGCTCCTCTTCAACAACAAGGAGGTTGCACATGAGGTAGTCGCCCTCGATTCAGCACTTGACGATATGCGTTATGACCTGGATCTCTGGGTCCTTGAAGCGGCGCGAAAGATCGAGGATGTGCACTATCTCCGTGGCCTGTTGTACATGTCCTCTTTTGCACAGGCAATCAGTGATTCCGCCCGCTCTATCGTCGACGTCATCCTGCGCGACATCGAGATCCCCCCGGTCTTCAAGAAGATCGTCCGGGAGTCGGACGAGATCATTACGAGGATTCCTGTGGCGGAGTCGTCACCACTTGTGGGGCAGACTCTCAAGGAGGCATCGCTCGGAACGGTGACCGGGATGGTCGTTCTTGCCATCAAGCACGGCGACCGCTGGGTCTACCGTCCGGGAAAGAGTGTCCGGCTGGAGAGCGGTGACATTATCATAGCAAAAGGCAGACGGGACGGTGAGTGCCGGTTGTATGAACTTGCCGGATACGCCCTCAAATTGCCTGAAGGGTAATTTGGTGAACAATTATGGAAGATACTGAAGATATAATTGTCTATCGCCTCGGAGCAAACTGCAGTCTTGACGAGGTGGAGGAAGGAAAGACTTATCTTGGGCGGGTGCAGGGCTTTGCTCCGTTCGGCGTCTTTGTCCAGTTAAATGACCGGGTCAAAGGACTCGTTCATAAGAGCAATGTGAAGTTGCAGCATACTGAGCGTGATCCAATCATCGTTCACGTTCTTCAGATCCGGAGTAACGGTAACATCGACCTTGAAGAAGTCACCCCGACCGTCTACCAGACCCTGAACGTGACCAAGAAGACGACGAGCGTGCTTCTTGCCGATATAGGGAAGAAGATCGGCAGAACGATCCTGATTGAGGGAGAGGTCGCCCAGATCAAGCAGACCTCGGGGCCGACGATCTTCACGATCGTTGACGAGTCCGGCACCGCGAACGCGGCAGCCTTCGTCGAAGCAGGTGTCCGCGCATATCCTGAGGTCGAACTTGGGGATATCGTCGCCCTTACGGGCGAGGTGATGCAGCGCAACAACCAGCTTCAGATTGAGGTCTCATCCATGGAGGTCATGGAGCCGGAGGGTGCGGCACGGGTCAGGGAGCGGATCGACGCGGCGCTGGATAGGCGTGCGGAGCCAGAGGATCTCCCGTTCTTCATTGAGAGCGAGGTCCTTGACGCTCTGCGACCACAGATGCGCCAGGTGGCAAAAGAGATCAGGAAAGCGATCCTGACCGCGCGGCCGATCATTCTCCGTCACCATGCGGATGCGGATGGTATATGCGCTGCCGTCGCGATCGAACAGGCAGTGACTGCGCTTATTCGCGAGAGCGGCGGAGACTTCGACGCGGAGTACTTCCTCTTTAAGCGTTCACCGTCCAAGGCCCCATTCTACGAGTTGGAGGATATTACCAGGGATATCGATTTTGCCCTCAAAGACAACGTCCGCTATGGCCAGAAGATGCCGCTGATCCTCTTGATGGACAACGGGTCCACCGAGGAGGATATGCCGTCGCTGAAGATTGCCCGGATCTACGATCTTCCGGTGATGGTCGTCGATCACCACCACCCCGATGAGATCGTGGATGACTATCTCATCGGGCACGTCAACCCCTACCACGTGGGCGGCGACTACGGGATCACGGCCGGGATGCTCGGCGCGGAGATCGCCCGCATGATCAATCCGAAGGTTGCGGACCAGATCCGGCACCTGCCGGCGATTGCGGGTGTCGGCGACCGAAGCGAAGCTCCGGAGCGTGCTCGCTATCTTGCACTCGTCGCACCGGAGTACTCTGAGGATGATTGCCGGGATATTGCGCTCGCGCTCGACTATGAGCAGTTCTGGCTCCGGTTCAGCGATGGGAGAGAGATTATCAAGGATATCTTAAACCTCTCCGGCAATCCCGACCGCCACGAACGTTTCGTCGACCTGCTGGTCGAAGAGGCGAACCGGGCGATCGAGGAGCAGCTCGAGGCCATTATGCCTCACGTGGAGAGCCGGATCCTGCCAAACGGTGCCAGGCTCTTCATGCTCGATGTGGAAATATTTGCCCATCGGTTCACGTTCCCGCCGCCTGGTAAGACCTCCGGGGAGGTGCACGACCGGCTGGTTCGGGAGCATCCGGGCGAACCTATTGTCACGATCGGATTTGGGCCGGACTTTGCCGTCCTGCGTTCCCGCGGCGTCATGATGAACATACCCAGGATGGTGCGCGAACTTCACAGCGAGATCGTTGGCGGAGGCGTGAGCGGTGGTGGCCACCTCGTTGTTGGGAGCATCAAGTTCGTTGAAGGAATGCGTGACGTGGTGATTGAGAGTCTGATCAAGAAGATTGGTGAGGCCCCAATCTGATCGCTATCTTTCTTGCTGGTACTGCAGCCAGGCTGTTTATCTGGTTGTTGTTAAAAGATCCTGATTTGTGGAACGTATTGGGATCGAAGAGATGTTTTGGCGCTGAAATTATGTCCGGACGCCACCATTCTAGCATCGTTTTTAGAGTCTCTGCCGGGTAACTGTGCATGAGGCCGTCACTGTGCGGGTGGCACCAGGCAGTTAACGGCGTGTGTGATTTTGACAATGATCGAAATATAAAAATATGTATATAGTTAACTGGGGTTCTCATGACCGAGAACCACTGGAGATGGAGAACGCTTCTCGTTGTGCTGTTTGTAACAGCAGCATTTACTCTTCCTGTAGCCGCTCAGAACACGACATCCACAGAACCTCTCACCTGGACGCTCGCTCCGACACCTGCTGAGACGACTGCTAACGCGACTCTGGAGGAGACCCCTATAGAAACTCTGGTTGAGGAGATCGCTACCGAGATCCCGGAGGAGACCTCGATAGAAACTCTGGTTGAGGCGACCACTACCGAGACTTCTGAGGAGACTCTGGTGACAACCCGTTATGAGACGACTGCCAACGAGACCCTGGAGGAAACCCCGACGGATACTCAGATTGAGGAACCCCTCAATGAGTCTCTGGAGAACCGAACTCTCAGCGCGGTTCCGGGTAACGAGACCCTTGACAACGAAACGTATAATGGGACTCTGGAGAGCGATATCGCCAACACGACGACCACTGTGACCGGACCGCCTGTTATCATCGGGACGGATGAGGAACCGATCGAGACAGCACCTGTCGAGAATACCACGGTCGATATGCCGACGTTCACGCCGATACAGGCAGCACAGGTCAACCCAAGTCCAACATCGGCGGCCCCCCTCTCGGTCATCGGCGCCATTGGGGCGATTGCAGTTGCCGCTCTCCTTGTTGTGATCTCAAGGAGAAGGAGGTAATGGTGGAAGATCAGAGGGGTGCGGGAGAGAGAAGAGCGGGGGCCCAGATGTGGATCCGGCCAGGCTCGATTGTTGCCGTGAAGCGCAGAAGGCTAACTTCCTTCTTTTCCAGCATCCACCCTGGCAATGGCCACTTCTTCTTTGTTGTACACTACGTTCCGACTTCATCGGTCGTCATGGCGGCGCCAATTTATATATAACGATTTATATACACAGGAGGTGATTCAAAGAGTTTAAATGGATAAACATAAATAGACCTATGCACTAAAACCACTTGCTCGGGGGCATATGGAAATGTCAACAAAAGATCGCATCAAAGAGAAATACAGCGATACCCAGCGAAAGATCCTGCACCACCTTAAGTCCGGGCTGAAAGCAGGTAAGTCTTACTTCAAATCCAAGTATATTGCAACAGATCTGGGTCTTTCGGCAAAAGAAGTGGGCATCAACCTTGCCATTCTCTCCGAGATCTGTGATGAGCTCGATATCAGGCGCTGGAGTTATTCGAACAGTACGACCTGGCGTGTCACTCCCCGTCCATCATAATTTTTATTCAGTAACGCTCTATTCTACGGCATGAAGATCATTGAGTTCGAAGCACCCGTTGAGTTTGTGGCTAACATCAACGAATACAAGGACTGCCTCATGTCTCAGGACAAGAACCATGAGAACCCTGAAGTGCTCTGGTTCAATATCGACGTCCCGAAGGGGCATGGCGTACGGGCCGGGGACCGGGTCAGAGTTACCGTCGAAAAGATTTGAGTTCAGAGATATTTGGGAAGGGTCTCCAGCGTGATGCGGTATGAGTCTATCTCATTCACGCTGACGATGAGGTAGAAGTCCTTCCCTCCTCTCTCAACATTTTTGATAATACTCCCCGGGTAGCGCAGTTCTGCTCCCTCAATGATGCTTCCGCTCTCCAGATCAACAAGTGCCATCCGAAAGTGCGCTGCCTCCGGTCTTACCGTTGCAGAGACACTGCAGTTCAGTCTCCAGACTGTGTAGGGTACGTGGAACGCCTCGGTGATCCCTCCCCGTGCCTCCTCAATGTAAGCGAACGGGACGATGCCTTCATTCTCCTTCCAGAGGGGATCAGACCCCCCGTACTGAGTGAGATTGCTGGGGAGATAGTAGAGAGGGTAACTCCAGATCTCACTTGTATAAGAAATTCTGGCAGGTCCGATTGGCATCGACGGCGTGGGTGTAGGGGGGGTCGTGATGGGAGGAGTCGGCGCGCCCTCTGGTGGCGTCGGTATCGGGGTTTCAGGTTCACTATTCACTGCATTCACTGCAGGAGGATGCTGAAAGACGATTCCTATGGCGGAAACGATAAGCAGGGCCGCAAGGATGCTGATGATGTCGCCTTTGTCCACAAAATTAGAGCGACGTGTAAAGTAAAAAGTGCTTCGGATTGTGTTTTCATCTACCCAAATATTGGGTCACTTTCTTCTCTAATGGTTTTAAGAAAACCCGGTTTAACTTTTAACTTGGTCTCATTAGAGATCACATTGCGGAAGCAATTAATATTGAGACTTGCATATGTCTTATCAAGCGCATGGAAGTTCCAGAGGTTCGTACATGGGTGATCTTTTACCTGCTCTCCTTTGTCGTACTTCTTGTAGCGACATTCATCACGACGCAGAATGCCGGGCAGCTCTGGATCAGCCTCATGCTCATCATCATAGTCGGTGTAAACCTCTGTTTACTGGTCTCTGAGTTGAAGCGTTACCAGGACCGGAAGGCCTTCATGCACAAGATGTCAGTCTTTGATGAGACTGAGACGGATAGAGACTCTTCCGGTCGACGCTGGTAGCATCTTGAGACATGAGTTCATCATGTCGCTTTCCGCAGTATCTTTTGTACGGCGCTGTAGGGAGTAAAGAGATGCTCGACTTCTCTTCCAAGGTATTCCGTTTTGCCCATAACATAATAGCCGTCAGTAGAAAGGGCGGTATGGAAGAGATATGTAAGCTCATTCTTCTGCTTCTCAGTGAAGTAAATCGTGACATTTCGGCAAACGACGATGTCAAGGTACCTCGCCACAGGAACGCCTGACATCAGGTCGTGTTGCCGAAATTTGACGAGTTCTCTGAGATGAGGACAGACCTCAAATGTACCGTCATCGCGACTGATAAAGTGTCTTCTGATCCGGTGCTTGTCTACGTTCTCAAGCGCTTTTAGATCGTAAATGCCGGCCATGGCTTTCTGGAGCGCCTCGGTGTCGATATCTGTTGCATATATCGTTACGTTGAGATCTCGATGGAGTGCCATTAACTCGTGTGCAAGGATGGCGATCGAATATGGTTCTTCGCCTGTGGCGCAACCGGCGCACCAGATCCTGATCAACTTCTTGTGGCGGGCGAGATCTGGAAGTATCTTCTGTTGTATGACTTCAAAGACATCCGGATCACGGAAGAATTTGGTGACGTTGATCGTGAGGGCTTTGCGGAGCAGGTCAATCTCCTCTGGATGCGTGAGAAGATACTTCTGGTAAGCCTCATAGTCCTCAGTGTTCGTAAGGCGCATCCTTGAGAGAATACGCCGCTTAATGTAATCCTCTTTATAGTTTGAACACTTAATCCGAACCAGCCTCTCTATGCACTTCTGAAGTGATGCAAATCCGTCCATACTGAAAAGTCCTCACGGGGCTGCTGATTATTGATTCTAGAAGTGGCTGAGATTTTCGATTACCTTCTGAATATCAAGCCAGATAATCAGATTTTTCATCTCATCGCCATTTTCGTTCCCAACCTTGATGATTCCTTTGACGTAGTCACCTATCGATGATGTAATGCCATCAGTGATCTGCTCGATCTGGTCCTCATGTATCGAGACAACGCTGTGAACGTCATCGACGATGATCCCCACGTTCGATCCGCCTGCTGCGTCCGGCATCAGCACAACAATTTTGTGGTTTTCGCTATTCTCGGCTCCTGGAAGGCCAAGGAGATCTCGAAGGTCAATTATGTTTGTGATCTCGCCTCGCAGATTGATGATGCCTGCAAGGTACCGGGGGGCACGGGGGAGTGGAGTGATTGGCATCATCTCCACAATCTCCCGAGCTATCTGGATATCCAGCGCGTAGTGTTCCTCCCCGAGCTGAAACTCCACGACATCTATGGATGCTGCCATCGGCTCTCCCTCAGTTCAACTTGAACTGCCTCATCATCTTCTCGAGCTGCTCGGCCATCTCTGCCAGTTCGTGCGCTGCGCTCCCGACCTCTTCTGTCGATGCACTGACTTCTTCAGCGAGGGCCGCCATATCCTCGGTGCGGGTCAGAGTCTCCTTGATCATGCTGTTGGACTCGTCCATCTTTTGCATGACCTCGTTCGTGGAGTTTGCCTGGTCTTCGGTGGCCTTGGTTATCTCGGTGATACCGTGGGTCACCACTTCCACGCCGTTGACGATGCGGTTTAAGCTTGCGATGACCTTGTTGACGCTCTCGATGCCTGCCTGGATCTCCTGGTGGGACGCCTGCATCGAGCCTGTAGTCTTCTCGGTGCTTGCCTGGATAGTCCGGATCAGGTCTTCGATATCCTGGCTCGCCCGCTTTGACTCACCGGCAAGGTTCCTGATCTCCCCGGCGACCACGGCAAACCCGCGACCATGCTCCCCTGCACGGGCGGCCTCGATTGCGGCGTTGAGCGCGAGGAGGTTGGTCTGGTTGGCGATGTCGGCGATAAGTTTGACAATGTTATCGATCTCGCGCATCTGGTTGTTGAGGGCGCTGATCTCATCCACGGTCTGTTTGGAGATCTCCTCGACAAGGTGCATCTTCTTCGTCGCAACTTCACCCAGGGCAGCCGCATCGTTTCCTTCCTTCGAGGCCTTCATGGCGTGCTCCATGACCTCCTGCGACGTGCTTGCGATTTCCTCGATGGATGCGGATAAGTCATTAATGTCCTTGTTGATCTCCTCGATCTTCTCAAGCTGCCGCCGCGCATCCTCCGAAGAATGCTGCGTCGAGGTCGCGACCTGCTCCGTGGCCCGGATGATCTCGTCCGAACTCTTGCTGACCTCTTTCGTTGTCTGGTCTACCTGTTGAACGGCCTTTGCCACCTCGGCGAGGAGAGAACGGATGGAAGTCAGTGAGGCATTATAATCGTTCTTAACGTTCCCCAGAGGATCATCGGCCTCTGTGGTCACAAATACTGTCATGTCACCTTTTGCCAAAGCGGCGAGCGCTTTTCCAAGTTCACTGGCGCTCCTTCCGAGTCTCTCGCTCTCCTGTTTGGCGGTTTCCATCAGTTCTTTAATCTGCTCCTCTTTCTTCCGCTGCTCGGTGATGTCGTTGTAGACGGTGAGGACCGAGTCGAGGTTCCCCTCACGGTTGAGGAGCGGGATGTTGTACCGCTCAAGGATGCGGATGCCGGATGGGAACTCTACCGTGACCTCTCCATGGTTTGCCTGCCGGCTGTGTATGGTGTCGATAATCCCCTGACCCGACTGGGAGAGATACTTCATGTCGTGGACGGTGAGCCTCGAGGCCTGATCTTGGGTGTACCCCGAGAGTTTCAGGAATGCCTTATTCGCCATTCTCAGTGTCGCATCCGGGTTCCAGAGGAGAATGGGCATCGGATTCTCCTGAACCATGACCTCGGTCTGCTCCTGCAGCTCCTTGACCCTCTCCATCTCTTCCTGTTGCTTGGTCCAGTCGTTCCAGACGTAGAAGGCCATCTCGATATTGCCGTCCTTATCGAGGATGGGAATGGCGTTCAGGGTAAGGTACTTCTTCACACCGTCAGGCCACTTGACCAGGGCATCAGTCCGTGCGAGCCTCTTCGTCTCGTAGCAGGCGTAGAAGTGTTCGCCGTCAAGGATGGTGATATCATAATCGTAGAGTTTCTTTGCAAGCGTCTCTTCCCGCGTTCCCCGCCACATCCGGACGTATTCGTCGTTGATGTCAATCCGGCTCTTATCGGGCCCGAGGATTGCGATCGCAAGCGGATTCAGCTTGATCATCGTGTCAATACGACGCTGCATCCGGTAGATCTCTTCCTCTTCCTTCCTTCTCTCAGTGAGATCGTTATAGATGTTTAGAATCCCGGTTAATTCGTTCCTCTCGTTTAGGAGCGGAATCCCGTATTGCTCAAGAGTGTAGACGCCTGTGGGGAACTCAACCGTCACCACTCCGCGAACCCGCCTCTTCTCACTGAGCACCTTCCTGATCCCCTCTCCCTTCTGGTCAAGGACTTTGAAGTCCCCGAGGTACATTGTGGTGACACGCGACTGGTCAAGGCCCGTCATCTGGAGATATGCCTGGTTGACTGTGCGGATCTTCATCGAGGTGTCAACAACCAGAATCGGCATTGGGTTTTCCTGTACGATCGTCTCGAACTGCTTCTGGAGAGATTCCACAGCCTCAAGTCTGCTCTGAAGTGCCTGCTTCTCCTCCTGCTTCTTGTCGAGTATTGCGTTGATCGAAGTGGCCAGAGCCCTGAACTCCTCTGGAACGCTAGCCAGATCGATCCTTGTGGAGTCATCGCCGTTAATTCCTGCGTGGAGCGCAGCCTCAAGTGCCTCAGGCAGTACAACCGTGCCAGACTGCTGCGCCTGGCCTGCCGCGCCTGGCACAACCGGTCCGGTAAATAATGCTTTTCTTCCAGGTTTATCACTCATAGATTACACATCCTCATTGCTTTTCGTCTAATTTCAGCACTGCTGTTGCCACTGCGTGGTATTCTCTACCAGCATCGCTCTCTGGTGCATAGTGGGAGATTGGAAGCCCTTTCTGCTGCGAATCATAGATTGAGGGGCTCTGTTGAAACCCTCTAGTCGAGGGTCGGCTCCATCTGAGGGGAAAGATCTATAAAACCGTTGCTCCTTGTGTTAATGACGAAACCAACAACAAGGAGCAGAGTTAGTGTCGACGAATG
>Ga0134094_1000184_pt1 | contig 86767 bp, 81 predicted proteins | sample 5_1taG_FD_94458 | JGI IMG/M metagenome (GOLD analysis project Ga0134094, IMG submission 94458) | Switchgrass degrading microbial communities from high solid loading bioreactors in New Hampshire, USA - 5_19_20_110_A1 metaG | ecosystem: Engineered > Bioreactor > Semi-continuous > Anaerobic >... | reverse complement strand
GGATGCTCCCCCCTCCCCTGAAACCCCACCCCCATTTGTGATATCCCCATGAAATCCGTGCACGGGGTTCATCATGTCGTCAAAGGGGTCAAATTTGAGATGTAAATGTACTACCAGGCTTAACAATCCTAAAACTGAAGAACATCACTCAGAGCACTATTCTCAAATCCAGAACATCTGGGATCTCCGGGCGGCAACTAAATTGGATTAATGGAGGATGGGAAAACCGTCCGTTTTCCCTCTACCTCATCACCAGGCATCCGCCGGTCACGTCGGCGAAGATCTCCGCAAACTGCTCGGGGTGGTTTAAGAACGCGACCGACCGGGGCCGCCCGATCAGGTCGTAGAGCCCGACTCCCTTCTCGATCCCAAGATCAGGGACCTCCACCGGGCTGCAGTAACGCACCGGGGGAGCATCGGGATAGCGCGGGTTCTTCACGAGCGCTCCACCCTCCATCTCGTAGTAGGCGGCGCCCTGCAGGTCTGCATAGGGACCGTAGTCGCTTGCGAACTCCGATGAGACGAGGTTTGCCATCACGAGATCCTCCGTCCCCGGATTGATGGTCACATGGCCGTATCCCGGCGGGATCAGGATCTTGTCACCGGGGGTGCCCTCGATCATCACCACATCGTCGGCGTTCCTGGTCTGGAGGAGGAAGTGCCCGGTCCCCAAAAGCACCTCGTAGATCTCCGGGTAAGGTGCCCCTGCAGGGTTCTCGGTATGGTAGTGCCCCTTTGTCTTGACATATTCCCCGCAGAGGGTCCGGGCAGGAATGACGGTGATATCGTAACGGACGTGGTGCTGCCGGAGCCACTCCCGATCGCTCTCGTTTCTGGCGAGATCCCGGTACATAAAATAGAGGGGTTGATCGGAGGTGCAGCCGGGGTCAGCAAGAACCTCTCGCATCTCTTCGATCGTTCTCACCTGCGGCTCCGGTTTAGGCCCGTTCCAGTACCCGTTCATCACCTCTTCTTACGGTACACAAATATATAATACCCAGCTCCGATGATGACAGCCGCAATAACGATCAGGAAGACCGGATTTGTAAATATAGTGCCTTCCCGCGGTTTGAGCGCGACGGTCACCTTCATGGTGTCCGAGATCTTGCTGTTGTCGAGAGCGTCGCGGTAACGGATCTCGGAGTCGATACCGTACTCTTTCACGGTGGCGTCACCATCGATGTTCACCTCGAACCGTGCCGTCGCGGTCTCACCCGGGGCAAGGTCGCCGAGGTAGGCGGTGTCGTCACTGCTGGTGAAAGGATCGACGGCACTGATCCGGGCCTGTGCGTTGTAGACCGGTGCGTCTCCGGTGTTCTTGTACGTAACCTCGAGGACTCCCTTGCTGCCCGGACTGAGGGTCAATTTCGGTGAGACTATCTCAAAGGCGATCTTGCCGCCGACGGGCAGACCGATCGTTGTCGACCGGGAGGTTACGGTGTCCCCTTCGTAGTCCTCGTAGGTGACCGCGACATCGAGCGGATAGGACTGCGGTTCGGCGCTGTTTGCGACCGATACCTTGAACTTTACATCAACCGTATCTCCGGGCTCGAACCTCCCGATATAAGCGCTGCCGTCGGTGGGAATGAGCGGGCTTGCGCCGTTTCTTGTGATCTTCGCGATAGCGTTGTTCGCAGTATCGTGCCCGGCGTTCCGCAGGGTCAGGTAGACGTAGCCCTCCGTGCCGACATTCAGCGACTCGGTGCGTATATCGAGGACCTCGACCTGGAGATCGGGTGTCACCCGCACCTCAAGTGGCAGGGTCACGGTCTTCTTCTGGTAATTGTACCGGAGAAGGTCGCTTCCGTACTCTTCCGCCTCGCGCAGATACGTGTAGGTCAACTCAAGGGGCAGCACGTAGGTGCCCGGCTCTGCAGAGTCTTTCACCTTCACGTTGAAGGTGGCGGTCGCGGCGGCGCCGCCCCTGATGTCGCTTAAGAACTGCGGATCGGTCTTGATGGTGAATGGGGCATCCCCGCTCTTGAGCGCTGCAGTGACCAGTTTTGCAGTATTCGGCTGATCATCGGGGGTGACGAGTGATGATCCGACGATCTTGTGAGTATTCAGGCCGCTGTTTGATATGACAACGGTCAGACCGGTCTCAGCGCCCGGTGCGAACTCATTCGTACCGGCAATCGTTGCTGATAGATCTGGACTCCCGTAGAGGTATTTAACGCCCTGCGCCGCGCCCGGCATGGCCAGGAACGCCAGCAGAAGCATCAATACCGGAATGTAGTGCCAACGCATCTCTTCACCTTGTTGTTATTTTAGCAACAACATTTATTGTTTGAACGTATATGTTTAATGGCATGAGGACAGCCTGGGGTGTTCCAAACGATCTGGTTGAATCTCTGAAATCTCTGGGTCTTACAAGATATGAGGCCCTTGTATACATTGGACTACTCAGAATGACCGGTGCAACCGCAACAGAGATCCATGAGGCCTCCGGGGTTCCACGCGCTTCTGTCTACCCGGTCCTCGATAGGCTTATCCAGAAGGAACTGGTCAACGTCTCCCACACCACGCCAAAGCGGTTCGATGCGGTCCCGCCTGACCGTGGAGTCCGCAACCTGATGATCCGGATCGAGAGAGATGCGGAGAGCGCCCGGGCTGCCCTTGATACGATCTATCGGGAGAAAGAGCGGGAGGGGCGCGGCAACCGGGAACTGGTCTGGACCATCTATGGCGAGGAGAACATCAGAACCCGCCTTGCCGAGATGTTTCAGAGCGCAGAACGGAGTGTGGAGGTGCTCGCGACATGGGACCTCCTCCGTGAGGGTGTCCTCGCACTGCTGGATACGGTCCCCGACTCCGCGCAGATCGATATCATCACCGAGTGCTGGGAGGGCGAGCAGCCGTTCCGATTCAGGGTTCATGGCCTTCCCCTCGCCAAACTGCGCGAGACCTGTTCTGTACCCGGAAAACCGCTACCCTACGAGGGTTCTGGTGTCTTCCTGGTGGACAATGCCCGGGCGCTCCTCTGGACGAGGACGGGGTCGAGCGACGAGCAGCCTTCGGCCCTCTACTCGGAGTCCGCGGGGCTTGTCTCGTTTGTTCGGCGGCACATCACCAGCGTCACGGAATGGGCGAGGGCTACGGGTCAGTAATCGTCCAGGTAGCCCATATCCCGGATATCGATCAGGCCTTTGAGCGCCTTGGTCACGACCGGCCGCCCTGCCTCCCGTACGGCCGCCATCGCGTTCGTGCCCCCGACGATTGCCACGCCCACATACTGCGGGCTCACCGGGACGCCGAGCAGCGGGACGTTCGGGGCGCCGATATCCAGGATGCCGGAGAACCCTATGGCTGCGAGTTCGTCGAGCACCGTCTCCATGAGCGATTCTGCCTCCATGTGGCACTCGCGTATGTTTGCAAGGATGTTGCCGCTCCCGTGGTGCATGACGCCGAGGATCGATGTGGCCTCCTGGGAGATCAGGACCTCAAGGGGATCGAGCGTGGTGTCGCGGTAGAGGATCATGCTCGTGAACCGCTGGGGTACCCTCCCGATGACCTCGACGATCCCACCCCCGATCGGGTTGAGCGGGATGCCGCGCTGGAGGAGGAGGGCATCGAGCGTGATGCTGCACATTGTGCAGATGGCGTGCCGACCGTCGGGCACGATGTAGCCGCCGATCTGCTCCCCCGGCTCTGCGACTCGGATCCGGTCGCTGATGGTGATACCTGCCTGGTGTGCCTCTTTTATCGTGGCAAGCGCAAATTCGAGGTCGCGGCTCTCGATGAGCGAGAGGTTGTAGATGATCATCCCGGAGTCTTCCTCCGGGCGGTAGGTCACCCTGAGCGCGTACTCCTCGATGCGGTGATTGGTGAACTTCAGGGGGACATGCATTACCAGATCTCTTGCCTGTCAGGTGAAAAAGGGTTGCCTATTTTGTATCCCCCGGATGCCGGGTCGGCATCCCAGGTATGCTGCCTGGCCGGCGCGTGCGGTGCATCGATAGAGAATCCGGTGGACTGGAGTTTGGCGGAACCACGGCGGTTCTCACCGGAGACCGAGTGAGCGGCCAGGGGCACCTCCCACCACTCAGTTTCGGTGTAAATAGATGCCTTTGAATCTCCAAATCCCTTTCCAGGGCATCTCCCGTCGCTTTTGATTATCGGTCATGTACAACCTTTATCCTGCGGACCGGCTTGAAAGGGAAAACTTGTTCTATCTCCCTGCAATATTGTACGATGAATGGAGAGTGGGACCCGGGAAAAAGCCCGGAACGTACTGAAGCGGATCCTCGCTGCGGCCTCCTACGAGATCAAGGACCTCGAGGTGCCGCCGGAACTGGATTTCTCTGCTGTTGGAAACGGGGCCCCTCTGGTGGTGCTCTGCTCTGATGACCCTGAGATGATCGAGTACTTTGATTCGATGACATATCATCTCTACACCGGGGATGAAGACCCGGTCTGCCTGAAACTGCTCTTCACCCTCAATCCGGCGGTTCGGACAGAGGACTGCATCCAGTGGGGTCCGGAAGAGTTCGCCCGATACGCGGGAGAGGCTGTTCTTGCGGAGGTGCTCGGAGAGAGCCTGGTCCTCGACTTCGACCATCCTGTGCTGGCTGCGCCGGTGCAGCAGGCCCGGCCGGAGGAGACTGCCCCTGCAGTCGGGGGAGAGGAGCCGGAGGAGGGGCCCATGTTGCCTCACCTCCCCCTCCAGGTCACCGAAAAGCGTGCCTGCGGCATCGCCGGGTTGCACGGGTCGGCGAAGTGCCGGTTCATCCCGTACTGGAATTACCATTATACGAGCACCGGCGAGCGTGAGGTGAAGGATCGGCTGGTATCTTTTGAGTCCGAAGGATCCGGTGCCATCAACGCCATCAACGGGCTCAAGATGGAGATTGATCCCCGGGACATCAAGCGCATTCCGGTCCCGTTTGGTTCCGAGATAGTGCCTGCCCGGCTCCTGCGGGAGGATGTGGAGGAGCAGATTATCCGCGATGTCGTCGATCGACTCACCCAGCGGGTGCGGTTCCGCTACGAAAAGGGGGATGCGATCTTTTACGAGGAAAAGACCCTCAAACCCGACCGGAACGATATCAAAGTCGATCTTGAGGTGGTTTACGTGCCGGTCTGGCAGGTGCGGGGTGGAAGTAAGATCGTTGAGGTCAATGGGTTCACCGGCGAGATTCTCTCGATGCCGATGGACGAGGGCGTCGAATTTCTGTAAGGATTGGTTATGTTCGTTGTCATCGGCGGCGGACCCGCGGGAAGGCTCGGTGCGATGCGCCTTGCACAGGCCGGCAAGGAGGTCCGGCTCATCGAGCAGCGCAAGATAGGGGGGCAGTGTCTCCATGATCGCTGCATGACTGTCTGTGCCTTAAACGACGTAGCAAGGCTCCTTGAGTACGCCCAAACACAAAAAGACCTCGGTATCCTCGACTCGGTCCCGACCCTCTCCTACCCTATGCTCAAACGGAGGATGAGCGAGATCCAGGAGAAACTCTCCTCGGTCCTCGAAGCCGAGACCCGCCGGGCGGGAGTCGAGATCGTCTACGGCGCCGAGGCCCGGCTGGAGGGTGACCGGGTCTTCATCGACGACGAGGAGATCCGGGCTGACGCGGTTCTCGCGGCCACCGGGTCGCGCGCGGCAATCCCCGATATCCCCGGCACCAGCCTCTCGGGCGTCTATACCTACCAGACACTCTCTGCAATGCCCGATCTTCCCCGGCGCCTGGTCATCATCGGCGGTGGAGTGGTGGCGGCGGAGTTTGCCCACATATTCCGGGCGTTTGGATCGGACGTCGAGATCGTCGCCCGGCGCGGGCTGCTCTGCGATCTCGACCAAAAGATGCGCTCCGCAGTGCTGCGTGACCTTGCCGGGGTCGGCATCCGTGAACATACTGCTCCACGGAGTATCGAGGGCGGGAGCCGGGTCCGATCGGTCCTCCTCGCCGACGGAGAAGAACTGGCCGCCGATGCCGTCCTACTTGCCACCGGGCTCGTCCCGCGTTCGGAATCGCTCCAGGGCCTTGATAAGCGTCCGGACGGCTCCGTTATCGTTGATTCACGGATGCGGACGAGTGTGCCGGGAGTCTATGCCGCCGGCGATGTTATCGGCCCGCCGTATCTCACCCCTGCGGCACGGCGGGAGGGCGTGGTTGCGGCCGAGAACATCCTCGGCAACGATACGGTCATGGACTACTCCGGGATCCCCCAGGCGTTGAGTCTCCGCTACGACTACGCGTTCGCTACGGCCGGATCCAGCGACGGCTGCGTCACTCTCTCGGCACCCGCCCCCGCCGGTCCCGGATCGTTCTGGGATGTTCCCGGCGGCTGGGCAGGGTTTGCCCAGGTCCGGGTCGATCCCGAAAGCGGCCGGCTCATCGGGGCCGCCGCAGCTGCCCCCGGCGCTTCGGCTCTCCTCTCCTACCTCGGCTACCTGATGAAGCGTGGGATCACCGTCGACGACTTTGATGATATCGTCGAGGTCCACCCCTCGACCGATGGCATCTATCCTCTCGCCCGCTATGCTGCCGGGGTGCTCAAAAAGAAGGAGTGATCCCTTCCGGCGGCTAGAGCTGCCGGAACATCTGCCCGAACTTCGGAATAAAATCTTTTTTCCGGGACATGACGCCCTCGAGTCGAACGGGCTGGTCCCGCAGGTCCAGTTTGGCGATGCAGGCCTCGTCGCCGGCTGCAAAGAGGTCGCTTGCGTTCGCAAAGACGTTGGTGAAGAGGGCAAAGAAGCAATCGACCCCCAGCGTCGTCCGCAGGTGCTCGAGTTCCGTCCGGATCTCATCGGCATGGGTCTCTGCGAAGGCAAACGACGACGCCATCACCTGCGAGACCATGATGCTCTTCCCAAAGAGGTTGTAGCGCTTCATGTCCCGGGTGAGGAGTTCCTCCTTTGGGAGGGCGTCAAGGTCCATGCCCTTCCGGATCAGTTCCGGCCCGAACTCGGCAGGGTCGACCCCGGTGATCTCCGCGAGGTAGTCGACCGCCCGGATGTCCGCGGGCGTGGTCGTCGAGAGTTTCATCACCATCGTATCCGAGAGGATTCCGGAGAGGAGGAGCCCGGCGGTCGACGGCGTGGGCTCCACGCAGGCCTCGATGAACTTGTTCGTGACGATCGTCGAGGTCGATCCAACGGGGTCGTTGAGGAACCGCACCGGTTTCAGAGTCGAGATTGCTCCGAGCCGGTGGTGGTCGATGATCTCGAGGATGTCCGCCTGTTCGATCCCGTCCACGGCCTGTGAGTACTCGTTGTGGTCGAGGAGGATCACCGATTTCTGGACGTCCTGCATCAGCGTCGTCCGGGATATGAGCCCTATGTGCTGCTGCCCGTCGCCGACGACGCAGGCCGTCCTGAACTTGGAGTTCGAGACGACGCTCTTTGCATACTCAAGCGAGTCCTCCATCCGGACCATGGGGATATCGGTCTCCATGATCATGCTCGCGGGTAGAGAGAGGCTGATCATCTTGCCGACACTGAATGCATCTAGTGTCGTTACAAGGATCGAGGCTCCCCTTGCCCGGGCGGCAGTGATCACCCGCTCGCCCACCGGTGCCCCTTCGGCGATGATGAGTGCGGCGACGCCCGCCGATATCAGGGCAAGCTGCGCCGGTTCGTTGTCCCCGACGATCGCGATGTCGTTTGGCGTCATCCGCGAGAGGGTGACGTGCAGGGCGTCGATGACGGTGTAGACCCGGCCTTCTTGGAGCATCTCGTGCGCCGGGACGACTATTTGGGCATCCAGGATACGGGCGAGTGTCTCAAGCGGCATCGGAACGAGCGAGAGTTGTTCCCGGGGGTTCTTTCTGACATAGGCCCGGGCAAGGCCGTACTCGCTCACAAGACCGACCAGAGTGTTGTTCTCGTCCGTGATCGGCATGTTTCGCATATCGTACGTGTCCATCAGGGCGGCGACGTCGATCGTCGGGACGTCCTGGCGGACGCTCCGGGTATCGAGCGGTATATCCGATACGGTGGGCTCGACGCTCGCGACATAGACCGGCGCTTCAACATTGAACGTCTCGAGCGCGAACTGTGTCTCCGGGCTCACCTCACCGCATCGGGCGGGGATGTACTTCCCGGGCTCGGCGCGGTTGCGAAGCTCGGCGTAGCCGATGACGCTGCAGATACTATCGGTATCGGGCTGCTTGTGGCCGATGATATAGATCTTATTCTGTCCCATGCTCTCCTCGGAACCCCGTGGGGTGATGGTTGTCTCCAAGAGCTATCGCCCTGCGCCATCAAAAGGTTTTATGCCGGGGCTAGGGAGGAGCGTTGAAGCAGACATTTTCTCAATTTCCCGTGCGGTACTTGGTTTCCCGATCCAGGCCACCCCCGTCTTGATCAAGATCGTGGGACACTTCCGGCGGAACCGGGCGGGCTCTCTCATCGAAACCCACCCTGCCCGGGTCGTCAGCGTCGATGAGATCGGCGAGAGGTTGTCATCAAGGCGTTCCGCTACGAGTACGTAGTTCACCGGGGGCGGAAGTTCACCCCGTGGCACCGAATCCTCTCTTTTTCCTGCCCGGGTTGGCCCTGCTTCACCCGGAGTCCACCGTGGGGCCGGGCGTAACGAAGATCCTCGCGGGGGGGTGGGACCATGCGTAATTTCATAGTTCTGGAGACCGGAAACTCTATGAGCACTCACTCGATGATAGACTCTCCTGTCAGGAAGTGCTCTGACCCATATCCGGTCCCCCAATACGATAACAATACCCAAGCTGTGTGGAACGAATGTTACAGATGATTTCGTGGCTCGGCAAAAATTTCAGTTCGCTTCAGCCGACGCGGGCGATCATTATGAGAGCGCTACGCCACCTGCGCCCCGCTGACAGAAAAAAACTCTTCTCAGAGGATATTCCCGAGATGCGAACCGCCGAAGGACGGTGGTTTGAGGCGATCGCCTATGAGATGATCCTCGACCTATCGCTGCAGACCGACCTTATCCTCTCAGTCGTGGCCCGCGGCGCCGACGGGCCGTCCAAGGTCCGGCGCGCGAAACTCGGCCAGAACGGGTTGTTCTACTCGAACATCGGGGATATCAAGGTCCGGGGAAACGGCCAGGACCTCGCCGAGGTCGATCTTGTGCTCGTCGACCATACAGGAGCACTGACGTTTGGAGAGATCATCACCTCTCCTGCCGACCTAAAGGAGTTCGAGGCGGAGATCCGCTACAAAAAGCAACTCTTCGGTTACCTCTATGGGCAGCCGACCGTCCCGTTTCTCCTGATCTCCTCCGTCGACATCTCCCGGACGGCCGTCGTCCGCCGTCTCCTCCGGGAACCCGACAACGTCCTCCTCACCACTCCGACCTGCGAGAACCTAAAGGCCCTGATCCGCCCCCGGGACCTCAAACGAAGCCCGCCCCGCAAGATACGGCATGAGAAACTGATATCGATCGACGATATCCCTCCACGCCGACCATTTGACTACAAGAAACTGCACGACGAGAGGATGCAGAGCATCATCGCTGCGGTCACCTCGAAGAAGGGTGTAGGGGAACTCGGCGCACCGGACGAGATCCCGCCGATCGTAAAAAAAGTCCTCTTCGGCGGGTTGTATCCCTCCGCCGTCAGGATGCTCGATGCGCGGTACCCTATCCGGATCAAAGGAAAGACATACGATCCCGATGCTATCCAGAGCCAGTTCTCAAAGGTTGTCCTCGCGGTGAACATTCCAGAGTACCGGCCGATCATTTATTTACGGACACGCAACAAGAAGGAATACCTCAAGATGGTCCCGAGCCGGACGGGGGGGTTTAAGTTCGAGAGCCGGCGGACGCCTCACATGGCGGGATTCTTTCTCTGGCTCGAATCTATCCGGCCTTCGCTTGGGGCTGAATTGACACGAGAACTCCTTGATGCGTTTCCTGCGGTCCATGTTCCCGAGAATGGCTCAAACGGTGAACCGTAAGGTTCGTATACACCCCGACTCATACGCCAATCTCAAAGGTGATCTGCCCGTATGGACCTGATAACGGATTTCATCAATTTTTTTAGTTTTAGTCTGGTCGCGATCGCGTCGATCACTGCGGTTATGAACCCCGCCTCCACGATCGCTGTTTACACGGCGCTCACCGAGGGGATGGAGCGGGCAGAGCGTACCAGGGTCATCGAGACCTCGCTGAAGATTGCCTTCATCGTGCTTGCTTTCTTTGCCCTCACAGGGCAACTGGTCTTCTCGATCTTCAATATCACCGTCCCGGCGTTCCAGATTGCCGGCGGTATCCTGCTGGTCAGTGTGGCGACCGGGATGCTCGGCACAAAGGGTGAGACCTACTCGCGCGAGAACCTGGAGAACATCTCCATCGTCCCGCTGGCCTTTCCGCTCTCGTGCGGCCCGGGGACGATCACGACGGTGATCCTGCTCGCTTCGGGTCCGGAAGGGATTCTCGGCACGGTTGCCGTCTTTGCGGGGATCATCGTGGCTCTCGGCATCTCATACGTGGGGATGCTCTACGGACCCCGGATCTTTGCCCTCATCGGGGAAGCAGGGTTGCGGGTCGTCCCAAAGCTTATGGCGATCATCGTCCTTGCTATCGCCATCCAGTTCATCATCAACGGGATTGCAGCGGCGATGCCCCAGCTGCTCGCGAGCGTTGATATCTGAGGTGATGCACCCGGCTCATGACCGATATCCAGATTGCGATCATCGAGATGCTTCAGACCCAGGCCGCATGGCTCATCGAGCCTGCGCTGGTCTTCTCTTTTCTTGGGCGGTCTGAGTTCTACCTGCTGGTCGTCTCGATACTGTACTGGTGCTGGGACCCGCGTCTTGGGCTCCGTCTCGGTCTCCTCATGGGGATCTCGGGCGGGCTTAATGAGGCTCTCAAGATCGCGTTCCATCTCCCCCGCCCCTACTGGGTGAGCCCGGAGATCCGGGCGTACGAGAGCCAGGCCTCGTTCGGGCTGCCGTCGGGGCACGCTCTGGGTGCTGCGACGCTCTGGGGTTTGCTCGCCGCCGACGCCCGGAGATGGTGGCTATCAGCCTTTGCATTCGTGATGATCTTTCTGATCGGCGCGTCCCGGATCGTCTCTGGGGTCCACTATCCGACCGACGTTATCGGGGGCTGGATAATCGGTTTTCTTATCCTTATCGGGTTCCTTACCCTGGAAAGACCGGTTGCCCGCCGGATCGCCTCGCTCTCCACTCCCTGGCAGGTGTTTGTGGCGTTTGCCGCCTCCATCGTCCTTATTCTTATCCCGTTTGCCGCTCTTCTTTCCGTCGGGGACTGGGAGGTGCCTGCGTTCTGGTCGGAAGGAGCGCTTGAGCGGTCGGGAGAGCCTATCGATCCTCTCTCCCTCTGGGATACGCTCGCAGTATCCGGGTTTTTCTTTGGATTTGCAGCAGGCGCTGCCGTAGACCGTCACCGGTGGAGTCTCTGCTCCGCCGAAGACGGATCGGTTCGCTTCTTGGGTTACGCTTTCGGCATCATGGTTATAGGGGCGATCTGGTTTGGGCTAGGCCTCCTTATCTCGCCGGATCCCGCTCCTGGCGCGTATGCTCTCCAGTACATCCGGGCCGCCGTCGCCGGTGCCTGGATCTCATTCGGGGCCCCGGCGTTCTTCGCCCGGTACGGCCCGGGGGCGTAACGCAGGGGTATATATCTCCTGCAGACGAGGATCCAGTATGGATTCGGCAGACGGCGGTCTTTCGGTGCTCGAAGGGGTGATCCTCTGCATCGTGGTGGTCATCTTTGCTGTGCTTGTAGTTCATGCTCTGAATGCTCCCCTCGATCAACCGGGGGGCCTTGTCTACTCGGCCGTGAAGGAGAATGAAGGATGCCTGATGCTCTCTGGCGGGGTCTACGGGTATGCGCTCGCTGAGCGCTCCATCAACGGTGTCGACCTTCTCTGCGACCGGCCCGACCCGTCACGGATGGGGGCGGTCTCCTGCAGCGTCAGTCTCTTCATCGGTGATATGAGGAGCGTCGATATCGGCCGTGCCGTGGTCGAGGTCGTCACCCTCGGAGGAGCCGAGCGTCTTGAACGGACTGCTGGTGCGCCGGTATGGCCCGGGAACTGGACAATTGTTCGAATGGGGCACACGATCCCGTTTCTGGAGGCGGATGACGACACGCTCCTCGAACCAGGGGAACGGTTCGATCTGGTCATCTATCCCTCCCGGCCGCTTGAGCCCGGCGAGAAGTTCCTGATCCGGATCGCCACGCCCGGCGGCGTTCCGCTCAAGATTGAGCGGGTCGTGCCGTCCCGGATCACGCCGGTGATGGATCTCGGCTGAGCCGGCCCTTCAGCATACTTTTATAGCCCAACGTCAACTCCCCCTCATGCTTGTAGAGGGGATCGCTCTCGGCTGGCTTCTCATCGTGCTCGGGGCGGTGCTGCTCCTGGTCGAGGCTTACCAACCGGGGTTCTTTGTTGCGGTTCCTGCGACAGTCCTGATCATCCTCGGGATCCTCCTTCTTCTCGGTGTCGATATTCTCAGTTCTCCTATCGCCCTCGTTGTCGGAGTTCTTGCGGCAATCGTGGCGGCCTCCATCACCGTATGGCTCTACGGTCGTCTCACGCCCGGCCACGAACCACCAAAGACCCTCTCGCGGGACTCACTCGTTGGTCTGGAGGGAACTGTGGTCGCGCCGGTCGACCCGGAGACACTCGCGGGGAAGGTGCGGCTCGGGAGCATGGAGTGGAGCGCTCGATCTGAATCGGGAGTGATCCCGGTCGGCCGAAAGGTTATCGTCGTGCGATCCGAAGGGGTGCATGTTGTCGTGAGGGAGGTTACATGAGATGCTTTTTGGTGGAGAGATTCCGTGGACCGGTCTGATTACAATCTTTCTGATCATCATCATCGTCGCCATCTTTGCCCGCGGCGTGGTGATCATCCAGCCGTATGAGCAGGGCCTTCAGATCCGCCTGGGCCGGTACATCGGGAGGATGAACCCCGGGTTCCGGTGGGTGGTCCCGCTGATCACGGTGGTCAAGAAACTCGATCTCCGGACAGAGGTGATGGATGTCCCGCGGCAGGAGGTGATCACGAAGGACAATTCACCGACGAACGTGGATGCGATCGTTTACGTTCGGGTTATCGATCCCGAGAAGGCCTACTTCGAGGTGACGAACTACCGGGCGGCGACGGTGGCGCTGGCGCAGACGAGTCTTAGGGGCATCATCGGCGATATGGAACTCGACGAGATCCTCTACAACCGGGACATCATCAACACCCGTCTCCGTGACATCCTGGACCGGGAGACCGATGCCTGGGGTGTCAAGGTCGAGCGGGTGGAGATCAAGGAGGTCGACCCGGTGGGTGCGGTCAAGCAGGCGATGACCGAGCAGACCGCGGCCGAGCGTGAGCGGCGCGCCGCGATCCTTCGTGCCGACGGCGAGAAGCGTGCGGCGATCCTCAGGTCCGAAGGGCATCGACAGAGCATCATCCTGGAGGCCGAGGGTGAGCGGCAGAGCAAGATCCTCCGGGCCGAGGGCGAGCGGATGTCGCGTATCCTGCAGGCGCAAGGGGAAGCCCAGGGGTTGCGGATTCTCTCGGTCGGGGCCCGACCGCTTGATAAGCGGGCAATCACGGTCCTCTCTCTCGATGCTCTAAAGCAGATGGCCGAAGGCCAGGCGACGAAGATCATCTTCCCGTTCGAGCTCTCTAGCGTCGTCAAGCAGGCCGCCGAGTACCTCGGCGCCACGGTCGAGACTGCAGAGGTCCCGGAGGGCGTGGAACTGCCGCCGGAGGATATCCTCGGCGAGATCCCGGGTCGTGATGTGGTCAAAACCGTAGAGGAGGCGGTCAAGAGCATCGAGACCGGCGTCGACGTGGATGTGCAGATGGGGCCGTCGGACCTGCTCGATAAGGGGGAGTAACCCTTCTTTGGAACAGCCCACTATTTTACCCCCTCTTCTCTCCCCTCTCTTCTGGATGCAGCCGTTTCATCCTGAACTACATATCTCTTCCGGGTTCTGCCCTCATACGAGAATTACGACTATCTGACGCTGCTGAAATTGCTGTATCCTCATTTAATCGCAATCCTTTGCGATATCAAAGCAGAACGATTATGATCACATCAGCGGAGGGAAAATATATGAAGTGGAGTTTACCAGCCTCAGTTTTTATTCTTCTCGCGGCGATCGTCTTCGCCTGCGGGTGTAGTGACACAGAGCACTCCTGCAGGGAATGGCGAAGCAGTACAGGAGATCATCGTCGGCGTCCTTCTGCCGCTCTCCAGCGACTATGCCGCGGGTGGAGAAGAGAGCAAAGCCGCCATTGAGGTGGCCGCCGGCGATATCAACGACTATTTTACCTCGATCGGGTCGGATTACCGGGTCAGGGTGATCCTCGAGGATACACGGACCGATCCCGCCGTCGCACTTGAGAAACTCGAGGCTCTCGATGAACAGGGCGTCAAGATCGTCATCGGGTTCGGTACCAGCACCGAGCTCGAGGCGGCCCGGGCGTATGCCGACGAACACGGCATCATCCTGATCAGCACCATGAGCACAGCGCCGTTGCTCGCGATTGCCGGTGACAATGCCTACCGGTTCGTGCCGCCGGACACTTACCAGGCCGGCGCGATAGCCTACTACCTGAGGGCGGACGGGATAGCGGCGGTCGTGCCGATCTGGCGCGGCGACGTCTGGGGCGACGAGCTGAAGATACTCGCCGCGGAATCGTTTGCACGGGGCAACGCCACGGTCCTCGACGGGGTCCGGTATGCGCCGGGCGAGAAGGACTACACCGGGATGGTGGCGGATCTAGACGTGCAGGTCGGCCGGGCCATCGCAGCGCACGGGAAGGAAAAGGTCGGTGTCTACCTGATCAGCCTCGACGAGGCGGCGGCGATCATGGAAGCGGCCGCGAAGGCAAAGAACCTCACGGAGGTCCGGTGGTATGGGTGCGACGGCAACGTCCTCCTCGATACCCTCGTGACGGGGGATGCCGGCCGGTTTGCGGCCGAGACGAAGTTCACCGGCCCGGAGTTCGGACAGTACGAACGTGCCCCGGCGAATGCGTCTACCGTCCAAAAGATCTGGGATGCCCTTGGACGGCGGCCTGACGGCTACAGCCTGGTCACCTACGACACGCTCTGGATCGTAGCCATGACCCAGATACAGACCGAGACCACGGATATCTCGAAGTTGAAGATCGCTCTCGAGAGGACTGCAAAGGAATCCGGCGGGCCTCTGTTTGGGTCGGTGGAACTGAACGGGGCCGGCGACCGGTTGACTGCTCACTACCTCTTCTGGTCAGTGAGCGCCAGGCATGAAACCTACACCTGGACACCGGTTGCCCAGTATGATATCTGGGCGGCAGATCTCCCGCCTCAGTTTGAGCGCATCGATGCCTGAACGCCGGGGTGAACCCCGGCCTCTTTTTTAGAACACAGCACAGTATGCAAGAACTCCTTTGATCCCGCCGCACCTGAGGCGCTGGTGGGTGCTGACGGATAACTGGTCCTCCGGCCCGGGCCTGGACCGTAAAAAAATGCGGGTGTCTCGGCGTCTCACCCAATCGTCATCACAAACCGCAGCGCCGCGACGATCATCGGCATCGTGATGAGGAGGATCAGCAGCACCGTCACGAACCCGCTGATCGAGGCGACGACCCTCTGGGAGTACTGCGACCAGCCCCGGCGTTCGAAGAATCGCTCAACCCCCTCTTTCATCATGTAGCCGCCGTCGAGCGGGATGATCGGGATGGCGTTGAACATCCCGACCAGCAGGTTGAACCACCCTGTCCAGAAGGTGAGGTGGACCAGGCCCCAGAAGAAGGGGAACGGCTCCTCCCAGGCCATCTGCTCGGGGGTGCTTGAGAGCAGGACACCAAGTTGCAGGGTGTTGCCCTGGATGAAGGCGTCGATAGGGACAACTGTGAGGTAGATCGGTGCAAGCAGCCCGAGATCCGCGATGCTCCCTATCCGATCCTTCACCGCCGGGGCGCTGTAGTAGTAGACTCCCATAAACCCGGAGTCCCGTTCGCCATCGAGCACCTCCGGCCATTCGGCGAGCGTGAGCGTATACGTGCTCTCGACCCCGTCCTTTTCGGCCGTCAGGGTGACCGTCTCCCCGGGCCGTGTTCCGTCCATGATTGCCGCGACATCTTCCTGGGTTGTCACGGGGATGCCGTTTATGCTCGTGATGACCGAGTAGCCGGGGAGGCCCGCCTCGGCTGCCGGGAAGCCCTGGTAGACCCCCTGGACGAGCGGGACGGGGAGCGGCGTCGCCATCCCTACGAGGAGGAACATCGCCGCAAAGCATGCAAGCCCTATGACGATGTTGTTCGTGATCCCGGCGCCGAACATCCGGATCTTCGGCATCCCTTTCGCCGCATCCACATCCTCTTCATCGGGCTCGACGAACGCCCCTATCGGGACGACGGCGACGAGGAGGCCCATGCTCCGGACACGCATATCCTCGACTCGGGCGAGGATTGCGTGGCCGAACTCGTGGATCACCATCGTGAACAGGAGACCGATGATGACGGCCGCGGTGATCGGGATCGCCTCATTGACCCCCGGTATGGCGAGGATATTTCTTGGATCATAGATCCCGGTCGGTTCCGGAGTCTGCACCATAAGCTGCGAGACCGCAAGAACCAGGGTGAGTGTCATGACGACCGAGACCACAACGACCATCACGACCCCGAGCGTCGCGTAGGCCCGGAGCACGGGTCCTATCTTTCTAAACCAGTCAAAGAACCCGACCCTGTTGGTCTTGATCCCCATGATGGGGCCGAAGAAGGTGATATGATCGCGAAACAGCCCCCTCTCGCGGATATAATAGGCAATTAGAAGATACGCCAGGGTGAGAAGGAGGAGTATCTGGAGCCAGTTCATCACTCACGGTTGGCGCGCACGAAGCATAAATACTTCCGGGTTACTGATAATCCAGCAACGTTCTCTGAGAAAGGATCGCCACCGTCTTCCAGCTCCTGCGGGCGCAGGGCGGCGGATTCCCGTACTCCTTGATGTAATTGCGGAGGAACTCGATGGTCGTCGGGTCCGAGGGGTAGCCGCTCCCGATCTTTCCATACTGTTTCGCAAGTTCCCCGATCGCCCGGTCCCGGGTGACCTTTGCGACGATGCTTGCTGCACCGACGATCTTATAGCGGGCGTCGGCCCGGTGTTCGGCGATGATCTCGCAGGGGTAGTCCAGGCGGGCCGCGACTGCTCGACCGTAACGCTCGGCGTTTACGTCGCATGCGTCTACATAGGCCGATTCCGGCCGGAGCCCCATGAGCGCCTCGGCGTGGAGTTCGGCCACACACTCGTTCATACTCATTCTGGTCCGTGCCTCGTCGATCCCGGCGGCGTCAAGCGTGACGATCGAGATCGCGAAGTCGCGAAGGAGGATCTCATAGAGTTCCTCACGCTGCTTCGGTCGGAGGGCCTTTGAGTCGCGGACGGGGAGGGCGGCAATATCCTCAATCTCCCGGCACCCGACGGCGGCAACAACCATGGGGCCGAGGACTGAACCCTTCCCCGCTTCATCCACCCCGCAGATCATACCTTCCTGTTTCATTCGCAAGATATTTCAAGGGCAACGGTCGAATCCAGATGGATGTACACCATCATCGTTGGCCTGGGCGGAATCGGCCGAAATTTGACCGCGATCGCCGTGAACGCCGGTGATTCTGTGGTGGTGATCGATCAGGACGAGGAGCGTGCAAGCGACATCCTGGAGCACTACGATGTCCTCGCCATCACCGGAAATGCGACCGACAAATCGGTGCTCGAAGATGCCGGGATCGATCGGGCCGACGCCCTGGTGGCCACCACGAGCGACGATGCCGTGAACCTGATGACCTGCTGGCTCGCCAAGCGTTACAACGTCCGAAACGTCGTCTCGATCGTCAACCAGAGAGAGCACTCGGACCTCTTCAACGAGGTCGGTGTGAAGATCAGTGAAAATCCCGACGAACTGGTGGCGACCCGGCTCTATTACTGGGCAAAAAGCCCTAACCTCCAGCAGGTCGCCTCGATCCCCGGAGGAACCATCTTCGAGATCGTTGCCGAGGAAGGTGCGCCGATCGTCGACCACGAGATCCGCGAACTCGAGGTCCGCGACTTCGTCTTCATCGCCATCCGGCGCGCAGGGGGCGATCTCATCATCCCGAGCGGTGCCGTCCGTATTCGGCCCGGGGACGTCATAACGGTCTTTACAAAAAAGGAGGCGGAAGGTGATACGATAAAGACGCTCACCCGACAGTTGAAACGGTCAGGCTAGAGCGTCTTTAAGCGCTTTAAGCTCGAAGAGCATCTTCGGGTTGCGCTTGATCAGTTCCTTGATGAGCGCCGAGACCGAGAACTCCTTGAGGCTGATATTGGCGATCGAGTCGGCGAGGGTGTTGAGTTTCGCATCGTCGAGGGTGACGAAGTACTCCTTGACCTTGTAATTCCGCTCGATGGTCGCGCCCATCTTCGATGCACGCCACTCTCTGTCGTAGCGCATCAGCGCATCTTTCGAGCAGTTGCCCGCCTCGATGCACTCCGTGGCCACCTCACCGGCGAGCCTTCCGGTGTACATGGCGTTCCCGATCCCGCCGCCGGTGATGGGATCGACGACCCGTGCTGCGTCGCCGGCAACGATGAGGCCGTCGGCAACCGTGCAGGCGAGCGGCCGGCAGACCGGAACCCCGCCCACGATCGCCTCAATCGTCTTTCCGTTTGGGAAGTTCTTCGCGATAAACCGGTCGAGGTAGTCTTTTGCCCGGGACCCGTCGCGGCTCTTGCGGCCGGAGATGCCGATCCCGACGTTTGCGGTCCGCTCGCCCTTCGGGAAGACCCAGAGGTAGCCTTCGGGCGCGACCTCGTTGCCCAGGTAGAAGTCGGTGGATCCTGCGTCGATATCGATATCCGTCATCAGGTACTGAGCGCAGCTCATCATCTCCCGGAGGGGGACGACCGTATCGAGCCCGGCCCGGCGGGCGAACTGCGCCTCGGTGCCGTCGGCGGCGATGACAACCTCGGCCCGGATCTCTGCCGGCCTTCCGATCGAGATCACGTTCGCACCCCGGACGGCTCCGTTCTCCATGATCGGCGCTGTCGCCCGGGTCTTGACGGCCACATCCGCCCCGGCCTCGGCAGCCTGCCAGACGAGTTCCCGGTCAAAGACTTTCCGGTCGAGGACGTAGCCGACCTCGTTTCCTGCCCTGTCCTGTTCGAGGGCGATGGTGGTGCCGTTCGGCGCGATGAGCCGGGCCCGCTCGATATCTGCGGAGATCCAGCGCGGATCGGGTTTGACGAACTCTTTTAGGAGCTCTTTGCCGATTCCCTCCGCGCACCGGACCGGTGTGCCGATGGCAGGGCGTTTCTCGATGAGGCAGACCGAGTTTCCTGCCTCGGCGGCGGTCTTTGCCGCGAGCGCGCCTGCGGGTCCGCCCCCGATGACGAGGATGTCGTATTTACTCTTCATGGACTACCTCCAGTGCTCCAAGCGGGCATGCCCGTGCGCAGGTGCCACAGGAGATGCATTCCCGCTCAAGGCTGAGGTACGCGTCGATCAGTTCGAGCGCATCCTCGGGGCAGACTGCGACGCAGGTGCCGCAGTATCCACACTTGTCTCGGTTTATCCTGAGCATTGTACTCATATTATCGTCTGTCCCGCAAAAACCTTTATGCACCTTGCGTGAGTTGCAGCATTGAAATCCTCGCTTCCGTTGCTGGATCGATGGTCGGTCCTCCAGTGCTCTCCGGACACGGGTGCTCCACTGGTCTATTTAATATGAGTTAACACAAATTCATCTGGGAAACGGGGATGCTATGGGGCTGAAGGGTGGACCCACGCAGGATGAAGTCATGGCCGTCTCGCTTGCAAAACTCGGGTTACGTCCGGGCGACCGGGTGGTCGATGTCGGGTGCGGAACAGGCAAGGTCGCGATCGCCGCATCGGCCGTGGCTGAACGCGTCTATGCAATTGATCGGCGGCCGGAGGCTATCGCGTATGCCCGGGCCGAGGCCGCCGCCGCCGGCGCCGAGAATATCGAGTTTTTCGAGGGTGACGCGGTGGAGATCATCCCGAAGATCGACCGGATCGACGCCGCCTTCGTCGGCGGCTCCCGCCGCCTGCCCGAGGTCCTCAACCTCCTTGCCGGGAAGGTGAGGGGGAGGATCGTCGTGAACGCGGTGATGGTCGGGACGCTTCAATCGGCGATCGAGAGCATGCAGCGTCTCGGGATCTTTTCAGAGGCCGTTCACCTCCAGGTCTCCAGGTCCGCCGGGATCGCCGGCGGGGTGATGTTTAAACCCATAAATCCTGTCTATATCATCGTCGGAGGTGTCGGATGCTCGTAGGCGTGGGGCTCGGGCCCGGCGACCCGGAGCTCCTGACGCTCCGGGCGGTCCGACTTTTACGTGAAGCATCGGCGGTCTTTGTCCCCGGCAACCTCGCCTACGAACTGGTTCGTCCTTACCGTCCCGAGGCCGTTGTCCTCGACTTCCCGATGACGAGCGATGAGGCCTACATACGGGAGTGCCTTGAGGCGAACGCCGCCCGGATCGCGCCGTATGCAAAGGACGGTCTCGCGGTCTTTGGGATCATCGGGGACCCGAACTTCTACTCGACCTTCTCCCGGCTCTGTGAGGTGATCGCATCCCGCTACCCCGAGATCACGTTTGCGACCGAGCCCGGGATCAGCTCCATCACCGCGTTTGCCTCCGTCGCGAACGTCCCGGTGAACAGCGGGTTCCTCGTCTCGGACGGGAGCGAACCGGAGTCCCGGATCTTCATGAAGGTCAGACGGCCCGCGGCGCTCGCGGCCTCCCTCTCAAAGGAGGGATACTCGGAGTTCGTCCTCGTCGAGCGGATGTTTTTGCCAGAGCAGCGGGTCTACCGGGGGGACGAACTCCCCGAGACGAGCGACTACTTCTCAATCCTCTTTGCGAGGCGGTCGCATGCATAAGTTCTACATCGTGGGTGCGGGGCCGGGGGCGCCCGATCTCATCACCGTCCGCGGCATGGACCTCCTCCGGCGGGCGGACGTCCTCATCTACGCGGGCTCGCTCGTGAACCCGGCCCTGGTTGCAGAGTCCGGCGCGAAGGTGAAACTCGACAGCTGGGGGATGAGTCTACCCGAGATCGTGGATGCGATCGAGGAGCACGTCCGGGCGGGAAGACTCGTCGTCCGGCTCCACTCCGGCGATCCGTCTCTCTACGGTGCGATCGTCGAGCAGATGGCGGAGCTTGAACGGCGCGGGATCGAGGCCGAGATCGTCCCCGGGGTCTCGTCGCTCTTTGCGGCCGCAGCGGCCCTAAAGACTCAACTCACCCTCCGCGGCGTCTCCGAGGGGCTGGTCGTCACCCGCCCGGCGGGGGCGACGCTTGAAGAGGACTTGATCCCGGAGTTATCCCGGCTTGAGCAGACGATGGTGGTCTTCCTCGGGACCGAGCGGATGGAGGAGGTCCTCGCCCGGGTGGAGTGCCCGCCGGAGACCCCGGCGGCTGTTGTCTACCACGCATCCTGGCCCGACCAGAAGGTCATCCGGGGGACGGTGGCTGATATCGCTGCAAAGGCCCGGGAGGCCGGGATCGAGCGGACGGCGCTGATCATCATCGGGAAGGCGGTCGTTGGGGCGGCCTCGGGCTACGGGAGGTCGGTCCTCTACTCATGACCGGGACTGTGGTGATCGCCCTCGAGCGGTTCCTCCCCAAAGCCCGCCGGCTTGCCGATGCGCTCGGCGCAGATCTTCTGCCCTACGGTCCGGAAGTCTTCCGGACGGCATTTTCTGCCTACGATCGGATCGTCGCCCTGATGTCGGCCGGAATAGCCGTCCGGGGGATCGCACCGCTCCTTTCCGACAAGTGGCGGGACCCCGCGGTGGTGGTGGTCGGCCCCGACCTCCGCTACGCCGTCCCGGTCGTCGGGGGGCACCACGGCGCAAACGATCTTGCCCGGGAACTTGCCGCTCTCGGGGTCACGCCGGTGATCACGACCGCGACCGAGGCATGCGGCCGCGAGTCTGTCGAGGGGATAGCCACTCGCACGGGGTGCGACGTCGTGAACCGCTCCTCCACCCGGGCGGTGAACGCCGCGATCCTGGACGGCGACGTCCCTCTCTATACGGTGACCGGGACCGGGATCGTCGTCGCGGGTCCGGGGGTCGCCCTCCTCGTCCGGAAGGGGGAGTACGTCGTCGGCCTTGGGTGCCGCAAGGGCGTCGGGGCGCCCGAGGTGGTGGAGGCCGCCCGGCGGGCTCTCGAGGCTGTCGGGATCACGGAGAGCGAGGTTCTTGTATACGCGACGACGGCAAAGAAGCGTCACGAGACAGGGCTTCTTGAGGCCGTCGCGGAGCTCGGGGGAAACCTCGTCTTCTTCGACGACGAGACGCTGAATGCAGAGGCGGCCCCGTCGCCCTCGCGAGCCGATCTGATCGGGCTTTCCGGGGTTGCGGAACCCGCGGCTCTTGCAGCCTCGAAGAGGAAGGAACTGGTGCTTGCCAAGCAGACTTATGGGAGTGTTACCGTTGCAATCGCGCGATAGGAGTGGAAGACTATATATCGTCGGGACCGGTCCCGGCGACCTGCTGCAGATGACGCCCCGGGCGCTCAAAGCCCTCGGCGAGGCCGACTGCGTCATCGGCAACGGGTTCTATCTCGACCTCGTCGAGCCGATGCTCGCTGGAAAAGAGGTCATCCGGAGCGGCATGGGCCGCGAGGTCGACCGGGCGCGACGTGCCCTCGATCTTGCAAAAGACCGTGTCGTCGCGATGGTGAGCGGCGGCGATGCCGGAGTCTACGGGATGGCGAGCATCGTGCTCGAGGTGGCCGAACGGTCGGGATCGAATGTCGCAATCGAGGTCATCCCCGGGATCACGGCCGCGCTCTCGGCGGGGGCGCTTCTGGGGTCGCCGCTCTCGGGCGACTACGTCACGATGAGTCTCTCGGATCTCCTCACCCCCTGGGAGGAGATCGAGCGGAGGCTCGATCTGGCGTTTCAGATGCGGGTTCCGGTCGTCCTCTACAACCCCCGCTCCCGGGGGAGGCAGCATAACCTCGATGCGGCGATCGCGATCGCCCGCCGCTACCTCCCGGCAACTACACCGGTCGGGGTGGTCAAGAACGCCTACCGGATGGGGGAGGAACGGTTGATAACGACGCTGGGCGAGTTCGGCGATCACTTTGCCTTCGTGGACATGCACTCGATCGTCTTTATCGGCGGAGAGGAGACGAGAATCTGGAGAAGTGAGACTGATGCGAGAGGAATCATCACGCCCCGGGGATACCACCGGAAATACGTATACTGATCTTGCTGCGGTCACCCCGGAGGCCTACGCAATAGCGAGCACGAGCCGGAACCTGGCCCGGGAGATGGTGGGTGACGCCACCCTCGAGGACCGGATCCGGCAGCGGTGCTCGGTTGCGGTCGGCGACTTTGCGATGGCTGATCTTATGCGCTTTTCCGGCGACCCGGTCGAGGCCGGGGTCGCTGCACTCAAGATGCGTGCGCCGATCATCACCGATATCAGGATGGTGCAGACCGGCATCCTGAAACGCGGGCATTCAAGCGAGGTCCTCTGCGCCCTCGATTACGGCGAGGATATCGCCCAACAACGTGGGATTACCAGGACGTCCGCGGGATTCTTTGCCCTGCGCGATCGACTTGAGGGCTCGGTCGTGGTCATCGGGAACGCTCCGTCTGCGCTCCTCGGCGTCTGCGATATGGTCCGGGAGGGGCTCCGACCGGCGCTCATCATCGGGACCCCGGTGGGATTTGTGAACGCGGCGGAGTCTAAGGAAGTGCTCCGCGAGTTCGATCTGCCGTCGATCTCGAACGTCGGGACCCGCGGAGGGACGCCGGTTGCGGTAGCGGCGATGAATGAGATCATCACGATCTTTGCCGAGCGTGCTGGCCATGCGGGACCCGGTTACTGATTTCGAGTACCCCGTGGCCTGGGTCGCGGCCTGCCGCTCGCCCGACCTCCTCCCTGACGTGGAGAGGGGGCTTGCGGTCCTGACGGCGTCCGGATCGGTCCTCCGCCGGGGGTTTACGACCGGGACGACCGCGGCCGCTGCCTGCAAGGCGGCGGTCCTCTCGCTTGCCCTCGATACCGTAAACGAGGTCGAGGTCACCCTTCCCTGCGGTATCACGGTCAGCCTCCCGGTGGACGCCTATCGCGGAGAGGCGTCGTGCCGGAAGGACTCCGGGGACTACCCCTCGGACGTGACCGCGGGGCTTGAGTTTACCGCGACCGCGGTCTCCTCTCTCTCGGATGGCGTCCAGTTCGTTCCGGGCGCGGGGATCGGGAGTTTCGCCCGCAACACCCACCGTCACCGGCTGGGGACACCGGCAATCAGCGATCCGGCGCTCGACTGCATCAAGCGCTCGATCGGTGAGGCGGTTGAGCAGGCGGGTCTTTCTGGGGTAACGGTCATCCTCACGGTCCCCCGGGGGGCCGAGGTGGCGCAAAAGACCTTAAACCCGAGGATAGGGGTGCAGGGCGGGATATCGATCCTCGGGACGACCGGGCTCGTCGAGCCGTGGGACGACCACATGACGGAGGGGGTGCTCGACCGGATTGCCCGCACGAATGCGGTCGTGCTGACGACCGGGAGGCTCGGGCTGCGCTACTCCCGACTCCTCTTCCCCGACCGGGAGGCGATTCTCGTCGGGAGCAAACTCGAGGAGGCGCTCCGGGTGGCCGACGGTGATACGGTGATCTGCGGGCTCCCCGGCCTTATCATGAAGTTCATGAACCCGAATGTTCTCGAGGGCACCGGGTGCGCGACGGTGGAGGAACTCTCGACGACCTCGCTCTGGGATGAGGTGGCCCGCCGGGAGTTAGCGGCTTTCCGGGACCGCTACCCCCGCGTCCGGGTCGTGATCGTCGACCGCAGCGGCCGGATCATCGGGGAATCGCCGTGAAGATCGTCGGCGTGGGCTGCGGGCCGGGGATGCTGACCGCGGAGGCGGCGAGGATCATCGCTGGCGCTTCGCTCATCTACGGCTCGGCCCGGGCGATCGAACTTGCGCGGGATGCCATCCCGCCGGAGTGCGAGGTGCACGAGATCACGGATTACCGAAGCCTTCGCTCCCTCCCAGACCACGCGGTCGTCCTCTCGACGGGAGACCCGATGCTTGCGGGGCTCGGCTACCTCCCCGGCGAGGTCGTCCCGGGGATCTCCTCGCTCCAGGTTGCCTTCGCCCGGCTCAAACTTCCGCTCACAAGGGCGGCGATCGTCTCGGCCCACGGGAAGGACCACATCCGTGCGGTTGCCGACGCTAAAAAAGAGGTCCTTGCGGGCCGGGTGGTCTTTCTCATCGCCGACCCGGCCTTCAAGGTAGGGGCACTCGCGGCCGCCCTACCGCCCCGGATCCGGATTGCCGTCTGCGAGGACCTCGGCTACCCGGCGGAGCGGATCGCCGTCGGGACGGCCGCGGAGCCCCCAACACCCCGGGGCGACCTTTTCGTGGTGGTGGCGGGAGATTTTTAAGAGACGGACGATTGGGGCTCCACCCTCACGCATCGATCTATCTCCCCCTTCCGGAACTCGTAGCCTGACCGGAGGAGGTCGAGGAAGATTGTCTGGTACGCCCCTCGTTCGCAGAGCTCGAGATGGTAGCGGTGAACCGTCGATTTTGTACCATACCGCGCCGGCACATCGCTCCAGGCGCACCCGGTGGTGAGGACGTACAGGATGCCGTTGAAGAGGCATCTAGGGTCCCGGCGCGGCCGGCCGATATGAGGTTTCTGAGGCAGGAGGTGTCTCTGGATAATCTCCCAGAGTTCGTCGTCGATCTCCCGAAACGCCATAGGCCTTGCATGTCCTCGGAGGCCTTATAGTTTTGGGATGGGTAGTGTTCGGGGCCCGGCGATAAATGTTCTCAGCGATCGCGCGGATCGTAGTTCATAACGATGATCTCATGGATCTTGCCCCGCCCCGCCCCGTCGCAGTTGATCATCCGTCTCGCCGGGACCCGGTCTATATAATAGTCCTTATAGAGATCATCGAAGAATCCGTCATTTGGGTCGATGTTTTTCGGGTCCGAGTTGCTCAGCATGAGTTTCGCGCCCTTCGCATCGCATTCTGCATAAAACGCCGCAAGACGCTTCTGCTCAGCGTCGTTAAACCCCCCTTTCGAGTACTGCGTGAACGAGGATGTCCGGTTCAGGGGCCGATACGGGGGGTCGAAGTAGACGAAGGTCTCTTCGGATATGTAGGGTCTAGACTGCGTGAAATCGCCGAGATGGATGGTGGTATTCTCAAGCGCGAGGGAGTCGGCCCGGAGCAGATCTTCGTGCAGGATCGTCGGGTTTTTGTATCTGCCGAACGGGACGTTGAACTCGCCCCGCGAGTTTACCCGGTATAGGCCGTTGAAGCATGTTTTGTTGAGAAAGATAAACTGTGCAGCCCGCTCCACCCACCCCTCGCCGTACTGCGCGAAGTTGATGCTCCTCTTTCTGCGATTGAACGTATCCCGTATGGCGTAGTAGTACTCTTTGCGCCTGGCATCGTCCCGGGAGAGGAACGCGTCGCTAAGATCGCTTAAGCACTCGATGAGTCCTTCGACGTCGCGTTTTACGACGTTGTAGACGAGGACGAGCTCCTCGTTGATATCGAATATATGGCACTCTCTGAACCCAAAGATGCTGTTAAAATTGAAGTATACCGCCCCGCCACCCATGAACGGCTCGACAAAGACCGGGAGGGCTCCGGCTGTGAGGTCTTTAGGCACTCTTTTCGTGAACGCATCGAGCAACTGCGCCTTTCCGCCTGCCCACTTGAGAAACGGTCGTGCGAGGGGTGTATTTCTTGTCATCTTAATCCGGGTGAGTTCTTCAGGTATCGAGAAAGGTTTGCACTGAGACTGTTTAGTATTGCCTTTTCTCATCCGGGTCTGGAGCCTTGCGCTTTCTGCCGGGGAGGCAGGATCCCCTCCCGCTTTAGCATCTTCTCGATGGACCAGCGGCCCCGGCCGAATTCTCTTCCGAGTCTCTCGATGGCTGCCTTCTTTGTGCTCCCGGACTCGATCAGTATCGCGAACCTGGAGACCAGGGCTCTCCGGTCGCTGTCGGTCCAGGGCCTGCCCTGGTTCTTTGGTCTCTCTGTCAGTGGCGTCCTTAACGATTGCAGCAGGCATCCGGGCTTGATACCCCTCAACTCTCTCACCCGGAGATCGAATATCGGTCCGGATATCTCAAACCCGGTCGCCCGGCGGTTGAGCCCGATGGCCGCTCTTGCAGTCGAGAACCCGCCAAGAAACATGTCGCAGACGAGGTCGCCCTCGTTGCTGCTGTACTGGAGCATCTTGATGAGCAACTCCGCCGGCAGCTCGTTCTTGTTCTTTGTCTGCCCGGGTTTGTATTCCCGGTTGATGCACCAGACGTCCTCGCGGTCCCGGTAGTTGGGCGACCGGCCGTCCGCCGTCCTCTCCCAGGCCCCGTACCGGGACTCGAGGTTGAACGTCCTCTCGCCGCCGGGTTTCTCGTAGTAGAGGATGTGGTAGTGGGAAGAGACGTACTTCCTGCTCGTATAGACGCCGAAGTTGTAGCGCCATATGATGTGGTTGACCTCGCGAAGGTGCGTCTTGCGCAGGGCATGGAGGATGTGGTAGAGGTTGGTGTAGCCCGAGACGATGTAGATCGACCCGCCTGGCCTCAGTATCCGCTCGGCCTCCCGGATCCATGCGAGGCTGAACTCTCCGTAGCGGTGAGCGGGAACCTCGATGTACCCGTCGAGGACGAACCTCTCGTCCCGGTTGTAGTGCTGGTGCAGCCGGTCGCCGTTGATGCCGTAGGGGGGGTCCGTGATGATCAGGTCGATTGCGTCGTCGGGGATATGCTCTTTCGCCCCGGCGATGCAGTCACCGTTGTAGAAGATGTTGCCGTTGACCTCCTCATACCTCATGTAACTCTCCACCCCGGCTTACACGTAGATCACGTGGGCTGCACGAGAATATCTCTTCACCGCTCCGAGGTGCCTGTGATCATTCCCGGCGGAATTTTGGGATGGTACAGGCGATCCACCCGCTTACCCGCGCAGTTATATACGATCGGTCCGAATTTCAACGGACAGCAGGAGAAAAACAACTCTTAGATCTTTACATGACGGTAGGTTTCAATGAAACACAGGCTTCATCCTCCAGCGAAGTGAGGGGGGGCAGGCGAAAGACCCCTCCCATGGGAGAGCGGCCGCAGCATGAACGTATAGCGGAACTCCAGGCCGAGATCGAGATGCTCCGGCGAGAGAACGCTGCACTTCTCTCCCTGAAGGATGCCCTGCAGGGGAGCGAGGAACGTTACCGGCGACTCTTTGAGGACGATCTCACCGGCGACTTTCTTGCCTCCGTCGATGGCCGGATCCTCGCATGCAACCCGGCGTTTCTCCGGATATTCGGGTTTGCCTCAATCGAGGATGCGCTGCAGACGAATATCAGGGATCTCTACGCCGACCCTGAGGACCGGGACCGGCTCCTCGAACGCCTCGAAAGAGAGGGAAAGGTGGAGAACGAGGGCATGGCCCGGAGGCGCCGGGACGGCAGTTACATTCACGTCGTCGAGAACCTGGTCGGGCGTTTTGATGCAGACGGCGAACTTGTTGAGATCCAGGGTTATACTTACGACGATTCGGAGCGGAAACGAGCGGAAGATGCCCTGCAGGAGAATATGAGGTGGTACCAGCAGATTCTCGATAACCCATTCGTCGGGTACGTCCATTGTGAGATAGTCACCGATACCGCCGGCAATCCCGTTGATATCGTCTACCTGGAAGTCAACAGGGCATTCGAATTCTTTACCGGGATTGGGCGTGATGCGGCCCTGCACCGGCGGGTGACCGAGTTCTTTACTCCCGAAGAGGTCACCGATCTCATCACGATCTACGGGAGGGTGGCGCTGACGGGTGAATCTGCGACGTTTGAGTACCCGCTCCCGTCCCTCTCGCGGTGGTTTGAGGTCACCGCGTTCTCGTTCGAACGGGGGCGGGTTACAGCATTCTTCACCGACATCACGAAGCGTAAGCGGGCGGAGGCGGCCCACCGGGAGAGCGAAGAGCGGTTTCGTGCGGTGCTCGAGAGTTCGCTCGATGTAGTCTATCGGCTCAACCTGCAGACCGATCGCTACGATTATGTGAGCCCGGTTGTTGGGGAGATCCTCGGTGTTACCCCGGGGGAGATGACCACGATGGACCATGACGCGTTCATGGACCGCGTCCATCCTGAAGATCGTCCGGTGGTTGAAGAGGAGTTTTATAAGTCCATTCTCAGGACGAAAGGGTTCCTTGTGTACCGGTTCCGGGCAAAAGACGGCCAGTATCGCTGGCTTGAGGATCACTTCACGGTCATCGACGATGTGAACGGCTGGCCGCACTTCCGGAGCGGGATCTTTCGTGATATCACCGAGCGAAAGCAGACGGAGGAGGCCCTCCAGCGTCACGCGGCTGAACTTACACGGATCCACCGGGATCTTGAGTCCGCCCACCGGGAGGCGAACCTCTACCTCGATATCCTGACTCACGACATCAGGAACACCGAGAACGTCTCAAACCTCTACACCGAACTCCTCCTCGATTCCGTGGAGGGGGAGGCGGTCGGGTATCTGGTGAACCTGAAGCGGAGCATAACAAAGAGCATCGAGATCCTCGGGATGGTCTCGAAGATCCGGCGGATCCATGCAGGCCCGCCTCTCCTTCGCCCGACCGATCTCGATGCGGTCATCAGGGCCGAGATCGCCCACTTCCCGGAGGTCCCCATTCATTACGAGGGGACCACGGCTACGGTCCTCGCCGACGATCTCCTCTCCGAGATCTTCACGAACCTGATCGGCAATGCCGTCAAGCACGGCGGTCCGGGCGTTGCGATATCCATCCGGGTCGAGGCGGATGAGGTGGGGTTCTTCCGGGTGACGGTCGCGGACACCGGGCGGGGGGTCCCGGATAGCCAGAAAGACGTGATCTTCCACCGCTATGAGAGGAAGCAGCGTGGTGTGGGCGAGGGGCTCGGGCTCTACCTTGTCCAGATCCTCGTCGATCGCTACGGCGGCAGGATCTGGGTCGAGGACCGGGTGCCGGGCCGCTCGGAACAGGGGGCGGCGTTCTCCTTCCTGCTCCGGGAGGCGGAAGGAGTGCCGGTGCGGCCGTGAGATTACAGGAAGATGAGACCTGCTCTCACGCGGCCACCCGTCCTTTCTTCTTATTCAACCGCCCGGATCACCGCCACCCTCCACTCCGTCCCGTGGAGCCCGGTGGTCGTCCAGGTGATCTCCTTCTGCACCGTCTCTCCTCCGTCGGCGGCAAACTTGTATGTCGCGGTGCCGTAGCGCTCGCTGACGACCCGCTGGGCCGTATCGAGCAAGTCCGGGTGATCGGTGTAGAGCGGGTCTTCAAACATCATCCGCCCGATCTGGGCCGGGTCGGTGTCGTAGATCACCCGTCCGTCCGTCTGGAGGACCATCACCTGGTAGGGGGTGCCGTCCGCCGCCGGGCCGGCGATCTCTCCGATCAGGACTTCCGGCCGGAAGACGATGGAGGTGAACCCGACGAAGAGCCCTTCGTCCGTGAAGACGGGTGCCTCGATGACCGCCGCCGGGATCTCCTCCGCGACCGTGATCACATCGCTCATGATCGGCCGTTTCGTCGCGAGGATGTGCCGGACATTGGCCTGGCCGCTGACATCTGCGCCCTCGACATCGCGGTACTCCGCCGGTTCGGCGGTACGGATTGTGCCGTTCACATCGACGACCGTGCAGTCGACGATCGATGGGTCGGTTGCGGAGAGGTTTGCGAGGATCCCGCGGGCGTCGGCGCCAGAAAGATCGGTCTTCCCGAGTTCGTACGCGGCATGGGCCAAGCGTCCGTCCAGGACCTCGAGCGCCGCTGTGATATCGGACTGCAGGTGGATGAGGAGCGTTGCGGCTTCATGCCCGGTCCCGGAGGCGGAGGGAGGTGCCTCCTGTCCGAGCGCCACAATACCTGCGCCGATCGCGACCAGAATCGCCAGGACAGTGACGAGCCAGGGGTACAATTGGGAATTCATAGATGCCACTCGTTGCTGGAAAACAGGGCGGCGCGAATTTAAGGCCTGCGAAATCATTCACCCGCTGAACACGCCGCCACCGGGGTCCTGTTCCTGAAGTCGCCCCTTATGCAACCACCGCCCGACGGCAAGTTCAGTGGCATGACTATGGATGGACATATCTCCTTGTGTTGTCGATATTACAGTACGGTGAAATTGTGAGATTGCATTTGAGGCTCCGGGCGAACGCTGACCAGAAAGATGTCTCGCTTGATTACAATAAACTGCAGGGATTTGTCTATCGCCTGCTTCAAGAAAGCGGTTATGTGGGCATTCATGACAAAGAGGGCTATAAATTTTTCAGTTTTTCAAACGTCTTCCCGTATGGCGATATGGCAAAAGGCAATATCCGGCACTTCATATTTGCTTCGCCGAACCGAAAGATCATCGAGGCTGTTGCCGGGCATCTTGAGAGTTCTAAAAATAAACAATTTAATATCGGTGACTGCTCGTTCACCCTCAGTTCCTTTGAGACCCTTGACTACAGTCTGCCTCCTGCCCCGGTAAAGGTGATCTCTGCAACACCGATCATCATCCGGATCCCGGCATACAACTACGATCTCTACAACGTGCCGGAGACTGAACGCATGCCTCGGTATATTTACTGGCGACCGACGATTTCCTTCGATGCCTTCATCGCGCAACTCTCTGCGAATTTGGTCAAGAAGTACAACGAGTACTATGGGACGGAGATCGATGTCGTAAACCTCTTTGAGCAATGTTACTTCAAAAAACCGGTCCACACCCGGCTTATTATCAATGGGAAGAGTTATGGTGTCGCAGCGAGTCTCTGGGAATTCTCCTGGAATTATCTGAGCCCGATCCAGAAGCGCATCATCGGATTTGCATTGGATGCAGGATTTGGTGAGCGGAATAGTTTTGGATTCGGGTTTGTCAATGTGATGAAGACAAAAAGTGCCTCCAACTCGCCTACTCCATAAATGCCTCTGGATCCCTGCGATCGATCAGCAGCCCAAGGTCAGGGTCGTATAGGGCGTTCACAAAGAGCATCCCTTCGCTTGCGGAGATCCGCCCCTCTCCCCTCAACCGGTGATACTGCCCCCGGCTGAGCGGGAGCGTGTATTGCATTGCACCGTAGATGTCCCCCTCCTGTATTCGGTCAAGATATTCTGTCCGGAACTTCTCTGGAACCGCCTCTATTGAGTTGAATAGCCTGTAAAAATCAGACTCACTCCGGTTTGCATTGGAGATCGGTATAATTTCGTCGATTACTTGCGCAAAGGCCCTTCGTGTACCCAAAAAGAGCTCCTCATCCTTTCCAAAACCCTCTTGATAGACCCGATCGGTCGTCTCCTGTACCACCCATTCATGCAACAGGTCTATATCTGCAAGTTCATTGAGTGTACGCGTGACAAGTTTGTCATCGTAGATGTATCTATCCTGTTCGGATCCTTTCGTAAACACATACACATCACAAATCTTCACCTTAGACCTCTTCCGATTGACCCGTCCAAACCGTTGGATCAGAGCATCGATGGGAGCTGGTTCAGTATAGCAGACATTGTAGTCGATGTCTAAGGAGACCTCTATCGCCTGTGTCCCTACAAGCAGGTCGAATGAATCTATTTCCTTTTCTATCCGCTCCCGATCACGTAAGATAAACCTTGAGTGCAACAATCCCGATCGGGGTTTTACTCCTCTAAGACTCTTGTAAATCCTCTGGGCCTGTTTGACTGTGTTGCATATGATCAGAACTCTCTCTTTACCCAAAAGTCTCTTTTTGATCTCTTCGATATGATCGCAGATAGACCCGTCCAGCAGTTTACAGGCATGTCGGGTGTACCCGGCGAGTTCGTTCTTCTCCATCGTCAGAATATTTGTTATGCCAAGCGTCTCAGCAAAGAGGTCCCTGATGAACGCAGGCAGTGTTGCTGACATAAGGAGGACTTTTGCACCGAGTTCTTCCTTTGCAAACTCACACATTGATAAAATGAGGCCTACAGTTCTTGCATCATACGAGTGAATCTCGTCAAGGATGAATGCACCCTGGTACATCTCCAGGATCCCCATCTCGTATCCTTTGATGGAGAAGAGGTGTTTTAGCGATTGGAATGGTGTCATCACTTTATAAGGGCTGTAGATCCTCTTTGCCACATCACGCAAATATCTGAACTCCTTTGGGTTTTCGTACATCTTGGAAAGATAATACGATGCTCTCCCATGGAGGAGTGAGATACAACTCTCATCACCGTACCACGGCCTGAACCGTTTTAGGAGCCGTCGGTACATGGCGTTGATGCTTGCGGTATAGGGGAGCGAGTAGAAGATCCTACTCCCTCCAGATTTGTTGAGGTTATTCGTAGCCCAGAAGAGCGCAGCTTCGGTCTTACCTGACCCCGTGGGGGAAATGACGATTGCGTCGCCCTTTGTCTCACGGCACTTCTTCTGAATGCTGGTATAGGTGGGGAACACAAATACATTATCCAGCGATGGCAGAGGTTTGATCACCTTCTGAACTCCACCCGATGCCAGATAGTCACAGGTGTTGACAAACCCTTTCCCAAATATCCCTACATATCTCAGCCTTTGGCGGCACTTTGCGTCCCGGATACATCTAAAGGCGGACTGGAGGATCTGTTCCCATGAGGTTTTTGTATATGCTGTAAGGTCGATCGGTGTAAGTACGGCTGGGTCTTTGAAGCATGCTCTTGCAAGTCGGGAATAATCGCTCTGAAGCCTTTCGAGTTCTCCTACATTCGGGAGGACTTCATCAAGGTGTTTTCGGAACGTCGACCCATTATTATCATCGTTTGGATCCTCGACATATCGAATGAGGTCATTGAGGTCCTTATGATGCGTAAGGACAAGTAACTTGATGAGATCTGTATCATCGATCGGCACAGCATCTACAAAAGGAACTGAGAGGATCTCGTGCCGGTAGTGCCATGGCCCTTTGCCATCCAGTTGGTTCTGAAACCCTGTTGCCGCTTTCCCGAAGTCATGGAAGAAGAGGGCATTGAAGACCGCTTCATAAAAGGAGGGGTACCCGGTTTTTTGATCGATATCTGGATAGCACTCCCGCAATGATGAGAAGACTGTGAGGCAGGCATGGGTGTGTGCCTCGAGTGTCTCCCCGTTGGCTTTTGCTTTAATTGGGGAATTCATGGAGATAGACGCCTCTATCCCTCTCTGGATCCAGGTATCCGAATGGAATCGTCTGCGGGGAGTCCACGATACAGTAGGTCTTCACCTGTAACGGTCTCCGCTCAGCCTCATCGGTAAAGTCCGAGGGCAGAGAGACAATCTGCCCGGGGACCTCTCCCGTGAATGGAATCATCGTATTTTGAATCTCAACGTTCTCCTGTTCAATGAGCGTGACTTTATCCACCGACTCCACCCAGGCCAGGTCGGATTGCCGCCCCAACAGAAGGCTATAGCGGGGCCGCTTAAGGTATTCTTCAAATGCAAGATCTGTGAGGTAGAGCGTCAGCGTACAATTGTAGAGGAACTCCCGGTTGACAATATCAGTGCCAAGGAACGAGGCGGGCTTTGTCTTTGTTGCATTTCCATAGACGCGAATCCGTTCGAGATCGAGGCCGGTTCCCTCTGCAACAAAGTCATACCCCACTCTCAGGTCATTTAGGTGTACTTTCTCTCCTTTGGCTGCCGATAGGAGTCCATAAACTGTTGAGATGGGGGGTACCCTAAACGTTGGTTGATATCCGACCACAAACATCGGATAACGGAAGGATGCGGTCATCGCACGTATTGTAGCACGGAGAACTTCCATCCTCATGCCCCAAAGAGAGCGTCGTTCCTTGAGATCTCCTCTATGAACCCATCAATAGCCTTCACTGGCGTGGTCACCTTGAGGGTAACACCCTCTGGCGCCTTAAACTGCATCAGCTCCTTCTCGTTATCGGTCCCAAAGCCCGGCAGGATCCCTATGTAGACCGTGGACAGTAAGTCGTTACGATAATCCTCGAGGACCGCGTACAGCGCATCCAAATTGATGAGACCCTGTTCATAATCCCGGTGTGGGAAGACATCCATGAAGATGTTATTTCCGCTGTTCAGTACTGCAAGGATGATGACCTTCGGGGTGACCTCGGTGAGGTGCAGGGTGTGCATGGCTCCGCCATTAAGATACTTGAGTGCAGCGATCGTCTCCGTCACTCGCTTTTTCTTCAGGTCTAAGGGTATTGCATAGCGCTTGGTGCCATCGCCAAGAGCAAGGCCTTCTGCTTCGCACCGCCGAACAAGATCCTCAGAAAGGTTCTTTGAGCCTGGTTTATCGATACAGGTGAACGTTCCTGCGGCATTGAGGTCAAGAGCAAAGATTCCTTTCAGGATGTTGCTGTAGAACTGGTGGTTGAAGAGGACCGGGTCCCCCTCGAAACCGCGATTCATTACACCGAAATCCGAGGTAGGACGAATAGGGAGCCCAATCAGCGGTGAGCATTTCAGGGGAGATACCCTTGTCACTGTTACATTCTCGGGCTTCTTCTTTCCCTCGACCTCGACCTTGCGGGCACTCATATACCCGAAGATGTCATCGTCATCATAGGTGATCGGGTCGGCCACAGTTATCGCTTGGTTGCTTCCTATCTTCTCAACAGGTGAGCAGTTCCAGTTGAATTTATCCTTGAGGACCTGCCTCCACCAGTAACGCAACGCCTGTGCTGAGACATACGGGCGAATACCTTCTGGCGAGTTGATCGTCTTTGTGGCAACCTCATTCTCGTTCGCTGCTCTGGGATCGATTCCCCGGTTGTTCAGGGATGAAAACGGTGCATCAATTAAGTATGCTCCAATAATAGTCTTCATTCTTTAACCTCCCCTTGAGTGGGTTCATTACTCCCCTCCTGGTTGGACTCTTTTGCTAGGAGATCATGCAGTTGTTCATACAGCCGTATGACCATCAGGTCCCGGACTTCTGTCCACCCACGGTAATCTCCGGGTATCAAGACTGTCGTGTAGTCATCGAAGGTGGTCAGGGGCTGCTCCTTTCCAAGCTTCTGCCAGTCTTTCATGAGCAACTGCAACTGGTTTCGGAATGACGGCAGATCTTTTGCAGCAGCGATATCCTGGACCCTGTTGATCTTTTTCGATTCACGAATGCACTGAGCAATCTTATCGCTCAAATCTCTAATCTGGTTGAGTCTTTGCTGATTCATACCCCTCACACTTCGCATGTACTTCTCAACGACCGCCCAGGGCATGGTGGGCGCCCTCTCCTGTTTGTCAACGAACGCCCATAGGATGCTCTTCCCATCCAGTAGACTTGTATGGATGGTGTTATTCTTGATCTTCCAGACCGGGAGCGTCTCATCGCCCTTTGCCTTTGCATAGTACCGATTTAGAAGTGCAAACCATGCCGACCGGTACTCTGGGCTGTTCATCATGAATGCCACGAACTGGAAGACATTGCTTGGTAGGTAGTAGATGCGTACCCCGCCTGGGTTCTGATTGTAGTTGTCGATGTAGTAGAGCACGATGCTCTCATTTGGACCACAGATCCCTCTTGTGCAGTATTCCTTGCCAAATTTGTATGCAAGATGGAATAGTGCATTCTGAGGTGATTTGAATTTCTCATCATACAATCCGGAGTTTTCGTCTGACTCATACTCCCCGGATGCTAATCTTGCCTGAAGTGCCCGGAAGGCCTCTGCCCCAAACTCTCTGATGATGGCTTGATTACTTGAACTGACCAGGCACGGTTTTCCACCTGCTTTATACCAGAGCAGGGGGGAGAACTGGATGGCGAATGCACATCGTGCACAGATATTGAGGCCGCTTCGAAAAGATGGGAAGTAGTTTGTAAAACTGCCGGAACCGATAAGGGGCACTTGGGTCTTATAAAAGGCCATCTCTTCATAGGCTGGAGAGCCACAATAACAGCAGAATGTGGTAGATTCTTGTACATTCTCAATACCATCGATCAGGCTGTAGAGAAACTCTTTTGAGCGAGCCCGGTGGTCATACCCTTGGCTTGATTGGATATAGGTGCTGTTTGGAAATATTGAGTAGAGTTCCCTTCTCCATGCAGGTGTCAGATAGATATCGATCAAAGCGTCGGCGGCAGCCTTGAGGTCCTCGGATCTACACATATCAAATGGTTTTCCTGCCAGCAGTTCGATCGCAAGGATGCCTGTTTCTACAAAGGGATCGCCAACAATTCTTGTCGGTGGGGTCTTTGGTTCTGAATCGACCTGCAGGAACATATGATCACGGGATACTGGCTACTCTGTTGGATAGATGTGAATTGATTCTCCCAAAGTATTTATATATGTCGATTGAGTTCGTCTCTATGTCTACCCTGAGTGCTCCACTCTACACCGGGACTCAGATCAGTTACTTTCTGGTCTGCCCGACGAAACTCTGGCTCTTTTCACACAATGTAACTATGGAGTCTTCCTCGGACCTGGTTGAAATGGGGCGTTTTCTCCACGAGACTTCCTACCCTCGAGAGCGAAAGAATGTGATTATCGATCATATAGGGATCGATTTCATTCGGAAAGGTGATCAAATCACCATCCATGAAGTGAAAAAATCGAAAAAACTTGAGGAAGCTCATCGATATCAGGTCTATTACTATATCAACTATTTGCAGGCCGTGCTGGGGATTCCAGATGTTGACGGTGTGCTGGACTATCCATTGATTCGAAAGCGTGAACACCTGATGCTGACCGACGATATTCGGCTGGAACTTGAGGAGATCCTCAGGGGTATTCATGAGACGGTCTCACTGCCGTATCCACCCCCTCCAGTGCGAAAGACGTATTGCAAAAACTGCGCGTATTATGAATTTTGCTGGGTGTGATTCATGAAGCAAAATTTCTACATCCTCAAGAATGGTAAGATCATCCGAAAGCAGAACACTGTTTACTTCATCAGCCAAAAGGATGTATCGGAACAGAAGGTGTCTGTAGACGATGAAGACCCCGAGTTCCTCTTGGAGATTGATGGTGAGGAGTCATCAATCGATTTACCTGATGCCTCTGATAAGCCAGAGTATGTAAAGCGAGCCCTGCCTGTGGAACAGATTGGTGCGATATTTGCCTACGGCCGGGTCTCAATCACGTCGGGTGTAATCTCATTCCTTGCGAAATACAATATCCCGGTCCATTTCTTTGGTTACTATGGCAACTATGAGAGCACCCTGTTCCCGCGGGAGGCTCTGCTCTCCGGGGAGATGCACATCCGGCAAGCGGCCCATTACATCGACCTGGAAAAGCGGCTGGTAATTGCGAAGGCTTTTGTCTCCGGAGCGGCGCAAAATATCCTCAAGAATCTTGAATATTATCGGGACCGCGGGGTGAGCGAGGAGATTGATGCGATTCAGAAGGCCCTTGGGGAGATCGATTCGTGCACAAAGATCACTGAACTCATGGCCGTGGAAGGGTATATCCGGAATACCTATTACGCCACGTTCGACCGTATTCTCAGTGACGATTTTGCTTTCGAGGAACGGACCCGAAAACCTCCGCGAAACCCGGTGAATGCCATGATCAGTTTTGGAAACTCGCTGATGTATGGTGTTGCAATCAACGCAATTTATCACACGCAACTTGATCAAACCATCTCATTCCTGCATGAGCCTTCCGAGAGGCGCTTCTCGCTGGCGCTCGACCTTTCAGAGATCTTCAAGCCCTTCCTGGTTGATAGGACCATCTTCAAGCTTGTGAATAAAGGTATGATCTCCCCGAGCGATTTTGAGACCGATCTCAACTCCTGCCTGCTCAACGATAATGGGCGCAGGATTTTTCTGGCTGAATTTAATGATCGACTGGAGACAACCATCAAGCACCGGACGCTCAAGCGGAGTGTCTCGTACGGGCGCCTCCCCTACCTTGAGGCACTCAAGCTCTGCAAGCACCTCATGGGCATACGCCGATACGAACCATTCACGATCTGGTGGTAGGATGTTTGTCATTATTGTTTACGACGTCTCCGTAAAGCGGGTCTCGAAGGTCTGCAATTACCTCCGCCGATATCTCAACTGGGTTCAAAATTCCGTATTCGAAGGCAACGTCACCGAGAAGCAGTGGGCAGAGATCCAACATGGCCTAAAGAGTCTGATCAAGAGCAGTGAGGACTCAATTCGTCTTTATTCGTTCAGAACAGAGGACGTCGTGACCGTGAGTACGATCGGCCAGGAGAAAGGGGATACCTGTACCATCATCTGATTTGGCTCCCGTCGTGGATCTATATAAACCGAATGCATTATCAGCGATCCACGACATAGTGATCTGGTGTGCGCCTCACACCTCCCTTTGTAGGTAAAATGGAGCAAAATTGGGCGCTGTTAGAATCGGACTATTGTAGGATTGAAATTCTAGCTTTACTAGCAGGTTTCTAGAGACGATTGATGTTAGAATCGGACTATTGTAGGATTGAAATCCAGACTTGCGCACACCGGAGAGCAGTCTCGTACGGTTAGAATCGGACTATTGTAGGATTGAAATATCACCGGGCAGCGATGCAGGCGCGGTTCGGGGCCGTTAGAATCGGACTATTGTAGGATTGAAATCTCGACAAGGTACCCGACGTCGGAGCCCGGGCCACGTTAGAATCGGACTATTGTAGGATTGAAATGTTACAGTTCCGGGATTTCGTATTCGAGCGTGTTAACGTTAGAATCGGACTATTGTAGGATTGAAATCTGGCATTGTCCTGTTCGTCCTCCCGGAACATACTAGTTAGAATCGGACTATTGTAGGATTGAAATCTCCACTACGCGCCCGATCTTCTTCCCGATCTCGGAGTTAGAATCGGACTATTGTAGGATTGAAATGAGGAACCAGGCCAGTTACACCCAGATCGCCATTGGTTAGAATCGGACTATTGTAGGATTGAAATGTTATCCAGGTCAGTGACACCCAAGGCAGCGCCTGCGTTAGAATCGGACTATTGTAGGATTGAAATGCAGTATTGTCAGGTGATCATCGACCGGTGGGAGAGTTAGAATCGGACTATTGTAGGATTGAAATGCCGGTACAGTAACCTATACCCTTCAACCTACTGGCGTTAGAATCGGACTATTGTAGGATTGAAATATCATAACGGCACGACGATTAGAGGCTTTGAGGTCGTTAGAATCGGACTATTGTAGGATTGAAATCCCGATAACCTCGACTTCGTAAGTTTTCGCCGCTGGTTAGAATCGGACTATTGTAGGATTGAAATCATCCGGAGCGCTTTCGCCTCAATCTGGTCGCGTTCGGTTAGAATCGGACTATTGTAGGATTGAAATTGACAACGAATTTCCAGCGTCGGATCTCCTCGTCCGGTTAGAATCGGACTATTGTAGGATTGAAATTCCGCTGGAGAAATGGCAGATCGCAGGAGAGACACTGTTAGAATCGGACTATTGTAGGATTGAAATCATAAAAGAATCCTTGTGCTGGAGCCGTAAATCCTTGTTAGAATCGGACTATTGTAGGATTGAAATTCGTATCGCCGTACTTCATCCGGGCCGCGAGGCGGGTTAGAATCGGACTATTGTAGGATTGAAATAGCAGTTCCCGGCCCTCTTCGGGCGTCGCGAAAATAAGTTAGAATCGGACTATTGTAGGATTGAAATACGAGCATGAGAGAGGGGTCATGCTTCGCGATCAGGTTAGAATCGGACTATTGTAGGATTGAAATCTCGTATGCTGAGCATCCTCTTGTATCGATGCACCCGTTAGAATCGGACTATTGTAGGATTGAAATTTAATGGACGAGGAGACTTAACAGAATTGCACCAAAGTTAGAATCGGACTATTGTAGGATTGAAATATTGCAATCATTTCTGATAAAAAGAGTGAGATCAATCGCGTTAGAATCGGACTATTGTAGGATTGAAATAAGTTTCAGGTCCGCTTCGACCTCGGCCTTTGCCCGTTGTTAGAATCGGACTATTGTAGGATTGAAATGAGTTTGCGGCTCTGGTGAACAGAATCGCTGCCGAGTTAGAATCGGACTATTGTAGGATTGAAATACAACATTGTTCTGCTCGTCATACCCGGTCCCGGACGAGTTAGAATCGGACTATTGTAGGATTGAAATACAGGGAGACATCGGGTCAAGGCCGACCGCAACACCCGTTAGAATCGGACTATTGTAGGATTGAAATTAGATCAGATGGGGATGGCCCTGGTAGGACCGGAGGCTGGTTAGAATCGGACTATTGTAGGATTGAAATCGCCGCAGGCGTCGAAGGAGCGGGTGCTGCGCTCGACGTTAGAATCGGACTATTGTAGGATTGAAATTCTTCGCTCCTGGTGAGCTGGGCAGCGCCGTCATCACGTTAGAATCGGACTATTGTAGGATTGAAATACCAATCAAGGGTAACAATGCTGTAATAGCGCCCATGGTTAGAATCGGACTATTGTAGGATTGAAATATAGGAATATTGTCAAAATCCTCTATAGACCACATCGTTAGAATCGGACTATTGTAGGATTGAAATCTCATGCCGAGATGACTCAGTACGTCGGGGATACTGGTTAGAATCGGACTATTGTAGGATTGAAATGCCTAACTTGAACGGCCTGATCCTCGGTGGGTTCTGGTTAGAATCGGACTATTGTAGGATTGAAATTTGCCAGAATATAGCATCAGGTAGCGCATGTTACGCTGTTAGAATCGGACTATTGTAGGATTGAAATGGGCATGACCCTGATCGGCGCCTACGTCGACGAGGCGTTAGAATCGGACTATTGTAGGATTGAAATGGACGAGACCTGGGACGACCGGCTGCAGGAACTCGGTTAGAATCGGACTATTGTAGGATTGAAATTAGGGATAGATTCTACTAATTTTGCCATTGGTATCATCGTTAGAATCGGACTATTGTAGGATTGAAATGTGCAAGTAGAGGTCTTGCGCCTTGTGCTTCATGCCGGTTAGAATCGGACTATTGTAGGATTGAAATTCGTAGTCGTCCTCTGTCCAGATCGTCGTCGCGGCCGTTAGAATCGGACTATTGTAGGATTGAAATTATCTCCTGCAGAGTCCCCTTCGCATCACGCCCGAGGGTTAGAATCGGACTATTGTAGGATTGAAATTTGATCTCCGCGAGCCGAGCCAGGAGCGCGGCGCGCTGTTAGAATCGGACTATTGTAGGATTGAAATAGTTTATTGAGTGGTGGATCGACCAGGAGACTGGGTGTTAGAATCGGACTATTGTAGGATTGAAATTAGTTGCGCCCAGGCCGCCCCCGGTGGCCCCGATGAGTTAGAATCGGACTATTGTAGGATTGAAATTCCTGGAGGCCACACGGCGCCGTCGACCCGCTCCAGTTAGAATCGGACTATTGTAGGATTGAAATAACTCGACGGGCTGGCCGACGAGGTCGGTCGAGACGAGTTAGAATCGGACTATTGTAGGATTGAAATCACGGTCCGCACACTCCCCAGTCAGCACCCCCCCGTCGGTTAGAATCGGACTATTGTAGGATTGAAATGAAAATTATTAACGCTAATCCGTTAACGATTTTTAGTTAGAATCGGACTATTGTAGGATTGAAATTGCTTTGAGTGCATCAACTGTTTCCTGGTCAAGTGTGTTAGAATCGGACTATTGTAGGATTGAAATTATCCCCGTCGCCCGCCCAACGACCTCGACCTCATGTTAGAATCGGACTATTGTAGGATTGAAATGAGTAGGAGACGGCGAGGAGCGCTACGGGATCGATAGTTAGAATCGGACTATTGTAGGATTGAAATATGGTAACTCGCATATCAACCTCAGCGCGCAAGAGTGTTAGAATCGGACTATTGTAGGATTGAAATCTGTTTATATGGTCATGGATGGAGTGCGCGATATTGGTTAGAATCGGACTATTGTAGGATTGAAATTATGGGCAATGAGCTCGACCGGGGGTATGTTGACGGTTAGAATCGGACTATTGTAGGATTGAAATACCAAATACCCATTATCGTGCTCCACTACGGCAAAAGTTAGAATCGGACTATTGTAGGATTGAAATGGGAGAGAGGTCCGTCGTCCCCCTCCGGCCCGTCAGTTAGAATCGGACTATTGTAGGATTGAAATGACGTATTTCGCTCGACGGTAAGAGTAGAGATGAGAGTTAGAATCGGACTATTGTAGGATTGAAATGAGAACCTGACGGTGGAGGAGCAAGAGCGCTACGACGTTAGAATCGGACTATTGTAGGATTGAAATGTAAACTGGTAGGGAGGAAGTGAAAGAAATGAAAATCTAGTTAGAATCGGACTATTGTAGGATTGAAATCAATCAAAAAATCATATCAAATTCATGCAGTTTTTGAGTTAGAATCGGACTATTGTAGGATTGAAATTTTCATTACTCACTGGCAGTTCAAATTCTCTTACAATGTTAGAATCGGACTATTGTAGGATTGAAATGCCGGATTCGGAAGCGGGTGGGTTCCCTGGCTCCCGTTAGAATCGGACTATTGTAGGATTGAAATATGTGATATACCACACTACAATCAAAAAATCATATCGTTAGAATCGGACTATTGTAGGATTGAAATGCTCAAAAAGGATAAAGAAGCGCGGAAGGCTGATTTGTTAGAATCGGACTATTGTAGGATTGAAATTCGAGACGGTCTCTAATACGCGATATACCCGGGTGAGTTAGAATCGGACTATTGTAGGATTGAAATAGTATGCTCGAGAGACACTCTGGGGCCGTCTCGGTGTTAGAATCGGACTATTGTAGGATTGAAATTCGGATTTTTGGCTCCTCGTCCTCGTCCCCCGTCTGTTAGAATCGGACTATTGTAGGATTGAAATGATGATTTACGACGGCCAGGACTGGCGAGAGATGACGGTTAGAATCGGACTATTGTAGGATTGAAATTACCGCTCCTCACCGTCTCCCTGGTGAGCGATCTGGTTGACGTTAGAATCGGACTATTGTAGGATTGAAATAAATCTAAAGTAATTAAGGAGAAATGGGGCTGGAAGGTTAGAATCGGACTATTGTAGGATTGAAATGGGGCAGGCGGACGATCAGGGCAACTAGGGATGAAGTTAGAATCGGACTATTGTAGGATTGAAATATTTCGATTTCCGGCCCCCTCCTCCCCCCTATTACTGTTAGAATCGGACTATTGTAGGATTGAAATTGCTAAAGGTCAGTTAGGCGGTCTATCGTCAGGCGAGTTAGAATCGGACTATTGTAGGATTGAAATGACCTTTGCCTACCGCCTCCTGCAGCAGCGTGCGGCGGTTAGAATCGGACTATTGTAGGATTGAAACCTGCCTGAACTCGGATTGTATCTCCCGGACCTCAGCCGGTTTGAATCGGACTAATGTAGGATTGAAACTGTTTCTGGTGATGGTCTTCTACCTGGCCCTCAACGTTTGAATCGGACTAATGTAACTGGTACCGCGCCCCACACTTGCAAATCATTTAGATTGGTGTTGGATTGAGGTGCACTGCGTTTTGGCACTATAAACAAGAAACGATGTTAGGATACTCCCTCCCCTCAACCCCGTGGAGCCCGGTCGTCGTCCTGATGATCCCCTTCTGACCGCCTCCCCGCCGTCGGGAGCAACCGAGTAGGTCGTGGTGCCGCAGCGTTCGGTGATGATCTGGCGGGCGACGTCCTGCAGGTCGGGGTTATCCGCTCTCCGCGGATCCTCAAATATCATCTTGCCGACCCGGCTCCTGTCCGTGTCGTAGAGCACCCTCCCGTCCGTCCGGATGACCGTCATCTCGTAGGGGTGTCGTTCGCCGCCGGGTCGGCAATCCCGTCAAGCAGATCATACAGAGAGAAGGTGACCGGGGTAGCCCCTGAGGAGGGCTCCTCTCCCGAGAAGACCGGCGTCGTGACGATCACCTCCGGGAACACCTCCGACGTAAGGGCGTGGTCCTGATCCTCGGGACTCTGGCCATCGATGTCGAAGGCCGGATCGGCCGCAACGATCCCCCCGTCCGCATCAGGGAGCGTCCCACAGACAATCTCAAGATCCGACCAGTTGAGGTTCACAGGGACACCGCGGGTGGTGCTCTCGCTTAGGTCAGTATCCCCGAAGTCAACGTGGCTCAGGCGGCCATCGAGCGCCTCGAGCACCGTGGAGATATCGGACTGAAGATGTGTAAGGAGCACCGTAGCATCATGCTCGGTCGCGGGATCGGATGGCGCCACCGGCTGGTCAAGCACCACAAAACCGACGCCGATCGCAACCCCCACGCATATCGCAACCAGAATCGCCAAAAACGGGGCAATCCTAGGATACGACACTGAATTCATTTAAAAGCCTCGTAAATGGTAGCAATGACTTGGAAGGATATAAATACTGCGAAATTACTTCGGTTTCCACCGAAAACAGCAGCCATCATGGCCGCCGTTCACGGAGCCGCCTCTTATGCATAAGCCAGCCCGCGGCCGCGGCCACGATCGCAGCAACGATCCCGACCAGGATCCCGATCCCGAGTGTAGGATCCTCGCGGTAGATCTCCAGGAGCACGTCGGCGCCGAGGGCAAAGACGAGGCAGGAGGCAAGCGATCCCGTGCAGACGCAACCAAAGACCCGCCGTCCGCTCAGCCCGAGCAGTCGCCCGAGGATCGCCCCGTTCATCGCCCCCGTCCCCTGGAGCGGGAAGAAGACAAAGAGGATGAGCCCGATCGTAGAGAACCGCCTGAGCCATGGCTGGCGCTCGGTGTAGTTCCTGCCGAACGTCATCCCGCTCTCAATCAGCCGGCCGATGAAGGGGATCTTCAGAGCCAGATCGAAGTTCCAGACGACAAAGAGAGAGACGGCGACGTCGAGGAGGAAGATCACGGCCGTGATGAGCCACCAGGGATAACCCGCGATGATCGCGAGGGGGATGATCGTCTCCTTCCCGGCCGGGGGGACGAAGTAGGCGGCGATCAGCCCGGAGATGATCAGGAATCGTTCGTAGGGCTCAGTCAGGTAGAGCGCCGCAATGACCGCGGGAATGATGGCAAGCGGGAGGATGAACTTGATGGGAATGATGATGTAGGGGTTCGCGAAAAGAGCCTTCCAACCCTCTGGTCTGGGTGTGTGTTCCGCGGTCATGATACGGTCGCCCGGGTGGGAGATGTAGTTCAAATTTAGTGTATCGGGATAATACGTTATCGAAGTGATTCTAGGCAGGTTCTTCAAGTCTGTGGAGGACGAGGATACGTGCATGACCCCCGCCCGACAGCCCCGGTTCCCATACCAAGCGTCGAGGCCGGCACCGGGGAGAGTGCACTCTCGCACGGTCGCAAACGTAGAAGCCGCGCTTGAGAATATCCGCGAGGATGCCCGGGCCATCATACGGGAATGCCGCTCGCGGTGATGTTGCGACCAGACGAGAGTTTAACCGTCTGCACGCCGATACCGGAGAGGATGAACGAGTCGCTCCGGCAGGTCGTCCACCTCGTCTTCGGGCTCGGGATCGCGGGCTTTGTCCTCCTCTTTGACCGCGACCTCGCCCTTGCAGTCCTCATGATTGCCCTCTTTGGTGGGTCCATCCTCTCCGACGCCGTCTCCCGTGGCTACACCATCCCGGTCATCTCGCGGATCCTTGCGGGTCTTGAGCGGCGGGATGCCGTCCCGGGTAGAGGAGCTCTCTTCTTTGCTATCGGTGCCCTCTTCTGCCTTGTATTCTTCCCAAAAGGGATTGCCTTCGCCGGACTTGTTGTGCTCTCGCTCCTTGACAGCGTCACCACGCTTGTCGGCGTCCGGTTCGGCCGGACCCGGATCTACAACCACAAGTCCCTTGAGGGCACATCCGCCGGAATTGTGGTGACGGCGGTTGTGCTCTCTCTCATCGTCCCGCCGCCGATCGCTCTTTTGACCGCCGCGATCGCCGGCCTTGCGGAACTCGCAAGCCCCGTGGACGACAACCTCGTCGTCCCGGTCGTGGCCTGCCTCGTTCTTGCAGTGCTGCTCTGAGAGCGGCGGTCAGTCCCGGTGCACCGCGTGATCGCACACAGTATAGATCGCGCAAGCCGGGCAGTCCTCGCCGGTGCAGGGCTGGACCCGGATCGTGACGCTTGTCCGGGGGAACTCCCGTTTGACGTCGTCTTCCACCTCTTTTACGATACCGTACGCCTCCTCGAGGGTCGCGGTCCTCGGGACGACAAGGTGGAGGTCCACGAACCGGTTCGGTCCCGACCGGCGGGTCCGGAGCCGGTGGAACCCGATGACGTCCGTGCAGTGGCTGCTGATGATCTCCCGGATCCGGCTCTCCTCATCTGGGGGAAGACTCCGGTCGACGAGGTCCTCAAACGAGCGCCGGATAAGATCGAAGGCCGCCCGGAGGATGATGACGGCGACCGCGAGCGCAACGATAGAATCGAGGACGACAAGACCGGTCAGCCGGATCAGGACGAGCCCGGCCACGACCCCGGCGGAGGTGTAGACGTCGGTCCGCAGGTGCCAGGCATCGCTCTCGAGCGCTATCGACTCGGTCTGCTTTGCCACTCTCATCAACCGGGACGAGACGTAGAGGTTCACCCCGGCCGAGAGCAGCATGACCGCGATACCGAGCCCGAGCCCGTCGACGTCCAGCGTCTCCCCCTCGCCAAGGAGGTTTCCCGCCGCCTCGCTGATGATCAGGAGGGCGGCTGCGAGGATCAGGACCGCCTCAAGGAGCCCCGATATGCTCTCGTACTTCCCGTGCCCGAAGGTGTGGCACTCATCGGGGGGCCGGGCAGACTGCCGGACCGAGAAGTAGGCGATGATCGCGGCAATCAGGTCGATAGCGGAGTGAATTGCCTCGGATATGATACTGATCGAGCCGATGGCAAATCCGACGGCGAGTTTCGCCGTCACAAGAAATGCATTCGAAGCGACCGAGAGGCGTGCAGTCTTCTCTTTGAGCACGCCGTCCTGGCCCGGAACCTCACGCTTCTCTGATGCGGCCGCTCCCATCTACTGTAGGTGTTCGCTCCCCACCGGGATAGGGTTTGTTGTGCCGGGGGTCTCTTTAATCAACGGTCAGGATGATGAGCGAGTCCGTGCCCTCACGCCCCGGGGAGACCCCTTCGGTCAGCACCACGCGCTCGCCGGGTTCGATCAGGCCCCAGTCCCGGATCGCGTCCAGGATCGCTCCGTGCCAGTATTCCTTCTCGCTCCGGATCAGGAACGGCCTGACCCCGTAGGAGAACGCCAGAAACTTGGCTGTGCTCGGGTTCCGGGTGAACGCGAGGACCCAGGCTTCAGGCTTGAACCGGGAGATATTCCTCGGCGTGATCCCCGAGCGGGTGGGCGTCAGCACGAACCGGATATTGAGAGCGTCCAGTGCCTCGATGACGTTTAACGAGACGACATCGTTGACGGTGATCTTCTCCCGGCCTTTTCCCTGCCGGAAATAGCCGAGCAGGTTGCACCCCGGCCCGATACTCGAGCGTCTCTCCTCGGTCGAACGGGCAATCTTTGCCATCATCGCGACCGTCTCGACCGGGTACTTCCCGATGGACGTCTCTTCGGAGAGCATGACGGCATCCGTCCCATCGAGAATGGCGTTTGCGACATCGGTCACCTCCGCTCGTGTCGGCCGGATGTTGTCGGTCATCGACATCAGCATCTGGGTGGCGGTGATCACCGGCCGGCCGAGGATATTGGCCTTCTGGATGATCCGTTTCTGCACCGCAGGAACCTCCTCAATGGGGATCTGGACCCCGAGGTCGCCGCGGGCAATCATGACGCCGTCGGTCTCCCGGAGGATCCCGTCGATGTTTGCGAGCGCCTCCTGCCGTTCGATCTTTGAGATCACCTTGATGGTCTTCCCGGACCGGGCCGCATGCTCTCTGGCTCTCAGGATGTCCTCCGGCCGCTCGATGAAGGATATACTGAACGTATCGAGCCCTTCTCCAAGCCCGAAATCGATGCACTCTCGGTCGCGGTCGGTCAGGGCGCTGACTGCGAGGACTCCTCCGCCGCCCACGATGCTCATCCCCTTGCGCGAGAGGAGGGGGCCGCCGACGATCACCGTTGCCCGGACGTCCGATCCCGCGACCTCATTGACCCGGAGTTGGAGGAACCCGTCGCTGAGGTAGATGATGCTCCCTTCCGAGACCAGCTGCGGAAACTGCTCGAACTCGACCGGGATCCGTGTGGGATCGCCGGCCGCCGGGGCGGTGGTGAGGGTGACGACCTCGCCTTTGTGGAGTTCCAGCGGCTCGATCGCAAGATCGCCGATCCGGATCTTGGGTCCGGGCAGATCGATCAGGATCGTGACCGGGAGCCCGGCATCATCCGCGGCGGCCCGGATGTTGCGGATGGTCTCCCGGTGCTCGTCGAACGATCCGTGGGAGAGGTTGAGCCGGGCGACGTCCATGCCGGCCTGGATCATCCGGACGAGCACCTCCCGGGAACGGGATGCGGGCCCGATGGTACAGACGATCTTTGTCTTATGGTCGGGCAGGCTCATCCGTTTCCGTTTTGCCTGCTCCGATATCCTGTGCAGCACCTCCTCGACCATCATAAGATATCCACAGGTACCGGTATCGGATTAATCTTCGCCCGAACGTTGATGATGGTCAGGGGACAAACCAGTCTGCCCGGACCATAAGCTCACTCCGGGACAATTACCGCCCCGATTATTCCGGTATCCTCTCGCGGTCGGGTACCGGGGTCAACGTCTCTTGCACCGGTGTCACGATGAGTTTGCGTCCGCTCTCGGCGCCGTACTCCCCGATCCGGCGGTGGACATGCTCGACCATACCCCCGGTGGTGATGATGAGCGAGTTCTCGCCGATGAGCGCCTTTAGGATGCACTTGTCGATGACACCGTAGGTGTAATCGAGGATGATCCGCTCTCGGTTCGCGAACTCCTTTGCGCGTGTGCCCATTGCCCCGACGTGATCGACCTCTCCGCGCTCCAGGAGCGCCCGAACCTCGTCGCCGCCGGTCCGGTCGGCGTTGCAGAGGTAGATCGTCCCGGTCCCGTTCCGTGCCGGGACGTGGCCGTGCAGCACCCGCTCGATCCGGTCGGTGAACTCAAGCACGCTCTTAGGCGGGACGTCGCGGTCGATGATGCGCCGTAGCCCAAGCTCGTTGTAGAGGTCGAGCAGGGCTGGTGGTTTTAGGCGGGCGGTGGCAAGGAGGGCGTGGTCCGAGAAGACCTCTTCCGGCGGCCCACGGGCAAGGACCCTGCCATGCGCCATGAGGATGACCGAGTCGGCCCAGCGGTAGGCGAGCTCGACGTCGTGCGTCGATACGAGCACCGTCCGGCCGCTGGAGGCGAGTTCGTCGAGGAGCTCCATCACCTCCTCAGAGCTCGCGGGGTCGAGGGTGTTCGTCGGTTCGTCGAAGACGAGGACCGCCGGCTCCATCGCGAGGATACCGGCGATGGCGACGCGCTTCTTCTCCCCGTCGGAGATGTGGTGGGGAGGCCGCTTCTCGTAACCCTGGAGCCCGACATAGCCGAGGGCGTCCCGGACCGCCCGCCGGACGGCGTCGGGGGAAAGACCGAGGTTCACCGGCCCGAAGGCCACGTCCGCCTCAACGGTCGGGGCGATTATCTGGACGTCGGGGTTCTGGAAGACGAATCCGACCCGGCGGCGCAGTTCCCGGAGACTTTGGTTATCGTATGCAATCGGTCGGCCGCCAAAGCGGACCTCTCCCGAATCGGGTCGGATCATGCCGTTGAGCATCAGGAGGAGCGTCGATTTCCCGGCGCCGTTCGGCCCGACGAGGGCGGTCTTCGAGCCGGCGGCGATCTTGATGCTCACCCCGGCGAGGGCGGCAGGACCGTTTGGGTAGGCGTAGGTGACGTTCTTGGTCTCAAGCAGTGGTGTCGTCATATGAGTGTCAGACCTCCGGTAGAGAGCAGGATTCCGAGGGCGGCCAGGAGATAGAGGAGGGCGGCCGCAACCGCTGTGGCGGAGATGGATCGGGGTTCACCGGGGAGGGTGAGTCTGCCGTCGTAGCAGCGTGCGTCCATCGCGAGGATCAGGGCTTCGCCGCTCTCCCAGGTGCGGAGGAAGAGGGCTCCGGCAAGCATCCCAAACGACTGGATCGATTCCCGGAACCGGCCGTAACCGAGGCGCATCACCTGCGCACGATAGATCTGGCCCGCCTCTTCGATGAGGATGAAGATGAACCGGTAGGTGAGCATGGTAAGATCGACAAAGACGGCGGGCACCCGGAGTCGCTGGAGGATCTCGAGAATCTCGGCCATCGGGGTCGTGAGCGCGATGAAGAAGAGCGAGCACATCCCCCCGAAGACCCGGGCGAGGAGGAGGGCGGCGAGGTTTGCCCCCCCGGCCGTGATCGTGAGGGGAAGACCGGGGACCTCGAGGAGGACGTCTCCTCCTGGGGTGATGAAGAGGATCACGGCGATGCTCATTGCCGCAAACGAGACCGGGATGAGGAGGAGCCGGGTGTAGAACCGGACCGGAATCTTTGCCAGGACTAGGATCGCAGCGCTCATCGAGGCTGAGACGAAGAGAGGGGCGACGGGTCCTGGGGACGAGACGCAGAGGAGGATGCTCGCAATTCCGATGAAGAGTTTAAGCCCCGGGTTTATCTGCCGCAGACCGTTTGTCTGAGCATAGTCATCGAGGATATTGTGCACGGTAGTCCCGTCCCCTTACCGAGTTGACCGGTCCGTCAAAAAATCAGGCGGTTTTCCTGCTGCCATGCCAGTAGCCGAATATGTAGCCGATGATCACGGCACCGATGGCGGCCTGGAGGGCAAAGAGGAGCGACTCTATCTCACCGCTCGGGGGCACCCAGAAGGACTCCGTCCAGGGCTCGTAGCCTGAAGCCTCGATGAGGGCGGCGGCCTCGCCGTCTGCCCCGCCCCAGGCCTCCTCTCCGGAGGCCCGGATCGCGGCGTCCTGAACGAGAAAGACCGCGGCAAAGATGATGATGATTGCGGCGACCGCGATCTCCATACGATACTTCATGCGGCGGCCTCCTGGAGTTTCTTGACGGTGCTTTCGGATAGGAGGTTTAGGCGGGTGAGGATCTCGGGTTTGAGCTGGACGATATACTTGAAGACGAGTGCAATCACCGCTCCTTCCACGATGGCGAGCGGGACCTGGGTGACGGCAAAGATCGCGGCGAAGGCCGAGAACGCCTCAAAAAACCCGGTGGCTGCGGGAAATGCGAGCGCAAGCTGGATGGAGGTGACGACGTACGTAACGAGGTCGGCAAGGGCAGCGGCAAGGAAGACCGTCGCGTAGGTGTTTGCACCCGCCCGGGTCCCGGCTTTATAGATGAGGTAGGCGACGGCGGGCCCCGCGATCCCCATCGAGAAGACGTTCGCCCCGAGGGTGGTGATCCCGCCGTGGGCGAGGAAGACCGCCTGGAAGATGAGGACGATCAGGCCGAGGACGGCGGCGATGCAGGGGCCAAAGAGGATGCCGCCAAGCCCCGTCCCCGTGGGATGGGAGCAACTCCCGTTGAACGAGGGGAGTTTGAGCGAGGAGAGGACGAAGACGAATGCGCCTGCGACCGCAAGAAGCGGCAGGGCTTCTCGTTTCTCTTTGACGAGCCTGTCGAGTTGGTACAGTCCGATGACGATGAAGGGCAGGGAGACGAGGAACCAGATCTCCCACCAGGGGCTTGGTAAGAATCCTTCCATGATGTGCATGATGATCACCCGACCGCCCTCCTGGCGGTGCAATCAAATTAATTTGTTATAACTAAAAATATTTTTGATATATGCTGGTTATTCTCCCTCATATTTATCTTCTGCGGTATTGATGAGTACTGGAACGCTATGCGCCCGATTCCACGAATCGTCATCGCGGGAACCCACAGCGGCTGCGGCAAGACCACGCTTGCAAGCGGCCTGATGGCGGCGCTCACCGCCCGTGGGCTCGCCGTCCAGCCCTTCAAAGTGGGCCCGGATTTCATCGATCCCACGCATCACTCGGCCATCTGCGGCCGGACGTCCCGCAACCTCGATCCCTATATGATGGGAGAGGCGGGAGTACGGGAGACGTTCGTCCGTGCCTCCGCCGGGGCGGATATCGCCGTCGTCGAGGGTGCGATGGGGCTCTTCGACGGGCTTGAGGGGACCGATACCGCGAGCACGGCGCACGTCGCAAAGATCCTCGACGCCCCGGTCATTCTCGTGGTCGATGCAGGGGGTGCGTCGCGGAGCGTCCACGCCATGGCCCAGGGCTACGCGGGGTTCGATCCGGCTGTCCGGGTCGCCGGAATCATCCTTAATCGGATCGGGAGCCCCCGCCATCTTGCCATGATCGAAGAGACGAAGAGCCTCCCGATCTACGGCGGGATCCCGCGGAGAAGGGATCTTGCGGTCGAAAGCCGGCACCTCGGGCTTGCGATGGCGGCCGAGACCGAGGCGATGGCACGGTTCGGTGCGGTGGTGGAGGAGACGTGCGATCTCTCCGGGATCCTGGACCTCGCCCGGTCGGCCCCGCCCCTTCCGGTGCCTCCGGATGTCCCCACCCGACCGGATGCAGGTGTCCGTATCGGCGTCGCCAATGACGCGGCGTTCTGTTTCTACTACCGCGACAACCTCGACCGGCTCGTGAGGGCCGGGGCGGACCTGGTCTTCTTCTCACCTCTGACGGATCGGCTCCCGGACGTGGACGCTCTCTACCTCGGGGGAGGCTACCCGGAACTCCACGCCGGGGCGCTTGCGGCCTCCCGGTGCCGTGAGGACGTGCGGCGGGCGGTCGGCGACGGCATGCCGGTCTACGCGGAGTGCGGGGGGCTCATCTACCTCACCGAGCGGCTTACGACCGATGAGGGTGATTTCCCGATGGCGGGCGTCCTCCCGGCGTCGGCCGCGATGACGAAACGCATCCAGGGGCTTGGCTACGTGGAGGCCCGGGTGGTCGGCGGGGCACCGGTGCTTGCACCGGGCTCCTCGTTCCGGGGCCACGAATTTCACTACTCGCGTCTCGATTGCGCTCCCGATGCACGGTTCGCCGTCGAACTCCTCCGCGGCCGGGGAATCGACAACGGCCGTGACGGCCTTTCCGTGCAGAACGCGGTCGGACAGTACACCCACGCCTACTTCCCGGAAGGCTTTGCTGAACGGTTGGTCCGAGCGGCCGTGGCATACCGGCGGGCGTAGAGTGCTCTGCACAAAAAAGAGGGTTTAGGAGGCGGTACTGGGGACGACTATGACCTCTCCTGTCGCTCCTGATGTCTGTGAAGTGTAGGTGTAGTTCCCTGTGGCCCTGAAGTTGTGGGCGAACGAGTTACCCGGCTGAAGCAGCCCGGAGTCAAAGAAGCCAGTTGAATCGGTCGTTGCTGTGACGGTCTGGTTTACCGTACCTTCATTGATCCAGCCTACCGTGGTCCCCGTGGGTACGGTGATCGAGCTCGGGCTAAACCCGCTGTCGGTGATGGAGACGATCTCATCAGCGACGGCAGCCGCCGGCGGTGCCGGCGGTGTCTCTGTTACATTCGCGGCGGAAGTCGTCGTCGGGGTCTCACCCCCGACAGGTGTCGTCACTGTTCCTGCGGGTGTCTCGGTCTCTATCGGTGTCGTTACTGTTCCTGCGGGTGTCTCGGTCTCTATCGGTGTCGTTACTGTTCCTGCGGGTGTCTCGGTAAGTCCCGGCGTAGCGCCGGGGGTCACCGTCTCGTTACCCGCTGGCTGTACACATCCTGCGATCATGATGCTCGCGATCACCATGAGGGCAAGGATACCAAACACTTTCTTCATGCGGTGGACGATGTTGCTTGGCGTAAATAAACTTTATCCTCCCTCTGAAAACGAAAATTCGGGGCGTAAAAACCTCGTTGGTGTGCGTCGTCTTCCCGCAGTAACGTTGGGTTGATGCAGAGAGCCTTTTAGGTATTATGCCGCACGAGAAGAGTCCGTTCCTTTACCCCCGGGCTGTCCGACCGTATTGACGATCCATCATTATGCTGCCCGCTCTCCGATGGAACACCCCCTCTCCCCGGGATCGATGGCTGGTGAAAGCATGTTCTGGTGTGAACTGCCCCGAGTCCGGCCGATACCCACTTACGCTGCCGTTGGGTCGCTTTCCCAGAGGCCCAGCCGGTTCTGCTCGGTATCCTCGCAGATGACGAAGTAGCCTCTCCCTGGAACCGCCCTCTTTGGGATCACGACCCTTCCTCCCGCCTTCTGGACCCGGGCTGCGTATTCCTCGACGGAGGGGACCCCGATGAAGACCGTTAGCGGCTCGCCGGCGTGGGGCCGGGGAATGATCTCGCCGCCTACCCCTCCGGTCTCGATCTCGAGATACCCCTCCTGCTCCATTCCGGGAAACGGTCTTATCCTCCAGGCGAAGACGTCCTCATAAAACGTCCGCGCCCTGCCGGTATCGCCGGCAGGGATGTTGAACCAGACTATTTTCGGCATATGGATACCTCCGGCTCCTGGTAGGATACCGGACGGATAACTCTTTGGTTCCTCGGTGAAGGTTTTATATCGCAAAGACCGGATAGGATAGCCCATGGAGGGGCTCATGAAGCGCCGGTTCGGAAGGACCGGGCAGGAGGTCACCCGGGTGGGGCTCGGGGGAGAGGGGGTTCTCCGGACCTACGGACGGCATGCGGAGGCAAAGGCCGTCATCACCGAGGCTCTCAATCAGGGGATCACCTACTTCGACTCGGCGAGGGTCTATGCGGGGAGCGAAGACTACTACGGGGAGGTCTGGGGGAGCCGCCCGGATCTCAGAGAACGGGTCTTTTTAGCCAGCAAGTCGGCAAGCCGGCAGCACGCCGATGCAGAGATGGATCTCCAGATGACCCTCCAGAGGATGAAGATCGAGACCCTCGACCTCTGGCAGATCCACGATGTCAGAACATTTACCGATATCAGGGATCTCGAGGGTTCTGACGGCGCCCTTGAGGCGTTCATCGAGGCGAGGGATTCCGGCATCGTCCGGTACATCGGGGTGACGGGGCACCACGACCCCGACGTCCTCTCGCATGCGGTGGAGGCCTGGCCGATTGACGCCGTGATGATGCCGGTCAACCCTGTCGAGGGCGCACCCGGCGGGTTCCTCTCGTCAACCCTCCCGGCCGCACGGGAGCAGGGGGTCGCGGTCATCGGGATGAAGGTGCTTGGAGGATCGCACTACCTCTCCTCCGATGCGGGGGTGACGGCGGAGATCCTCGTCCGCTACGCCCTCGCCCAGGACATCACCGTCGCAATCGTCGGGTGCTCGACGCCTCTCGAGGTTCAGGCGCTTGCTGCCGCCGCACGGAAGGGCCCCCTTCCCGATGAGGAAGCAGCGGCGCTCGTTGAGGCGTTCCGGCCCTACGCCCGCGAGCTCGCGTACTACCGGGAACCCATGTGAAGGGGCTCCGGCGAAAAACCTTTTCTGCTATCGATATACGCTGACGGTACCTACCTAACGGTGGGAGGGGAGCGGCGCCACACCGACGGCGGCAGCCGCGTGGAGAGGAAAGACCGTGACTGCCAGGGATCTGCTACACCGCATTGCCGCATCGCCGGACGTCATTCTCGTGCTGGTCGTGCTCGTCATCTTCATGGATATGATGATCTACGGCCTTCTTATCCCGATCTTTCCACAATACGCACCCCGTTTCGGGGTGGACGAATCGGTCATCGGGATGGTCTTTGGGACCTACGCCGCCATGCTCCTCCTCTTCTCCATTCCAATGGGCCTCCTCTCCGATCGGGTGGGGCGCCGCCCCCTCATCGTCGTCGGGATGCTCCTCCTCGCCCTCGCGACGGCACTCTTCGGGTTTTCGACGACGATAACGCATCTCTTCATCGCCCGGACTGTTCAGGGGATATCGGCCGCAGCCACCTGGTCTGCCGGGCTTGCACTCCTTGCCGATACCTGCGACCCGGCGAGGCTCGGGGAGAGGATGGGTATCGCTCTTTCGGCCGTCGGGTTCGGGACGATCGTCGGGCCGGTCGTCGGCGGGCTGCTCTTCGAGTACCTGGGCTACACCGCGACCTTCCTCGTCCCGGCGCTCCTCGCCGCCGTCGTCGGCCTCGTAGTCTTGGCTATCCCGGTGCCGACCTGCAGACAGGACCGCTCACCGATGCTGCCGTCGGGTGCCCTCCTTCCGCTGGCCGCCTGTGCCGCCGCGATCGTTGCCGCCTCCTGGACCTACGGCGTCATCGACCCTTACCTGCCGGTCTACCTGCATGACACATTTGCAGCATCCCCGGCGATGATCGGGCTTGTCTTTGCGGTGCTCGCGGTCGCGACCATCCTCGCCCAGCCGGTCGCAGGAAGAATCTACGACCGGTATGGGGGGAGCCGCTACCTCATCGGCGGAGGACTCTCCTTCTCCGGGGTTGCGATCCTCGCCGCCGTACAGGCTCCTGCCCTCATGCTCACCGTCGCCGCCGTCTTCGTACTGGGGGTCTTTCTGAGCTGCGCCCTGGTTCCGGTGATGCCGATCCTCTCCGGCATCTATCGCGATCACGGCTCGCAGGGCGCTGCTTATGGTATCTACAACACCTTCTACTCCGTGGGTCTTGCGGCCGGACCGTTCGCGGGCGCTGCTCTCCTTGGTTCGTTGCCGTTGCCGGCGATCTTTCTTTCGCAGGCGGTCTTCCTTGCCATCGTGGGAGTTTTAATCTGGATCCTTATAGGGCGGCTGCATTGGCGGTGAACGCTACGTTCTTCTGCTCCCGACCCAAAGGGTACCAGACTTACCGAGGATCCCATGTCGCTAGAACCCTGCCGCCGCCACGCCCCGGAACTGCTGATCATCTTCTTCGGCCTCCTCACCCTGATTGCGGCCTTCGGGGGAGTCGGCGGGGAGGTGGGCTCGTTTCTTGCCGCAGCGCTCGATGTATCAGTCTTTGTCATCCTCGCGATGCTTGTCTATCTCGCGAGGATCCGGCACCCTGCGTTCCGGTGGATTGCGGTCCTCTGGCTCCTCCTCATCATCGGGGGGTTTGCGCTCGCTGCGGCCGGTTTTGGAATCCTCGCGATCGTCCCGGCGGATGTGCTCGAAGCCGATGAACCCGATATCGATGCGGTCGATCTCGGCCTGGCTGCAGAGGTGGCTCTCCTTCTCCTCGGCGTCCTTGCGGCAGGGAGCGTAAGCCTCGTCGGCCTCTCACGCCGGTTCCGGGTATGGCTTGCGGGGTACCTCCCGTTCGACCCGGACTCGCTGCTTCATACGGTTGCGCTCGTGGTCATCCTTGCGATGATCCTCATCCCGCCGGTCCCGCTCCTGGTCTCCGGGGGTCCGCCGTTCCTCTCGCAGCCCATCCTCGATCTCCTGTTCGAGTCCGGGGACCTCCTCGCGGAGTCGGTCACGCTGAATGCATATACCCTCTTCTGGACGCTCATCGGTTCGTTCTTCATCGCCGGGGCTTGCGTCCGCCGGACCATCCCCGAGACCCTGGACCGGCTCGGGCTCGTCCGGCCGACGGGAAGGGAGATCCTTCTTGCCATCGGTGCGGCAATTCTACTCGTGGTCGCGTTCCACTTCATCGACCCGGCGCTCGCCGCTCTGGTGGGCTGGCTCGGCATTCCGGTCACCGACGAGGAGGCCGTCAACCTCCTCTTTGCAGGCACTCTCACCCTGCCCGGGATCATCGCGGCGTCCATAGCAGCGGGGTTTGGCGAGGAAGTGAGTATCCGCGGCCTGCTCCAGCCCCGGTTTGGCATCCTCATCCCGGCGCTCCTCTTTGCGTCGCTCCACGCGTTTCAGTACAGCTGGGACGGCCTCATCTCGGTCTTTATGGCGGGGATCGCTTTCGCGTACATCCGGCAGTACGCGAACACCACGACATCGGCGATCACGCACACTGTCTACGACCTGGTGCTCTTTGCTCTGATGATGCTCGGGATATCGTTTTGACGTGGAGATCCCGGATGTTTCTCTCCTTGCGCCAGGATGTATAGGTGGCCGGACCCTCTGTCCACCGGATAGCTTCGCCGCCCGGGAGCCCGCCGGTATACCGCCTGGGATCTCACTGGACGCAAACTACAACAACAGTAACAAAAACAATAGCGCTGAGGGGGAGATTTGAACTCCCGAGGGGCTCAACGCCCCACGGGCTTTCCAGGCCCGCGCCTTACCGGTCTAGACTACCTCAGCACAGAATGTGCATCATTAGTTGGCGGGATACTCTATTAATAATATCTCCTGGAACGCCCCTCTCACTCTCTTGCGTGCACCTTCCAGCCCCTCGGATAGGTGCCGGGCCGCATCAGAACGGTGGAGGGGGCGATGACAAATCCGGGGGAGCCGGGTTTTACCTTCGCAGAACTGACGAGGGCTTTCCCGAGCCCGACGAGCTCGCCGCGCTGCGTCATGATCGCGACCGTCTCGCCCTTCCCAAACCCGCCCACCAACTCCCTGATCCCCACCCCGGCGAGGATCGCGCCGCGGCAGACGGCGTCGACCGCGGTATCGCGGATGACGACTTTTGGGAGGTCCGCGACGGCGGCCTCCGGTGGTAGGATCATCCGCCGGAGGGGTGCGGGGTTGCCGTCCCGGGCCTCTCCTGCGGCATCGGCGAGTTCATGGAGCGTGACGGCGGCAGCCTCGTCGAACGGGCCCGAGCGTATCCGCCGGAGTTCTTCCATGTGGCCGCAGGTCCCTATGGCGTAGCCCATATGGATGCAGAGCGTCCGGATGTAGGTCCCGGCGTCGCACCTGACCCGGAAGAGGACGAGCCGGCCTTCCATATCGAGGATCTCGAGCTCATGGATCTTTCGGATCCGGAGGCTCCGCTTGACTGCGCTCTTCTTGGGCGGCCGCTGGTAGATCCGGCCGACGAACTCCGCCGCAACCCGGTCGACGTCCTTGCGGTCCGCGTCGCCATGGAGCCGCATCAGACAGACGTACTCCTTGTTGTGAGAGAGGAGGACTGGGGCGAGCCGGACGGCGTTGCCGAACATGACGATGAGCACGCCTGAGACCTGTGGGTCGAGCGTCCCGGCGTGGCCGACCCGCCGCCCGAGGATATCCCCGACCCAGGCGGTCACCTGGTGGCTGCTCGGCCCCCGGGGTTTGTCGATGACGACGATCCCGGATTCGGGTATGATCTCTTCCTCTCCGTTCAACGCTCTCACCGGCTCTCCAGGTAGCGGTTCAGTGTCTCAAGGGTTCCTGCAAGCGATCCGTCTCCGACGACCGCCGGGGGGTGCCCGCCGGCCCGCATGGCATCGGCGGTGATCTCGCCGATGGCGAGGAGGAGGAGGTCGTCGCGGGGCTGCCACCGGGCCTCGCGGTAGGACATCGCGCTCGTGAAGAGGACTGCGTCGGCGTCATCAAGCGCAAGTTCGGTCCCTGTGGGGACGAGGGCATAGACCCGCTCCTCCCTGACCTTCCCTCCCGCTGCGGTGATCGCCTCGAGGAGGCGCGGGTTCGGGACGTCGGCCCGCGGGATCCCGATCGTCCGGCCCCGGAGCCAGTCGCCGAGGTAGGGGACGAAGTCCCGGGAGTAGAACGAGGGGAGAACCTCCGCCTCGATCCCGGCCTCCCTGAGGACTTCGGCGGTCTTCGGCCCGATTGCGATCACCCGGGGCCAGCGCTCAAGCCTCGGTCCGACGATTGCGGCGGGAAGAGCGCTTGAGAAGAAGAGGCAGTCGAACTCGCCCCGGTGGACGGCCTCGACGAATGAAGCGACGCGTTCGGGCCGCAGTTCCGCCCGAAGGGGCGAGACCGTGTAGCAGTCGTGACCGTAGGAAGCGCAGAGGGCGCGGTCGCCCGCTGCCTTGTCTTCGAGCCGGGTGATGGCGATCTTCATCGTTACAACCTTCGCCCCGGTGGAATATGACTGTATCGGGCGATGCAATTCGGTTGATTTATCCCCAACCGCTCTGACCGATATTTTGTGTGCTCATAAGTATTCTGCTCGGGGCCGCGGTCGGGATCGGTTGCGGCGCCGTGAGCGGTCTTGTACCCGGGATCCATGCAAACACCGTGGCGGGTCTTCTCCTATCGCTCCAGGCGCTGCTGCTCGCCTGGTTCGACCCGGTGTTCATCGCCTCTGCGATGTTTGCCACGCTTGTAGCGCATACGTTCCTCGACAACGTCCCGGGCACCTTCCTTGGCATCCCGGATGCCGACACCTCGCTTGCGGTCCTCCCGGCGCACGCCCTCTGCCTCGATGGTCGGGGTGAGGAGGCCGTCCGGATATCGGCTCTCGGGAGCGCTCTTGGTGTCGTCCTCTCCCTCCCGCTCGCGCTCGCCTTCGTCCTCGTCCTCCCGGCGCTCCAGCCGGCGATCGACTGGGGGATTGGTCTTGTCATCCTCGCGGTTGCGGGCTACCTCATCGTCGTCTCCGAATCTCCCGGCTGGGCGTTCGCGGTCTTTTCGGTCTCCGGGGTTCTCGGACTCTTCTCGCTCGGCTACTCATTCCTCGCCTGGTCGACGGGCGGGGAGTCCGGGGTGCTGATGCCCCTCCTCTCGGGGCTTTTCGGGATCGCGGTCCTCCTCCAGGCATCGCACGGGGCGATGCCGGTGCAGCACTTCTCGGGGATCGATCTCCCGCCGGGTGCGCTCCGGCGGGGCTCTCTCCTCGGCTCGGCTGTCGGAGCCCTCGTCGGCTGGCTCCCGGGCCTCTCGAACGCCACGGCTAACGCCCTTCTCACCTCGGTCGTCGGCTACGACACAAACCCCCGGGAGTACATCCTCGCGACCAGCGCCGCAAACACCGTGAACGCTTTCCTCGGGCTTGCCGCCTTCTACGCCATATCCCGGACGCGGAGCGGCGTGATGGCCGCGATCGGGGCGCTCGAAGAGATCCCGCCTGCGACCGCGATCCTCCTTGCGGGTGCGATAGCCGCAGTCGGGGCCTACCTCCTGACGGTCCGCCTCTCCTCGATGGCCGCGTGGTTCTCCGGCATGAGCGTCAAAAAGTTAAATTACGGCGTCATCGCCTTTGTCGCCCTCCTTTCCTTCTTCCTCTGCGGCCCGTTCGGGGTGCTCGTCCTCATACTTGCTACGGCCGTCGGCTACGTCCCGGCCCTCGTCAACATCCGCCGGGTCTACTGCATGGGGGCGATCATGGTCCCGGTGATGGCCTACTCATTCGGGCTCGCCTGACGCTCTTATATCGACCAAGCCCCAATACGGTACTATGCTACAGCGCTACTGGTTCGGAGACGTCGATGAGAGCGGGTGCCGGCCCGCCGGCACCGATCCAGCCAGGCTCGCAGAGCGGGCCGCCACGCTCCGCACCGGTATGGAGTCATACGCCCCCATAGAGTGGGAGGTTGCCCGGGACTGCGGGGTCATCCGGACGCGGGAGGAGTACATCAACCTGCTCCGTGCGGTCACTACGACCCTTGCCCGGCAAAAGATTGCCCAATCATACCAGGCCCGCGACGTCGAGCTCCTCCAGATGGTCCGGATGCTCGACGAACTCGACAATGTCATCAACCTCCTCCAGGAACGCGCCGCGGAGTGGTACCAGGTCACGAATCCCTCGTTCTCCCGGAAGTACCGCTCCCTCCCGGCAAAGAAGATGCTCGCGATCGTTCGCAGAGGTGCAGGGGGAGGTCTAGCGGACGTCGCAGGCGAGATCGAACGGCTCGCCGGGACGCGGAGCCGTCTGATGCGGGAGGTCTCGGCCCGGGCCGACGAGGTTATGCCGAACACGAGCGCCCTCATCGGCGGGCTGGTCGCGGCCCGTCTCCTCTCCTGTGCAGGGGGACTTGCCGCGCTAGCAAGGATGCCGGGGAGCACCATCCAGGTCCTCGGCTCGGAGCGGGCGCTCTTTTCGCACCTCCGGGGCGGGTCGCCGCCGCCGAAGCACGGGATCATCTTCCAGCACCGACGGGTCCACAACGCGCCAAAAGAGGTCCGGGGCCGGGTGGCCCGGGTGCTCGCGGCGAAGCTCGCCATCGCCGCTCGACTTGACTATTACCGGGGAGAGGCGGTGCCGGAGTTCATCGAGGATGCCCAGGCACGGATCGACGAGGCGGGGGTAGTGAGATGATCTGGCTTGGGAACGTGCTCGTCTCGCCCGGCGAGGGCGGGGTCTACGGGGAGCGAACGCTCGATGGCTACCGGGTCTGGGACCCCTACCGGAGCAAGTTTGCGGCGCTTTATGCCCTCGGTGGCGGGATAGACCTTATGCCTGAGATGCGGGTGCTCTACCTCGGTGCGGCGAACGGGACCACGGTCTCGCACGTCGCCGACTACGTCGAGACCGTCTACGCGGTGGAGTTTGCCCCCCGGCCGATGCAGGACCTCCTTGAGGTGGCCCGCCGGAGGAAGAATATCGTCCCGATCATGGCCGACGCGGGGAGGCCGGAGGAGTATGCGCCGTTCATGGAGGGGGTGGACCTGGTCTACCAGGATGTGGCGCAGCCAAACCAGGTCGAGATCGCGGAGCGGAACCTCGTCTTCCTCAAACCCGGCGGGCACCTCATCCTGATGCTCAAGACCCGGAGCGTGGACGTCCGGCGTGACCCGGCCGAGGTGCTCGCGGAGGCCCGGGCCGGGCTTGAGAAGCACCTTGTCGTCGTGGATGTCCGGTGGCTCGAGCCCTACCACCAGGATCACGCCGCGATCGTCTGCTCGCTTCCGGAGTAGCTTATATTATAGATGAGGAGGAGACCTTTCGGCATGGACCGAGTCATCTTCAACCCGTTCTCCCCCGTGATGCTCCTCCTTCTCTTCGGTTTGTTCGTTCTCTTCATCCTTGCCATTGTTGTCTTTCCGATCCTCTTCCTGACGGCGATCGGGGCGACGTTCACGAGGCTCGGGTTCTCCTGGTGGCAGGCGCTCGTCATACTCTTCCTGATCCTCATCGGAAGTTTCATCAATATCCCCATCCGGACGCTCACAAGCCGCCCGGCCTCGCCTGTCTACGACCGCTACGTCGCCATGTACGGACGGCTCTACCGCATCCCGCAGCCGGTGTCGCGGACGGTCCTCGCGGTCAACGTCGGCGGTGCCGTGATTCCTGTCCTGATATCGCTCTACCTGCTCTACGACTCGGTCATAATCAGCGGCGGCTACCTGCTCTTCGGGCTTGCCCTCGTCGGGGTCGGGGTCGTGACGGTCGTGACAAAACTCGTCGCCCGCCCGGTGCCGGGCCTCGGGATCGCGACCCCGTTCTTCATCCCGCCGCTTGCGGCGCTCATTGCGGCGCTCATCCTCTCGGTCTTTGCGGGCGGCGTCCCGGGCTCGTCGGTGATCATCGCCTACGTGAGCGGGACGCTTGGGACCCTGATCGGGGCGGATCTCCTGAACCTCCACCGTATTGCGGACCTCGGGGCGCCGATGGCGAGTATCGGGGGGGCGGGGACGTTTGATGGGATCTTTTTGACGGGGATCATCGCGGCGCTTCTGGCGTGAGGGAGGGGCTGGCAGAGAGTTATATATTAATCTCTCCCGCCCCGGGCATGCCCCTCCCAGAGCCCGGCAAAGACCCGCGCCTGCCGGGCATAAACCTCCGGGGAGTCCTCCTTATACTCGAGCGTCGTCGGGACGGCTGGGTGCCGTCGGAGCCGGGAGACGACGGCGTTAAGATCGAGCCCGCCCTCGGGATGGTCGAGTTCGAGGTGTTCGTCGGTGATCGAGCCGCGGCGGATGTTCGAGAGGTGGTGGTGAGTCACGTTAAGGGCATCGAACCGCTCAAGTTCCTCTGTAAATGAGAGGCCGCGATAGTTTGTTGTGCAGGCAAGGTGGGGAAAGTCGAGGCAGAAGTGGGTGATCGTCTCGCCCGCAAGGGCTGTGAGATCTTTGGCGGTATTCCCGAGGAGGGGGTAGCCGGCGTAGACCGCGGGGAGGTTCTCGAGCGCAAACCGTGGATCGGAGTGGCGGTCGAGGAATCCGGCGAAGGTCTCCCTCGCGGCTGCATCGGCGCCCGGCTCGTAGCGTCCGGCGTGGAGGACGATCGTCTCCGCACCAAGGACGTCGGCGGCTTCAAGCGTCTGGCTCATCGCCTCCTCAACGTACGCCTCGATCTCCTTGATTGGCCGGTTGTCGTAGGCGGCCGGGGCACAGGGGTTGACGCCGTGGCCGTGGTGGGGAGCGTGGATGACGGCCGGGATGCCGGCGGCGGCGATCCGGTCGAGGTGCTCGCGAAAGAGGGGCTGGGGGAGCAGGACTGCCTGGACCTGGACGTGGTGGATAGCCTCCTCTTCGTAGAGTGCGGTGAGCCGGGCGAGGGTCTTTGGATCATCGAGCCGGACGGTGCCGCCGAGGTTGTAATCAGGCATAATCTACTGTATGGTTGAGAATCAGAAAAAAAGCTCGAGTATAGCCCGGAGCAGATTCGAACTGCTGTCGCGAGATCCAGAGTCTCGCATGATTGACCGCTACACTACCGGGCTGCTACAATTGCGCTCTAAAATGTTATATTTAGTTCCTAATTAACCTGACGGCTCAGCGGCGTACTTCGGACGACCGCGGGCACTTCCCGCACACCCTGCAGACCTCGGCGATAGGCCGGATCTCCGTCCCGGATCTGCAGAACGGCTCGATATCGTTGAGATCCCGCCTGTAGTATACGTGGGGGACGAGCGCGATGTGGGTGTAGCGCCCGCAGGGGACACCGAGTCGATCCGCGATCGCCTTCTGGAGGTGCACGAGCGCATACATATTCGACCCGGCGGCGGAGAGGATATCGTTGCTCCGGAAGACGACCTTCATCTGGAGTTTTCCGTCCCGCAGCAGACACTGGACGAGCTGCAGGCAGGGGCAGTCATTGAGGTTCTCGTCGACGACCGGGTTCCAGGTGACCGCGACCGCCCGCCGGGAGTTCGGGGCGGCGGCGAGCTTTCTGGCAATATAGTCGATCTGGTCGACGTGGACGTCCTCGCCCTCCGTCGTGAGTCTTTCCCCCCAGTCGAAGAGCCGCCGGTGATAGTCGTACTCGAACTTTGCATCGGAGCCGTGCAGGAGGTTATCGACGTAAACGTCCAGGAACCGCTTCTGGAACCGGGAGGCGGGGCTTGCCATCGGCTCGGTCTCCGGCGACTCCACCTCGAGCGTGAGTTCTTCGCACTCGACCGTCGCTTCGTCGTTCTCGGTCTCCAGCACCCATCCCTTCTCGAGGACGGTCTTGACTGCCAGTTCGTGTGCCCGTGCGAGTGTGGGGGCCCGAATGATCCGCATAGAGAGTGGTTGGCCGGCCGGGATAGAAAAGTCTCCTATATAGATGCTCCACCGGCGGGCCTGCGGCGAGGGTGGTGCCCGGGGAGGCAGTCTGCCGCTCGCCCCGGGCGCGGCAGGTTACTCCAGCCGGCGCCAACGGAGGTGGTTGGGGTGCTGGCGGGGCCCGGCGCTCGTTGATTTTTATGGAGTAAGGTTTTTATCCTCGTATAACCATGAACCTCGATGATCCGGGAATGAAGCGGAATCCTGGCATATTCAGGACGATTTCCAGCGTTGTGGTGCCTTTTGGAGACGCCAGGTACCCGGTCGACCACAAAGGATATATTAAGTGTTCCACAAATATTGTGACATATTCCGTAATTCGGAGTATAGAGCGTGGTGAACCCGTATTCGACGTCTGTCGAGTACCTCGCGTTCACATTCCCTCATGTCATCACAATGGAGGTATAGTATGAAGAGTATGACAAAACTGATGGTCGTTGCCATGATCCTCGCGGCTGCGCTGGTCGTTGCACCGGTTGCGGCAGCGCGGACTATAAGTTCCGGCGACACCATCTATGTAGGTGAAGAAAACCTCAATCTAGAGAGGGTATTTAATGCTTCTACAGGTACTGCTGGAACCCTGGTGTACTATAGTAGCATTAGTGATAATGCAGGAACAGTTGGGAGGACTATCCAGGTAGCCAACATTGCCGATTTTGACCTGACCGCAACGGCGGCTGGCTCCGCGACCGGAACGTCATGGTATGCTTTCAACAGCACTACCACCGACTTCAGGAACCCGGGTAATGCCGCAGGAACTGTTCTCATTGAGAACCCCTCGATGAACCTTCGCGTCCTGCTGGGCGAAAAAGGTACCACGTCCGTGGATGGCCAGTCTGTGTCCCGGACAAGCTACATCCGGTTCCGGATTGACCACAACCTTGCAGGCCTTAACACCGATGGCATGCCTGATCGCTACAACCTCGTTGAAGTCCGCGTCACCACACCCAGCGGCGGTACGGTGACGAAACTCGATGGCAAGGACCTTAAGGTACACCTCGGTCAGGCGCAGTGGAATGAGACGCCTGCTATCTCTGTGGCCAATCTCTCAACCGGTACCTACACTGCACGGGCAGTCTGGTCCAGCGACTCTGCCGATCTGACGGACTCCAACTCCGTGACCTTCGAGGTCACCTCCGGGGCAGTCGCCATTGAGGCTGACAAGGATTCGGTTGTTCGCGGCAATGACTTCTCCGTGACCATCACCGGCGAGTCCGAGCAGTACTACTGGGTGAACATCACAACCTCTGCATCCACCGGCAAGGCCCAGCCGGAGCTTGTCCAGAACCAGGTTGGATGGCAGAAAGGCGACAAGACTCACGGGCTCTTTAAGACCACTGCTGGTGGAACCCGGACTGTTGCATTCACCACCAACTCCTCGACTGATGCCAAGACCTACACCATCGAAGTCGCAGGTCCTGTTAACGAGACTGGCTTTAAAATATCGGACGTCGCCGTCAAGACTGACAGCGTCAAGGTGAGGGTTGAGGAAGGCTCGGTTACCATCACCGCGTCCGGAACCGGCACCTACTACGTCGGTGAGGAGATCACACTCTCCGGTACCTGCACTGAGAGCGACACAGTCTACCTCTTCATGACCGGTCCGAACCTCGGCAGTGAGGGTGTCAACCCTGAGACCCTTGAGCGCCTGAACAATGCGGACCCTCTCGAAGTGGATGTTGAGGGGGACGACACCTGGTCCTATGACTGGGAAACTGGCAACCTCGGCGCTCTTGAAGCCGGTGGTTACACAATCTACGCAGTTTCGGAGCCCCGGGACAGGAATAACCTTTCCGGCGCCAAGTATGCCACGGCCACCATCCAGCTCCGGCCCGGATTTGTCACCGCGACCGTGAGCGGCGCTACTGTTGCCAGCGGTGATGACATCAAGATCACCGGAACTGCACAGGGCAGCACAAATGATGTCCGGATCTGGATCTTCGGCAAGAACTTCTACGGCGATGCTGAAAACAGCAGGGTCGTACATGTCGAGACCGTCAGTGTTGAGGATGACGGTACGTTCGAGTACGAACTCGACAACACCGAGTCGCTCTCTTCCGGCCAGTACTTTGTCATCGTCCAGCACCCGATGAGCGATGACTACGCAGTTGGCATCGACGACGACAAGCGGCGGTACCTGATCGGGCCCGGCTTACCCGAAGCAGGATCTGCAGGTAGTGTTGACCTCACGCAGCGGACGGCTTCCGCTGCAGCAAACGCGGTTATCAACGCCCTTAACTCGCCGTATTCCGACGACAAGTACACGAAGCTGACCTTCTTCCTTGAGGACGCCTGGATCCGGATCGACCCGATCGGTGACCAGTCCGCAGGAAGCACGTTCACGATCACCGGTACCACCAACCTCGCGGCTGGCGGTGAGCTGATCGTCGAAGTGACCTCCGCTGCGTTCCAGCCCGGTGCGGCCGGTGAGACCTCTGGCTTCTCGAGCGACGCTGGCACCGTGACCATCCAGCAGGGCGAGACCGCGAACACCTGGTCCTTCGAGGTCGACGGAACCACCTTCAGGCCCGACCAGTACACCGTCACGGTCGAGTCCATCGAGACTCAGACGTCCACAAGCACGACCTTCAACATCGTTGAGGGCCCCGCGCCGACGCCGACGGGCACTGAGACCACCACCCCGACGGGCACTGAGACCACCACCCCGACCGGAACCACGACCACTGAGCCAACCCCCACCCAGTCCCCCGGATTCGGAGCACTTGTTGCTCTTGCCGGCCTTGGTGCGGTTGCCTTCCTGGTCCTTCGTCGGGACTAAACCCTAACTAACCAACCCTAATTTTTTGTTTCGTCTCTGTTTTGTTGAGCGATTTTTTTGGGTACGGGACGGTGTCACGATGCCGGAGGGTTCTTGGCCTCCCGGTTCTGTAAACGCGTGATGCCGCGGTGTATGGGTAATGAATACCGCATCACGCGGAGAACGACGGGTAGGATATTCAGAGTTTGAGAAGAACGACATTCCTCCAGAAATGTATTCATATCCTCGAGTCGATGGAACGGATTGAGGAGTATGCCCGATAGAACAATTCATGACAGTTATCTCCCCGGTCAGGCTCACCCCTTCATTCCGCCCGCCCCATGTGCCCCTGTTTCAGAGGATTGAGAGTAAATCCTCGCACACGCGGCGGACATCTGCCCTATCCATCCTCGCATATCGCTCGTGTGCCGCATTCACCCGGGGAAGGTGTTCAATGCAACCTCTCAGGAAGTCATATCGGTTAAGGTGCTCACCAAGACACTCAATATCAAGTTCGTGCCCCCCATGCACCGGATCGATGAGTGCAAGGATATCCGCATAATCCTTGACCAATTTCCCCTCCTCCCAGACTTCATCGTGCGACAGACCATGTTCGAGCCGGTAAGAACGATCCCACACGGCCTTCATCTTGAGGATTACAAGCATGGCACGCGTCGGGATTGACATCTCGACCCCGCCTCGTATCAGCCTCCTTGACGTGTTCCCGGAAAGGATCTCGAAGGTGAAGAGCACTTCCGGTTTGCCTTCGAATGGTTGCTGAGCCTCCCGCGTGGCGAAATCCAGAATTATCTTCCCTGCAGGCGTCATCTTCGCGACGCTCTTTGCGACGTTCATCTGACGTTCCGGCATGAAGTCATGATCTGAACGAAGATAGTGCATCAGGGTACGCCTGATACGACCTGTCGTTACGAGATCGATGTCTACTGAACCGAGATAGGGATTGTATGCGTCCACCGCCCAACCACCGATGAGGATGACCTCAGGGTTGTCCGGGTCTTCTCCTCGTGCATGGATCCACTCTGCAATTACCCTGAGTTCACCAAGCGACCGTTCGATGATACCCTGGTTTGGATTATAGGGCGGCATACCTATCCACCATGGCTTTCGTCAGATCCATCACGCTGTAACCAAGTCCTGCGAGGTCAAGCAGGGTCTGAGCGGGGGATACGATGGTGATACCCTCTATCTGTCGGGTATCGGTAAATACATCCCTGTCCGGCGCATATATCCAGGCCCGGATCCCGCCTCCAGACGGTCCACTGAAGAACTCCTCGAAGAGATCGAGATGTTTCTCTTCAAGATAGAGACTGACTGCATCCTGGCGCACAGCATACCCGGTGTAAAGCCCGCCGGAGGTGTAACCGGTAAAGGCAAACGGGATCTTCTGCCTCTCCAGCATGTATGAAATATCCCTTGCTGCCGGTATCGATTCGCTGAAGTCTATCGGCACTTCTGCTATCTGCAGGTTCTTCATCGGCCGCTCCCAGGCAATACCGTTAAGGAGTCTTTTTACGTCGACGATCCGGACGTAACTGTCGTTTCTCTCTACGATCTCCTGCTCGATGAGCGCCCCGATGATCTTATGCGCCCAGCCGTAAGAGACACCCTCCCGTAGTGCCAGCTGCCGGATGGACGTGCTCTTCTCTTTGAGCAGGCGGGATACAACTTTCCAGGATTTTTCGGTGGTGAGCCTGCTTTTCGATGGCTTGTACTCATGTTTGAGAGGTAGATCCGGTTTCCATGGGAGACGAATCACCTGAATATCGAGTTTTTCGGCTAATTGCTCTTCCCGGGGGTGAATAGCCCTGGCGGCGATGACCAACACCGGCTCCGGCAACTCCTGGCCCTTTCGGCGCCAGAGTTCCCGCAGAAGTTGCATTCTTGCTATCGTGTCCAGCGACGCTACTTTCGATACCACTTCGATGAAGTAGAGGCGGCCACCCGCTTTGAGCATCATATCCGGCTGGAATGGGAAATCCTGGCCGAGTACTTCGTACAGGTTGCCGACATCGAGGATTTCCGGACTGGTCGGCAGGTCAAGCGCATTCAGGATGAACTCGACGACGTCGGAGGAGCGGTCTGTCAGAGTCATATGTATCTCTTCAAAGTGATATGTATTTAAACTTATCACTGATATATATCCCTGAATTGTGATAATGCTACTTACCTATCACTGATAGGTTGTCGGAACTCTCATCAAGCGCAGTCCCTGATCCGATCACCTGGACGATACGGGAGGGAACGCGGGCAGAAAGCCCGATGAAACAATCCATGATGATTGTCTTCTCAGCCGGGGGTCGTGAGTTTGAGAGGAAGTCCCGGCCCGACGTTTCTCCGACATCAACGCCTCAAAGTCCTCTACCACGGCGCAGGAGTTCGGCCAGACGCTCTCCAGCACGGGACCCCGGTATCTATCCTCTTGGAGAGAGCGGTTGTCCGGAGTGCGATCTTGCGGAGGAGAGCGGTTTGGGAAACGTTAATGCACGAGCATCCCTCTCTAGAACAGGGAGGATTTCCGGGCCCGCCCCGGGGTGAGAGCAATGGAAAAGTTCGTCCGGCATGCCCTCAAGCGGCTCAAGGCTATCGAGGGGTTTACGAAGGTCCGCTTCATCATCCTCTACGGCTCCGTCGCCGCCGGGCGGGCGAGAGATGATTCCGATATCGATCTTTGCATCTATTACGACGGAGACCGCGAGGAGGCCGCCCGGTTTCGGCTTGCAGCGCTCTCTGAACTCGCCGACGACCGCTACGACATCCAGATCTTCTCTCACCTGCCGCTGTACGTCCGTATGGAGGTCTTGCGTGGACGGGTTCTCTACTCCACCGATGAGCGGTTCGTCTACGACGTCGCGTACCGGACGATCCGTGACTTCGACGACTTCAAACATCGGTTGTACGATTATATCGGCAAGGAGGCGATGGTGTGACGAATGAGGTCAGGGATACCATAATCCGCATCAATCTTGAAGAGATGGCGGAGAGTATCGATATGGTCAAAGATCACCTCCCTGATTCAGCTGACGAATTCAGGCGGCTCGGCATCGTAAAGGACGGCATCTACAAACGGACTGAGTATGCCATCGAAAACATCTTCGATATCTGTGCCATCCTAAACGCCGATCTCTATCTCGGAGTCCCCGGTACTGATGAGGATATTCTTGAGAATCTCGTGCAGCACGGGGTGCTGAAACCCGGAACGCGGCAGAATCTGAAGGCAATGAAGGGATTCCGGAACATTGTGGCGTACCGTTACGGGAGAATCGACGATGAACTTGCCTTCTCGATCTTAAAAGAGCATATCGAATACTTCTCTTTCTTCAGGGACGAAATTGAACAGTTTCTGCAATCTGTGGCCTTTTAGGGGATAGGAGGCCGTATGTTGAGACGATATACGCTAGATCACTAATGGCAGTGAATGGATCTCTGCCATACAGCACCGACGCGAAAGAAATACAGATCTGCGACGGCGACTGTTTCGAGGTCACCGATAAAGTGACGGGAAAGACTGCCCAGGCCCATGTCGACACCACCAGCTCGCTCATCGGGCCCGGCGTCATCGCGGTCTACCGGCCGGCTCACGCCACGCCTTCGGAGACCCGGACCCTGCCGATGATCAGGTCTTCCTCCGGGGGAACTCCCTGCCCCTCCTGCCGCAACGCTTCCACGTGCCCTTCGATCGCTTCCCGGATGTTCTCCAATGTCTCCTCGACTGTCTCTCCCTGGGAGTAGCACCCGGGAAGCGCCGGGACTTCTGCCCAGAACCCTCCTTCTTCAGCCTTCTGGATCACAACAGTAAACTCCATTTTAAGCACCCTATTTAAAGTAACGCGAGAAACTCTTCCTCAGTTAAACCAGCTTTCTTTATTGCCGCCGTAAGAAGCCCGATCTTTAACTCCTTCGACCAAGGCAGAGTTATGATCGCTCCTGATGGCATTTTAATGTTGACAATGATCGCCTTTTCCCTGCCGCATCACGCCGCCTGCCCGCACAAAGGCCCGCACTGCCTCGTGACCTTTGATTCCCCGAAGTCTTCCCACACCATGCCCCCATTCAGTAATGGTTCCACTGCAGGATATCCGTTTCGCTGCCGGGTAGGTCGTGCCGCTGCGAGTGACGACTGGCTCTATCGTCCTGTGATTCCCCAACCCGGCCCCCAGACCTGCCGCCCTTAAGTAGTACAAACCCCAATTTCAGGTAGGATAGGGTTACGCGTATGAAGCTGACAGTGAAACTCCTCGACATCGCAAACAAGGGGGTCCTCCTCCACAGCACCGACGCGCAAGAGATGCGGGTCCGCGACGGCGACCGCGTCCAGATCATCGACGAAACGACGGGAAAGACCGCCCAGGCCCACGTCGACACCACCGGTTCGCTCATCGAGCCCGGCGTCATCGGGGTTTACCGGCCGCTGAACGCCACGCTCGCCGTAGACGAAGGAACTCCTGTTGTGGTCCGGAGTGCCGAGCGGCCCCGCTCCCTCCTGCACATCAAGAAGAAGATGGACGGCGGTCGGTTCACGAAGGACGAGACCATGGATATCGTGAGGGATATCGTCAACGATACTCTCTCGCCGGGCGAGATCACCGCCTACGTCACCGCGTCCTACATCCACGGCCTCGATATGGATGAGGTCGAACACCTGACGAGGGCCATGGTCGAGACCGGGGAACACCTCCGGTTCACCCGGCACCCCGTCGTCGACAAGCACTCCATCGGAGGGGTCCCCGGGAACAAGATCTCACTCCTGATCGTCCCGATCATCGCCGCGAGCGGCCTTATGATCCCGAAGACCAGCTCCCGGGCCATCACCGGTGCCGGCGGGACCGCGGACCTCATGGAAGTCCTCGCGCCGGTCTCGTTTACAGCGCTAGAGGTGCAGCAGATGACCGAGAAGGTCGGCGGCGCGATCGTCTGGGGCGGGGCCACGAACATCGCTCCGGCCGATGACAAGATCATCACCTACGAGTACCCGTTCAAGATCGACGCTCGGGGTCAGATGATCGCGAGCGTCATGGCCAAGAAGTTCGCGGTCGGCGCCGACCTCGTGGTCATCGATATCCCCATCGGCCGGAACACCAAGATCCCAACGGCCCAGGACGGCCGGAAACTCGCCCGTGAGTTCATCGAACTCGGGGAGCGGCTCGGTATGCGGGTTGAGTGCGCATTAAGCTACGGAGAGTCGCTCGTCGGCCACACCATCGGCCCGAACCTCGAGGTGCATGAGGCGCTCGCCGTCCTCGAAGGGGCGACAGAGCCCAACTCCCTGATCCAGAAGAGCCTCTCGCTTGCCGGGATCGCGCTTGAGATGGCCGGGAAAGCCGCACCGGGGCAGGGGTATCAGATGGCTGCAGAGATCCTCCGGAGCGGCAAGGCGCTTGAGAAGATGCGCCAGATCATCGAGATCCAGGGCGGCAATCCCGATGTGAAGGCCGAGGATATCGTCCCCGGCGAGTACCGGTTCGACGTGAGGGCACCGCAGGACGGCTACGTCATCGAGCTCAACAACAGCGCGCTCGTCACGCTCGCCCGCCTTGCAGGGTCTCCCAACGATCACGGCGCAGGGCTCTTCATCCACGCAAAGAAGGGAACCCGGGTCCGGAAGGGCGACCCCATCTTTACCATCTACGCGGATCGCGAATGGCGGCTTGAGCGTGCAATCGAGGTCGGTAGAACCCTGATGCCGGTGGTCGTCGAAGGGATGGTCCTTGAGCGGATTCCATCCGAACGCTGGGTCTAAACCGATGCACTCAAATTTTTTGCCACAGTACACTCCAGCATGGCAGATCGTCGTCTCATCATAGCACTTCTCCTCTCCTGCGCCCTTCTCTGCTGCTCGGCGCAGGCGGTCACCCTCCGGATCAACGTGGCCGATGAGAAGACTGGGAGCGCGCTCGTTGATGCTTCTATATACATCGATGGCAGTTATGTTGGAAGCACTGCATCCGACGGCATTTACTCATACTATCACTCCGGAAAAAAGGACCTGCGCCTGAAGGTGGCCCGGACGGGCTACAAGGACTGGGTCGGTTACGTTGATGCCGATAAGACCAGCATCTTCGTCGATATGGAGCGCAAAGACGAGCCCCTCACGTTCGAGCTCTACGACTCAGCGACCCTGGAGCCGATCCGCGGTGCCCTGGTGCGCATCGAAGGCGAAGGAACCTCCTCTTCGGGAACCACCGGGAGCGACGGGAGCGTCGACTTCTCGGTGAAGGCGGGTGCGGTCTACAACGTCGAGATCCGGGCATCCGGCTACTACGATCTCACCAAGACCGTGCAGATGGAGAGCGGCGGCCAGATCGTCCAGTACTGGCTCTTCAGGAGCGATCTCCTGGCTATCCAGGTCCGGGACAGCGCGACCCTGGACCCCATCGCGGGTGCGGAGGTCTACGTCGACGGTAAGCGCGCCGGGGCGACCGACAGCGCCGGCAGGCTGCCGCTCAACCTGCAGCGGGAGATGCGCTACTCCTTTAAGGTCACGGCCCCGGACTACCAGCCCTATCAGGAAGAGCGCTATCTCGATGCCGATACCGTGCTGCTCCGGGCAGATCTCTCGAAGTCTGCATACCCGCTCTCGATAACAGCCTTCGATGAAGCGACAAAACCAATCGCGGGCGCGGAGGTCTACCTTAACGGAACGTTCAAGGGCAAGACCAACCAGTATGGCAGGTTCGCCCTCTCCGATATCCATGCAGGGGCTTACGAGATCCAGGTGAGGGCGCCCGGTTACGTGGACTGGAGCGAGATGCGCCAGATCTCCGGACAGGCGGAGGATATCATCGCCGAACTCTCGTATGACCGGGCAAGTGTGACCATCCGCGCAGAAGGCCCCGACCGGAAAGTGATTGCCGATGCAGTCATCGTCATCGATGGTCAGGTTGCCGGGGTGACCGACAGTCTGGGATGCCTCAGGACGGAGCTTGTCACGAACAAGGTGCATGTCATCGCCGCCGCACGCGACGGTTACCAGAACGTCTCGATTAACCAGGAGATCCCCCTCGGCACGACCGAGTTCACCATCCCGCTCGTCATGGAGCCAAACTTCAATATCTGGATGCTCGTCGCCGGGATAGGGATTGTCGCCTTGATCGTCTTCGTAGCGATCTTCATCGTGCGGCAGAGACAGGCCAGGCGGGTCGGGCAGGGCCCGGGCAGGTCTCGCGGCCGAGACAGCCTGTAAGGCTCCCGATCTTTTTTTTTTGGGAAAATTGTGTCCTTGTGGGAAAGGTTGTGCTTCCAGAGGGGTGTGAGTGATGTTTTTGTTTCCAGTGATCTTAGTTAAACTAAATGTTATCCGATTTTGGCGAATATTATTGCTCATATATGCAAAAGACCAATTTTAATCAATTATTCAATTGATAATTTTTATATACGATCATTCGCCAAAGAGCACATACGGTGGCGTATGAAGACCTGGACGTATGCGTGCCTGATTATAGGGGTCCTTTTCTTTGTGATCCCGACAGGAGCGGCGATACCGGATACGATTGAACTTTCTACTGATACCCCGTGGTTGACGGCGGGGAGCAAAGATCCCGCGACTATAACTGTGCGGGTCTCGAACAGTACCGAGAACACCCCCCTTCCCGGGGTTACCGTTGACCTGAGGGTGGAGAGCACATATGGCACCATCTCTCCCGCCCGGGTGGTGACGGACGGTGCTGGCAGAGCAACGGCGCTCTTTACCCCTGGGACAAAGAGTGGGAATGCAGCGATCACAGCGATGATCCCGGATGGGTCCTTGGTCGCGAGCGTTGACCAGCCGATAGATCACGCGGTCCCGCGTGTTATTGCCAATTGGTGGTGCTCGCAGGATGTTATCGCAGGCGAGAAGGCGAGAGTCATCGTCTGGCTGGAGGACGAGTACGGGAACCCGGTCGATAACCGCAACATAGCCGAGAAGGTGCGTTTTGCGGCAGGCATGATTGAGGGGGGCACCGGCGGGGTGTTTGATGGGGGTAAGGACTCTGTCTCCGTCGAAGTAGATGAGAACGGATGCGCTATTGTGGAGTTCCGGGTCGATACCGTGGCCGGAGAGAACCTTATCTTCATCCAGCCGCCGGAGCCGATTGAGGGTCTGTGCATCCCAATCACGGGTGTTGGAGGGGTGCCGTCCACCATCACACAGGCTGTTGTCCCTGCCAGTGGTTCGGTCCCGGCTGACGGAAAGACGATGATATCGCTCACCTACACTCTGTTCGACAGGTATGGGAACCCCTCAGTCGGGCAGGACCTCTGGGTGAACGCCACACTGAAACGGTTGGGTCAGCCGGATGAGCAGGAGAGCCGCCTCCTCTACACCAACTCACATGGGCAGGTGATGATCACCTACGGGCCCGAGGACTCCGTCGGCATGGCCATCATCACCGCGACGGCGGCCGCAAACAGGAGTGTGGGTATATCGCAGGTCGTCGAGTTCACCAGCACTGAGCCGGTGAACATGCTCCTCACTGCAAACCCGCAGTCGATGCCGAGCCGGGATGTCAACGAACATTCGGTCGCGCACCTCCGGGCCAAGGTGATGGATATCAGGGGGAACCCGGTCGGGGGTGAGACGGTCACGTTCGCAATCGTGTCGACGAACTGCACGCCGTATTTCCAGACTATGGAGCCCGAACTGGCGGCGACATCGGGTGAGACCGATGGTGACGGGTATGCGATCGTAGAGTTCCGGCCGGGCGCGTTCACGACCGACCGGAGCGATCCGGGCTGGAGCGACACCGCGACCGGAACGGCGACTGTCCGGGCGACGTGGGGCAACATCAGCCGGGATATTGTCCTGACCTGGAAGAACTACCCCTACCTCTCGGTGGAGACTGAGGTATCTCCCGAGACGGTGGCCGTGAACGATACGGTCGACGTCACGATCCGGCTGAAGGGCGACGGCTGGGCGCTCCAGCCGGACCCGATTGATGTGGTGCTGGTGATCGACCGGTCGGGGAGTATGTCGGGCACGGACGTGACACCGACGCGGATGGCGGCGGCAAAGACTGCGGCATCCACGTTCATCGAACAGATGAACCCCGGGCGGGATCGGATCGGCCTTGTCTCGTTCTCCTCCTCTACAACGGTGGATAACGAACTGGGCGATTCTTTCGAAGAGGTGACCACGAAACTGAATGCTCTTAACGCGAACGGCGCAACCCAGCTGCGGCGGGGGATCTACGAAGCGATCCTCATGCAGAAAGAGAGCGCGCATGAATCCGATGCCGTCAAAGCCGTGGTCGTCATGACCGACGGCGACTGGAACTACGACGGAAGCCCGATCGGCCACGGGACGGGGTATCCTGAGGATTCGGCATGGGCCTACACGTTCAGCGGCAGCAATCTGGAGCCGGATAACTACCGGTATTATGACGGCCTCGGCGGAACGCTCCGAAGCGCGACGAAGTGGTACTGGTACAACTGGTGGAACCCCGTCCGTGAATATACGTACTGCATCGACGGCGAGACCACCAACCAGAACATGTCCCGGTTTGCCATCGACAACGACGTGAAACTCTACATGATCACGTTTGCCTACAACCCCAGCACGACAGTCCGCGACACGATGCGCATACTCTCGACCTCGACCGGCGGGTTCTATGAGCATGCCCGGAACGGTGATGATCTCACCGACATATACGAGCGTATTGCCGGTGAACTCAAGACCGAGGCGGGCGTCGATACGGAGTTGAATGTCGCCTTTGAAAATGTCGAGGTGAACGGGAACCTCACCTCCGGATCCGGTGTATTCGAGTATGTCTACGAAGACGGGGCATCGACCACCATCGAGAGCTGGGTCGTCAACGAGACCGGAAACCACACGGTCATCCCTCGCCACACCCGCGACGACCGGCCGAACTGGACTGTGTCGAACCCGCACCTCCCCTTCAACATCGGCACCGTGCGCCTCGGCCAGACCTGGGAGACGACCTTCAGGCTTGCGGTGAAGACGGAAGGCAACATCAATGTCTTCGGCCCGGGTTCGACGATCACGTTCAACAACGGCACCGATACATTGGCGCTCCCTGACACCTTCATCACGGCCTATCCGCTGAACAACACGGGATTGGACTTCCGGAGCCTTGAGATCAGCAACCTTCGATTCACCGGAGTGGAGCCGGTCACCGAATTCCTCCCGGTCGCCTGGGATCTCAATTATACCGGTCTCTATACCGTGACGGAGGATCTCTTCTACTCCAACAATAACGGCTACTCCTGGGTGAAGTTCGACACGCGCCACGCTACGAACACGACAACGCACGATACATCCACGCTGGACGTGCGCGGTCTTCCTGCCGGCAAGTACATCATCAGGGTTACCGGCTATGCGCCGGATACAGGGGATTCCTCGGCCTGGCTGGACCAGGAAGTGGTTGTTGGGACAAACCGGAGCGCGTACATCCAGATCCAATGAAAATTCCCCACTCCTTTTTTGAGGGGCGGATTTACCCATACTTGCAGCAATCAGGGCCAGGTTTTGGGGGTATCCCGCCCGGAGCTCCTGCACGACCAAAGACTCCCGGAGATGGTGCACAGCATCCGGGATGCACACCTTGTGCGCCCGAAGAAAAACGACGGACCCAGCGGGAATCGAACCCGCGTCCTTGGGTTCGAAGCCCAAGAGGATATCCTCTACCCTATGGGTCCCCTCTTTGATTTCTATCATAAGTTATTAAGCGTTTTTATACCAGTACATTGTACGATGATCCTCTCGTCCAGCGAAATCCTTCGCCGGCTCAAAGCCGGTGACCTTATCATCGATCCATACCATAGTGCGTCTCTGCAGCCCGCCTCCTACGACCTCCGGGTAGCCGAGGAGACCATACTCCCGCGCGGAAGATGCACCCTCGTCCCCTCGATCGAGCGGGTGGAACTCCCAAAAGACCTCGCAGCAACCCTCCGGTGCCGTTCGTCGCTTGCCCGCCGGGGCGTCCTCCTCGGTGGGGGGTTTGTAGACCCGGGATTCCGCGGCCAGTTGACGCTCTGCCTGACGAATGCCGGTGCTGAGGAGATCCGCCTTGCGGAGGGTGACCGGGTCGTGCAGATGATTCTCCAGGAAGTATTGAACGGCGATCGGCTATACGAGGGCCGATATCAGGACAGCCAGGGCGCGGTGCATTCACGATGAGTTCGTCGATACGTTCAGAAAGGAAATACCTTGAAATCCTGCGAATCCTTGCGGAATCGCACGAACCACTGGGCGCCAAGAGATTGAGCGAGAAGATGGCCGAACGGGGTTTCGTCTTGAGCGACCGCGCCGTCCAGTACTACCTCCAGTATCTCGATGAGATGGGATTCACCAGGAAAGTCGGGAATCGTGGCCGCCTCCTCACCGATGCCGGCGTGGCCGAGAGTGAGAGCGCGCTCGTCGACGAGCAGATCGGCTTTATCATATCAAGACTCGAACAACTCGCCTTTCAGAGCACCTTCGATCTCGAGACCGGTGCGGGGAGCATCGCCTACAACCTCTCCTTTGTGCGCGAGGAAGACCTTGAAGGGGTCACGGCCGCCTTCGACGAGGTGGCAAAAGCCGGCTATGGATTCCTGAACGCTTACCGCATCGTCGACTCCGACCCTCGCGTACCTGAGGGATATACAGGGATCATGACCGCCTGCAGCGTTACCCTGGACGGCATCCTTCAGAAGATGGGCATCCCGACGAGGCTTGAGTATGCCGGCAGGATCGCCATCGACAAAGACGGCTCCGCCGGATTCCTCGATCTCATCGGATATCGGGGGACCTCGGTCGATCCCCTCCACCTCTTTATATCCGCAGGCCTCACCTCGATCAATCGGCTTGTGACGACCGGATCCGGTGTAGGGCTCGCCAATATTCGTGCAGTCCCTGAGGCTGCACGAAACCGCATAGAGGCGGCTATCGGTCGGATGGAAGAGTATGGGTTCACCTTCCCCGCCGGGGGAGGGGTTGGGGAGTACAACCTTCCCAAACACCCCTATCGCCTATCCATCGTCTCGTTCAGCGGCATGAACATGATAGGCAACGCAATCGAGAAGGGCTACACCGTCAGGACGGAGATCGGCGCCGGGACCATACCGTTCGAACGGATGATGGATACTACATCCAGGTGATCCCGCCGTCACCGGGCTCATCATCTGGCTTCTTCTCACTCTCTCTCCGGCTCTTCGATTGGGCGGCCGGGTCGATCACCTGGAGTCGCCCGCGGGATGGGTCAAGCTCCTTTGGTTGAGTATTCGGGCGGCCGAGACGCAGGCCGGACTGGTCCAGCAGGGTATCCTTCGGCGCGGGAGACAGACCTCGCATGCGCAGGTTATGTTCATCAAAGGTCTTATCGCTCGGCCGCTGTACCCCACGATCCAGCGTGGCCCTGGTACCGGAAAAGGCCTCGTCCTTCGGACGCTGAACCGGTTGTATGGATGCGGTGTAGAGTGTTGCATCATCTTTCGGCACGGCCTTCTCGATGCTGATCCCCTTGGGATCGAAGATAGAGTTCTTTGGTGCAGGCACAGATGACGTGACCGAGGCGGACGCGGTGAGGTCAATCTCTCTTCCGCCCTGCTTAGGAGGGAGAATGATAGCGCCATCGTCTGATTTCTTCTCGGCTCTCGGAAGCATCTCGATGGTATCGTCGCTCCTCCTCACATTGCCCTGACCGCTGCCCGGCAGGGCAATCATCTCATCCTTCTCGGGTATCGATGATCCCGCCACGTAACCACTCTCCTCCAGATACGCCGACTCGAGAGGCGAAGCGATATACAGTTCATCCTCTCCCAAGGCGGCATCCGATGCCCTGGCTGCTTCCTCTTCGCGGAGTCGCTTCTCCTCTTCGGCTCTCAGCTGCTCTTCCTCGAGTTCAAGACGATACTCCTCCCGGATCTCCTTGAGTTCCTCGACGCGAGGTACGTTGAGCAGCCCCGACAGCACAATGATGATACCGACGAACGAAGTGTTTTTTACTGGATAATCACCGGATCGCATCTCAAGGCCGGCAATGCTTCGGTCAATCCACTTTCTGACTGTCTGAAACCCTTTCATCGAGAGTTCGGCAGAGGGGCCGGCAATCAGGACCAGAGCCTTGTTGGCGCTGGTTAGGTCGCAGGGGATCGATACCTCCTCGTAGACCGCTTTCTTTGCGAGCGAGACGATCCGGGCGGCTTTCTCCTGCGAGCCCTGGATAAAGTACTTCAAAGACTGCCTTCGGCGAAGGAAGTCCAGCCACGCGGCCGGCAGACGCTCGGTGGCGTAGCCGACCGCGACGAAGCCGCCCCCTTTTAAGGTGTTGAGGACCTCCCCGGCATCCAGGACAACTTCGGCAACGTCGAGCCCGGACTCATTGAACTCCCCGGCGCGGAGGAGGAGGCCGATCTGGCGGGCAATGCGCTCGTTGAGCATGCTGTAGTGTTCCCTTGGGTTGGAGATCAGAGGGAGCGGATTCCGGCGCAGTTGATCCATGATGCCCGTATTCTCCCTCTCAGCAGCTGCGGCCGCCTTGATCTTCTCCGACCAGGTCTGGTTGTCGAAGAGGATGACGGCATCGACGAGGTCCCTGAGCTGATCCAGGTCGTCAGCGGCTTTGGCCGAGACTCGTTTTCCCTCATTTAAGCATGGGAGGATGGCAAGTGCAAATATCGGCTCCACGTACGACTTGCGGAGTCTGTCGATGATGAGCGGAGCAATATCGATGATACTGCCCCCAAGCCCGCAACAGATGAGAATAGCATCGATCTCTATAGTATCCAGACTCTGGATGCGGTTCATCACCTCTTCGATATCGATCGCATACGTGATATCGTCGGGTTTCACGAGATCGATCTGCGGGAAGAAGATCCTCGCGGATTCTGGAAGGTGGCGAAGTTGAACAAGAGCATTCGGGTCGATATCAATTGCTGCTGCATTCATGCAGTAGACCTTGCTCCGTCGGTCATGGTCGTAGAGACTATCTACAACCCGTGACCCGGCTCCACCGAGCCCAATCGCCAGCACTCGCATATCATCTACCCCCTATCCTGAACCATTGCATGCCCGGAATGCCTCTTCATGCGGAGATGAGCGCGCATATCTCCTCAAACTACTGATGAATATGTGGGCGGGCGAAGATATACATTTCTGTACGTCCCCGAATGTGCAGGAAGGAACCTGTTCATAAAATAGAATATATTTAAAAATTCCGGTTTGTCTTTGCCCGGCTGGATCCTTCTGCCGGGTAAGGGAGGAGATATCGCGAATGCCCTGGAGAACACGTTACACCACTCCTTTTTGCACTATCTGTGTGGTACGTGCCGTTTAGTGAGCACAAAATGGTAATGTATATAACTCTCTGCACGTAACTACTCAATGAGGTGTATAGCCTTGACTACATATGGAATTGAATTTGTGCCCGGAGCAATCAATGTTAAGCAGGTGGTGAACTACACCAAGCTTGCAGAGTCGAAGGATATCGACTACGTTTGGATCACCAACCACTACAACAACCGCCACGCATACCCGACCCTCGCCATGATCGCGGCAAACACTGACACGATCAAGATGGGACCGGGAATCATGAACACGTTCACCGACACCCCCGCGGCCATTGCCTCATTCATGGCTACCTTAAACGAGATCTCCGACGGACGTGCCGTCCTCGGTATCGGGCCCGGCGACCTCTCGACCCTTCCCAAGCTCGCCATCGACCCCGTCAAGCCCGTCGCCCGCCTGACTGAGGGTGTCACCCAGATTCGCAAGCTCCTCTCTGGCGAAGAGGTCAAGAAGACCGGCAACATGGAGTTCTTCGACTACGACGGTGCCAAGCTGACCGGTGTCACCCTGCCCGGCAAGAAGGGTATTCCCATCTACATCGGTGCCCAGGGCCCCAAGGTCCTCGAACTCGCCGGTACGATCGGTGACGGCGCCCTGATCAATGCGTCCAACCCCAAGGACTTCGATGCCGCTATCCCGATCATCAAGGCAGCGATGGAGAAGGCCGGCAAGAAGAACTTCGACGTCGGCGCCTACACCGCCATGTCCATCGACAAAGACGAGAAGAAGGCCCGGAACGCCGCAAAGATCGTAGCCGCGTTCATCGCCGCAGGCTCCCCGCCCGCGATCCTCGAGCGCCACAACCTTGACATGAACAACGTCGCGAAGATCAAGGATGCGCTCGCACGCTTCGACTTCAAGGCCGTCGGCGGACTCGTCGGAGACGCTGAGATCGATGCCTTCACCATCGCCGGCACCCCCGACACGGTCAAGCAGAAGTGTGAGGACCTTGCCAAGGCTGGAGTTACCCAGATCGTCTTCGGCTCGCCGCTCGGCCCCGACATGACCAACTCCATCCGCCTGCTCGGCAAGTACATCATCTAAGACCGAAAAACACTCATCACTTTTTTCCCCGGCCACTCTGCAGAGGAGTTTGCTCCGCCGCTCCTGCCGGTATAGGGACCTTTCTTCTCTCTCAACCACGCCCCTGTCAGGGTTTTATACAATTGGCGCGCTAACTGGAGTACAAAGGGTCATGTTCACCACTCATGAGATCCGGACGGAACGAGGTATTCTTCAGTACCGCCGGGAGTCCCTCACCGGTATCCGGTGCAGGATCAGTCCCGTCCGGATAGAGCGGCAGATCGATTCCGCTCCTGCTCTGCCCGATTCGCGCGAACGTTGTCCGTTCTGCTCCGACGCCATAAACGCCTCCACCCCGACGTTTGGGGACGGGAGCCGTCTCCACTGCGGAGAGAGCGTGACGTTCCCGAACCTCTATCCTTTCGCCAAGCATCATGTCGTCACCGTAATCACCACCGAACATGAGCCGGGCCGCCTTAGCGCAAGGCACCTTGCCGACGCTATATCCGGCACGACACAGGCCATGATCCGGTCTCCGGGTTACGCGAGCATAAACTGGAACTACCTCCCTTCGGCCGGGGCGAGCATCGTCCACCCGCACCTGCAGGGTATCGTCGATGCAGAGCCTACCCGGCTTGTGGATCTTTACCTCTCTGCCGGGCGCCGCTACCTTGTCGACCATGGTCACCTCTACTGGGACGATCTGGTGGATCGCGAGCGCTGCTCCGAGCGGTTCCTCTTTGAAGATGAGATCTTCTGGTCTGCAAACCCGGTCCCCCTCGGTGAGCGGGAGATACGCGGAATTCTTCCGATATCGACGCTTGATGAATTTGAGCCCTACATAGAGCCGTTGGCTCGCGGGATCATCCGCATCATTGAGTTCTACCGGGACCTTGGCACATACGCCTTCAATGCCTCGATCTTCTTTGACGCCCCGGGAACTGCGGGCTGTGGTCACCGTGCATTCTGCTCCCTCATAGCACGGTTGAATCCCAACAGTCTCTCCATGTGCGACTCGGCGTTCATGGAGCGACTGCACCTGGAGCCGGTCATCCTGACGCTCCCGGAAGACCTCGGCGCACTCTTCCGTGAGAAAAGTTAATTCCGGGGCCTACCAACTCTTTTTCTATGATAGAGCCACGCGGATTCCTGATCGGCGGAGAATGGCGAACGAACAACGATATCCTGGATGTTCGGTTCCCGTACACCGGGGAGGTCGCCGGTCGGGTCTGCCTTGCCGGGAGCGAGGATATCGAGGACGCTCTCTGTTCTGCCGAACGCGGGTTCTCCGTCACGCGGCGCCTTCCCGCACACCGCCGCTCGGAGATCCTCTACGCGCTTGCCGATCTCATCCGGGAACGGGCCGCAGACCTTGCCCGCACGATCGTGCTCGAAGCGGGAAAGACCCGTGCCCTTGCCGAGAGCGAGGTCGTGCGTGCGCAGGAGACGATCGAGGTCTCCGCCGAGGAGGCGCGCCGGATCGACGGCACGATCCTTCCTCTCGACTGGAATGTGGCCGGGGAAGGGCGGATAGGCTGCCTCCGCCGGTTCCCGCTCGGCCCGGTGCTCGCGATCACGCCGTTCAACTTCCCGCTCAACCTTGCCTGCCACAAACTGGGGCCGGCCATCGCCGCCGGAAACTCCGTTATCCTCAAACCCGCGTCGGCCACCCCGATCTCTTCGCTGATGCTCGGCGAGATGGCGCTTGAGGCCGGGTTTCCGGCGGAAGCGCTCAGCGTCGTCCCCTGCCGCACCGATCTTGCGGAGCGGATGGTACGGGACGACCGGATCGCCTGTGTGAGTTTCACCGGGAGTTCGGCCGTCGGATGGCACCTCCGGTCGATTGCTGGCAGAAAACGCGTCGGTCTGGAACTCGGCGGAAACGCGGCCGTGATCGTTCATGAGGATGCCGATATCCCCTTTGCGGTCGATCGCATCGTTGCCGGCGGGTTCTCGAACGCCGGCCAGGCCTGCATCTCGGTGCAGCGGGTCTACCTCCATCAGCCGATTTACGAGGAGGCGCTCGGGCTGCTTGTCGAACGGACTCGTGCCCTTACCGTCGGCGATCCACGCGAACTAAAGACCGATGTGGGTCCGATGATCTCGGAGTCTGCCGCGGAGACAGCGTTTGCAAAGGTGGAGGACGCCATCGCAGGCGGCGCGAAGGTGCTTGCCGGAGGAACCCGCGACGGTCCGCTCTTTGAGCCGACAGTTCTCGTCGAGACGACGCCGGATATGGCAGTGAACCGGACCGAGGTCTTCGCCCCGGTGGTGACGGTCACCCCCTACGAGACCTTCGAGGAGGCGCTCGCGCTCGCGAACGACTCCGAGTACGGGCTGCAGGCGGGCATCTTCACCCACGATTCCCGAAGGATTGCGCAGGCGTTCGCGGAACTCCGGGTCGGCGGCCTGGTGGTCAACGACGTCTCGACGTTCCGGATGGATCACGCCCCCTATGGCGGGGTCAAGGGCTCGGGCATCGGGCGGGAGGGGCCGAAGTACGCGATCGAGGAGATGACCGAAGAGCGGATGATGATCTTTTCGCCGTAGGTGGTTAGAACCAGATTTTGAGAAGGCCGAAGGCCTTTACTGTGCGGCAAACCGGGTGACCCGAGCGGGGAATATCCCCATGCAGTGGACCGTGGGACTATCACCATGGGGGGTGGGGACAGGGGAGGGGGGCTCGCCCCTTCGCACCTAACGGTGCTCGAACTCAGGGCGTTTCGCCCTTCGTTCCTCGAAACTCTTCGAGTTTCTCAAGCTCGCTTCGCTCGCACCTCGCACCTAACGGTGCTCGAGCTCCGGTCCTTCGGACCATCGCACTCCCCGTCGGCCCCTC
>Ga0134094_1000176_pt1 | contig 89040 bp, 72 predicted proteins | sample 5_1taG_FD_94458 | JGI IMG/M metagenome (GOLD analysis project Ga0134094, IMG submission 94458) | Switchgrass degrading microbial communities from high solid loading bioreactors in New Hampshire, USA - 5_19_20_110_A1 metaG | ecosystem: Engineered > Bioreactor > Semi-continuous > Anaerobic >... | reverse complement strand
TTATATAATTGATTACTTCTTGGCTTTGTTCTATTATTATATCAGGCATAAGTTTGACCCCCGTGGAAATAGTTTTTTTCTTGTCAATTCAAAACTACCACATTTGGTCTGCTTATGCTTTTGCTTTGCCATTTTATTGGTAATGCAATTTATTACTTTTTAATGCACAACACTAATTTATTAATATAGCTGGTTTGATTGTTGAGTAACAACGTTGACAGAGATACAATGGAAATGAATCATTAACAATTTATGCGGTTATGTTAACGCCGGAATATTTTTGACCGCACACTCTATAGGTCAATTATACACCGGCGGTGACACCATTACATTAGTTCTTCTTCTTTCTATTTTTTATTTGCCGCATAAACCAAGATATTTCATCAACTCTCATTAAAGATATAGCAACAAAATACGTTAATCCTCCTATTACTACTAGTCCAAGTAATTGAATAACTTGATTGATAAATCCAGAAGAAGATATTAGAAATCCATTGACTGTGTAAACAATAATCCCCATTATTAGTGAAGCAATTAATGATTTAACAAAACAATTGAGTACATTTCTATATTCAATCTTACCTATTCTTTTATTCAAACCAAACATTAAATAACCTGTTGAAATTATGCCAGCAATAGAGGTTGCTAATGCTAATCCATTATGCTGCATAAACCTAATTAAGATTAAATTCAGTACAATATTTAAACCTATAGATATCAGTCCATTTATCATAGGGGTCTTTGTATCTTGTAATGAGTAATATACTTTATTTAATAACAATCTTATAGCCGTTCCAATAAGTCCCAATGAATAGAAAATTAATGCTCCTGTTGTCATTTGAGTAGCAACTGTGTCAAAAACACCACGTTGAAATGCAACAACAACTATTCTCTCTGCTAAAACCGTTATACCTACAGTTGCAGGAATAATAATCATTATAATAACATTTATACTATGCTTCATTGTTGTTTTTAGACCTGAATAATTTTCTTTACTGGCTTCTTTGGATAATATTGGAAATATAACCGTAGTAATAGATGTAACAAACACTTCAAGAATAAGTAAATTGAGTCTGGAAGCATAATTTAACGAAGATATACTTCCCGGAATAAGAGTTGATGCTAATGATCTATCTACTATTTTATTAATATCATTGATTGCAACACTTATTAGCACGGGTGTAGATAAGATAATAATTCTTCTTACATATTTATCTTTAAAATCTAAAGCAAAAGAATATTTAAACTTTGTTTTTTTAATTCCAGGTATTTGAACTAAAAGCTGCGTACCGGCTGCAATAACACTAGCAACCATCAGTCCATCTATTCCAAAAATACTAGTAAAAAAAATAAGGTATGCAATGTATGTTAAGTTAAGTGGAAAATCAGCTACTGCTGATTCAATAAACATTGATTCATCTTGCAAGTATCCCCTAAAAACCCCTACTAAATTTGCAAAAAATATAACCGGCAACCCTATTCTTGTCAGTTTTACTGCTAACTGAAACTGTTCACCTTTGAAACCGCTTGCCATCACCTTAACAATTAGAGGGGCAAAAATCCAGCTCACTATAACAATAGCACCTGAAACTACTATGATAATATTTACCAAATTACTAGCATGTTTTCTTTTTGCTGGTTTACCTTCATTGAATTCTATTTCACTTAATACCGGAATCATTGTTGTACTAATCGCTTTAGTGATAAAAACAGTAAACAATGTAGTCGTAGTTAAAGCAATAAACAAAGCATCTGTCTCTGACCCCGAACCAAACTTGGCTGCAATTAAAGATTCTCTTATAAACCCTAGCAATTTACTTATAATGGAAAACACGAGCAATATTATTACTGTTTTGGTTGCTTTTTTAGACTGTGACACTTACTATTCCTCCGTATCAAACTAAAATATCAATTATCCAAATACTTAAGCAATTTTATCTTTAAGCCCGGCTCATCATCACGCAGATGGATTTGCGTAATTGCACATCCACTTGTTTCGTTAGCTTCAATAATAGCAGGTCCATTAGGAGTTACTGCAATATCCCAGGCTAAATATCTTACTTGTGGTATTACTAAAGAAGCTTCTGCAACCATTTTTTTTACTTCATTCCAATATGGTATTTGAATATCATTTACATCCAAATTAAAAACTACATTATCTTTTCTTCTAATTGGTTTTGTTTTTAAACTACCCACTAAGTAGCCTGACTCAATATCAATTGGTACAACCGCTCCACCATCACTAATATTATCAACATCAGATCCCTTAGCTCCTATCCTCAAACCAGCATATATTATATCTATTTCATTTTGATTTAAAATTGAGACAAGCCTTATTGTATTTAGAGAAGATTCATTTAACTTTTCTAGAGTCTGATGATTCTTTAAAACTTCCTCAACAATACCAAAATTACCCTCGATTAATTCTTTGTACAAATCTTCCATGCTGGAATAATCGCTTTTCCTAAAAATTTTAACGCCTATCCCACTATGACCTTTTGTAATCTTTGCAATTATTTTTTCCTTATCTTCTACAAACTTACTGAATTCTTCAAAATTTGCTTCGTTTAAATCTAGCCATTCTCTTTTTATATATTTGCTAAAAGTTTTATTAAACTCTACTTTGTCTCTAAAATAAAAGCGATATTTATATGGATTCAGTTTTCTAAACAACTTATCATTAAAATAATAAGTTACATATGTATCTCTAATTTCAGGCGTTTTATTTACAAAATTAAGATTATAGTAATCATTAAAAATTGCACCATACTTTAAAAGCGCTGATATCATATCAAAAAACAACGATATTTTATTCTTACCAGTCCTTTTTGATAAATCATTTAAAATTCTCTTTAAATATTTTGTATTGTCCAATCTCAATAAACTTATAATGAGATATGTTACTGCATCATATATATACACTTTTTATCCCCCTAATCTGCTTTTAATATAAATTATGATTCAATTGATTGCCTTAAATAACTAAGCGCATTTTTTCTGCCTTTATCCAAAAATGAATTTGCAACTGAAAAGTCCGGCATATCTAAAATATCAGTTACATTAGGACTGTTTTCTATAATTCTATTTGTGAGACCACACTCTTCCATAATGTCAGTAATACGAGATGACACATTTGCTCCGCTATTTTTTGTAATTGATACAAATAGATTTTTATTAAAATTGATTGCAAAAACTGTACCGTGGAATGAATTTGTTACTACAATTTGTGCCTTAGACATATATGAAATAAATTCTCCCGGTGATAATAAATTTGTTGTCCCACTTTTGTACATGCTTTTATATCCTCGATTCGCTGTTATCACTTTATAACCAGTTTTTTTCTTTATCTTTTCGACAGTTTGCCATATCTTTTCAGTATCACTTACCGTATATACAAAGATAAATGGTTCCTTATAGTTGATCTCCGATGAAAATTTCAGCCACTCTTCTTTATTTAATAATAAAGTCGGATCCAAAACCACCTGAGCAGTTAATCCACTAACATCTTTTATAAGATCAGCCCCTGTTTTTTCTCTTACCGACAGCCATTTAAATGATCTCAGATTTTTGGCATAAATATCCTTTAATTCATCAGGAATTTTGGACAACCCTATACTTGGTGCATATGCAATTTTTTTTGATGAATCTTCAATAAAGTCAAGCATAAATGTTGTGTCGTTCCCAACAGATGGCAAATTCCAGATTTGATCGCTTCCACAGATAACTTTATCCCAATTACCCAAATCTGCTTTAATCTGTTCAGATGAAACATACTCTTTTTCTGATACTTTTAAATAATCTTCTCTAAATTTGCTAAATTTTTTTCTTAAAATCATTTCCAAAGGAAGATTTGAAACTCTATATGCTATAATAAAAGGGTTTGAAGTAGTCCTAAATATTCTCATTTTCCCATGATTAGGCGAAAGATAATTAATAACTTCCGCATCATAACCCATATTCCTTATTACATTATTTAAAGCCGTTGCTTGAAGTACAGCTCCATAATTTATTGATTTAAAAATTGTAATAATACCTACTTTCATAATCCCTCACCTTTCATTTTTGGATTAATCCATTCAATATTCAATAATACGCCCAAAAATATCCAGAACCTCATGTCTACAATATATGAATTGCTTACCATAAAATGAACAAATCCTATACATAACCATATTGCAATTATACTATAATTAAGAGAATTCTTTTGCAATAAAGCTTTTATAATGCATATAAAAATCAAAATAATTATTATGCCGCCAATAAAAATACCAAAATTGGCAATTATTTCAATAAAAATATTGTGAGAATATGCACCATTAAGTATATATCTATCTCCACCAATACCAATACCAAACAATAAATGCTCTGAAATTTCTGACAAAACCTTATCATATATCCTGTCTCTTCCACTTAAGTATAGATCTTTGCTTAAAAACAATCTAAGAGTTCTACTGTTAATTCCAAATCCTCCTATAAAACTATACAAATACATTATTATTTTATCTGAAAATATTAATAAAAGCAAAGCAGATCCTATAAAACATACATTTCCTATAAGTCTAAGATATGAGCGTTTTCCACCTCTTTTAAAAAACTTTAGTATTGCAAAAACTACTAAACATAGGATCGCTCCTCTTGAGCCTACCGACAAAATAATTATCAAAGTCAAAATAAAAAGTATTAACATTTTAAAAGAGTATTTGTCTAATAGATCGTCTATAAACACAATCGCTGGTAGAAGCATATAATTCGAAAATGCCATGCTATATCCTTCAAACGAAATCCTTCCTGTAAAAACAAAAACTGCTACTATGAATCCAATAATAAATACCACATTTCCAGCCTTCTTCATTATGCTTTTAAAAACAGAAAAATCTCTAATGCTTAAAGCATATATGAAGCACGGCAGACTCATAGTATAAATCGGAAATAACATATCGGTAATATAAGGTCTATTGTTTTCAAATATTAAATAATGGAACATAATCACAATTGTCGATGTAAAATATACAAAAATAAATTTAACAGTGTTTCTTCTTAAAACAGCAGGAATAGCATAAACAAAGACCAATCCAACAATACCTTTTGATAACAATTGAATTCTAGAAGCCATATTCGAACCAAATAAATTAAAAAAAATAAGAATTAAATACTGTGCAGTTAGAATCACGAAAGTAGACATCAAGGCAACACTTATTTTTTTATCCTCTTTAAGAAGAAATTCATCTTCAGTATTTATTTTGCTTATTCCCATAATTACGTTCCTTTCATAATTGTTCCTTATGTAACAATTAAGTTCACTAATTATCCTTTTACTTGTAAAACTGTCTCATGAACACTTCTAATTTTTTGAGTATTATATAGACAAATTAATTCTCGGATCATAGGAATATTACTTTTGATTAGCATCTATACATTGATACAATTCAACCAGCCTTTTTTTCATCGTTGACCAAGAATATTTATCATATGCCAACTTAGCATTAACTCCAATTGCTTCACAATCTATTGTTTTATTCACAATCTTATCTAATAATTCTTTGAAAGCATCCTTTGAATAATCAATAACAAACCCCATTTTGTTATCTATTACAATTCTATCAATCCCTGTATTCTTCGCAACTATTATTGGTTTTCCTAACATCATGGCCTCATAAACTTTATTAGGAGCAGAAAATTTATGATTCATTATTTCTGGATCATATATTGCAAACATAAAATCCGTTTTAGAATAGAGCCTGAAAGCTTCATTGTAGTCTACTATACCATAATAATTAATATTTGAGTACTTGTTACTCATACTTTCCACATATTCTGATAAAGCTCCCATACCTGCAATATTTAGTACAATTTCTGGATAATCTTTAATAACTTCTACCGCTGATTCAATAAATCTACTTTTTGCTAATGCCCCTACATATGTAAAAATAATTTGTTGCTTACTGTTATCTGATTTTTCACCGTCTGTAAGATCATTTATAAATTCCTTAGTTACCATAGGCGTATTGTGAATCACAGTAAGATTTTTGGGCTTACTTCCTTCAATCTGTTTTATTCTTTCTTCTGTGCAAATAATTGTGGCAGTAGCATTGTTTATTACCATAAATTCTAGTCTTTTAATAATAGGTTTTAACATTTTTGGTAGATTACTATGACTATCAATATAAAAATCAGCAATATGATAGATATACTTCTTCTTGGTTATTTTTGATATCAGCAATGCTGGTAATCCTACATCCAGATCAAATGCATGTATTAAATCATACTTATCTTTATTTCTAATGAACCAACAAAATGCTAATATTTGAAAATGTAATAACTGGAAAATATTTATTAATCCTTTTCCAGGTGTACTTCTAATATTTATTTCATAGTTATCAATAACATTATCTGCAATACAATACTTTTTTTTCTTTATACCTTTTTCGTTTTCGCAGAATCTATTCCTAGATAATATACAAATACTATCAACTTCATTGTATAAAGCATCTGATATTCTGGCTATTGCTGCATTCGTTCTTGCTTCTGTATTTCTAGAAATGCAAACTTTCATAATATCCCTCTTTACAAAATTTATATGGAGAATACTACAATTTATAAACACTATCAAAATTGCAAACATTTCTAGTGTCAAGAATAAGCTTGCCTTTTATTTTATTCATATTTTCCTTAATATGGTCATGTGCTACCATTATAACCAAAATATCTATTTCATTTATAAAGTCTTCAAAATTCATAAACTGATGATCTACAATTCTTTCCTTCACAAATGGATCAAAAACCTTAACCCCAAAAGCTAAGTGTTCATCCATTCTTTCCAACAATTGAAGTGTAGGACTTTCTCTTGTATCATCCACATTTTCTTTATAAGTTAACCCATATAACCCAACCTTGGAGATATCCCTGATATTATGCTCTCTCATAATATCCCTGATCCTCTTTAATACATGTGTTGGCATTGAATCATTTATTTTTCTTGCAGTTAAAATCAAATTTGTTAAATCAGGATAATCACCTACTAAAAACCATGGATCTACTGAAATACAGTGACCTCCAACTCCAGGTCCCGGTTGTAATATATTAACACGAGGATGCTTATTTGCTATTCTTATGATTTCATACACATCCATATTATCTTTTCTACAAATCTTAGCCAACTCATTAGCAAACGCAATATTAATATCCCTATATGTGTTTTCAACAACCTTAGACATTTCAGCAGATCTTATATCTGTAATAACAATTTCTCCTTTACAGAAACTTGAGTATAATTTCTTAATCTTCTCACCAATTTCCGGATCATCGGCACCTATTGTTCTTGAATTGTGCTCAAGCTCATAAATCATATTGCCCGGAATAATTCTTTCAGGAGCATGGGCAAGATGTACATCTTTTCCAATTACAAATCCCCTCTTCTCTATTTCAGGTCGAACATATTTATCAATTGTCCCTGGGGATATTGTTGACTCGATTATTAATATTGCTCCTTTTTCACAAACATCTAAAACAGTGTTGACTGCTGAAATTACATACTTTGGATCAAGCTTTTTACTTTCCTTTACATAAGGAGTCGGAACCGAAATGATATAAGTATCCGTTTTCTGATATTCTGTAGTAAATTTAATTCCGTTCGATAAAGCTTCTTTAAATAATTCTTCCAATCCTTCTTCCTCAAATGTAAGTTGTCCATTTTGTAAAGAACGAATTAACTTTTCGTTATAATCCGTTCCGACAACTTTAACCCCACTTTTCGCAAACATCAATGCCGTTGGCAAACCTATATAACCCTGTCCTATTACATTTATCATTTTTAGATCTCCCTCATTATACAATTTATAACTTATGTTAATATATTATTGCAAACTCGTAATAAAATCTTATTTTGGTTTTATCAGCTTCCATTATACATCGTATTTGCATCTCTTTTTAATTAATATCCTTGAAAGCCACGAACTAATTATCCTTTTCTTCACTAAACAATGTGGTTTGCACTCAAACATAATCAATATTATTCATTAGACAAATAAGCTAGTTTAATAAAATTAACTTATCGTCGTTCACATAAGCATTCTTAATGCCTTTTATATTAAATCTGCTATTAATGCAGAAAACCCTCTTTTGATTATTATATTGCACATATTTTGTACTTTACCTTTTACTTTATCTAATCCTTAACATTTTCATTTATAAGCAATATGTTTATCTTCATATTAATAAATGTGTATCAACCTTTTCTTTCCTTGATCTCCTATAAAATTACCTATTTATCAAACTATTCCAAAATTAACTTAATAACCATTGTTATTATAACGCTATTAATTACTAAATGTCAATTAACTTTTGAATAGCTACACGGGCTTCACTCTCTTGTTATTTTTCCTTGCATAATATGTCTGCAATTCTTTTACTAGCAAAACCATCCCCATAAGGATTACTTGCACAACTCATCTTTTCATACTCTGCTTTATTTTCAAGAAGCAACTTAAAATTCTTATAAATTACTTCTTCATTTGATCCAACTAACTTTAGAGTTCCTGCAGCTATACCCTCAGGTCTCTCAGTAGTATCTCTCATAACTAAAACAGGCTTGCCCAAACTCGGTGCTTCTTCCTGTATACCTCCGCTGTCTGTCAATATCAAATAAGACCTAGCAAGAAAGTTATGAAAGTCCAGTACATCTAAAGGTTCAATAATTCTAATCCTGTCACATCCTCCAAGAATCTCATTGGCAGCTTCCCTTACCACCGGATTCATATGAATAGGATATATCGCTTTTATATCTTTGTGTTCATCTACTATTCTCTTGATAGCCCTAAACATATTCCTCATCGGCTCACCAAGATTTTCTCTTCTGTGTGCAGTTATCATGATAAGCCTGCTATCTGAAGCCCATTCCAACTGTTCATGAGTATAGTCTTCACGAACTGTGGTTTTAAGAGCATCAATTGCTGTATTCCCTGTCACAAAAATCGTAGCAGGATCTTTACCTTCTCTAATAAGATTCTGCTTCGAAACTTCCGTTGGTGCAAAATTATATCTTGCAATTATCCCAACAGCTTCACGGTTAAATTCTTCGGGATAAGGAGAATATATGTTATATGTCCTAAGCCCTGCCTCAACATGTCCCACCGGAATTTGCATATAAAAACATGCTAAAGCTGTTACAAAGGTTGTAGATGTGTCTCCATGAACCAATACCACATCCGGTTTTACCTCCTCCAATACAGCTTTAGTTTTTTCTAATATATTTATTGTAATATCAAATAATGTTTGCTTTTGCTTCATTATCGACAAATCGTAATCAGGAACCACATCGAATGCTCTTAACACCTGATCCAGCATCTCTCTATGCTGACCTGTAACAGAAACTATTGTCTCCAATTCATTTCGTGTTTTCAACTCTTTCACAACAGGACACATCTTTATGGCTTCAGGTCTAGTCCCAAAGACAACCATCACTTTTCTCTTCATTTATATTCTTCCCTACTTTATTAAAATTTTTTGATTGTTCACGATACTATATCATTTTTATTCGCCAATACATTTAATGTCAAATTTAAATAATACTAGTCTCTACAGTACAAATCCCTAGTATATACCTTAATCTCTACATCTTTTATCTCCTCTGTCATCCTGTTAGCAACTATAACATCAGATAATCTCTTAAACTCATCCAAATCTCTAATTACCCTTGAATTAAAAAAACTGTCCTCTTTTAATGCAGGCTCATAAACAATAACTTCTATACCCTTGGCTTTTATTCGTTTCATGACACCCTGAACAGCCGATTGCCTAAAATTATCAGAGTCTGTCTTCATTGTCAGCCTATATATTCCAACAACCTTAGGATTCCTTTTAACAATCATTTCTGCTATATGATCTTTTCTTGTCCTATTAGCCTCCACTATGGCTGACATTATATTTTGTGGCACATCTTTATAATTTGCCAGTAACTGTTTTGTATCCTTAGGCAAGCAATATCCCCCATAACCAAAAGAAGGATTATTATAATGATTGCCAATCCTCGGATCAAGACATACTCCTTCAATGATTTGCTTTGTATTCAATCCTCTGATTTCTGCATAGGAATCAAGCTCATTAAAATATGCTACCCTTAGTGCAAGAAACGTATTTGCAAATAACTTTATTGCTTCAGCTTCCGTTGGGTTAGTAAAGAGTACAGGAATATCCTTCTTTATGGCTCCTTCCTTGAGAAGTTCCGCAAACACCTTAGCCCTCTCTGATTGTTCTCCCACTACTATTCTTGAAGGATAAAGATTGTCATAAAGAGCCTTTCCTTCTCTTAAAAATTCCGGTGAGAAAATTATGTTGTCCGTTTCAAACTTTTCTTTTATCTTCTCTGTATAACCTACAGGTACTGTTGACTTAATAACCATAATAGCATCCGGATTTATTGATAATACATTTGCTATAACCGCTTCGACTGACCGTGTATCAAAATAATTTTTTTCCGGATCATAATTTGTCGGAGTTGATATAATAACATACTCCGCATTCTTATATGCCAAGTAATTATTAGTAGTCGCTGTCAAGTTCAATTCTTTTGTTGCAAGGTATTCTTCAATTTCTTTATCTATAATAGGAGACTTTTTGTTGTTTATCATATCTACTTTTTCCTGGATTATATCCAATGCGATTACTTCATTATGTTGTGCTAACAATATTGCATTCGATAATCCCACATAACCTATTCCGGCAACTGTTATTTTCATTTACTTTGTCCCCCTCATCTCGTAGTTTCAGCTTTTTCCCAAAACGGCTTTGCTTTTCCTGTCAGTATATTATAAACACCAACCCATTGAGCAATAATTGTTACAGTGTAATAATATACAAGATTTATTAATTTGTTTTCTATTTTACTTACTACTTTAAGTAGTGCTAACAAATAAAACAATACTTGCCCTGTAAAAGTAACATTATAAAACCATGACTGTCCAATCAGTAAAGCATTCATGAAGAGTGCTAATAAATGTGTTATCCACAGCAAATACCTGCATGTCCTGTGTCCAAAATAAAAATATGTATACCATTTATATTTAAAAAAGTTCAAAATTCTTATATCAGGCAGTATACTTTTTAGTATAATTCTATTCATCCTTACTTTACGAGAAAATTCATCTTCAATTACTTCTCCGGCTTTTTCATAAGCAATCGCATCATGGTTGGCAATAGCCCGTTTTCCATTTAAAGCATAATAAGTAGGCATTGCAATGTCATGACACAAAATAGGATCAAAGTCATGATAATCTTTTGTTCTACAAGCATACAAAGCACCATTTCCAGCAGTTATTGTCTGAATATTGCTTTCTATTCCTCTAAGTTTGGTATCCATATCCCAATATGTACTTTCTGAGCCTGCAATATTGCTAACGTCTTTATTGGTAATTATTAATCTTCCACAAACATAACTAATATCATCATCCGTAAATGCAGCAACTAATTCTTTAACCGCATCTTCTTTCAGCATGGAATTAGCATCTGTCATTACAAGAATTTCACTCTTTACAGTTTTTTGAGCTTCGTTTTGTGCATTTGTTTTTCCTTTTCGTTCTTTCACTTCATATAACCTAATATTTATTTCAGGATTATTTGCGATAAAATCCTTTACTATTAGATTTGTCTTGTCTGTACTATTATCAGAAGACACTAAAAACTCAATTTTATCTTTTGGATAGTCGAGTTTAGCAATATTCTCCAGCTTGCTCTGGATAACTCTTTCTTCGTTATGTGCCACAACCATAACTGTCACATAAGGCTGATAAGAATAGTCTTTCTTGAGAGTTCTTTTTTTGAATAATTTACCGAGAATTATCAAAGAAAATGGATATCCAATCATTGCCCAAAATATCAAAAAAACATTGATAAAAAATAAGATTTTTATTATTATCATATTACACCCTCACACATAATTAAATAATAACAAGTAATCAAATTATTCTTCAAAACATTTTCTAACTTATTTTCCTTGCCGGAACTCCAACATAGGTACCTGTTTCAGTTATATCTCTGATTACTACTGCTCCTGCACCTATTCTACAACCGTCGACAATACTTATATTATTGATGACTGTGCTTCCAATACCTAACCATGAACCTTTTCCGATATTAACAGTACCGGCGAGATTCACTCCCGGTGAAATATGGACATAATCCCCTAAAACATTATCATGATCTATCGTAGCTCCGGTATTTATAATACATCCTTTGCCAACACATGTACAACAATTAATTACAGCTCCTGCCATTATTGCCGTACCGGCTCCCAGCTTCACTTGCTCTCCAATAATAGCTTTAGGATGTATAAGAACCGGTATACTTGCACCTTCTAATTCAAGTCTCTCTTGAATTTTCTCTCTGGTTCCATTGTTACCTATACCAACAAATATATCAGAATCATTTATATATTTAAAAGCATCCTCTGTCTTACCAACTACTTTCATTCCCAGTGATGACTTGATATTAATATTATCATCTAAAAACGCAATGCTTTGCCATTTTCCCATTTTTAACGCAATGTCAGCAATTACCTTCCCATGACCGCTTGCTCCAATAATAAGCAGCTTATCTCTCATAATTCAACTCTTCCCTTATTATTTCCTTGAAAAGGTTCCATTGTTACCGAAGTATCAGAACTTATTCCTTCTCTTACAAATACTTTTTTTATAGTTAAAAAGATTATTTTCCAATCTAAAATAAAACTGATATTATTCACATATTCTATATCAAGATTAAACTTTTCTTCCCAGCTAATAGCATTCCTGCCGTTGACTTGTGCCAAACCGGACAATCCGGGTCTTACTTCATGGCGTCTTCTTTGGTGCTCATCATAAAGCGGAAGATATTGAACAAGTAATGGCCTTGGTCCAATAATGCTCATATCTCCTTTAAGAATATTAAATAGCTCCGGTAATTCATCCAATGATGTTGACCTTAAAAACTTACCAAACTTCGTAAGTCTAACACTATCCGGCAGTAATTCACCGTTTTCATCTCTTTCATCCGTCATAGACCTGAACTTATAAAGGGTAAAAATCTTCTCATTAAGCCCCGGTCTTTCCTGCTTGAAGATTATAGGGCTTCCAAGCTTAACCCTCACCAATACTGCAACAACTAAAAACACAGGACTAAGAACAATAATTGCAATCAAAGACAATATAAAATCCATAGGTCTTTTTATATACCTTCTGTACACACCGCCTTTATTTGGTGACTGCAAAGCGGTTCCTATATTTTGTTTAACCTCAGTTTGCATTTTACTTCCACAACCCCTTAATAATTCCACATACTCTATTTAAATCATCATCGGTCATCTTCGTATCGCTCGGCAGACAAATTCCGTTTTCAAATATGTTTCTTGCCACATCTTTGCCTATGAAATCATACCCCTCATAAAAGGGCTGCATATGCATCGGTTTCCATATAGGCCTAGACTCTATGTTATCTTTCTCAAGAGCTTCTATAATATCAATGGGTTTAACCTTTCCGCTTAAAGTTATACAAGTTAGCCAATAATTCGGTTTATCCCACTCGTTTTCGGGCATAAACTTAACACCCTCAAGTTCCCCAAGCTCCCTCTTGTAAAACTCAAAGATGTATTTCTTTTTCGCAATTCTTTTGTCCAGTACCTTAAGCTGTCCCCGGCCGATACCGGCAACAATATTGCTCATTCTGTAGTTGTAGCCCAATTCACTGTGCTGGTAATGTCTTGCCTTATCCCTTGCCTGGGTGGCCCAGAACCTTACCTTGGCTATTCTCTCCTCATTGTCGGAAACCAACATACCTCCTCCTGAGGTGGTAATAATCTTGTTTCCGTTAAAGGAATAGATACCGAAGTCGCCAAAGGTACCGGTGTACTTTCCTTTATAAGTAGTACCCAAGCTTTCGGCAGCATCCTCAATAAGAGGAACATTGTGCCTCTTGCAAATTTCAACTATACTATCTAAATCGGCAGAATTTCCATATAAATGAACAACCAAAACAGCCTTTACCTTAGGATATTTTTTAAAGGCCTCTTCCAAAAGATTAGGATCCATATTCCATGTTTTATAGTCACTGTCTATAAAAACCGGAGTTGCATTCTGATAGATAACAGGATTAACGGTAGCGGAAAAGGTAAGACTCTGACAGAATACAATATCGTCCTTTTCGACTCCTACAGCCTTTAGAGCCATATGAATGGCTGCCGTACCTGAAGACAAAGCGGCAGCATGTTTTGCTCCGACTTTTTCAGAAAGCTCTCTTTCGAACCCGTCTACATTAGCTCCCAAAGGTGCAATCCAATTGGTTTCAAATGCTTCATCTATATATTTTCTTTCGTAACCTTCATCGCTCATATGGGGTGATGAAAGGTAAATTTTAGCCCCCATTTTACATGACTTCCTTCCTCACAAAATATATTATTTACATAATAACTTTCATTTTTTTCCTCAAATACCAGTGAAATTTATATAATTGACATTTTTTATATTGTTTATTAATGTTAATTATTTAAATCTTTTCTAAATTAATTAAATAACTATAGACTATTATACATCCACACACTCCGCACTGTCAATTAAAAAGCCCTTGAATTTCTATCATATAAATATGCATTGAAATACCATTCTTGATACCATTTTATTTTACCCCACATTTAAAATTAACCTATTGAATATGTCCTGTCAAGTCAGTAAAATAATTATAGACACAAAATATTAAATTAATATTAAATTATTTAAATTCCATTTACTTATACCGAAAGATTTATTATAATTGAAACAATCTCCTTAGATTGTTACTTTATTATGTATAATTGTATAATAAAAAAAGTGTAGTAGGATACAAACTTTTTAACGTTTTCGTATATTTATAATAGACACAATTGAATCATTGTAGTTCGGTGGAGATAATATTTTTAGATTATATAAAAACTGTTCACAAAATACCGTTTTTATGGTATTATATTATTATATACTAGTACAATTTTATGATCAATCAAGAAACAGGAAATCAGTATATTATTGTCGGACAGACGTTTGCAACAATTGCTACCTTAATAAACTGTTTTATTCGACACTTCACCAACACATAATATTAAACTGCTAACAACCGTTTTTTTTGCAAATACTTCGAAACGATGAGCTAATTGTGTTGCTATACATCCTTATAGAAAGGGTGATGTACGTGCTTGGAAGATCTTTTAATAATAGAAAACTCGGTTTTTTTAGCGTATTGTTGTTTTCCCTGTTTCTCTGTATTGGATTGACCTTTTTAACTTATAAGCTTTTTTCATGGTATGAAGAAAATGCCCTTAGTGAAGTATCGTTAGTTTTATTCGCTTCACTGTTTTCGGGTATTTTATATATTGCTATTTTAGTTGTTTTACTTAAACTTCTGAAAAACATTTCGGAACAGCAGCTAAATGCACGGGAACTCAAGAATTTTAAGAATTTTACAGACGTTATACACCGTGCCGAGACTGAAATCGAGGTTTATGAAAGTCTTTATACTTTTGTAAACAACATGCATTTGGTAAGCCACGTGACGCTGTTTTACCGCAAGGATATATCTCCGAAAGAGATTTCATGGCTTAGGTTAACAAACGAGAGAATGCCTCTTTGTACCATGGAACCGAGAAACTGTCCTTTGTTTAGATTCGGACGCGAATGCTGTGTAAAGAATATTGCTGCTGATATTACCTGTGCATATCAGCTACCGGAGCATAAATACGGCAGCTATATTTGTCTGCCTATAACCGAAGGTCCCGTTACATTAGGTATTTTACAGCTTTACTCAAAGGCTAAGTACTTTTTTGATGAGAACACTATATCAAAGCTAAAATCTTATATAGAAGTGGCAAGGCCGATTATAAGCAGCAGAAGGGCAATGCATCAGCTGAACAAGGAAGCTTCTACCGACCAGCTCACCAAGCTTTACAACAGAAGCTTTTTGGATTCATATCTTCAAAACCAGATTGAGGTGGCAAGCCTTTCCAAGCAGCCATTGAGCCTTATCATGCTGGATATTGATGATTTCAAAAAGGTCAACGATACTTACGGACACCAAGCCGGTGATGCTGTACTGGTGGTGTTCTCGCAGGTTATCTTAAGATGTGTGAGACGGACTGATTTGGTTACCCGTTACGGAGGAGAGGAATTTATTGCGGTTCTTCCGGCAACCAATACGGAAAGGGCTGTTTCCATAGCAGAGCGTATTAGGGAAACCATTGCAATGGAAACCATGCCTAAAATAAACAATGTCCAGCTTCCCAATATCACATGCAGCATTGGAGTATCAACCTATCCGCTGTTTGCAGATGATAAAGAGAAGCTTATCAAGACTGCGGATATCGCACTGTACAAGGCTAAGGCCGCAGGTAAAAACCGTGTTATACTGTATTCAAACGGAATGGGGCTATAATTAAGCCCCTTTATTTATTATAGAGGAATAAGTAACAATTCCCCCGGTTATTGTTGCTTGTACGTTCAGATCTTTATCAAGTATTGCCACGTCCGCATCTTTTCCTTCTGAAATACTGCCTGTTCTGTCAAATATGCCTATTACCTTCGCCGGATTTTCTGAAGCCATTTTTATTGCGTCCTTAAGATCAATACCTATTCTATAAACCGCATTTTTCACTCCGTCAATCATCGTTAGGGTACTGCCCGCCAAAACGTTGTCGTCAAAAACCGCCGCACCGTCCTTTACCGTTATCTCTTTTCCTGCAAACTTAAGCTTTAAATTCCCAGGCTCAAGACCTGCCACGGCAATTGAATCCGTTATAAGGACGGTTTTGTCGCAGGTTTTGCATTTTACAGCCGTCCTAATCACTGCCGGATGCACATGAATGCCGTCGGGAATGATTTCCGCGGTCACTCTTTCATTATCCAGTGCAGCTCCGACAAGCCCGGGTTTTCTGTGATGCATGCCGGTCATGGCATTAAACAGGTGGGTAACATGGCTAAAGCCGTTATTAAAAGCAGCCTCACAAGCGTTAAAGTCAGCACCGGAATGGCCCGCTGCAAGGGTAATGCCCTCTTTCAAAAGTTCCCTTGTTTCCTCCGCACCTATTAGCTCCGGGGCAATGGTCATAAGCCGTATATTATTTTTCGATTTTTTTATAAATTCCTTAATCAGCCTTAAATCGGGTGCCGTAATATATTCCTTCGGATGGGCTCCACGGTATTCGGGGTTTATAAACGGTCCCTCCATATTAATGCCGGCTATTCTTGCCCCCGGCACTCCGTTTTCAATAGCATGGCTGATGTTTATAAGAGCTTTCTCAATTCTTTCAACACAGTCAGTCATAGTGGTTGCCAAAAATGAGGTAACCCCTTTTGATGCATAAAACACCGATAACCGCTTGAGTTCGCTGTAACCTGCATCGATGAAATCGATGCCTATTGCACCGTGAGTGTGAATATCTATAAGCCCGGGCACAACCCAAAAGTTCTCCGCATCTATAACCTCACAATCTTCCTTGGGAAGTGGGACATTTTCATCAATTTTCTTTATCTTTCCCCTTTGAATCAGTACATCCTTTTTGCTAAAGCCAATCCCGCTCTCCAAAACAAATCCGTTTTTAATCAGGTACAAATTTCTTCGCCCCTTCGCTATATTTTTAGGTACCGCAGATAGTATATTACATTGAGAATATGCATTCAATAAGGATCCGTGTTTCATTTTTCTTCGAGTATATCTTAATATCCTTCTGCGTATAATACACTTGTATCTGTTTTTACAAAATAAAAAATTTTGTTTTAAAAAAAGGCTGTAAAATTTACATCTTTTATGGTATTATAGTACTGTAAAATTTGTGTTTTTTTCCAAGCCATAATTAATCTGTTTCAAATACCTTGTTTTTAAGATTCATGTTCCAATAGTTTAATGGCAAATATTTCTAATTGAGTTTTACAGCGTATTTTTTGCATTTTTTAATTAAGAATCAATTTTATGTTTATACTAAAATAAATATAAAAAGAAGAGGTATGAGATGATGAACACTACAGCTAAAATTGACGAGGTTTTAAGGGTTATCAATGCAGAACATCCTGATCCGTTCAATGTACTGGGTATGCACCAACTGGAGTCTCAAGATGCGATGGTTGTAAGGGCTTATTTCCCCAATGCTCAAACCATTGACGTTGTGCCGTTATCCGGTGGGCAGAGATATAAAATGGACAGGATTCATGAGAACGGTTTTTTTGAAGTTGTAATGGACGACAGGAAGGACTTTTTCAAGTACGTGCTTGAAATCACCGACGACGTGGGCAATAACTTTAAAATTTACGATCCTTACTGTTTTATGCCGGTGCTGTCGGACTTTGATCTTCACCTGTTCGGTGAAGGCAACAACCACAAGATTTATGAAAAGCTGGGTGCACATCCGATGACCGTTGACGGAATCGAAGGTACATTCTTTGCTGTTTGGGCACCCTGTGCAAAACGTGTGAGTGTTGTAGGCAATTTTAACCAGTGGGACGGACGCAGGCACCAAATGAGATCCCGGGGGCCTTCCGGTGTATGGGAACTGTTTATTCCGGGTATAGGTCAGGGTGAAATTTATAAATACGAGATAAAAACTCCTCATAATGAAATATATGTTAAAGCCGATCCCTATGCTTTCTATTCCGAGCTGAGGCCCAATACCGCTTCTATTGTGTATGATCTTAACGGATATGAATGGAACGACAAAGACTGGATGTATGAAAGAGATCACAGCAATTCCTTTGAAAAACCCATGTCTATTTATGAAGTTCATCTCGGTTCCTGGAAAAGAGTTTCCAATGATGAAAACGGTTTCCATACATACAGGGAACTGGCCGATATGCTGGTGGAGTATGTTAAAGATATGGGATATACTCACATTGAGCTGCTTCCGATTGCGGAGCATCCCTTTGACGGTTCCTGGGGATACCAGATAACCGGTTATTATGCCGCAACCAGCCGGTACGGAGAACCGAAGGACTTCATGTACTTTGTAGATAAATGCCATCAGAACGGTATTGGAGTTATAATGGACTGGGTTCCGGCACATTTTCCCAAGGATGGACACGGATTGGCAAGATTTGACGGAACTGCCCTATATGAGCACTATGATCCCAGGCAGGGCGAACATCCCGATTGGGGAACTCACATATTCAACTACGGAAGAAACGAAGTTAAAAACTTTTTAATCAGCAATGCCCTGTTCTGGTTTGAAAAATACCATATTGACGGTCTTCGGGTTGATGCCGTCGCCTCCATGCTTTATCTTGATTACGGGAAAAAGGACGGAGAATGGATTCCCAACCGGTGGGGCGGAAAGGAAAATGTTGATGCTATAGAATTTATGCAGCAATTGAATTCGACGGTGTACAAGTATCATCCCGGGGTAATGATGATAGCCGAGGAATCCACTTCCTGGGCCCTTGTAACCAAACCTCCCTATACGGGCGGTCTGGGATTTGCCTATAAGTGGAACATGGGCTGGATGAACGATTTTTTGCGTTATATGAGCATGGATTCGATATATAGAAAATATCATCAAAATCTTATAACCTTTTCTTTGATGTATGCTTTTTCGGAAAACTTTATTCTGGTGCTGTCCCATGACGAGGTTGTCCACGGCAAATGCTCCATGATCAATAAAATGCCGGGAGACTACTGGCAGAAATTTGCCGGGCTTCGGGCAAGCTACGGTTATTTGTACGGTCATCCCGGAAAGAAGCTTTTGTTCATGGGCGGTGAGTTTGGACAGTTTATTGAGTGGAATTACAAGCAGAGCCTTGACTGGTTCTTGCTGGATTATGATATGCATAAGAAAATGCAGGACTATGTAAGGGATTTGAACAAGCTCTATAAAAGTGAAAAAGCCTTGTATGAGGTGGATTTCCATTTTGATGGCTTTGAATGGATCGACTGTAACGACACGGAGCACAGCATAATTTCCTTTATGAGAAAGGGCAAGGACTGGCGCGATTCCCTCATATTTGTGTGCAATTTCACTCCGGTTCCTCATGAGGACTACCGCATAGGCTCACCCTTTGACACCGTATATGATGAGATATTCAACAGCGACTGGGAAAAATACGGCGGCAGCAATGTCGGAAACTTCAATGAGATCAAAGCCGAAAAAGAACCCATGCACAACAAGCCCTATTCTATGAGGCTTCGCATACCTCCTCTTGCAACCATTGTTCTAAAGCCGAGGTTAAAGAAATAGAACATATAGAATGGGGGAAGGTTCTCTGTTTTAGAGTAGAGAACCTTCCCCTGTTTGATTTATTCATTCCTTATTTCCAATCATTTGGAATTTCATCGTAATTGGACAATTTAGTACAGCCTCTGAAACAATAATCATGGCGTGTTATATTTGGACGCAACCACAAAGCCGGTGCCGGTCCTGTCAAATTTTCACACGAGCGGCAAATCCATTGAATTTAATCCTCCGTCGCCGTCCAAATCAGCGTTCGTTATGTCATCGATAGTCAGTTTTTTGAGCAGTACCCTTTTCATTATTGTCAGGTCGACCGAGTCAATTGAACCATCTGCATTTACATCACCGTATAATAGTAATAATAACAATACTGACCGTTTTTTTATTTGTATTTGAAACTCTCAGGAATCTCAGCCTAAAAAATATTTATACTTGTTATATAGCATAAATTATGATGTATAATCAATATTTTTAGGTGCTAATTAGAATAAGGTATGTGAATGGGTTCTCTGTTCCTGAACGGGAACAGAGAACCCATTCCTCATTTTTTATTACCTTGCTGTTACTTCCAATCGGTTGGAATATCATCGTAGTTGGATAGGTTGGTACAGTTCTTAAAGCATGAATAATAATATTTCACATTTGTACGCTTCCATAAAGCCGGAGCTGGGCCTGTTAAGCTGTTGCAATCAGCAAAACAACAAGCGAAGTCAAGTACGTTAATATTATTAGCAAACAATCCTTCGGGGATTTCTCTCAAGTTAATGCAGCCATTGAAACAATAACTAAAGTAAATTACATTAATATTTTTAGCAAACAGCCCTTCGGGAATTTCCGTTAAGTTTATGCAACCTCTAAAACAATCATCGAAGTCAGTTACTTTAACATTGTTGGCAAACAATCCTTCGGGAATTTCCGTTAAGTTTATGCAACCTTTAAAACAACCATTGAAGCTTTCTGCATTTACATTATTGATAAATAATTTTTCAGGTATTTTCGTTAAGCTTTTGCAATTGGAAAAACAGCCATCAAAATGACTTGCGTCAATATTATCGGCAAACAGCCCTTCGGGTATTTCCGTTAAGCCCACGCAATTACTGAAACAGCCTACAAAGCGATAAACATTAATATTATTGGCAAACAATCTTTCGGGGATTTCCGTTAAGTTTACGCAACCTGAAAAACTTTCCGCAAATTGCATTGCATTAATATTATTAGCGAACAGCCCTTCGGGGATTTCTGTTAGACTCACGCAATTACTAAAGCAGTTGTCAAAGATTTCTGCGTTAATGTTATTGGCGAACAGTCCTTCGGGGATTTCCGTTAAACTCTTGCAATTTTCAAAACAACTCGTAAAGTATTGAGCCTTAATATTATTTTTAAACAATCCCTCGGGAATTTTCGTTAAGTTCTCGCAACCTTTAAAACAGGAACGAAAATCCTTTAAGTTAGTGTTATTGGCAAACAATCCTTCCGGAATTTCTGTTAAGCCTGTACAATAAGCAAAACATTCACCGACACCATCTATATCAATATTGTTTTTAAACAATCCCTCCGGTATTTTGGTTAAGTTCTTGCAACCATAAAAACAGTCACTAAAATGTGCAGCTCTAGTATTATTAGCAAAAAGCGATTCCGGTATTTCTGTTAAGCTGGAGCAATAACCAAAACAGGAGCCGAAGCCTATTGCATTAGTATTATTGGCAAACAGCCCTTCGGGTATTTCCGTTAAGCTCTCGCAACCCCAAAAACAATTGCTGAAGTGAATTGCGTTAATGTTATTAGCAAACAGCCCTTCGGGTATTTCTCTTAAACTCTTGCAGCCATAAAAACAGTACCTGAAGTCTGTTGCGTTAATGTTATTGGCAAATAGCCCTTCAGGAATTTCCGTTAAGCTCTCGCAATCTCGAAAACAATAACTGAAGTCTGTTGTGTTAATATTATTGGCAAACAGCCCTTCGGGTATTTGGGTCAAACTCTCGCAGTATTCAAAACAGTACCTGAAGTCTGTTGCGTTAATGTTATTGGCAAACAGCCCTTCGGGAATCCGCTCCAAGTTAATGCAACCACCGAATAAAAATTCAAAGTCGGTTTTCCCAATATCCGGGATGGGTGTAATTACTTCAATCAGTGCCATATCACCCCAAAAGCTAAGCGGCATATTATCAAAGGAAAGTACTTTTATAGTATAAATACCCGTTTCTTCATATTTATGACTGCCTGTGGAAATATCGGTTATATTGCTTGTAGTACCATCACCCCAGTCAACAACGATATTATAGTTATTGACCTTTGGAGAAAACTCGCATGGAAATTTGTACACTTTTCCTTCTTCAGTAGTTTTGATCTTGAACACAAAGACTCCTTCATCAGTTTCTGTAGGGGTTGGTGTAATTTCTTCTGTCGAAGTCGGTGTTATCACTTGCGTCGAAGTCGGTGTTATCGCCTCTGTCGGGGTCGCTGTGCCTTCATCCGTCGGAGTCGGTGTCGGGTTCATGCTTTCAACCGGAAATTTGGTTATTTTCTTAAGTATGTACCTCTTTAACAGTGTTACATCCAATGAATTCAATTCACCGTCACCGTCAAGATCAGCAGCCGTTATGTCGTCGATAGTCATTTTTTTGAGCACTACCCTCTTCATTATAGTTAAATCCAGTGAGTCAATTGAGCCATCTGAATTTAAATCACCATATAATGGAGTGGCACAAACAGACATGGCGCTAAAACCAATTGTAATAACAATTAGTAATAGCCAAAATACATTCTTCCTCATTAAAATTCCCTCCCACTTTTTTATATTATACTCAACTAATGAGTACATTTTATAACAAACAAAGTCTTCATTTTATCCCTCTCTAGCAATCCAGCAATAGAACTAATGATTATGATTATACTCTTTATGTAAAACAGTGTAAAGTCTAAATATGTCAATATGACGTGGTAAGGTTCTTAAGATAAAACCGGGGACTGTTCTCCGGTTAGAACAGTCCCCGGTTTGATTTGATTATTTCTTATTTCCAATCGCGCGGAATCCTGTCGTAATTGGACAATTTAGAACAGCCTTTGAAGCAATCTTCATGATAAGTTATATTTGAACGATACCACAAAGCCGGTTTCGCTTATCTCTAACTCAAAACACCTTCAATAGTATCTGCTGTGGTTTCAGTCTAAGTTAGGATCGCAGTTTGCGTTAGTGTGAAATTTTGGGAGTCGGACTTGGCAATTTTGTCGGTGTAAATGTATGCTCCCATATAATCCATGGTGTTGGCGTAGTTTTACCTTTAGGAGTTGGTGTTGGTATTCGTGTAGGTGAAGGTGTAAGTGTAGATTTAGGTGTTGGTGTTGGTGTAGGTGTAGAAGGTCTGGTTATCGGTGGTGTTGGTTCAGGCGTTTTTATTATGGTTGGTACACAGTTGTCTGTTGAACCGGGTGCATGATCCGCACTTTCCACCGGAAACTTACTTATTTTCTTTAGTAAGTACCTCTTTAACAGCGATAAATCCGTTGAGGTCACTTCACCGTCACCGTCCAAGTCAGCGGCTGTTATGTTGTCAATAGTAAGTTTTTTGAGCAGTACCCTTTTTATTATAGTTAGATCGGTTGAGTCAATTGATCCGTCTTCGTTTATATCTCCATATAGCAAATTAGCGCCTGTAAATATCATGCTAAAACCAATGGCTAGGATACTTAGTAACAACGGTAATAATTTTTCTTCAATTTATATACCCCCCTTATATATATTTATATATATTTTATACCATAAGCTTTTTTAAAATCAAGACTTTATGTTTACTCTTCATAAGCAGTCAAACAGCCAAATCCATTACTTTAATTATATCTCTTGTACTAAATACTGTAAAGTTTTATTATAAAAGCATTATTTATAGGACGATTCCCTATTTCTATAGACCGGAACAGAGAACCACCCCCTGTTTGACAATATATTACCTCGGTGAAATGCTTTACTTCCCGTTAATTAGCTTGTCTTGCCAAAGCCCGGTATATTATAATAGTAAATATTAAATGAATTGATAATTTTCGATGTCAATTTCATTTTACATATAAAGTAACGTCGAAAGGAATGAGTTCGAATATGAAAAAGCCCTTCGTAACTTTAGAGCAGCTGGGGGAAATTGTAAAGAAATATCCGACTCCTTTTCACCTCTACGATGAAAAAGGAATAAGGGAAAACGCAAGAAGGTTAAAAGAAGCCTTCTCATGGAACAAAGGCTTTAAAGAATATTTTGCAGTTAAGGCAACACCCAATCCGACAATATTACAGATTTTAAAAGAGGAAGGCTGCGGTGTGGACTGTTCTTCCTATACTGAACTTTTGATGGCGGAAAAAGTCGGGTTCCATGGCGATGAAATAATGTTTTCCTCTAATGTAACACCGAAAGAAGACTTTGAACTTGCAAGAAAAGTGAATTCTTTGATAAACCTTGACGATATCAGCCATATTGATTTCTTGGAAAAGGTCGCAGGTCTCCCAGAAACTATATGCTGCCGCTATAATCCCGGTGGTGCCTTTACCATTGACAATGCCATAATGGACACCCCCGGCGAAGCAAAATACGGTTTTACGCGGGAACAGTTAACGGAAGGCTTTAAAAAGCTTATGGATAAAGGAGTCAAGCATTTTGGGCTGCATGCATTTCTGGCAAGCAACACCATTGCCAATGAATATTATCCCGCACTGGCAAAGCTTCTTTTCAAGACAGCTGTTGAATTAAAGAACGAGACCGGCGCACATATTACATTTATTAACCTCTCCGGCGGTATCGGTATCCCTTACCGTCCTGAAGAGAAGCCCGCCGATATTTACGCTGTCGGCGAGGGAGTTCGGAAGGCCTATGAAGAAATTCTTGTTCCTGCAGGAATGGACGATGTTTCTATATATACCGAGCTGGGAAGGTTTATGCTGGGGCCCTACGGTTGCCTGGTTGCAACGGCAATTCACGAAAAGAAAATACATAAAAATTACATCGGTCTGGATGCATGTGCTGCAAATCTCATGCGTCCTGCAATGTATGGGGCATACCATCACATTACGGTTATGGGAAAAGAAAATGCGCCTCATGACCACATGTATGATGTTACCGGCGGGTTATGCGAAAACAACGATAAATTTGCAATTGACCGCATGCTGCCAAAAATTGATATCGGCGACTTAATTGTGATACATGACACCGGTGCCCACGGATTTGCAATGGGCTACAACTACAACGGAAAGCTCCGTTCCGCAGAGGTTTTATTAAAAACCGACGGAACCACACAGCTTATACGGCGTGCGGAAACACCCGAAGACTACTTCGCAACGTTAAATTTCTAAATGATTCAAGGGAAAATCAAGGGGACGGTTCTTCCGTTTCACTAATTGCGACAGGAAAGAACCGTCCCTTCTTGTATTCTAAGCATTGTTACTTCAGATACTTATTAACATCCTCTATACTCTTGTAATCCAATATTTCACCAATAATTATATCCAAAGTAACTGCATCCAGTTTCTCAATTTTGTCCCGGATATCTTGTGGAAGGATTCCAAATTTTTTGTTAATAACCTTATTGCGGTTTTGGCAAGGGCTCTGGTTTCTCCTTCTTGTATGCCTTGTTGTATACCTTGTAACTTTCCCTCTTCTCTATAAATTTCCGCTAAAGTCATCACAACTTAACTCCCTTCCGGATAAGTTTTCTCAACATTTCTGATAATCTCATCAACATCTTTTTTGTCAGCCTTCGGCCTGCATTCATTATATATCTCATAAAGGTCTCAAAATACTCTATACCTGTTTGATGATCTGCTGCCACTTCGGTATTCGAAAAAACTTCTTTAAAAAATTTATAATGGGGATTCTGTATCTTCATATTAATCACCTATCTATCATTATTTTATCATTTAACCTTGTATTTCAACATACATTTTTTTACGAAGATAAATTGGTATAAAGCAAAAAGCCGTCCCTTGTTTTATAATGTTTTACAATCAGTAATAATTGTGATAAAATGCAATCTAAATAAAAATAATTTACAATAGTAGGAAGGTGCAACTCGAGAAATGACTAAATTTTTGGAAGGTCTAATGAAAAGCTTTAAATCTATTTCTTTTATATTTTCTTTTATATTTGCACTCTTACTGTGCCTTAGTTTAACTTCATGCAATATTGATACTTCAGACAATGATAAATCACCCCAAGATGTTTATATTGACCCTGTTTCTTCGGACAGTATTTTATTGGTGGATAGGTTTTCGCAAAAGTTGGTTTCGTATAATACAAAAAAATATACTGTTGAAAAAAGAATGAATGCTTTAAATCATATGATCTATGAATTTTCTCCACTAGCCCGCTACATGACTTCAGGTCATAGTATTAATTTTGGCTTTGAAATAATCAGCATTGATTCAGTCGTTCATACAGTATACTCCATGAAACCGAATGAAGGAATTTTCCCCTTGGCTTATTACGGTGACGATTATTATTTTATAAAATCTCAATATGATAAATACGGTGTAGAAACCGATAGGGTTTTGGTAAAATTTGATTATATTAAAAATAAACTAATCGAATATACCCATGCACACGGACTGGTTTCATATGGAACCGTAATTGATGATAAATTGTATTACACAGTTTATAACGAAAACAACGACGATTATACTTTATATTCTTTGCTTCGTGACGATTTTGACTCAATACCGAAATTGGAAAAAGAAAGTTTAGAAAACGGCGAAATATTTAGTCAAGGCGGAGTTTTGTATGTGACAAACAGAAAATCTATAATATCCGACAATAAGCAATTTAAAAAAGAAACACAGAATTATTTTATAGGTGAAAACTACTTGGTTCAGTATCAAATTCAAAAGGATGACACCCTGGATGCTGTCGTTATTGACACAAGCACAGGAGAAAAGATTTTTACGGCAGAAAATATTGTAGACTTTAATGTTTCCAATGAAGAAATTATTTTCTACTGTGAAGGTTGTATTAAAAAATATCCGCTTAAAGAAGGATAGGAATAGAATAAATCAGTAGAATCAGTAAATCATAAATCAGCATAAATCAAGGGGACGGTTCTTTCGTGTCATGACACGGAAGAACCGTCCCCCTGTGCTATTATGTTAGCCCAGCTTGAACTCAAATTTATCGAAATTGACCGGCTCCACAAACTGATCGCTTGTGAAGAATGTCTTTCGGTAATGGACAAATTCTGTGGTGTTTTTATTAAGCCAAAGGGGAACAGGGATCTCCAACTCCCTGCAGAGCTCAATCAGCCCTTTTTCAAGCATGTTACAAAAACCGGCTTCTTCATCGTCACCCTTGAATGTCGACTGCTTTATTGTTTTCGTCCCTTTGACAACCCTTCCAATCAGTATCAATCCATTCTTCCTCCCTCATGCATGGGTGTATAAGAAAATACGGAAGAAATCAAGTATTTGAATATCTTACTTTCCTCTCTCCATATCTTTAATAAGCTTGTATTCTATCGAATCCACCAGTGCCTTCCAGCTGGCTTCAATAATGTCTGTCGATACACCGATGGTGGTCCAAACCTCTTTTCCGTCGGTGGACTCAATCAATACCCTAACCTTTGCGGCTGTAGCTGAGTTTGAATCCAAAACCCTAACCTTGTAGTCTGTGAGCTTCATCTCACCTATTTGCGGATAAAATCTCTCCAGAGCCTTTCTGACCGCCTTATCCAAAGCATTTACCGGTCCCTGGCCCTCATCTGCGGTTATTTCATCCTGCCCGTCCACGTTGATCTTTATCATGGCTGAAGAATTTGCACCGCTTATGGAAGGTTCGTTAACCACAACCTTGAATTCTCCGAGCTGGAAGAAGGGATGATACTTTCCGAGAACCTTTCTTATTACAATTTCAAAGGAGCTCTCGGCACCCTCATACTGATATCCTTCAAACTCCAGTTCTTTAAGCTTCTGCAATATAGTTTTGGTCTCCGGAGAATCCTTCGTAATAGTGCTGTCAATATTTTTTATCAAGTTCAGCACAGCACTTCTTCCTGCAACCTCCGACATCAGGAAAAGCCTCTCGTTTCCTACGGCTTCGGGATTTATATGCTCGTAGGCAACAGAATTCTTATTAACCGCATCGGCATGCATTCCCGCTTTATGAGCAAAAGCAAATTTTCCCACATAGGGTGCCCTTTCGTCATGTATAACGTTTGCAATTTCACTTACATACCTGGCTGTTGCAGTAATGTCCGAAATACATTCTGCAGGAATGCAGTCATAGCCTGCCTTTAACTGCAGATTGGGTATTATGGTGCAAAGGTTGGCATTGCCGCTCCTTTCCCCAAGCCCGTTAATTGTACCCTGAACCTGTACCGCCCCGGCCTTAACCGCCATAATGGAGTTGGCCACCGCCAATCCCGTGTCGTTATGGCAATGTATTCCCACATCCACCTTAAATTCTCCAACCACCTTCGACGTAATGGTAAAGATCTCATCAGGGAAGGAGCCACCGTTGGTGTCACAGAGACAAATACTGTCGGCACCGGCTTCCACAGCTGCCCTAACGGTCTTCATTGCATATTCGGGATTGGCCTTATAGCCGTCAAAAAAATGCTCCGCGTCAAACACTACTTCCTTGTTCTTATTCTTAAAAAAGGATATGGTGTCAAAAATCATTTTCAGATTTTCATCCAATGTAGTGTTTAAAATATCCGTAACATGGAAATCCCAGCTTTTCCCGAATATAGCCACGGCCGGAGTATCGGCCTTTAGCAGCGATTTTACATTGGCATCCTCATGGACCGATATATTCACTCTTCTGGTACTTCCAAAAGCAATCACCTTTGCATGTCTTAGTTTAATCCTGGAAATCCGGTCAAAAAACTCCAGGTCCTTGGGGTTGGAACCGGGATTACCGGCTTCAATATAACTAATACCAAGCCTGTCAAGCCTCTCAACAATTTTCAGTTTATCCTCGACGCTGAAAGAAATGCCCTGTGCCTGGGCACCGTCTCTCAGTGTTGAGTCATATATCACTACCTTTTTCATCTCAATTCGTCCTTCCTCACAATAACTTATCGCTTCTGTCATTATTGGGCATTTATCTTCAGCGCATCTTCACCGATTTCGCTGATTGCCCTGTTGATGGCATTCACATATGCTTTCACACTGGCTTCAATTATATCCGTTGACACGCCTCTACCGGTAAATATTTTTCCTTCCTTGGAAACCCTAACTGTAACTTCACCCAATGCATCCTTCCCTTCGGTAACCGCTCTCAAATTGTAGTCTTCTAAAGTAAAGCTTGTGCCCACTGCTCTTTCTATTGCATTAAATGCCGCATCAACAGGTCCGTCCCCGGTTGCAGCCTCGGTTATTTCGTTATCGCTTCTTTTGAGAGTAACCGTTGAGGTAGCAACGCTCTTATTGCCGCTGGTAATCTGGAAGGTTTCCAGCACAAATATTTCCGGAACCTCAGAAACCTTTTCTTCTATCAATGCTTCAATATCCCTGTCGAGGATAACCTTCTTTTTGTCTGCAAGGCTCTTAAACTTTTCAAAAGCTTTTTGGATTTTTTCCGGGGTCAGGGAAGTATATCCCATTTCCTTGAGCCTTTCTTCAAAAGCATGCCTTCCCGAAAGCTTTCCCAACACCATTCTGTTTTGGGAAAGTCCGATTTTCTCGGGTCTCATAATCTCATAAGTGCTTCTTTCAGACAGAACACCGTGCTGGTGAATACCCGACTCATGGGCAAAGGCATTTGCACCCACTATGGCCTTGTTGGGCTGTACTTTTATACCGGTAAGGCTGCTTATAAGCTTGCTGGTTCTGTAAATCTGCGTTGTGTTAATTTTATGACCTATACCGTAAAAATCCTTCCGGGTGTCAATCCCCATTATGATCTCTTCCATTGCAGTATTTCCCGCTCTTTCACCAAGGCCGTTTATAGTACATTCCACCTGAACTGCTCCGTTGAGTACTGCAGCAAGGGAATTTGCCACTGCCAGACCCAAATCGTTATGGCAGTGCACGCTGATATCCACCTTGTCAATGTTGCTGACCTTTTCCTTCAATGTTCTTATCAGATTTCCAAACTCCGCAGGAGTCGCGTAGCCCACCGTGTCGGGAATATTAACAACCGTAGCCCCTGCCTTAATTACCTCTTCAACAACCTTAATCAAAAACTCCGGCCGTGTTCTGCTGGCATCTTCAGCCGAAAACTCAACATCAGAGCAATATTTCTTTGCGTATTTAACCATCGCAATGGCTCTTTCCAAAACTTCTTCCTCAGTCATTTTGAGCTTGTATTTCAAATGTATGTCCGATGTGGCTATAAACGTGTGAATTCTAGGATTTTGTGCTTCCCTTAAAGCTTCCCACGCCCTGTCGATATCCTTTTCCACAGCTCTGGAAAGACTTGCAACAGTAACATTCTTGATCTCCTTGGACACTGCTTTTACAGCTTCAAAATCACCGGGGGATGCAATTGCAAATCCCGCCTCAATAACATCCACACCTAAAATTTCCAATTGCTTTGCTATTTCAACTTTTTCAGTAATATTTAAATTAACTCCAGGGGTCTGTTCCCCGTCCCTTAACGTCGTATCGAATATTTTAATCCTCTCAATCATTTCGAATCCTCCTTTACGAATCAATCCCATATTTATAAATATCTAAAAATTAAATAATAAATTTTTTTGTTTCCTAACCTTCTTCAGCAGCGAAGAAGGTTAGGAATTATATGTCTTATTTTTTAAGCCAGCTCATCATCTTTCTAAGCTCTGCACCAACCTTCTCAAGCTGGTGTTCTGCTTCTTTTCTTCTGGTTGCAAGGAGCTCAGCCCTGCCGCCGGCATTATTCTCAGCTATCCATCTTGAAGCAAAGGTTCCGTTTTGAATATCCTTAAGTACTTCCTTCATTGCTTTTCTTGTTTCCTCAGTGATTATCTTCTTTCCTGTAATATAATCACCGTACTCTGCAGTATCGCTTATGGAGTATCTCATGTATGCAAATCCACCCTGGTTAATAAGGTCCACTATGAGCTTCATTTCGTGAATACATTCAAAATAAGCTATTTCCGGCTGATATCCTGCACTCACCAAGGTCTCAAATCCTGCCTTCATAAGCTCGGTAACTCCTCCGCACAAAACAGCCTGCTCACCGAACAAGTCTGTCTCGGTCTCTTCTCTGAAGGTGGTTTCGAGAATTCCTGCCCTGCCTGCACCTATACCGGAAGCATATGCAAGTGCATAATCCTTGGCCTTACCGGAAGCATCCTGATAAACTGCAATCAGTGAAGGTACTCCCCTGCCCTCTTGATACTGGCTTCTTACCGTATGACCGGGTCCCTTGGGTGCAATCATTACAACGTCTACATTTTCAGGGGGAACAATCATATTGAAATGGATTGCAAATCCATGGGCAAAAGCAAGAACATTGCCTTCCTCCAGGTTCGGCTTTATGCTTTCTTCATAAATTTTCTTCTGCAACTGATCCGGTACAAGCATCATTATTACATCCGCAGCCTTAGCCGCTTTATCTGTATCTTCCACCCTCAGCCCTGCATCAATTGCCTTTTGCCTTGATGCAGATCCGGGAGCCAAACCCACCACAACATCTACTCCACTGTCCTTAAGGTTTTGTGCGTGCGCATGCCCCTGGCTTCCGTAGCCTATAATTGCCACTGTCTTTCCTTTTAGTAAGCCCAGGTTGCAATCGCTGTCATAATACATCTTTGCCATCTTAAAATCACTCCTCATCACTATTCTTTATTTTAATAACTTTATTGCCTCTTTCAATGGCTATTGTACCCGTTCTGACTATTTCCTTTATACCGAACTGCTTAAGCATATCTTCCAGTGCGGCAATTTTTTCGGTGTCGCCGGATATTTCAATGGTTAATGTGTTCTTGGACACGTCAATTATATTTGCCCTGAATATTTCCACTATCTGAATTATCTCGGACCTTGTAGATGCATTGGCCTCCACCTTTATCAGAACCAGCTCCCTGCGAACCGACTCCGAATCGTCCAGCTCCTTGATCTTTATCACATCCACAAGCTTGTTAAGCTGTTTGGTGACCTGTTCCACTATGTATTGGTCCCCGTCAACTACAATTGTCATTCTTGAAATCTCCGGATTTTCAGTGACACCCACCGCAAGGCTGTCAATATTAAATCCTCTTCTGCTGAACAATCCGGCTATCCGGGATAAAACTCCGGCCTGGTTTTCCACCAAAACCGATAAAGTGTGTTTTCCCATTTTAAAAACCTCCATTAACAAATATTTATATCAAAATATTTTGCTTCAATTTACTATAGCGTCGACTCCTCAGGATCAACCCTGCACTCGAGAAGATAAACACCGTCATCGGAAAGCATCTCCTTTAATGCTTCCTCAACCTGGGAATTGTCGTCTATCCTCCTGCCTTTAAAACCATAAGCTTCAAACAGCTTTATAAAGTCAGGATTTTCGTCCAGATGCACTTGGTAATACCGGCAGCCATATTTCAGCTTCTGAAGCTCCCTTACCATTCCCAGTCTTGTGTTATTGAACATAAGGACCTTTACTCCCAGCCGGCTTTGCTTAATGGTACCCAGCTCCTGCATTGTCATTTGGAAGCTTCCGTCCCCGGAAATACAAATTACTCTTGAACCGGGGCATCCGACCTTTGCTCCGACAGCCGCCGGGAATCCGTATCCCATGGTACCCAGCCCTCCGGAGGTTATGAATGTTCTGGGTTTCCTTATGCCCAAATAGTTTGAAGACCATATCTGGTTCTGTCCCACTTCGGTGGTTACAATGTCATCCTCCCTAAGAAGACCGGTTAAAACCTTCAGCACATATTTGGGATTGACATAGCCTGTACCGCTCTTCATTTCCGGGAATTTGGGCGGATGCTCTTCCTTTTTCTCTTTTATAATCCTTCCCCACTCGTCAACATCACCCCTTTGGACAATATCGACGAGCTCCTTCAAAACTCCCTTTATGTCCCCAACCACCGGAATGGACACTTGTATGTTTTTGCCTATCTCCGCAGGGTCTATGTCAATATGGACAATTTTTGCTTTCCGTGCAATCTGGTCCGGGTTGTTGATAGCCCTGTCTGCCACCCTTGCACCTGTGATGATCAAAAGGTCTGCATTGTGAACGGCATAATTGGCAGTATACACTCCATAGGAACCCAGCATTCCGAGATTCAACTCATGGTCATAGGGTATGGACCCAATTCCCATCATGGTGGTTACAACAGGTATGCCGCACTTTTCCGCCAGTTCCACAAGCTCTTTGGAGGCATTGGAATTTATGACCCCTCCTCCGGCACATATAACAGGCTTCTTTGCCCGTAAAATTGCCTCTGCAATTTTCTTTATCTGAAGGGAATGTCCCTTGTAGTTGGGTTTGTAGCCCTTAATGTCAACGCTCTTGGGATATTCAAAATTGACACTGCCAATCTGAACATCTATGGGTACGTCAATCAAAACCGGTCCCGGTCTCCCTGTAGAAGCTATATAAAAAGCTTCCTTCAGTATTCTGGGCAAATCCTTCGTATTTTTCACAAGATAATTATGCTTGCAAAAGGGATCGGTGGCACCGGTTATATCCGCCTCCTGAAAAACATCCCTGCCTATCAGGTCCGAGGAAACCTGTCCGGTGATAGCTACCAAAGGCGTTGAGTCCATGTAAGCATCCGCAATACCTGTAATAAGGTTGGTTGCACCCGGTCCCGATGTGGCAACGCACACCCCGGTTTTGCCTGTTGCCCGGGCATAACCGCTGGCAGCATGGGCCGCTCCCTGCTCGTGCCTTGTCAGAATATGCCGTATATTCGATTCCTGTAATGCATCATAGAACGGACAAATGGCAGCTCCCGGATAGCCGAAAATCACTTCCACGCCTTCCAACTCCAGAGCCTTTACAATTGCCTGTGCACCTGAAAGTTTCATAATCTTCACCCTCGCAAACAGTAGTAAATCCTTTTAATTCTTATAATACCACACCATAGAGCCGGCTCAACCATATGCGGCACAATTTCGGTACTTTCTCCGGCAATCTATATAAAACTAAACCCTTCACCCCGGCAAATATTACATTTGCAGGGACGAAGGGAATACATCCAACGTGGTACCACCCTGATTCGACATACCTAAGTATGTCCTCAGTGAGTATCATAAATACTCTAACCGTAACGTAGGTCAACGTCATTGTCTACATAAGGTTCGACAATGCAGCTCCGGAACGAGTTATACATGTACATCATGCGCTGATTCACACCAACCATCAGCTCTCTTGTGCAATCAGGTACATCTTTTTTCCTTCATAGCTTTTGAAAAAATATTTACAAGTATAAAATATAGTTAAGTTTTATTTTATCAATGCCAAATAGTAAAGTCAACATGTTTTTTATCATATCCTATGCCAAATTATTAATGCTTTCTATTGTAAGTTTATTCCATCCCATAGGCTAGTACTGGATTTTATCCGGCTTATCCTGCCATTTTTTAAAAGCTTCCAGACAAAAATCCCTGTCCGTCTGTTCAAACTTTACTCTTTTGTCGTTGGTTTCTCCCTTAATAACATCATATATATAATTATCGTCAAATCCTATCCCGGCAGCATCTTCCCGGGTACAACCGTAATACACCTTATTTATCCTTGCCCAATATATTGCCGAAAAACACATGGGACAAGGCTCACACGACGTATAGAGCTCGCAGTCGCTTAAATCAAACCTTCCCAGTGCCTTTGCCGCCTTTCTTATTGCAATCATTTCCGCATGATCGGTGGGGTCATTATTCAATATAACCTGGTTATGAGCTCTCGCAATAATTTTGTTGTCCTTTACTATGACAGCCCCAAACGGACCTCCGTGATTATTCTCAACACCGTACATGGCTTCCTCAACCGCAGCTTTTAAAAAGTCGTTCATACTCATCCCTGCCCTCCGGGTTATCATGCCTTGCCAATGTACTAATATATTACCATATTTCAATGCAAAATGGTATAAGCAAAGAATAATATTCCGGAAACTTAAGTTTCATAAGTCCTGAGCCTGTATTCCTTACATATTATTCTTTTCTCATATTTACTGTGTAGGTTCCTTGGCAGCAAGCCTGATTTGAACTGTTTGGGTTCTGCCTTCGCTCATATGGGTTATTTTAATTTCATCGCCGGGATATTTGGAATAAATATGACTCCTCAGGTCCATCATGGTGTTTATTTCCTTCCCGTCAATATGGGTTATTATACAGCCTACACGTATCCCGTTTTTATATGCCGGTCCGTTTTCATCGACACTTGCCACATATACACCGTTGTCCAGTCTGATACCGCTGTCAAGATAAGGTATGATCTCCTTGTCGTAAGCAAAAACCCCAAGGTAAGGTTCAATAAACTCGCCGCTAGCAATAAACTTGTTTATGATGGGAACCGCTACATTTATGGGAACGGCAAAACCTATACCCTCCGCACTTTCCACTTTAACGGTGTTGATTCCCACCACCTCTCCTTTAGAATTCAATAGCGGGCCTCCGCTGTTACCCGGGTTTATGCTGGCATCGGTCTGTATCAGGTCCTCCATATAATTGGTGCCTTCTTCGGTCTCAATCTTTATAGTCCTGTTCAATGCACTTATAATTCCCGATGTAACCGTCCTTTGAAATTGGAGTCCCAACGGATTCCCGATTGCTATTGCAGGCTCGCCCACTTTGAGCTGGGTGGCATCGCCCAACGGTATTGCCGTTAGATCCCGGGCCTCTATTTTTACTATTGCCAGATCCAATACGGGATTGGACCAGACAGTTACCCCGTCAAGATTTCTTCCGTTCGATAGGGATACTATAATACGTTTGCTTTTTTTCCCTGCCACATGGTGATTTGTGAGAATATAACCGTCAGGGCTTACTATTACCCCTGAACCCACTCCCCACCGCTCCGCAGTATTGGCATCAAATATTGCATTACTGTCAATCTTAAGTACCGAAATACCAACAACACCTTCAGATGCACTTTGAGCTACTTTTTGAATTACATCCACAGGAGCAGTCTGTTCCAATGCAATTTGCCGGGGTACCGGAACATTGTCTTCCGCACCGGCCTGGGGCAGTTGCGGAACTGTATCATTGATTCTCGTTATATAGCCGGTGATACCTAATATTAACAAAAGCCCAATTCCCAAAGATGTCAGAGCCGATGTTATGACTACGGTAAAAAAGCCAATTTTTCCTCTGCTTTTATCAAACATAGCATCATCCTTTGCGGTTTTTATGTTATGGATTTCACTAAGTGAAATTGTCAATAACGCAGAAGGGCATAATGCCCCCAAGCTTTTATTCATATTATTTCAATAAAAACCTAAAAGAATTCAGGCAGAGTTGACTTTATTCGAATAATTTTCTTTTCGGCTTAAAGGTATGCTCTTTAGACACTCTCGTCAATTGACTTGATTATTTTTTTAACACTCTTTTCAAATTTAGGGCGCGGAAGCATCACCTGATGGTCACAGCCAAGGCATCTTATTCTAAAATCGGCACCTACCCGGGTTATTTCCCATTGCTTGCTGCCGCAAGGATGCTGTTTTTTCAGCTCGACAATCTCACCAATTTTGTATCTGTGGTCCAAGGTCCATACCTCCTTTGCTTATATATGTAGTAAAATTTCATTTTCAATATGTATGAATTTTAACATATAATATTTTTTTTATCCACACAAAATCAAAGGTAAGGAGAGATTTATCAAAACCTATGGAACAATGGCATAATACCCGGTTTTATGCTGTCAATAAAGTAAATATTTTATCAGCATATAAGCTTTTTTGTATCAACATGTTAAACACTTTTTTAATGTGTTTTCAAAATAGAACACTTAAAAGGTTGTGTAAATTTATCAATGTATATATAATATTAAATGAACATGTTTAAGGGAATTTTTTCCCTCTCTAATACCAGTCCCGTTGAAAAACGGGTTCTTTTTTTGTCAAAATTTTTTGACTATTATAATTTTATTTACTTTTTTGATCCTAGTGCAGTATAAACTATGTTGCGGTTACCTAAAAAAAGCTCCGGGGCATCGAGCCCCTTCGCTTTTGCCTCTTTCATTTCATTCCAAGAGGCCAAATAAAATACTCCGGATACCTAAGTTTCCGGAGTATTTTCGTGTGCTTAATATATCAGGTTCTACATCCTGGAGCAAATATCGAACTTATTATTTAAGCTCCAGGTTCTCATATATTACGGTAATACCATCCTTTTGTACTTCGAGGTTAATTCCGGTTGGGTTCTCAATCGGCGGATCAATCGATGGCTCCAGGACAAGATAGAGTTCACCTTCTGATGTTACATCTTCGCAGTACAATGTATCTTCGCCCCGTTTTAATGTGAAGCTTATTCCTTCGCTGTCTTCTATTCCAACATAAACTCTATACCCTTCACCATCGTGGAATACGTAGGGTTTTTCGATGTTAAGTTCCCACTCGTTTATGCTGACTCCTGCATTACGGGCTCATATTATAACTGTCGCACCGGATACTGCAGTAATCGAAACATTCAATCATCCATTACATATAGCGTGTTATTTCCTATATTAACACCGGTATCCGGTCCCCATGCATTTACTCTTAACTGGCTTCTTCCATCCATTGTAACTCCGCTGACATCAACACCATTACCTATAATCAGGTCGTTTCCTTCTATTATTTATTGAACCAATGCAAAATTAACTTTTAAAATCGCATCCGTGTACCAATTTTCATCAAGGTCGGAAAAAGTATTATCTGCTTTTACGCGGTACTTCATAATTTTATCAAGTATTGCTGCCATTTCAGCCCTTGTAATCGTATCATTCGGTCGAAATCGTCCTTGATATCCGTTTATAACACCATAATCACTCCAACGGTCAATAGCTTTGACTGCCCAATGTCCGGCAGTATCCGAGTAATTCGACGATGCAAAAACCGGAACATTATTCAAGCTTAAAACCATTAGTACTACTACTGTTCTTGCAATTCCTCGAAATTTAGACATAAAACAAGTCTCTTCCTTCATTGATAGTGGAGCCAAAAAAATGATAAATACTTCTAGTATATCCACATATTTTTTTACAGCTTTATATTTGATTGGAAAGAAATAATTGAACTTTTTTCCTATGAAGAAACTTAAGTTTCATAAATAAAGAGTCTGTGTTGCAATTTTGCATGCATATTAAAAATTAACCGGAATACAAATAATAATAGGTAAGTTTTTTAACCCTGGCAGTATTTGTAACTCTTATAAAACATCCCTCAAAAATGATTTAATGGTTTTTCTTGCAAAACATTTTCCTTATATCCGGCTTCATATCAATGATATGAAGTATTTTTTTATAGAAATAATTGCATTTATATTTCGATAAATATTTAACCAAATCCGCTTTCCTCCAGTAAAATATAGTAGCAATCAAATTTTGAAAGCGGTGTTGTAAATGCAAACATTAAGATTGGGTTCCACCGGACCCGATGTGAAGCTGGTTCAAAGCTTGCTTAGAAGAATCGGTTATAATCCCGGTCCTGTGGACGGGGTATACGGAAGACAGACTCGTCAGGCTGTAATTGCATTTCAGAGAGATAACGGATTTTCGGCGGACGGAATTGTGGGACCTGTTACCTGGAATGCTTTTGAAAAATTTCTCAGGGGATATGCAGTTTATTATGTCCGGCCAGGAGATACCCTGTACAATATAGCCCAAAGATTTTATACTACTGTAAACGCAATCATAACAGCCAATCCGGGAATAAACCCAAACCTTCTAAATGTAGGACAAAGATTAGTGGTTCCCTATGGAATAGACGTGGTATTTACCGATATCGATTATACTTATGATATAATGGAAAGGGATATTCAGGGTCTTAAGGCAAGATACCCCTTTTTGGAAACTGGAACAGCAGGTAACAGTGTTCTCGGGCGAAACCTTTATTATCTGAGATTGGGAAGAGGTCCAAGGCAGGTGTTCTACAACGCAGCCCACCACGCCATCGAGTGGATAACCACCGTGTTACTTATGAAGTTTGCAGAAAACTTTTTAAAAGCTTATTCCACCGGTACAGGAATTCGAGGTTACAATGTAAGAGAAATCTGGGACCAAAGCAGTATATATATTGTACCTATGGTAAACCCGGACGGAGTGGATCTTGTCCTCAACGGTTTGAGTCCGGATAATCCGTATTACAGTGACTTACTCAGATGGAACACCACAGGGCGGCCATTCTCCCAGGTATGGAGTGCAAATATTAGAGGCGTTGATTTAAACAGAAATTATCCCGCTAGCTGGGATGCAGCCAAAGCTCAGGAAGAAGCATTAGGCGTATTTGGCCCCGGCCCCACAAGGTATGGAGGTCCCTATCCTCTTTCAGAGCCTGAATCCTCTGCCATGGTAAACTTCACAAGAAGCCATAATTTCAGAATGGTGTTGGCATATCACTCCCAGGGAAGAGTAATATACTGGACTTATCTGAATATGGCTCCACCTGAGTCTCTGACAATTGCAAATATTTTTGCGAGGGCAAGCGGCTATACCGTTTCAAATGTCCCCTATGAAGCAGCCTATGCAGGGTATAAGGATTGGTTCATAAGTGAATTCAGAAGACCTGGGTTCACAATTGAGGTAGGATTGGGGCAAAATCCCCTTCCAATATCACAATTTAGTACTATTTACAACAATAACGAAGAAATTCTGCTTCTTGCACCTATATTGTAAAGCTCTAATGGGCTCTCTTTACCTTTTCTATTGTTTTTGCAATATAGGCGTGAAGCTTCTGCTCAAAGATTTCCCGGGTGGTTTCCTTGTTCTCAATCATTGCAAGACCCTTTTCCCAGCTTGCCGTAAAGGATGGGCTCAAAAGCTCTTTAGCAGTCCTTTTTACCACCTCAACTATAGCCTCTCCTTTAGGGGTAGGGGTTACTACCTGGGTCTTGGAATTTATTTTGATATAACCGATATCTTTGAGCTTTTTAATTATACCGGCACGGGTAGCGGATGTGCCGATTCCGCAAGTTTTAATCTGTTCCCTGAGTTCTTCGTCCTCAATAAATTTACCTGCTTTTTCCATGGTGATTATGAGGGAACCGTCGGTATATCTTGAAGGAGGCCGGGTCAGTTTTTCCTCCAGCTTATATTCCAAAACCTTGCTTTCTTCATTTTTGGCCAGAAGATGTATCGGAGCCTCCGTTAAGTCCTCTTCTCCTTTTGCGGTGCTCACCTCGTAAACTTCCTTCCAGCCTGCTTCTTTAAGAGTTTTGGCATTGGACACAAAAATCTCATCCTTCACCTGGGTCTCAACCTGTACGGTGTTAAAAACCGCAGGAGGGTAAAAAATCGCCAAAAATCTTTTTACTATAAGGTTATACACCTTTCTTGCATCCTCATTCATCGTGTCAATATCAGGGGTCACATATGTGGGTATGATAGCATAGTGGTCAGTAACCTTGTCGTCGTCTACAAACCGTTTTGTTGACTTGGTAACCTTAATATCCCCAAACTCTTTTATTCTCAAAACATAATCCCTGTAAGCCGGACTTTTATAAAGCCCGTTCAGAACCTTCGGTATTTCGCCCAAAACATCGGTTGAAAGGACCCTGCTGTCGGTTCTGGGATAGGTAATCAGCTTTTTCTCATAAAGGCTTTGCGCAATCTCAAGGGTTTTGTCTACCGGAAGCTTAAATTTCTTGTTTGCTTCCGATTGAAGCTCCGCCAAATTAAACAGAAGAGGAGGCTGTTCCTTCTTTGTCTTTATTTGAATCTTCTTTATCTTGCCCAAATGCCCCTTAAGCTTTTCAATAACAATCTCTGCCTCTTCCTTTTCGATATACCTTTCCTCTTCCTCTGCCTTTTCCGTTTGCTTAACCATGTCTCCCTTTACATCTTGCTTGCTTTCTTCTTTACTGTTCGAAGATTTAGTGCCTTTTTCCCCTTTGGGAACCCATTTGCCTTTATATTCAATCCCGCTGTTTGCGGATACAAAACTTGCCTCAATTCCATAATGCTTCTTTGGAACAAAGTTTCTTATCTCCTGTTCCCTTTCCACAACCAGACCCAACACACATGTCATTACCCTTCCGACGGCTATAACCGAGGATTTGCTCTCCTTAACAATGTTTGAAACCTTCGAACCGTATATACATGTGTAAATCCTGCTGAAATTCATGCCGAAAAGCCAATCTTCCTTAGCCCGGCAATATGCAGCTTCTGCCAAAGAGTCATACTCTCTAATGTCCTTTGCATTTCGTATACCGTCCCGGATTGCCTCCTCAGTCTGGGAAGAAATCCAGACCCTCTTAGCTTCCTTTTTACATCCGGTATGTTCATACACAAGCCTGAAAATGTATTCTCCCTCCCGTCCGCTATCGGTACAGGCGTATATCAGGTCAACATCCCCCCTGTTCATTAACCCTTTTATGGTCTCAAACTGCTTCTTAACTCCATCGTCATCAATCACAATATACTTGTATTTATTGGGTATAATAGGAAGGGACTCTACCCTCCATGTCTTGTATGCCGGATCATAGGCATCAGGCAAAGCCAATGTTATAAGGTGACCGAAGCACCATGTCACAATGGCATCATTGGATTCGGCAAAGCCCCTTGCTCTATCCTGTCTTCCGATTTTTAATCCCAGTACTTCTGCAAAGCTGGCAGCTACAGAAGGTTTTTCCGTAATGTATAGTTTTTTTCCCAACCGTATCTCCCTCTATCTAAAGTTGTGTATATTATTTTACAGTAAACAGTCTTCTTATTCAATAAAGCAAGCTGTACAATGCTCTCCCTTTCCACGTCGTATTAACAGGCTCTACAATTTGCTTCACAATGTTTCTAGAATATTTTTCTTTACTTAAACAATATACCGCTGCATATCATGAAAACGGGTAGTACTGCTACAAATGTTAATTTGTAAGGTGTCCCCTTGTCTTTATTCCTCCGATGCCTTCCTTTCCGGAAATGGTAATTTGGCCTATCTCCTCGGGAGTTACAAAATTGTTCCTATCGGTGAGAGCAACCTTTTCCGATACAATTGCAGGATCCAAGGCATTTATGTTTATTCTTCCGGGAGAGCTTGCAAAATTGGCTCCTGCCGCCATAATAGCCTCAAAATGCGACTGGCAGGCCCCGGCAAATATACAGAGCTTATCATAATCCGGCTCATACCTTCTCGCTTCTTTAACACATTCAATGAAATATTTCGAGTTCCTGTAATTTTCAATGGAATTCAGGTCGCTGTTGCTCTTTTTTATACCGTCATGACCGGTTACCACAAGTATATCCGGTCTGCTCTGCAAAAGTGCCCGCCTTATAATATTGGGCTGTTCGCTCTCATTGGCAAGATATCCGGTGGACCTAAGTCCAGCTTCCCTGTATAGGTTTCTGCACATTTCGAGAAATCTTTCACTGGAGTCGATGTGAAGGATTCTTCCGGAACTCCTTTTTGCTTTCTGCAGCAATAATCTATTGAAATTCAGTCCTCTGCTTGCATTGTTTTTTGCTCTCACAAAATGCGTTCTCAAATCCGTAATGGCATTTCTGTAATCCTTTTTTATCAAGTCATCTTCATAAGCATCGGCAATTATCCTGTAAAACATACCCCTTAAAACATAAAGGGGTGTGGCAGAATCTTTATTCAGTACATCGATTACTGTAAAATAGATATCCTGCCCGTGCGATTTCCTCACCACAATACTTCCTTTATTGAATTTTGACATAACAATCCCCCTAAAAAGAATTTGCATACTGCATAATATGCAAATAAACCTTGATAGGGGTACGTTTTAATCAATTAAATTTACATAACATAGGGGAAAAGGTTTGGGGTGTTCCCCTGTCCTATTCTTTGACGGGGTCCATGTGAATTACTATGTCTACTCCAAGCTCATTTTTAATTTTTTGCTCTATTTCATCAATCTCGGAATGAATTTCAACTATGTTTGCACCGTCAGAAACCTCGGCATGTATGGATGCGCTTATTCTTCCGGGGCCATAGTCATGAACCTTCAAATCGTGGACACCTTTTATTCCTTTTCCGTTAAGGACATAAGAATTGATATTGTCAATAAGCTCCTGATCGGGGCACAAGCCCAGAAGCAAATTTACTGAATTTTTTGCAATGCCAAATCCCGAATACATGATTAATGCTGAAATAACAAGTCCTAAAACTCCGTCAAAGGGGAAATTTACAACCCTCCCCAGCAAAGTTCCTGCAATTATCGCACTTGTAGCTATTGCATCATTCAGGCTGTCACAGGCTGTCGCTTTATTGATTTCCGAATTTATAACCTTGCTGATATATCTGTTGTACGAAAACATCCACAGCTTAACAAGAACCGAAATTACCAGCAGTGATACAGTTATTGGATTGAATAACACTTCATTAGGTTTGATAACTTTTTGAAAGGAATTTCTCAAAAGTTCAAGACCCACTCCGAAAATAATAAATGATACCGTCAGAGATGTTATATACTCATATCTCCCGTGACCGTGGGGATGCTCCTTGTCCGGCGGGCGGCTGCTGAGCTTGACCCCAAATATGGAAATCAACGACGAACCCAGGTCACTGAGGTTGTTAAAAGCATCAGAAATTACCGCAATACTGTTTATAAACAATCCGGTAGATATCTTGACTATAAACAAAAACAGGTTGCAGAAAATACCTATCGTTCCCGATAATACCCCATAAGACTCTCTTACCCGTGTGTCGGTTACATTCTGATAATCTTTTACATACCTTTTAATTAACAGTTTAATCAACACAATCCCTCCATTTCCCTTGCCTAATCGGGTGCATATTGTTCTTTGCCTTATTATAATATTTTCTTCAAAGTGCAAAAGACACATCCATGGAATAATAACTTTCCACAGATGTGCCGAAAATTCCTTTACATGTATTTGCAATCGCCTCTTGAGACAACCAATTTATATCCGATACTTTCTATTCGGCGTTCAAGGCATTTCCTGCATTCAGCCGCTTCATCCCCGGTACAGATTTTATTGTCATACAAAAGATACTTCTTTCTGACATCTGTCGGTGAAAGATTCGGCATTACTACATTTGCCCCGGCAAGAATCCCCAGCTCCCTGCCTTTAGGATGTATGGTACCAAGGGCAGTAGTGGCGGGAAGCAAAACACCCGGCAGCATAAGGCGTATTATTCCTAAAAGAAATAATGTCAATTCCAATGTACCGGAAGGCTTATCCGCAAAAGGTGTGTCTTTATGGGGAATATACGGTCCTATTCCCACCATGTGGGGCCGTAATTCCTTAATAAACATCAAGTCTTCAACAAGGCAGTCCACGGTCTGAAAAGGCGAGCCCACCATAAAACCGCAACCCACCTGATAGCCTATCTCCTTGAGGTTGTAAAGACATTGCTTCCTGTTTTTCAATGACATTACCGGAGGATGTAGCTTTGAATAATGTTCCTCGTTCGCTGTTTCATGGCGAAGAAGATACCTGTCGGCTCCGGCTTCAAATAACATCTTATAGCTCTCATAGCTTCTCTCGCCAAGGGATAGAGTAACCGCACAGTCGGGATATTCTTCCTTAATGCTGCTTACTATATCGGCAAGAACCTCATCCCTGTAGTGACCGTCCTCTCCACCCTGAAGCACAAAGGTACGAAAGCCCAGTTTATATCCCACATCACAGCAATGGAGTATCTGGTCTTTTGTGAGGCGGTATCTTTCGGCATTGCAATTGCTCTTTCTTATTCCGCAGTAATAACAGTCATTTCTGCAGTAATTCGTAAATTCAATAAGACCCCGCATATAGACATCATGACCATAATGAAGAATGCGTACCTGCCTCGCTTTTTCAAACAAGTACTGTGCTGTTTCTTCATTCCGGTTTTCAATCAAATAATGCATCTCATCGTATAAGAGACATTGTTCCGTCGCCAGCTTGTCAATTAAATTTATCATATGGCATCCCTTACCTATCCTTACCTAAAATTAAATACTTATTGTCGCTGCAAACCGCTTCAATGAATACTCTAAAAGAAAAAACACTGCTGAACTCATTATATCATATATACCCTCATTTTTTACCCATGAAAAATTAAACTATGTTACCCGTCAACAATTTTATAATTAATTTTGCTCGGCCCAGGGAATGTTTTCAGCGCCTGTACTTTCAAAACTTAAATTTTTGGAATAATTTACTTTGCTTTTTTACGTGTATACGCAATTATATTAGTTGAAAATCCCATTTTTTATATTTATAATAACAATTAGCAAAGCAATTTATGGAGGATAAAATGGCTAAGAAAGTAACTATGGAGTTTATTGCCCAGAAATTGGGCATTACTAAAAACACCGTATCTCTGGCACTGAGAAACATGCCCGGCGTTAGTGAAAAAACCAGAAATGAGATTTTGCAAATGGCCGAAAAATACGGATACGAATATAAAAAGCCTGCCAATAAAAACAGTTACTCCAAAACAGAAAGCATTTGTCTTATGCTTTCCAACAATATTCGAAACTCCGTAGGTTTCTTTTCGTTTATCCAATACGGTATTGAGTCGGAGGCCAAAAGGAACAATCTTAATACTATTCTGTGCTATTTTGACAATGATGAAGATTTTGTTCCTCCGGTGTGCATAAAGGATGGCATTGTATCCGGAATAGTTACCCTAGGACCTATATCAAAAAAGACCGTAACCTCCATTCTAGAGCTGAATCTTCCTGTTGTGATAATAGATGATTTTTTTGATGACATTAAAGCCAGTTATATACTTACCGATAACCTTTCGGGAGGTTATCTTGCAACAGAGTATTTAATAAAATCGGGACACAGGGAAATCGGGTTTTTAGGAAATATTTTCGCTGCGCCAAGCTTTTGTGACAGGTATATGGGATATCTGAAGGCTATGTCCCTGTACCGCATTCCGGTCAATCATTCCTATTCGGTTTTGGATAAAAGTATTGCTTTTATTTTTGATGAATGTCCCGAACAGGCTGTCAACGAAATTAAAAAAATACCCAAATTGCCTACTGCTTTCTTTTGCTGTAATGACAGCGAAGCCATACATCTATATAAAATCTTTTCAATGATGGGAATATCGGTACCTGAGGATGTTTCTATAATCGGCTTTGACGATATAGAATCGTCAAAGGATGTTTCACCGGAGCTTACTACCATGCACATTTACAAGGAAGCAATGGGCGAACGAGCAGTCAAAAAGCTTATAGAAAGAATTAACGGAGAAAAGCTCCTGGAAGAAAAAATACTGCTGCCTACCGTTCTTGTCGAAAGGCAGTCCGTTAAGCGTTTATAGGAGATGACAATATGTGCGGTCGTTATGTTTTATACTCCGATAACGAATATGAAGAAATAAAGGATATAGTAGCAGAAACCGAGAAGGAAATAAGCCTCAAGGTCGGAGAGGTTTTCCCCACAAACACCGTTCCGGTAATAGTGGAAAACAGGCTGCAGCTTTTGAAATGGGGCTTTTATACCTATGACAAAAAACTTATAATTAACGCCCGCAGCGAAACACTGGACTCAAAACCCATGTTTAAAAATGCGTTTTTCGGCAAAAGATGTTTGATTCCTGCCACCGCATATTTTGAATGGAAAAACGAGCCTTCCGGAAAGATAAAATACGAAATAAGCCCCACCAACAGATCTTTATTCTTCATGGCAGGGCTATATAACATATTTCAAGATAAGAACAACAACGTTTTTACCGGATTTGTCATCATAACAACACCGGCAAATAAAATAACTTCACAAATACACCATAGAATGCCGGCTATTTTGGAACGCGGCCAGGAAAAGCTCTGGCTGGACAAAAGCATAACCGACACCGCACTGTTAAAACAAATTCTCAAGCCCTATTCCGACGAATATACCCGGTTTCAGGTCGCAACGTCTTTTGGGCAAATTAACAAATTAAGCGGGTCCTAACTTTCTTACTTTTTCAAAATACTTCTTCTTAAAAGCATTAAGTCATAGGAATCGATATAGCCGTCAGAGTCCATGTCTGCGGCATACTTACCGTTGGGCACCGGAAAATCTTTAATTATCTTAAGTATATATCTTCTCAAATATGTAACATCTGTGGATGTAATGATTCCGTCGCCGTCAAGGTCACCGCGCTTTGGATTGTCTCCAACAAGCTTGACGTTATACGCTCCCCAGGAATGCATTGTACCATCCTTCATCAATACCAATGTAAACAAGCCTCCTGCAGCAATCTGTGCAACTCCGGTCTTTGCATCCTCATGTATATTGCATTGTCCGCTTAGGTTTGCTCCCCAAACAACAATAGATCCGTCCTCTTTTAGTGCTATTGTGTGTTTAGTCTTTGACTCTATGTCCTTTACATCTTTTAAATCTTCGGGAACATAATAACCTCTGCTTCCGCCACCCCAGGCCACAACAGTACCGTCTTTCTTCAACGCCAGGGTATGATCTTCACCGGCTGAAATATCAATTACATCGGTCAAACCCTCCGGTACATTGCACTGTCCGTCATTATTGAATCCCCAGGCTCTAACTGTCCCGTCCTCCAATAATGCCACGGAATGGAAGGCTCCCAATTCTATCATCTTTACATTGGAAAGTCCCTCCGGTATATCGCACTGTCCATATTGATTGCTTCCCCACATAACTATTGTACCGTCATTTTTTAATGCAGCCGAATGTTCACTACCTGCCGAAATTTGCTTGACATCATCCAAGCCTTCGGGAACTTCACATTGACCGTCAAGGTTTTCACCCCATGCTATTACGGTGTTGTCCTCTTTAAGAGCCAATATATGCCAAAAACCCGCATCTATTGCCTTTATCCCCGTCAAGTCTTCCGGCCGAAATATATAATTCCATTCCACATCGTCAGTAATGGGTATAACTGCCGTACCGTCATCACCCCACGCCAAAACCGTGCCATCCTCTTTTAGAATTATTACATGGGAGAAAGCAGCTTCAATATCCTTTATTCCTGTAAAGGATTTGGGATCGATGCTTTGTGCGAATTGATTATATCCCCATACGGCAACTGTTCCGTCCTCTTTTATAAAAGCCACATGTTCATGCCCTGCCGCAACTCCCTTTATTTTTCCCAAACCGGCTAAAAACGGCCTGATTTTAGCTTCCATCCATCCCCATGCACCGACGGTCCCATCTTCTTTAAGTACCAACGAAAAGAAAGCTCCGGCTGCAGCGGATGTAACACCTGTAAAGTCTTCCCACACAGTGGCTTGACCCCAGTTATTAAGTCCCCATCCTGTAACAGTTCCATCGTTTTTGACAGCTAGCGTATGATGCCAATAGCTGTTAACCTTGCATACATCGGTAAGCCCTTCCGGAACATTGCACTGGTCATAAAAGTTGTTACCCCAAGCTACAACAGTTCCGTCAGCTTTAACCGCCACCGAGTGGCTTTCACCTGCCGCAATATCTATTACATCTTTAAGTCCTTCGGGAACTTCGCATTTTCCGAATCTGTTATCTCCCCAAGCGATAACAGTTCCGTCGGATTTTATGGCTAATGTGTGGGTAGAACCCGTTGTAATCTTAATTACACCGGTAAGTCCCTCAGGAACATCACATTGTCCATAGTCATTTCTACCCCAGGCTACAATTTCGCCATCCTCTTTCAATGCCACTACATGTCCTCCGCCTGCCGTAACCTCAACTACTCCCTTCAAATCTTCAGGCACATCACACTGTCCATAATCGTTATTTCCCCACGCAACAACCTTACCGTCCTCCGTTAGCCCTACCACTTGTTCAAAGCCCAAATCAATTGCTTTAAACTTCATACCGGCCGCAGCCGATACGGAAGACTTATCTCCTTCAGCCGTTACATTACCCGGAAACAATGCTACCGCAGTCAGCACCGCCAAAACTATAACGGCTATCTTTCTGATTCTTTTCACTAAATGCTCCCCCTCTAATAAATTTAGTTTTCCTATCAGGGTATAAAATTGACGGTGTTTCCTTTGTATCGTAGCTCATATAGAGTTCAAATAATTGCATAATCAAATTCTGCTTTTTACCCTTATTACAATACCAATTATATTATACAATATATTTCTTGCCAATTGTTACGAATACATAGAAAAAGCCGGTCACCGGTAACCGACTCTTTCTAATATGTCAAAGTTTGTCTCTATATATAATACCACCACTTCATTATTAAGGTAACATTTTTCTTAAAATTAATATTAAAGTTTGTTATTTTTTCCCTTAAAAAAAATAATATACGCCTCTGCATCCATTGAAATTATGCACAAGCCGATAATTTTTGCTATAATATTCTCATTAGAGAAAAGGTTTAAGGGAGATTGAAATGTTAAAGGAAAAGATTATAAACAGAAAGTCAGGTATTATCACATACGGAATAACGCCTCCTAAAAAAAACAGTACATTGGAAAAAATTAACGAGGTAGCTCAAAAACAAATTGAAAGAATAAACAGTCTGGATATAGACGGTCTGGTGCTATATGACCTACAGGATGAAAAAGACAGAAATCCCAAAGACCGGCCCTTTCCGTTTTTGGAAACCATTGACCCCTATACCTACAGCACGGAATATCTTAAAGATATAAAGGTACCCAAAATCATTTACCGTTGTGTCGGCAAATACACACAAGACTGTTTTCGCCGGTTGATAAAACCCGTTGACGGCGAGGATTCCTTTTCTGTATTTGTCGGTGCTGCTTCACGAAACCAGACGGTGCATTTAAAACTGTCCGATGCCTATAAAATCCGTAAAGAGGTAAATCCCAACCTTTTATTAGGAGGGGTATTGATTCCGGAAAGACATATGAAAAATGCCGATGAACATTTAAGAATAATTGAAAAGATAGATAAAGGATGCAAATTTTTCATTTCCCAGGCGGTATATAACGTTGAAACTGCCAAGGATTTTTTATCCGATTACTACTATTATTGCAAGGATAAAAAGCTCAATATGGTTCCCATAATATTTACCCTTACCCCCTGTGGCTCGACAAAGACTCTGGAATTTATGAAATGGCTGGGAATCAGCATACCCCGGTGGCTGGAAAATGATTTGATGAATTCCGAGGATATACTCAACAAATCGGTCTCGCTGTCAAAATCCATATTTGGTTCACTGATGGATTTTTGTGCGGAAAAGGGAATTCCCATCGGCTGCAATATTGAAAGCGTATCCGTCAGAAAAGTCGAAATAGAGGCTTCCATAAGCCTGGCAAAAGATATAAAAGCCATGATGAAGGATTTTTAGATTCCTTCATCATGGCTTTTCTTCCGTGTAATTTGCCTTCTTTTACCTCACAGCCAAAAAGTAGAGAACAACAATCACGCCCAGTACAATTCTATAATAGCCGAAGGCTTTGAAATCATTCTTCTTTATGTATCCCATTAAAAACCTGATGGCAAAAACCGAAACCGCAAAGGCAACAACCATTCCCGTTAAGAGTATAATTAATTCAAGCTGCGAAAAGGCAAACCCAAATTTCAAAAGCTTTAAAAGGCTTGCTCCGAACATAACGGGTATTGCCAGGTAGAAGGAAAACTCTGCAGCTATTTCCCTGGAGCAGCCAATCATTATTGCCCCCAGAATAGTTGCACCGGAACGGGATGTTCCCGGAATAAGGGCAAGAACCTGAAATGCTCCGATCAATAGCACAGCTCTGTAATTAAGCCTGTCAAAACTGTTAATGTTAGAAACCTTCCACTTGTTCCTGTTTTCCATAACGATAAACAAAACACCATATACAATCAATGTAATAGCAACTGTTATGTAGTTATAAAACATTTCATCAATTTTATCGTCAAAGGGTAAGCCGATTAATGCTGCCGGCAAAGTAGCAGCCAATACCTTAATCCATAAAGAAAAAATGTCTTTCTTTATGCTCACCCCATTTTGGAAGGAAAAAGGAAAAAGCTTGTTCCAGTATAAAACAATAACAGCCATAATGGCTCCAAGCTGTATGACAACCCTGAACATTTCCATAAACTCATCGGTCATATTCATTTTTATAAACTCTTCTGCCAAAATCATATGTCCGGTGCTGCTTATGGGCAGCCACTCCGTAATGCCTTCAATAATGCCGATAATTATCGCCTTAATAATCTCCACGTTGCCACATCTCCCCCGCAAATGTATTTTTAAAATCCGGTATACCTGTTATATAAGTATATCATATGTCCAAAGTTTATGATAATTACATTTTTGCAACATAGAGCTAAAGAAAGCACAACGGTTGAATATAATATAAGTCAAAAAATAGTATTAAAATTCATATTAAATAGTCCTAATGGAAAAACATTGTATGCCGATATTCTTTTTGTAATCCAATATTTATATTTGTAATTTTTTTTTATACTTGCACATCTTTCTTATTCACTATTTGAAGGAGGATATGTATGAAATGGTTCTTAAACTTAAAAATTGGCCTTAAACTGACACTAGTTATTACACTTGTAACACTTATCTCTTTTTCATTCCTGGGGATTTATGCATATAATACAGCTCAAAATTTACTGAAAGAAAACATCGAATCATTTTATTCTTCCAGTGCCAAAGAAGCAGCAAAACAAATCCGTCAAATTCTTAATAATGAATTGACCAAGATAGAGAGTATTGCAGCAAGACCAGAAATAAAAACAATGGACTGGAGTATTCAGGAAAGTGTTCTCAAGAAAGAAGTGGAAAGAATCGGTTGCCTGAGATTGAATGTAGTTGATCCCAGCGGTTCTGCCCGTTCAACCGACGGTACCACAGCCGATCTTTCAACAAGAGCTTATTTTACCAAAGCACTCCAGGGAACTTCCAATGCAAGTGATCCCCTTGTAAGCAAATTTGACGGGAGTGTTGTTTCCGTATTTGCCGTACCAATAAAAAATGAAGAAGGAAAAGTCGTAGGTGTACTTACTTCAACAGTGGACTATACTACTTTAAGCAATCTGATGGCTGAAATATCGATAGGAAAGACCGGTTATTCTTTTATCCTGAACAACAGCGGAAATATTATTGCACATCCCAATTTTCAATATGTATTGGACGGTAAAAATTTTATAGAAGACGCCGAAGAAGATGACTCTTTATATGCTTTGGCTGAATTATCGAAGAAAATGATAAAGGGTGAAACAGGCAACGGAGAGTACAAATTCGAAGGTGAGGACAAATTTATGGCCTTTGCGCCAATACCCGAAACAGACTGGTCTATAGGGATAAGCATTCAAAAAAGCGAAGTTTATGCCGGAATCAACCGCCTTAAAGTTAATACTATATTGGCAACCATATTCTTCCTTATAGTATGTATAGCTTGTATTATTCTTCTGGCAAGAGCTTTTGTAACAAAACCCATCAACTCCCTTGTAGCTGTTTCGGAAAAATTGGCGGACGGAGATATAGATGTAAGTATTTCTACAGCTTCGGAGGACGAAATAGGAACATTAATGAAATCCTTCAAAAGAATAATCGATAATACAACCAATAAAGTATATGCAGCTGAAAAAATAGCCTCCGGTGATTTAACCGCAAATGTAGAGATAGTATCCGAAAAGGATATTTTATCAAAGAGCATGAGTAAAATAATAGAAACTTTAAAGGATTTGAGAAATGAAACCACCAAACTCACAAATGAAGCTATAGAGGGTAACCTCAGTGCCCGGGGAGATATAAATAGCTTCAAGGGTGCTTATAAAGAAATAGTTGAAGGAATAAACAATACCTTAGATGCCGTAATAGCTCCTATTAACGAAGCAAAAACAGTACTGGAAAAAGTGTCGGAAGGCAATCTTAACGTAAGTGTTGAAGGGAACTACAAAGGAGACCATGCAGAAATCAAGAACACCCTTAACAACACCATATCCCTTTTATCAAGCTACATAAAAGAAATATCCCATGTGCTTTCGGAAATTTCAAAAGGAAATCTCGATGTGGATGTTGAGCTTGACTACAAAGGAGATTTTGTCGAGATACAGCGTTCTCTTGAAAGAATTATAAAATCACTGAACGAAGTAATTTTTGATATCAGTATTGTGGCTAAACAAGTAGGCGATGCTGCAAGACAAGTTGCAAACTCCAGTCAGGTTTTGGCACAAGCTTCAACCGAACAGGCAAGTTCAATTCAAGAGCTGAATGCCACTATTTCAGAAATAGCAAACGATATCAAGCAAAATGCATTAAATGCCACTGAAGCAAGTGAATTGGCGGTTGTAGGCAAGGATGACGCTCAAAACGGTAATGAGCAAATGAAATCCATGCTACAAGCTATGGACACTATAAATGAATCCTCACAAAATATTTCAAAAATAATAAAAGTTATAGATGAAATAGCATTCCAGACAAATATCCTTGCCCTTAATGCAGCGGTAGAAGCAGCGAGAGCGGGTCACCACGGTAAAGGCTTTGCCGTTGTGGCTGAGGAAGTAAGAAATCTCGCTTCAAGAAGTGCCGATGCTGCAAAAGAGACAACGGCCTTAATAGAAGGGACAATTAAAAACGTATCCGTCGGAACCGATATAGCGAACAATACAGCCAAAGCTTTAGACAACATCGTCAAAAGCACATCAAAATCAGCGGATATAATGAACAAAATAGCGTTTGTTTCAAATCAACAGGCAACTTCGATTGCTCAAATAGAACAGGCTATAGATCAGGTTTCACAAGTTACTCAAAGCAATTCTGCAACTTCCGAGGAAAGTGCATCTGCCGGTGAAGAGCTATTAAATCAGGCTAATAATCTTATATCAACGGTAAATAAATTCAAGATGAAAAATATTGCAAGTTCTTCTCCTTTAAGTCAGTTGAATGATGACGTAATTAGTACCCTAAAGGAAGAATCCGAGAAAAGAAGCAAGAAAGACAAGCCTCCAAAAAAGGGATTTCGAATAAATCTTCCAAATGAAGGAGAAGATTTCGGAAAGTACTGATTAATAAACTCCCTTATATAGAATTACTAAAGACTTCTGAATCTCATCCTTACCAAAGAATAAAACAGATAATTTTTTAGGAAATCCCGGCGCAATATCGGGATTTCCTATATTTTTTTCATATCCCTGCACAAAAACCAGTATAATTTATTTTAGTCTAATCCAGATTATATTAATTATTGTATGTCAATATTTTTTGTCCGCGTATCCGACCCAGCCACCTTCTTTAATAAGGGCTTTGTCAAACTCTCCCACCGTAAAATCAATCTCTTCGGTTTGGTCTGCCGATGAAACAATAATTTTGTCTCTGTCAACATCAATTTCTATTGTTGTTTCTTTATCTTTATAATTATCAAAAAGATAATCGATTTTTTCTTTCGGAAGTTCAATAGCAAACATACCGCAGTTGTACATGTTCTGCCTGAAAATCCTTGCAAAGCTTTCCGCAATTACAACATTAATGTCGTTCACTTCCAAAGCCCACGGAGCATGCTCCCTGGATGAACCGCATCCGAAATTGGCCCTGGTGACAATAACGGATTTGCCTCCAATGTCTTTTTTGGGATCAAAGCCGTCCAGCCTCAAATCTTCCAAAAGATACGGCCTTAAGGCCTCCTTTGTAATCTCGGTAAGATATTTTGCAGGAATTATTTCGTCGGTATTTATATCACTTCTATCTAAAAACAGTACTTTTCCGCTAAAGTTTTTCATCTTATTCCCCCTTTTCGTCATATAAATCGGAGTTAACGATATATCCTTTAATTGCCGTAGCTGCAGCCGTTGCAGGGCTCATCAAATGAATCATTCCGCCCTTTCCCATACGTCCGTTAAAATTCCGGTTTGTCGTAGAGGCACATACCTCTCCGCTGGCCAATACACCGTTGCTCATGCCAAGGCAGGCTCCACAGGTAGGATTTGTCACACAGAAATTGGCTTCCTGGAATATCTCTATAATTCCTTCTTTAAGAGCCGCTTTATATACATCCGGCGTTGCAGGGCTTACTATTCCACGGACATTATCACTGATCTTTTTGCCTTTTAAAACCCGAGCTGCTATTCTAAGGTCTTCAATCCTGCCGTTGGTGCAGCTTCCGATGTAAACCTGGTCAACTTTTGTTCCCGTCATTTCCCTTACGGTTTTAACCTGATCCGGCTTGTAACCGAAGGTTACCATCGGCTCCAAATTTGACAGGTCATACTCATATACTTTTTCATAAACCGCATCTTCGTCGGATTTCCACTCGGAATATTTTTCCAAAGCCTCTTCCTTAGTCTTAAATTCATCCTTTATAAAATCCCACAGATAATCCACCGTTTTTCCATCCGGGTAACAAATACCGCAGGTTCCACCCGCTTCAATTGCCATATTGCACAAGGTCATTCTGGACTCCATGGACATCTCATCAATAATAGGACCTGTAAACTCTATAACCCTGTTGGTAGCACCGTTGACAGTCAACTCTTTAATAATATAAAGAATTACATCCTTGGCAAACACACCGGGCTTTAATTTTCCGTTCAATACTATCTTTATGGTTTTAGGAGTGCGAAAAGCGCAAACCCCTTTTAATATTCCCACTTCCAAATCAGTAGTTCCAACCCCTGCAGCAAAAGCTCCAAAAGCTCCATGGGTACAGGTATGAGAATCTCCCATTATTATGGTATATCCCGGCCTTACAAATCCTTTCTCAGGAAATAGAGCATGGCATACTCCGTTGCGTCCGATATCGAAAAAATCCTTAATTCCATGTCTTCTGGCCCAATCACGGAGTATTTTCCCCTGCTCCGCTGTTTTGCTGTCCTTTGCAGGAGTAACATGGTCAATTACTGCTTTGATTTTATCGGCATCAAAAACCCTGTCCATTCCCCTGTTTTGCAAATCGTTTATTGCTATAGGCGTCGTAATTTCATGACAGAATACTGCATCAAGCTTTAAAACATGCGTGTCCGGAAAGGGCATATCAACCCTGTGCGCATCAAATATTTTTTCAGCTATTGTTTTACCCATACAAATCACCCTCTATAATTTATTCCGTTGTTCAAATTGATTCGTTAATCGGTAGGTATACTAATATCTTTTCAAAGTATATATTTGATTAACCATGTTATCATTATAATATCCCAAATAGAATATTACTTCCTAAAATATATCTAAAATTATTTGAATTTTTAACGATTATTGACCTTTTAGAAAAAGAAACAACCCCTCCAAAGAACTTAATCCTGATTCTTCATTTTCCATAAACCCTTTTCGTCATTACCAAGGTTTTCCGAAACAGAAACTATCGTACCCTCAATGAATCCCTTGTCAATTACCACCGGTGTATACAATTCACTTTTTAAGCTTATCTTTGTCAGATCTCCCGTAATTTCATTTACATGCCAATAATCCTCAATTTCTCCCGTTTCGCCGTTTACAGTGTCACCAACTTTTCTTCTGAAATTTCTATAGAGCGTAATATTCGAATCTTTTCCGTCCCGATCTCTTGAGAAAAATTCGACAATGCAATTATTTATATTATATAGCATTTGATACCCAATAACATTCGGTCCATCATACAGAACTTCATAAACGGGTGCTTCTCCGAGGTGTTCTTTAATCTGAGAAAAATTCATTCCTTTTTTAACTCCAGCTATTTCTACATTGTCATCACAATCAATCCAGAACACTTTGTTGTCTTCCTTTTCAATGTCAATATCTTGATAATCAAAAACTATGGTTATTCCATATTTTTTAAAGTAATAACCCTTATAAGATGCTTCTGCGCCGGTATATACTATTTCATAATCCTGCCCGAGCATTTCCATGATTTCAGAACTGGTGCTATGAATACATTTAAATATTATATCTTCTTTTTCCCGGGATGTTATTTCCGAATCCGATGTGTTTTAAGGTACGGACTGTGATGGAGTTGCCTCAATTATATTCCCTGCCTGTGAGGGTATTGGTGTTGCTTTTCTTTCGCCGTCTTCCGGTAAAGATAATTCCCCTCCTATGAATGCAATGTCCTGTATATTTGTCCCTTTGAATTTAACTAAAAGCTTAGATTTACCAGTCTTTGGCATGTACTCGTATAAGCATACGTTATATGTCATTTTCGGGCTGTTGTCCAAAACCTCATACACTATCCTGCCGTCTATATATCTGGCATTGATATATTCCGATTTATTTGTAAGTGTTTTTTGAATGTTCTCATACAAACCGGGATACTGGTTAATAACCGCATCGCCTTCCAAATACGAAACACCCTTTTCCTTCTCTCCGTATAACTTCATTAACTCGTTAAATTCCGATTCAGTAATCTTTTTTTTGGTTCCATAGGTTGTATTCACTTTATAATACTCTTGACTGTCAAAAAGCATTCCGGTTGCCCGGGTAGAAACAATCATGTCCGCAGGCTGTTTTTCAATGTATAGCTTAGCAAATGTCAATATTACTGCAACAACTGTTGAGCACAATAACAAAACAATACACACCGTCAAAGTAATCTTTTTGGCTTTGGATTTACCGTTTTCATTTTTATTTTCCTTATTATGCAAAATTAAAATCACTGTCCCAAAGCCAATTAAAACTAACAGAAAAATTATGATCATCCATGCGAAATTTAATGAGAAGCTTTCTATTGACATTAATTAAGCACCCCCAAATTCCAGACAAGAAAGAAAATTTGAATATTCTTCTTCGTTACAATATTTCTTTATTGCCTCAATAACCCTATCACTTATAAAACATTATACTATAATATTATATCCTGCTACAAGTTTTACCAATATACATTCTAAACCGACCGTTATCTTCTGACAATAATCAGTAGCCATATTGGCTGTTATGATCCTCTACTTTAAAATATTTCCAAAATTTGCTCAAAAGACAACAAAAAGCTTTTATGGTAGGTGCAAAGAAATTGATAGAGGCAATGCAGGGATAAGAAAGGGGAAACCCTTTTTTATTGTATAAAAAATCTGCATAGGCATTAAATTTTCAATATAGAAATGCCGAAAACCCTTGCAAAACAAGGGTTTTCGGACAAATTGTGGCGGAGAGAGAGGGATTCGAACCCTCGGTACGCTATCAACGTACACACGATTTCCAGTCGTGCGCCTTAGACCAGCTCAGCCATCTCTCCATATACCCCTCACATAAATAAAGCCTTTCGGCTTTTATGTGATGCAAATATTCAATTCAATCACCCGATTATTATAACATGGATGAGCGAAAAAATGCAATAGCAAATATAAATTAAATATAATTTTCTATGCAGTAATATTATACCATCAAGTTAAAGTGCGAAGGTACTTCCATACAATAAAACAAAAGCCCATACGGGCTTTTATTTTATTGTATTTAATATTCACCAAAATCGTTTTATTGTAAAATTTCCCCTTCAGGTATCGGCTTTTTAAGAATGTCCTTTAAATCATCGAAAGGTATCTCAAACTCAAGAGGCTGATCCTTTGTATAATCCAATGACTGGAAGTATATTACGAGATTGTTTCCCTTTAGATAGAAACCCTGTCCTTCTTCTTCAATACCTTCAAACTCCCTGAGAGTCTCAATTCCCAGATTTTCAAACTTTTCTTTTATAAATGAGTTTATCTTTTCTTTGTATTTTTTGTTTTTAAACAATTCCGGCAGCATCATATCTTCAGCACTGTTCAAATCAAAGGTATATGTATCGATAATAACGTCGGTCATTTCACCTTCCATCTGGGATTCGATATAAAACTTAATACTAAGTTTTTCTTTGGATTTGTACGGAACTTCATATCTAACATTTGTAGTCTCTTTAATTCCCAAATCTTCACCAAGACCGCTCAGCTCTTTATACTGTTCTACTCTGTTTTTTATGGTTTCATTAACCTTATCTTCTATTCTCTTGTCAATTAAGTCCGTTACCTTTGGGTAACTAATACTCATGGTTGATTCTCCCTCTGAAAGCTGCTCGGATTGTGCCACTAATTGATATTTGTCAGTCAATTCGCTGGCCTGTAGCTTCTCCTTCTTATCACCGGAACACCCCACAAAAACAAAGGATAATAAAAGCATGCAAATCACTAACTTTTTCACCAAAATATCCCTCCACTTATTTTCAATTATTAATGTCTTTTTTAAAACATGTCCTCTATTACTATAACATATCTTTAAGAAAAATAAAATACAAAAAAACAGCAACAGAAATCTATTCTGAAGCTGCTTTTCATAATCTTTTTCGATACATATTCAATCTTCCTGAAAACTAGACAAGAATTTAATAGCCATAAATCCCAGGATAAATGCAGCTATGGATATCAGACCAAAGCTTATCCACCAAGGTACACCCGCACTTTCAGGAATTGCAGGTAATATTTTATCTTTAAAAATATCAGCTGTTGAGCCGAGTACAAATCCTATAATCGCACAATAAGTCTGATGGGGAAATGTATTCAAAGTCCACTCAATAGGTTTTGTAATAAGGAAAACTCCGATTAACGTCGCAATTCCCAACAAGCCTATGAAAACAATATCAAATCCGGTTATTGCCGCAAGCATTGTATCATACATACCCAGTACCAGCAGCATATGGGAGGTACTAATACCCGGAAGCACCAAAGCCAAAGCAATTATAATACCGGTAAGCAATAACATCAAATAATGGGTAATTCCAGAACCGATGCTAATATTGATGCTTCCTGCCGGAATAAATCCAATGGATATTACAATTATGAAACCAAGCAAGAAATATATACCTGAAGATATCCTCAATGAGGTTTCCTTTGTCTTTTTATACAACGCAGGAATTCCGCCGACTACCGCACCCAAGAAAAACACGGATACAGGCAAAGGAAATTTTTCCAGAAGCCATTTAATTAAAAATGAAAGGGAACAAATACCGGCACCCGCTCCGATACAAACCTTCACTAAAAATATCGTATTACCTTTTATATCTTTTAAAAAGTTACTGACTGCACTGATCAGCTTATCATAAATACCTAAAAGAATGGCCATTGTACCGCCACTTACTCCGGGAACGCTCATAGACGAGCCGATAATATACCCCTTTAATATTGTAAGCAAATCATCTTTAAAATTATTCTTCATCTGCTTAAATACACCTATTACGGTGTATTCCTCCTTTTAATCCATGATTTTTATGATAATAACAGCACTGAAATTATAGCATTATACACTGCCGGTGTCAAGTACAGGTCTTCTCATTCTATAGCTTGAGGAATCTGCCCTCCATCATTTGTGATAGGTCTCACCGTGTATTACTGAATACATGACTTCACAAATTCGTAAATAATACCGATTTCTTCTTATTGCTCTCCCTTAAGCCACATATGATATCTAACGACAATCTATTTCTTTTTTCTATTTTTTATACAAATTTTAACTCTTTCTTATATTTAAAACAAGGTATATTTATTATATAATATAAATCAATACAATAATTCTTTAAGGAGGTATACCATTGGATGATAAGGCAAAAAAACTTGCAAGATGGTTTTGCGTAAAGATGTATTTACAAGAGAAACATGAAAATAATAATTTTAGAAATTGGTTTACAGTAAGAGGAGATATATATACTTGTCACTTCGGTGAAAATATTGGTGACGAAAAATGTGGAATTGGTAGACCTGTATTAATTGTATCAGCAGATAACATTAATAGGAAAAGTGGTAATGTAATTGTTGTCACATTAAGTAAAAATATTAAATGGGAAGACCCTATAACAAAACGAAAACTGAAATATGATACACATTATGTACTTAAAAAAAGTAAGTATCCACAGTTGGCTTTTGATTCTGCAGTTCAATGCGAAGATATTAGAGTTGTAAGCAAGGCTCGGTTAGGTCAATATATATGTTCTGTAGACTTAGCGACAGACATGAAGCAAATTAAAAAAAGGTTAAAATCTGCTTTACAATTATAAAATTAAAGATTGACAATTTTTAATATAAATTATATAATTTAATTACATAGATATATATCGTTCGTCTCTGGTAATTATTACTGGTGCTCGCGAACTGACGAATCATTTTAATGTCGGGAATCTTGTTCATTCCCAGAAGAAAATATTTATATTGTGTATAAGAGGACATGTATATACTTGTCCTCTTATACACATAATTTTAAGGATTCTGCATATTATATTATATGAACATATATGTTCATTTCTATGAACAAACGACAATGACTATCGGAGACCTTGTTCGTCTCCAGATGAATATTTTTATTTAATATCTTCTTAGTATATACTAAGGAGATATTATTTTTTAAGTCTCATAAATCTAAAACAATTGTCACTTATGATAAGTTTCATTGTTCATAATCTTAAATGCCCTAAATACCTGTTCCAATAGTATAAGCCTTGTCAGCTGATGCGGAAAAGTCATGTCTGAAAGGGAGAGCCTCAAATCCGCCATACTCAAAAGCTCTTTGTCAATTCCCAATGAGCCCCCGATAACAAAGGTAATATGCGATTTGCCCGAAATAAAAAAAGAATTAAGCCTATCGGCAAAATCCGACGAATTCAGCTTTTCACCGCGAACATCCAGAATGATTAATACAGACCCCGGTTTAATTCTTTTTATGACCCTCTCGGCCTCCTTTTTCTTAACCTGTTCCTCCTGTAAACTGCTCAGGTTGTCCGGTGCCTGCTCGTCATTCACCTCAATCATTTCCAGTTCGCAAAATCTTGAAAGCCTTTTACTGTATTCATTTATGCCTTCCTTAAGATATTTTTCCTTTAATTTCCCTACTGCTATTACTGATATTTTCATAGTTCCCACCAATCAAATATCATATCTCTACAACCCGGCCTACCCGGTCCCTTAACGCAACCGACAACCGAATATCCTTTTCGATATCTATGTTTTTTTCTCTCAAAATATTGCGTACGGTTTCATATGCCAACTCAGGAAAATTGTTTTCCCTGCTCAGATGCCCCAATAAGAAGTTTCTGGTTCCCTTCTCGGCCAAATATGCCACAACTTTTCCCGCCATTTCATTGGACAGATGCCCAAAATCCCCCAAAATCCTTTTTTTGAGAGGCCATGGATACGGACCTACCTTCAACATTTCCACATCATGGTTTGATTCAATCAAGAGCAAATCGCTCCCTTCGATGTGGGATAACAGTTCTCTGTTCATATGTCCGATATCGGTAGCGGTTGTTATTTTTCTGTTACCGATGAAAAAATTAAACCCCACCGGTTCGGCAGCATCGTGAGGTATAGGAAATGCCTTAATGACTATGTTACCTATTTCAAACTCTTTTCCTGTATCAAAATACATTTTATTTTTTAAATTTACGGGGCCAATGCTTTGTTCCATAGCTTCCCAGGTGCTCTGATTTGCGTATATGGGAACATCAACCTTCCTCGATACTATACCCACCCCGCGAATATGGTCACTATGCTCATGGGACACTAAAACGGCACTTAACTCCGACGGCTTTTCACCAATTGTAGCAAGTGCTTCAAAAATCCTTTTACCGCTTAATCCCGTATCAATTAAAATTTTAGTTTTTCCATCCGAAATAAATATGGCATTGCCACTGCTTCCGCTATATAAGCTGCAAAACTTTATCATTTGTACGTTCCCTGTTCTAACCTTTCTTTCTTACTATGTCGGCACCAAGGCCCTTTAACTTTGCTTCCAGGTTTTCATATCCCCGGTCTATGTACTCTACATTATACACCTCAGTCACACCTTCTGCAACAAGACCTGCAATTACCATAGCCGCTCCTGCCCTAAGATCCGTTGCACGGACCGGTGCTCCCGACAGTCTGGGAACTCCTTCAATTACTGCCATCCTTCCTTCAACCTTTATGTTAGCTCCCATCCTTTTGAGCTCATCAACATATTGGAATCTGGAATCCCATATTCCCTCGGTTATGGTACTGGTTCCGTTTCCCCTGCAAAGCAAAACAGCTACAGGAGGATGGAGATCCGTTGGGAACCCGGGATACGGCAGAGTCTTAATGCTTACCTTGTCAATCCTGTCGGAACCGACAACCCTTACATAATCGCCGTCTCCTTCAACCCTCACGTTCATCTCGATAAGTTTTGCACTCAAGGACTCCACATGCCTGGGTATAATGTTTCTAACAGTTACATCTCCCATTGTGGCCGCCGCTGCTATCATAAACGTCCCTGCTTCAATCATATCCGGAATAATCGAATGGGTTGCCCCTCCCGGTAAGCTGGGTACTCCCTTTATTTTAATAACATCCGTTCCGGCACCTTTAATATTGGCACCCATGGCATTTAAAAAGTTCGCAACGTCAACTACATGAGGCTCCTTTGAAGCATTTTCGATGGTAGTAATTCCTTCAGCCTTTACCGCTGCCAGCATTATGTTTATGGTTGCTCCGACACTTACCACGTCCAAATATATTTGGCAGCCTGTTAACTTTTCAGCCTCCAGCTTTACGGTTCCATGGTCAATTTCAACCTTTGCACCCAATGCCTCAAAACCTTTTATATGCTGATCAATCGGCCTAAAACCAAAGTCACATCCTCCGGGCATTGAAACTTCTGCTTTTTTAAATCTACCCAAAAGAGCTCCCATCAAATAATAGGACGCTCTAAGTTTCTTTACCATCTCATATGTGGCAACATTCGATTTCAAATTTTGAGCATCTATATAAAGAGTTTCTTTATCCTCAAACGTAATATCGGCACCCAATTCTCCCAAAATATCGGCAAGTACCTTAACATCACTGATATTTGGTACATTCTCTATCCTGCAGGGTCCATCCACCAAAATGGCAGCCGGAATAACCGCAACAGCAGAATTTTTAGCACCGCTTATATAAACTTCGCCTCTTAGAGGCTTTCCCCCTGTTATAAACAATTTATCCAATTAATCCCCCACCTGCCAATTATTACTTTGAATAAGCAAAAGCTCTTCTTAGATTATACTACTAAATTAGAATAATTTACACAATAATTTTTTAATCTTGCCATTTCTCATATTCTAATCGGATTAATCCGAAGTCTATTCAATTTCATCCCCATCATAGGCATTAAAGTACTTTTTGACCTTATTTCCGTTACTCTCAATTTCAACACACCATACCGGAATACCGTCCGTTTCTCTTCTGCCATCATCTCGTTCAGAATTTTTAAAGCCCAGCTCAATTTTATTTATTGCAATATCTTTTATTATTTCATGATTTTTTAACAATACCTGATATACCGGCATAACCTTTTTGCTGTTTTTTATACTGTCAACCTTCTGATATCTGCACACAATCTCTAAATAATCCTCCGATAAATTCACGGTAATATGGTTTTCAACAACCCAAAAATCCCTGTATTTTTGCCTGAAAACGTAAGTTTCCGTTCCCTCGTTCTCATGTTCCACAAAGTCGATTTTAAAATCCAATACCGGTAATTCCGTCCCCTTAAGAAGTTTCTCAACATAGCCCAATACTTTATCCGGATTGTTTAAGCCGGATAAAGCCTCTTCCGGCTCGAAGTTTTTGAATACAAAGCTGTATTCATCTAAAAATCTCAATTCCCTTCCGTTTCTTTCAATATAACCTTGTTCCAACAATTCATCAATAACCGTTTCTTCTCCAAAGATATTTTGGACAAGCCTCATGCGGTCAAAACTCATCTTTTTATAAGTAAGGTTTCCCACACTCCCGTTATAATCCGATATATTGCAGTTTACTTCAACACCTCTTTCTTTAAGAGCAAGCTTTGCGTTGGAAATAATCTCCTTTGTAACTTTATTTCCCTTTAATTCACTTATTATTGTGGCACTAAGAAAAACATTCAAAAGGACAAAAATTAAAATAAGAATGTTCTTCGCTCTCGACCAATCCATGGTTATCCTCCCTGTTCCAGTCTTTCTCTCATTTTGACAATGTACTTTTTACCCTCCATGTTTTCGATACACCAGACTGGTTTTAGGACCTGACTTTGGGTTGAATACTTAACCTCATAAACAATGTTTATATCCCGAATAGAAAACTCATTGCGGTCCAATCCTTCGTTAGCGGCAAAAACATCATCAAACATGTATTCAAATTTAACATTAAGATTCAATTTTTCATTTCCCTTTTCAAAGTCCTTTAAAAGCCAATAACAGTTTAATACCCTCTTGCTGTTTACATCTATGGTAATGGCATGATTTAAGTTTTTCCCGTCCTTATTGTTTATTTTATAATCTTCAAGAGCTATCGGTCTGTCTCCGAATTTGTAATCAAAGGTAAAGGTATAATAATTTTGATTTCTTGTTATTCCCGAAAGATATATATCCACTCCCGGAGAAATCAACTCTTCCCTGCTTTTAATAAAATTCAGTGCCTTGTTTAAGGCTTCACTTTCACTGCCCTTATCATTATTGTCGATTACATAAAGATATCTGTATTCCAATAATCCATCCCTGTATATCCTATACATGTTGCTGAGATTTTGAAATACTATAACATTATAGACATCGATATTTTTCATATACTCATCATGATCTTCACCAAGAATAATCTTTGCCATATCGTCCAATTCTTCGCTTGTGTATGTATTTTTAATTTTATCGGGAACATTGCAAACAAGACTTTTAAACTCCCTGTAGCTGTTGCCCTTTGCCACTATCAAAGCATCCGGACTCAAATAGTCATACACATAGTTTGAAACAAATTCTTTAACAATATTGTAGCCGTCTCCGTCTTCCTCGTACAGCTCATTTATTATGTTATCATAATCGTTAATATGCAATCCTTTTTGTTCAAAGGGCATAATGTATTTATTTACACTGGAACCATTGTAAACATATATTGTTATATTTCGATTAATATTTTCCGACGGAAGAATTGCCATTTTGTAAATACCGCCGGGTTTAAAATCGGAATCCGGATTGACATTCAGAAATGCTGCCAGAAGCTCCGTACTTATATTGGTCTTAAACTCAAATACGAAGGATTTCTTTAATACTACCTCTCCCCAATATTCCCTATTGAATTCTCCTTGATGGGTAATGCCTTTTTTCGTGAGCAGGTTGCTGATGTAACCCCTTGCTTCATCCCACAGCGAGGAATAATACCTGTGACCTTCATCAATTACCCAATGGGGATTTTCATATCCCTCTGTAACTACAATCCTGTAAGGCTTAAAAAAATACCCGATATTATATGTCGTACCATATTTATTTTTATTGAAAAAATCCCATAAAAAATTAGTAGGCACTCTCTGATTCTGATAATACCAAAGGATACCTACCTGTATAAAACTCGTTATAACCAGTAAAAACAATATGTACAACTTAAATCTTTCACGATTTAATCTTCTCACATATACCAAACCTTTATTCTCCGAATAGAACATTCAACATATCTGTAATTCTTAAAAATCCTCTTTTAATTGAATCCTTTACACTCTTTTCAAGCAATGTAACAGTGAAAGTGTTTACCTGTAGATTATCACCGGGCTTTAGTACGACGTCTTTCTCATTTGAACCCTTATAAGCAACTATTCTAATCTTGTTGGCACCTTTCTTCGGAAGCTTGATCTCTTTCATGAAGAAACCTGAAGCTCCTATTTGCCACGTGTCTTCGCCGTCGATATTTTTAAAGGGTTCAAATTTTCCTGTCAACTCATTGTACATGAGAAGCTTTACTGTTATGTTTTCCTTATCCGAATTGCCACAAAGCACGTATGACTCTTTAAATGTTGTTTCATCGCCTTCGGGACGAGTTATGGTAACCAAAAACTGCTCCGTCTCCTGAGTATCTTTATTTACAAACACATCCGGAACATCATTCTGTGCTAGTGCATTAACGCATAAACAAATAGAAAACATAAAAACTAAAATCAAAGAAATCATTTTTTTCATCATTTTTAACACCTCTTAGCGGGATAAGTAATTTATTTTTATTCTACTACCCCTTTTACTACATAAATTATACTATAAAAGTGTTACAATACTGTTACACGGCATTTAAAATTCAGTTACATACAGGCAGTTTTACTGTAACCTCAGTACCTTTCCCCAGTTCACTGGAAACGGATATCTTTCCGTTATGTGCCTCAACTATTTCCTTTGCAATCGCAAGTCCAAGACCTGTTCCGCCCATTTCCCTGGAACGTGCCTTGTCGGTCCTGTAAAACCTCTCAAATACCCTGTCAAGATCCTCCTTGGGAATTCCGATACCCGAATCCGCTACCTTTACATAAACATCCCCATACATCTTTCCGATATATACCATTATTTTACCCTCAACGGGAGTGTATTTTATGGCATTGGTAAGAATATTCAAAATCACCTGTTCTATACGGTCCTTGTCCCCCACTATATTTGATATTTCGCCGATGGTAAAACATTCCAATATCTGTTTCTTCTCATTTGATGAAAACCTGACTTTTTCCACACAGCTTTTCACCAGATCTTCAAACGAGAACTCCTGCATATTCCACTTCATTTGTTTATTATCCAGCCTTGAAAGCTGCAGAAGATCCTTAACCAACCTGGTCATCCTGTCTGCTTCGGAATTAATTACACCAAGAAACTTTTCTGCTGTTTCACGGTCTTCCAAAGCTCCGTCCAAAAGTGTCTCGGAATAGCTTTTTATTGAAGTCAAAGGAGTCCTCAACTCATGAGAAACATTTGCAACAAATTCTTTTCGCATATTCTCAAGCTTTTGCTCTTCAGTTATGTCATGAAGAACCGCAATTATACCTTCCGCATTGTTTTCTTTATCGGTAAACAACGCAAAACAGATCCTTACAAATTTTTCGCCAATATCGGTTATTACCTCTTTTGTGCTGTATTTTTCAAGATATTTAATTTCTTCTATTGAAACCCCCAGATCGTATTTTTTTGAAAAATCATTAAAATCCAGGGAAAACTCGTCTATTTTCAATATTCTCTTGGCGGCCGGGTTTATATGAATTACCGCTCCGTTTACATCAAAGGCTATTACCCCGTCGGTCATAAAGTTCAGTATCGTTTCAATTTTACTCTTCTCGCGGGATATCTGGTTCAAAGTGTTTTTTAGCTCTTTAGCCATAAAATTGAACGTTCTTGTAAGCTTTCCGATTTCATCATCGGATTTTACCTCCACTACCTGGTCAAAGTCCCCGGATGCCATCTTCCTTGCCTTATGCATAAGGTTAACTATAGGCACTGTTATGGTCTTCGAAAGGGCATATCCGAAAATCATGGATAAAATAACTGCGATAACAAAGCTCAGCCTTATTATCTTATTAAAAGCCCTCATCGCTCCTGCCCATTCTTCCCTGTCATACCTAAAATAAAGAACATAATCGGAATTTCCGATTCTTCGGGCATAATCAAAAAAGACCTTGTCACCGATCCTTATTAATTTCCCTTGATCTCCCGCCTTGCCGGCCAATACGGCAAGATAATTCCTTGAGCTTTGTATATCTTGACCCAAGGTTTCCCTATAGGGCATCCTCTCATCAGTATACAAAATTTCGTTGGTTTTCATATCGATAACCGTAAAGGATCTGAAATTGTTTATTGAGAATAAAGACATAGCATTAGCTTTGTTATTGGCCGTAAGGTATTCAAGAATCTCTTCTTTCTTAGGGTTTGCATTGCTGTCTATACCCCAATATTCAAATCCGTTCTCTATACCGGCTTTAAAAGTGTCATAGTAAAAATTTTCCACAAAATAGTTTAAGGAGATGCCTGCAGAAATCATCAAAACAAAGGTCAGCAATATAAATATTGTAACCAATCTCCACTGCAGGCTGCCTATTAGATTAAAACGCCTGAAATTCATACTTCATCCTCACACCACTAAGCATAAAACAACGATAATTTAATATTACTGGTTTATCTTGTTAAAATAGTACCCCACGCCTCTTTTGGTCATTATATAGCTTGGATTGCTCGGATCCTTTTCAATTTTTTCCCTGACCCTACGCACTGTAACATCCACCGTGCGGACATCTCCATAGTATTCATAACCCCAAACCTTTTCCAAAAGGCTTTCCCTTGAAAATATCTGTCCTTGCTGAAGGGCTAGGAACTTAACCAGTTCGAATTCCCTTAAGGTAAGCTCGATAACATTGCCGTCCCTTTTTACTTCATAATGTTCTATATCAATCTCCAAATCACCAAACTTTATATAGTTGCTTTGCTTCTTTTGCGTATCCGACAAATCAACCCTTCTTAAGTTGGCCTTAACCCTGGCCATTAGCTCCCTGGTACTGAAAGGCTTTGTTATATAGTCATCGGCACCCAACTCCAACCCCAAGACCTTGTCAACTTCCTCTTCTTTTGCTGTTATCATTATAATAGGCGTTGAAATAGTTTCCCGAAGTTTTCGGCATACAGTAAATCCATCCATTTTCGGAAGCATAATATCCAGCAATATTAAATCGGGCTTCTCACTGTGGGCCATTTCAATAGCCTGTTCTCCATCATAGGCCTCAACGCTGGTAAACCCTTCTTTTGTCAAATTAAATTTGAGTATATCTACAATGTTTTTTTCATCGTCAACTATAAGAATTTTTGCGCTCACAAAAAAACACCCCTTAATTAATAATAACAAGATGTCCTCACAATACTAATAACATTATAACATTAAATGCATAAAAAAGAACATATATTTTACGTCAATTACTCCATTTTATTCTATTGTGAATTTACAAGTCCATTTTTCCAAAATATTATTACATATTATTATACAAACAATGTTGATATTATTCCAGATTGTGTTATAATATAATAAGTAGTTGTCATATTATGTTATTCTGTTCAGCTAGTGGCTTTCTTGCAACTCGTCAAAACTTTATCAAAGGGGGCTGCAACTCATGTCAAAGGATTTTTTATTGGTTGTCATAACTAAAATGCACATCAGACTAAATGAGCTTATCGAAAAGAATGATTTTGACCTTTTATGTGAGGAAGTTCAGCTTTATAGCAGGCGGCTGGATAAATTTCTGTCTTACTACTATAAAGCGGTTGAGAGGAATCCTGAATTAGAATATAATTTAAAATTACTTGATAATGCCGTCAAATGCTCCGTCTGAGCATGAAAAGAGATAAATAATTTATTACATAATCAATTTAAATATTGGATTTAGGGGTATTAAATCAGAATCATGGATACAATTCTTAATATAACACTGCTGATTGATTTAGGGGAATACAAGACTTAAATAATGGGGCTCAATGCCCCTTTTAATTTTTCTGAAAATTCAACGGTATTAGATGACAAAAATTAAGGGGCTAATGCCCCTTTAACTCTTGTTTAAGATTAAATTCCACTATTTTGCGCTTTTTTATAAGTCGGAACAATAAGCTTGATATAATCACATATTCCTTCCGAATTTGTTACCATAACTTCTTTCAGACAATCCAGCTCTCTTAGCAGCATTGCCATATCTATATGAATCGGCTTGGCGACAAATATCTTGTTATTTTTTGTAGCCTGCAGCCCTTCTTCATTCAGCAGCAATTCTTCATAAAGCTTTTCTCCCGGTCTCAAACCGGTATACTTAATTTTAATGTCCACATCCGGTTCAAATCCAGAAAGTTTAATAAGATTTCTGGCAAGATCAGCGATTTTAACCGGTTCACCCATATCAAGCACAAATATTTCTCCTCCCTTGGCCATTGCTCCGGCCTCTATCACCAATTGAACAGCCTCAGGAATTGTCATAAAGAACCGGGTTACCTCAGGATGCGTAACAGTAACCGGTCCTCCCTGAGCAATCTGCTTTTTAAATAGCGGAATTACACTTCCGTTACTTCCGAGAACATTTCCGAACCTAACTGCCACATATTCGGTTTTGCTGACTCTATTCAAAGACTGTATTATCATTTCAGCAATTCTCTTCGTTGCTCCCATTATATTCGTGGGATTTACAGCCTTATCGGTAGAGATCAGTACAAACCTTTTTGTTCCGTTCTCATCAGCACATTTTGCAACATTCAATGTTCCAAACACATTATTCTTAATAGCCTCAGTCGGATTGGCCTCCATCAACGGAACATGCTTGTGGGCCGCCGCATGGAAAACAACGTCCGGTTTATATTGTTTGAATATATTGTCCAGTCTTTGCTTTTCTCTTATATTGGCAATTATGGTTTTTAAATTCAAATTGGGATACTTGTATAAAAGTTCATTTTGAATTTCGTAGGCGTTGTTTTCATAATTATCCAATATAATCAAGCATTTCGGAGAAAATCCGGCTATCTGACGGCATAGCTCGGATCCTATTGAACCTCCGCCTCCCGTAACCAAAACAACCTGATCCTTTAAGTATGACGAAACCTCTTCTATGTCAAGATTTATAGGTTCCCTTCCTAAAAGGTCTTCAATATCAACATCTCTAACTTTCTGCATTACCACGGACTCATCAATAAGCTGCGATACTGATGGAAGTATTTTCACCTTGCAGTTGGTTTTCGCACAACTGCTGTATATGTCGTTTATTTTCTTGCGGGTTGCAGAAGGCATTGCGATTATTACTTCATCAATTTGCCTTTTTTCCACCACATTCAAGACCTCTTTTGTGCTTCCTACAATGGGAACCCCGCTTAGCTTCTTACCGATCTTCATCTCATCATCATCAAGAATTGCCACAGGAGCACTCTTGAGTTCCGGATGAGAACGAAGCTCTTTTACGATTATTGAACCTGCATCTCCGCCACCGATAATGAGGACCCTTTTATAATTCCTGAATGTGAATACTTCACCTTTGGCGATCCTCCTAATTAGCCTGTAAGCAAATCTTACTCCGGCTATCAGGAAAATATCCGTCATCAGGCATATGAGGAATACTCCCCTTGGCACCGGCATCCGTATCATATAAACATAGGCTATCATCAATAGATTACCAAGTATGGATGCCAGCATTATCATAGCTGTCTCGTATATTCCGACATATTTCCATATGCTGTTATAAAGCTTAAACGTCAAAAATACAAGAATCTTGATAAGCGTTGAGATTATAGCAAACTTTATAATGTGCTCTGAAACTTGTTCTGGGATGTTTTCGAAGTTAAAATCGAATCTAAAAAAATATGCTAGAGCCAATGATACATTAATCAGTATAACATCGATAGCAATCAAGCCAAATGAAATGATTTTACGTTTCATAGTACCTCCCCAAATTACCCCATTTATTTATAGAATGTGTTTTTTTAGAGAATTTTTTTGTTAGGTCCTCCATGACTATAATACCATAATCAGTTAAATATTTAAAGAGAATTTTTTTTACATAATATTGCACAATATTACATAATTCTTACCCAATATACCTGTTAAATTTTAGAATACTCATAAAAACGCTTAAAGAAGCATCTTAGCAATGCTTCTTCAACGTCCTTAGTGCAAGCATGTTTTATGTCTTTAGGTTTTCCCGTCGAATCCGATGGATTTGTCAAATAAAACTTTTATTGTTTAAACAATATCTTTATATAAAACTTTTATATAATTTATTCTTATAATTACGAGACTTGTGTAACCGTGAGGCTTTTAATAACCAAATCCTTGTCTATTCGTAGTCTCACCGAATAACCGTTACTGTTTATGTCTTCCGATTTCATGTCTATAACAGCTGAAAAAGTACCCTCTCCTGTCTTTTCAAATTTTTGATATTTATTATGGTAATTCATTAATTGGTAGGATACCTCTTTTACATCATTGTCCAAGACCAATTCCAATCTATATTTTTTCCCCTTCTCAAGGTTAAAATTTCTGGTTTGCATTACACCTGAGGCAGATTCTGAAGTTTTCTTTGCAGCAATAAACCCGTTTTCGATCATTACCTCGGCATTATCCGGAGTTAAATTTTTCCACTGATCCGGAATTCCATCATGATTTATGTCAATTTCATTGACCGTAAGAAATACATAATTGCCAATCCTGCTTAAGCCTTCTTCATCAGGGTAATCTTTCAGATAAGCCAATTTTTCAATCGCTTCCAGGGTTTTAGCTTCAAATACGATCGGATTCATGTTTTTTTCATTTTTTATTCTGGCATCCGAAATTATTTCCAATCCTTCCTCAATGTATTTCTTTGCGTTTTGAGTGTCATCCTTTTTTATATAATACTCTGCAATCCTATAACAAGCATCGGCCTTCATTTTCCACTGTCTTTCCGCAAAGGGTCTTAACTCAATAGCCCGGTCAAACATCTCCATTCCCCGGTCAAACTCCGACAATTTCAAGCTCAAAAGCCCTGCATTTTCTATTGTAGTAATATTATACTTGTCTATTTTAAATGCATCATCCCTGAGCTTTTTCGCAAGCAAAAGCTCATCTTTAGTTATGGTTTCCTTAGATATAAGCTGTTCGCAATATTTAATTTTATAATCCGACTTTAGTCTGTCGAAAGAAACAGCTTTTTTTATATTTTCAAGGGCCAACTCGATATTTCCCTCGGACATATATTGCTCACTCTTTTTATCATAATGGGCAGCAGTTGCAAATGCAAACGGAACCACCATTACCAACAATGAAACAATAACCATTGAAATGCAATTAGTATTCAAGGGCTTTAAATTGCCAATCCTTTGCAATAAACGGTTAATCCCTTTATCCTCCGCCTCTTTATTATCCGAGGCTACCCGTTCATGTCTTAAGCTCGAATTAAACAAAGCCATAACCGTCCATAGCAAAATATAAACAGAAGATATAGACAGGTCAAAATCCAGCATTGAGTGTATATACAATGTAAAAATGGATATCAATAAAGTAACCTGCAGAATTTTTTGGTTGTTATCCATTTCTTTTTTATGCTTACGTTCAATTATAAACTGAGCAATAATTGATAAAATAAGCATTATAAAAATAAGAACACCTATTATACCTGTTTCTACTGCTATCTGTACAATATAAGAGTGTGCCTGCGTTGACCAATAAAGATATGATTGGTATGAAAAGGTCAAAACCGACCATCCGCTTCCTCCGGCACCTAAAAGCCAGTGATCTTTAAATATCTTTAATCCGTCCTGAATAAAAAGAATCCTGGCAAAAAAGCTCTTGGACTGGAACAGGTTTGAAAACCTTCCCATTACCGAATTAGACACAAATTTATACGCCAACGGAAGCTTTTTTACCGTTTTATTGTTCTTCGGAGATACTATTCTGGCATTATCCAATGTAATTTCGGATTTTTCGGAGGTATTGGTAAACTGTATAACAATCAGTTCGCTGTCTTCAGGAACGGTAAAAGGTATTTCAACCTTTTCATTATTCTCTATATTTTTCATACTGACGTTTTGCAGCCTTGTACCGGTATTAAACATTATATCCTTTTTGCTTTTACTGGTAATTCTGACTTCAACGGAATTCTCTCCATTGCTTTCATTTGCTGATGCATCAACCTCCAACCTGTATTCTTTATTAGGCTCCAATTGGATACTCTTTTGCAAACTGTAACCGCTTTTACTGTCAGAAGATTTACTCTTCAATACCAGAGGCTCCGTTGTGTTTATAAGTATTGCCAGCACAACCATTACTACAGCAAGGGGAACCAGAAGAAAAACAGGCTTTATTTTAAGCTTAAGCTTTGATACATCCACTACTTTTGAAACTAAGAATTCAAATAGTATTGTTAAAGCTATATAAACCAAAACTCCAATTAATACTCTAATCCATAGATGTGAATCCAGAGATTTAACAGCATAACCGACAAGCAATGACACGGCAGCGGATATCGCTGAGTTTAAGCCAAGCATCGCGGTCCTTAGTTTATATCCCCGGGGTATTAAAATAATATACATTAAAAGTACAAAGGGCACAAGAATCAGCACACCTCTGCTAAGGGTTAAAAGCAATGTAACCGACAATACCGTACTGCATGCCACCGATATAATTCTCTGCCAAAGTTTTTCCGATATCATTGACAATCCTAATGAAATTAAGACAGACACCAATAGATATACAGCCAACGCATTAGGATACTGAATAGTAGAATGAATACGCCCGTTAACATATAATCCAAAGAATTCCACCGGAAAATGCAAGGATTTAAAAAGGTTATTAAGCATATCTACGAGTCTTCCGCCACTTGAGCTGTCCAGTCCGATAATGCTAAGTCCCATTGCAGTACCTATAACCGTCCATAGAACAGCAATTCTGGTTTTTATATCTTTGGATAGGTCGGTTATCATAAAAAATATACAAAAGAACATACAATATTTGAGCCATTCCGATATTGCCAGCCTGCAACTGACCGATGTTATAACTGAGATCAGATATATAAGCATTAGAGCCAATGAAGCGTATTCCATAGGTGTACTGATAAATCTTTTGTCCTTTGTCAAATACTTCATAACCCAGAACAGTGCAAAACTTATCAGTACAAATATCTCTGCAGGAAGCTGCTCTGCTTCAAAATACAGACCTCTGACAAACGGGGAATAAAATACTACCAGTAAATTTAGAACCAATAATGCAATTTTAAAGGCTTTATATTTGTTTGTTCCATTCTCCATATTCTTTTTCTGTTCCTTGACATTTCTTTTCGGCGGTTTATTCTTTGGTGCCATCGCTGTCCTTCCTCCCTTATGTGCTCTTAAATTTCTAATTGTACATTTATTACTATAACATATATTTCAGTACTAAATACACAAAATAAAATTTTTACGCAGCTTTCCTGTGGCTTACTACATTGATGGTACTCATATTTTGTTTTATAAATACAACAAGTATTCCCATCAACAACCCACACATTCCCGCTACTGCTATATTTACTGTTTTATTTGGAGCAACGGGACTTTTCGGAACCATCGCCTCCGATACAACAACTATACTGGACTTACCTATCTCAGTCGACTGCTTGATCATCAATTCTTTATATTCCTTCTGATATGCTTGATAAGCTTGTTTTGAAAGGTCAAGCTCCAAGTTTAATTCATCGTATTCTTTCTGTTTTTCCGCATATTCAACCTGAATGGTCTCAATCTCCTTTTGACATTCCAATATAGCCTGCTCTGTGTTTTTTCTCGATGCTTCCAAATTTGCCAGCTGTATTTCCAATTGATTTAGACTGTTAGATAACTCTACATATATCTGGTTTACTTCCTCATTAGACAACTTTACGTTATTCAATGTATTCGTGTTTATACCGTTTTTATCTTTAATTATATCCAGAAGCAAATCCTCACCATATAGAGTGCTGTTGGTTACCAAAGTCTTCGGTGTTTGAGAAAGAAGGCTTTTTGCTTTCTCAATCGATCTTCTTGTATTTTCTTCGTCTACCTTGATTTGAGCCAGCGAAGTCTTAAAATTCGTGATCTGCATAAGTTTAGATTCCAACTCCATCTTCAGCTCCTCAGGGCTTCGGGGCTTCGATACAAAATTCTTTATTTTTTCAGTTATACTTTCCATATTCTCTTTTTCCTTATGCATTTGGGTCTCGATTATTTCCGTTGAACTTTCGGCCTGTTTCTGGTTTGTATCTGAGACATATTTTGTAAACCTCTCACTTAAGATATTCGCAATTTTTGCTGCAGTCTCAGCATCTTTATCCCGAATCTTAACCTTAACAAGATTTGTATTCTTTATTCCTTCAACCGTAATTTTATTGGAGATCGAATTTAATGACAAGTCTTTTAAATTCATTTCTTCTTTAATATGCTGCAAAACAGCAGGTGCCTTTATTTGCTCCCGATACGTATCGATGGACATTTTAGGATATGAAGCTATTGCACTTACTATTGACGAAAATTCATTTGTGTTTTCAACACTTGTAGCACTTTGCGATATCGGCGATATCATTAACATTGTCTCTGCTTCATATACCGGTTCCAATATAAATACATTAACAACAAGAGTAACTGCTATACATATTACTGTAAATGCCACAATTGTGGATTTACCCTTTACAATAGTTTCAATTATCTCTCTAGTGCTCATTTCTTCCATTGTATAACCTCCAATACTATATAGCGACTTTTTTATAATACCTAATAACTGCTAAATATTAACTTGCAAATTTCGTGCTGCACATGAAAGACTACATACTAGAGCTCTTTATGGATTCAAAACCTATTGTATTAAAACATATGATTTATGTCAAATGTAATATCTTTTCACTTATCCAGTTACTCCCTGTAATAATAACATAATGTTAATTAATGAATTGATATAAGAACTTATTTTTGATCAGAGAAGGACTTGTATTATTTTTTATTGGATTTGATATTGTATGTTATAGGAAAACAACATGATATTATGAAAAGAGCCCTCCTGAAAGGAAGGCTCTTTAATTTTAACTCATAAGAACACCAATGGTTCTTATTTAACTATTATTACGGATTAGTCGGTACTACAACAGTAACTTTCTTGTCTTTGAAGGATTCAATAGCATTTCCTGCTCCGTCCTTGATATAGCGTACTTTTTCTGCTGTTGATATCTTGATTTGACCTGTGTAATCAGCATAGTCACCAGCTAAAGTAACCTTTAATACTTCGTTTGATCCGTCTACAAGTGCAACTGTATAATCAACTCCAGCTACTAAGGTCTTACCCTTCTTGTCAACTATAACAAGGTCAGCTGCAGCTATGTCAGTAATACTACCAAGCTCTTCTGTAAATGTTATTAATACACCGTAAACATCATCTGCTACTGTAATAGGATTATTTTCAACAAGGCTTGGAGCCCATCCGTCTTTGAATATACTATTGCCATATACTTTTTCTTCCATTGCCTGAGCGGTATCGGATTTAACTTCACCAACGATATTTAAGTTATAGGTTGCTCCTATTCCGGAGTCATCAGGCTGAACATCACCATGAAGCTTACCCTTAATTATTGTTTTACCGTCATCGTATTCAATTGAAGTAATCTTTGTAAGTGCAATGAAATCGCCACCATCTTTTTTAACTTCAAAGTCTTCTTTCTGAACTGTATTCCTGTCAAGTATTGCATCAACAGTGATTTCTATGTCAGTCTTTGATGTAAACTTAGCTTCTGTTACTACCGGTTCAACTTCTAATACCAAACTCTCTTCTATTCTTGTGAACGGATCTACTGCATTTCCAGCTTCGTCTTCAACTCTTACTACGTTTAACTTATATCCGCTAAGATTCAATGATCCTGAATCTTTAACAGTTATTTTTACTTTATCTTTGTTGGATCCAAAGAGTTCTATCTTGCTGATTTCTGCAGTTGTTGAATCATTAAATATCTTGTAGTTGTCTTTATTTAATATTGAAGCTGTACCTGATGTCTTCATTGACTCATTATATTTTACATATACAAGATTTCCAACATAGGTTACTTTTTCAACTACAGGAGCTGTCTTATCAGTTACTTCGAACTCCAATGTTATAGCTTTTATTTTATTTTCGGAAATCGATGTGTCAGCGATATCTTTAACGTCAATTGTATATTTGCCGCCTGACAATTTCTCTGATAGAGTAATTTCAACTTTATTATCCTCTGAAACATAGGTTATGCCACTGATTGTAGCTTCTACTTCTTTTCCGTCCTTCTTAATTGCGTAATTGTCTTCATTTTCAGCCTGAGACTCATTTACGCTTTCAGAGAAAGTAATTTCTATTTTGTCTTCAGCAGTTGCTTCAACCTTTACAACTGTCGGAGCCTCGTTATCGGCAACAACTGTAGCTGTAAGTTTAATGTCTGACTGTAACTCATTACCCCATTTATCTTCTATAACAACATCGTCATATTCCTTAACGATTGTAATTGTTACATTTCCTTCCTGGAGGTAATGGTTGCTGAAATCCAACTTAAATACCTTATTGTCAGAAGTTGTAACGCCAGCCGGTTTCCATGAAGAATATGTGTGATAGAAGAAGTTTTTAAGATCCGAACTGTCAACGTCTATAACTACAGGCTCGTTAAATTCAATTTCAACCTCGTTCTGAGTTGCCTTCTTAACAGTAGCAGTCGGAGCTTCTGTATCTTTCACATACTCTAAATCAAATGTCTTCGGTACCATTATGAGGTTTGCATAGTCTCTGTAGTTTCTAACTTTAACCTTGTAAGTTCCTTCTTTTAATGAGCTTACACCAAGTTCAACAGTCAAAGTTTTACCATCTGCTGATAATTCTTTGCTGCTTACATAGTAAGTTCCGTCATCAACTATAACATCTCCTGCTGCAGCTGAAGGATCAATAGGTTCTGAGAATTTAATTTCGAAACTGTCAGGTCCTATTAATATGATGGATTCAGCTTCCGGCAATGTGTTGTCAATTGCTGTTACTTTTCCTGTATAATCTTTAGTAAGTCCAGCAGCAGTCTTAACTGTTACTTCCAATTCTTCTTCCTGATCAGCCGGAGCTGTCAATAACAATGTTACTGAAGTCTTGTCTTCTGAAACTGAAACTGATTTAATTGTTTTGCCGTCAACTGAGTAGTTCTTCTTTTCATCAGCTTTTCCAGATTCTACTTCACCGTTGAAATCAATAACGATTTCAATGAGGTTGTTCATTGATATTTTATCTACCAAGAGTTCAGCAGGCTGAACTATAACCTTAACAGTTGCTTTTACATCTTTGTATCCTTCGATAGATCCTTCAATTGTCTGTTCGCCAACTTCTGAAGTATTAACTGTCGGCCATGTTACAGGAAGTTTAGCTGTTGTATCGTCAACATAAGTTACTTCTACTTCTGTAGGAAGTACAGGAGTTTCATTAATTGTAACTTTTACGTCTTCCAAAGCTCCTACTTCTTTGATTTCTTTCTTAAGAACACCTACTTCGATAGCAAGGTTCTTATCAACATAACCGATTTCAGCTAAATATTCGATAACTGTCTTGCCGCTATCTTTGTAAACAGCCTGCAAAGCTGAGAATGCAATACCAACCATTGAATCTCTGTTGATTCCTGCATTGCTGTTGAAGAGCTGAGCCTGAGCTTCTGTCAAGCCACCGAATTTGCTCAAATCGAAAGCAGCATTGTCATATGTGAAGTCTCCATCGTAACCCAACTGTTGAAGGATTAATGAACAGAAAGCTTTTCCGTTCAAGTCTGCAGTCGGAGCAAATGTTCCATCCGGCAAACCTTTAACATAACCCTTTTCAACTGCGTAAGCTACTTGTCTTTGTGCCCAATCTGCGATGTCTGCAGCATCCTTAAATTTAGCTGCAAGCTTAGCAGCAGCATCTGCTGCATCCATCTGTAATGCTTCTTCTTCTTGACCGAACAATCTGAGGAGCATAACAACTCCTGTCTGTCTGTCAAGTTTTCCGCCTAAGTTAGGCTCATATGTTGTTGTTGATGTGCCCTTGTACAAGCCAAGCTTATACAAAATTTCTGCTTCATTTTCATAAGTGTATGAACCTTCAGCAGCAAATGATGGCACCATGAAAGTTGTAATCATAGCGATTGCAACTACTACTGCCAACAATTTTTTGAGATTTTTCATACTCTCAAATCCTCCTTGTAAGTTTTTTTTTGGGAAGCAGGCTTTAAATATTGAAGCCAGGCTACGCCTTATCCCTTTGTGTCTTAACCTGACCTATCTTGCATTTTGATCAAGACTGGCGCAACTAGCCTATCTTGAATTCAAACCTATTATACCATCGGCATTTTGGCGAGTCAACAATTTGAATTTAAGTGTAAAGAAACTGTAACAAAATTGAAACAAACTATTTTCAAGGCATGAACAGGAAAATCGGTATTTTTCCATAGTCATTATTATACTATAAAATTGAATAAATTGAAACTATTTTTTAGGAAATATTGATAAGATATATGTCAATCAACACCGTACACTCACATAGGAAAAGCCGGTTTGCACCGGCTTTTCTACGCTGTAAGGCAATACTATTGATTTAAGAGGTTTCTTTCTGCCATTTCAATCGCTTTCTTAACTATATTACCACAGTCTCTTGAGCTTACCGATCCCCAGCCCTCAGTGGCAACGGTATTATAAACCCCAAGTTCCTTTGCGATTTCTTCCTTAAGTCTTTCTGACATCATTCCTCTGTTTCTGCTCATTGTATTTGCCTCCTTTTTTGAAGCAATATTAATTGCTTCAAAAATAATGCGTTCAATATTATTATCTTCAATTTTTAAATAATAATTTGATGCAATTTTTTCAAAGATCATATTAATAAAAATGCGGTTACCTATTTGGTTATATTCTAATATACTGTATTAGGTTAACGCATTTTAGTCCCGAAAAGATAAAACTATCATATCAAATTAAAGATTGTAGTTAGTATTTAATTTTTTAGTCAGGGTGATAATTATGCCAATGTCTACAAGAGAACTATTTGCAAGGCTCATAAAGTGTGAAGCCGGCGGAGAGGGAATTGACGGAATGAAAGCAGTCGCTACAGTTGTCATGAACCGCGTTCATGTAGCTTATGGAGAATATTTGAGAGTCTGTCAGGGAGATCTTCGCAAAGTTATATTTCAGCCCTGGCAGTTTACATGTGCCATGGAAACCGTTTATGGTGAAGTAAATCCCCAGACAATATGGTCATGCAATCCGGAACAGATTCATTACGATGTTGCCGACTGGGCATTGGCTGGAAATAAGCTTCCGGGAATAGGAGAATGTCTCTGGTATTACAATCCGTTCAGTCCCAGTTGCAGTAACTTTTTTCCCAAAACGGGTACAGGGAAATTTGTAACAAGGATTAACCAACACTGTTTTTACAATCCAACCCCCCTCTACGCCGAAACATAATATTTTTTCATAAGTTAGGCAATAAATTCAGTATTTAAGGAGGATATCATGAATAATTCCATCAACCAAAACCAATATTTCCTACCTTGCGAATATATGCGCCAAATGCAAACCATGTATCCCCAAACCAGTACACAGGTTTCACCGTCGGCGGCAGTCATCCCCCAATTACCGACGGGCTATCCTTCAGGACCTGCATATTCTCCCATGCCATCACAGGTACAACAGGCAGTCCAACAGACAGCTTCTGTTGATGCATTGGAAACCAGTCCTGAAACAGTAGAAAGCATCGCATATACGCAAGGATACCTTAAACAGCACATCGGTGAAAGAGTTAAGGTAGAGTTTCTTATCGGCACCAATATGCTTGTAGACAGAGAAGGTACCTTGATAGACGTAGGTGCCAGTTATATTGTCATACGGGAAGTGGATACCGATGATCTTTTGATGGCAGACTTGTATTCAATCAAGTTTGTCAGGTTCTATTATTAAAACTAATTATATCAGAACTATATATAGGAGTTTGATAAACGAAATTCCTATATTATAAGGAAAGAGTTGATTCGGATATTCAACTCTTTCCAAACATACCTTTATTTTAGGTTTATTTTATAGCGAGTGTGTTTATACATGATGTGGCCGATTTATTGCTTTATAATTTTTGACCTCACTTTTATCTATACCTTCCATATTTAACATCCATGTTTCATTATATTCTATAAGGTTTTGACGGTCTGGATATTTCACTCAATGCCTTGGATGCTTCCATATCAAACCTGAAATCTGACGCTATGTCTCCTAATGCGAGCATACCGACAATCTGGTTGTTGTCCACTACAGGAACCCTTCTTATCTGCTGTTCTGCCATTATCCTTGTAACCTCATCAATTTCCATATCCGGTGAAACCGTTGTTACCTGTGAGGTCATTACATCTTGAACTTTAGTATCTTTTGGAGATTTACCGTGGGCCACATTTCTTACTACAATATCCCTATCGGTTACTATTCCGACAACTTGACCGTTATCATACACCGGAATGGAACCTACATTGTGTTTCTGCATCAGCTGGGCAACTTCAACCATATTTGTATTAGGGTTAACATATGCAACGGTCTTTGTCATTTTATCTTTAACCTTCATCTAGATCATCTCCTTATTTTTAATTCAATTTTATTTTCTCCTCAAAAGTTTATTTAATTAATGAAATTTGTGCTACAGATGTATTTGGGTGCATATTATCTAAATCCGGCATATTATTAGTATAGAAAAATATGAAAGAAGCGTTTTAGAATTTACAAAACATGTTAATACATTACCGTAATTTACTATTATAAACTCGGCGAATACTGTTTATAATAGGTCCTTAAAATGCTATAATTAAAATTAAACATATCTTGAAGGATTGATTTTATGCACTCAAAACATAAAAAGATAACTTTCATCATGATACTATTAATAGTTTTTGTTTCCATAATCCATTTTACGGATATTTATACTTTTTGGCGCCACGTATTTTACAACAAGGACGATTTAAACATATTTATCGATTTTGTAAACCCTCAGGTTCGTTTTGTTTCATCGGAGCCTTCCAATAATGTATATTTTAAGGCTGTGGTAAAGGATAACTCGGGTAATCCGGTTCCCGATATATTAATAGACTTTACCGACAGCAACGGTATGGGGAAAATAATGCCTCAAAGCTCAAAAACGAACCGTATGGGCGAATGTATTGCTTCATACATTCCTCCATATTATTATGACAACGCTAATAAAACATCTGTCGATATCACCGCATCCATAGCAGGAACGGCTAGAAGCGACCGGTTGCAATTTGAGCTTGTTCCCATACCTATTGTATTTGTCCACGGTTATCAGGAAACTCCCAATGTATTTGACAATTTAAATGAATTTCTTACTTCCAAAGGCTACAGCTGCAGCTCAATAAACTACGATTCCACCCAAGGTGTAGAAGCTGCGGCAAAGGAGCTTAATGTCTTTATACAGGAGCAAAAAAAGGAATACATGGACAGGGGTATATTGGTTAACAGGTTTGACTTGATTACACACAGCATGGGCGGATTGGTAGCCAGATACTATTCCGGAGGCAAGGATTATATTAAAAATGACGATATAAATAAAATTATATTCCTCTCCGTTCCTCATAAAGGCTCCATACTTGCTTCCATCGCCGAAGAATATTTTAATGACAAATCAATAAAAAATCTGATGCCCGATGATGAGCTGTTTACAAAAACATTTGCAGAAATGATAAACGGCGGACTCAATAGATCGATTCAGGTCGGAAATATTCTGAGCCAGTATGATGAGGTGGTTACAGAAGAAAACGCAAGTCTTGAGGAATGGGGTATCAAAACGGAAATATTCAGCGTTGGAGAAAACAGCTTTACTGTGGATAATCTGCTGAGCGGCAATATCCTCGATGCTCCAAACCACAAAGGCATATTAAATAACAAAAGGGTTTTCGAGCGTATTATGGAGATGCTGAATTCCGACTTATCCCATCCAGATACTTTGAAAAAGTAAGCTTTAAAAGTTGTTAAAATAAAAAAGCATATAAAAGATAACGTATATCCACAAACATCCACAGGCCTGTGGATAACCTTTTTATACACTAACACATAAAAACCCTTGTTTTATGCAGTGTCCAGGACTTATATACAAAAGTGCAAATAATAATGTGAATTAACTGTGGATAAATAAATATATTATCCACAGTTAAAACTATATCTTAACTTTGTCACGATAATGAAAACTACCCCTATAAGAAAATTAATACTTGAACCAGATAATAATATAATATCTAATAGATTTTCATACTTATATCAAATGAATGTACTGAATGTGTGAGACCTCCGACGGAAATTATATCTACGCCTGTGCAGGCAATATCATAGATTGTATCGATATTTACATTTCCCGATGCCTCGGTTATCGCATTACCATTTACTATTTTAACAGCTTCTTTCATTTTGTCAAGTCCCATATTGTCTAACATTATTATATCTGCTTTTCCATCTATTGCCTCCCTGACTTGTTCCAGGGTTTCGGTTTCAACCTCTATCTTTAAAGTGTGGGGTATTCTTTCCCTCACGCGCTCAATTGCTTTTTTTATCCCACCGGCTGCCTTAATATGATTGTCCTTTATCAATACCCCGTCTGAGAGGCTAAACCTGTGATTATATCCACCTCCAACCCTTACTGCATATTTCTCCAATATCCTGAGTCCGGGAGTGGTCTTCCTCGTATCAACCACTTTTGCAGGCAATCCTTCAATTCTGTCCACAAGCTTTCTTGTGGCAGTTGCAATTCCGGAAAGTCTCTGAAGAAGGTTTAACGCTGTTCTTTCCGCCTTTAAAATTGCTCTTGTATTACCCTTTATTGTTGCGATGGTATCGCCATATTTCACCCGCTGGCCTTCTTCAACATGCTTTTCAAACACAATTGTGTCATCAAGAAGCATAAAGACTCTCTTTGCCACATCCAGCCCGGCTATTACACCTTCATCCTTGGCGATCAGTACAGCTTGCGATTCCGATGTCTCATCTATAATATTGTCCGTCGTAATGTCTCCTGAAGGAATATCCTCCTTTAACGCATTCATTATTATTCTATCTATATCCGTTATATATTTCATTAACTTGCACCATCCTTATTAGTATGTACTAAATTTTTCTTTTTATTATATTTCTTTTCCAATTTTTATCGTCCCGCTCTTGATAATCCCGTCTGAAATGAGCACCGCGGCTTTCTTTACGTTCAAGAGCCGATTCAATTACAAGCTTGGACAGAAGCACGATGTTTTGAATCTCATAATGGCGTATATTAGTGTTTTTCATGTCTTTTATAATCTCATAGTAGGTGTCAACCTTCTGCTTTGCTTTTTCCAGTCCCTCTTTATCTCTGGTTATCCCGACATATTTGGTCATGGTCTCTTTTATATCCTGCTTTATTTCTTCCGTATCTACGTTTTTAGCACATCTGCCGGTTTCAACCTTTAGATTTATACTCTTCTGTCTTTTTTCGCATTTACTTATAAGGCTGTCAATTTCTGTACCAATTTTATGCCCGAATACCAGGCCTTCCAGAAGAGAATTGCTGGCCAACCGGTTTGCACCGTGGATTCCGTTACAAGCAGTCTCTCCACATGCAAAAAAGCCCTTTATATTGGTACGTCCCCAAACATCCGTCCTGATTCCACCCATGCAATAGTGCTCGGCGGGAGCCACAGGAATATAATCCTTTGACATATCTATTCCATAGCTCATACAGGTTTTATAAATGTTAGGAAACCTATGCTCCAAGTAATCCCTTCCTTTAAAGGTTATGTCGAGATAAACATGGTCGGATTTAGTCTTCTTCATTTCGCTGAAAATAGACCTTGAGACAATATCCCTGGGAGCTAACTCGTTAAGCTCATGATATTTGGGCATGAACCTTTCGCCGTGTATGTTTTTTAAAAGTGCACCTTCTCCCCTGACTGCTTCGGAAATTAAAAAGCTCTTGTTTTCCGGATGGAATAATACTGTCGGATGAAATTGGATAAATTCCAAATCCATCAATTCAGCCCCGGCCCGGTATGCAAGGCAAACACCGTCTCCTGTTGCCACCTCAGGATTTGTTGTATTTAAATACAATTGCCCGAAACCGCCGGTAGCACAAACCACCACATCGGCCAAATATAAAATATATGCGTCCTTATCCTCATCATAAGCCAATACGCCTTTACAGACATTGTTTTCGGTTACCAGGTCCAAGGCAAAGGTTCTTTCTTTTATTACCACATTATCCCTTGTTTTTACTATCGATATCAGTTTGTCGCAAACCTCTTTGCCGGTTGTATCCCCGGCATGTATTATCCGGTTTTTGCTGTGAGCTCCTTCTCTCGAAAGGCAAAGCTCATTTTTACTCTTTCTGTCAAATTCAACTCCAAACTTACATAAGGCATCTATATTTTCTGCTGCTTCTTTTACAAGAACCCATACGCTTTCCTCATTACATAAACCGGCACCGGCATAAATCGTATCCTTAAAATGCAGTTCGGGAGAATCTCCCTTGTCAAGCGAAACAGCTATACCTCCCTGGGCAAGAACGGAATTACTTATTTCTATGCTCTCCTTTGTCAATATGGCTATGCTATATTTTTCAGGTATTTCAAGGGCAGTGTAAACTCCTGCTATACCGCTTCCGATGATAACTACATCATGATTTTCTATGATTAAGTCTTTTGTATCAAAATCCACTAAATACCTATATACATCCAAATGGATACTTCCTCCCTAATAAATTATATGTGTAGCAACATAATTTCGTGAAGTTGTGTTTTATGAAAACCCTTTAAGGTACTAGCTAATTTGCAGCATCCGATCCAGAGACTCTTTGGCTTTTAATCTGATGCCTTCATCCAGGTTAATCTCGTATTTCATCTCATTAAGGGCATCATAGACGCTTTTTAATGAAGTCTTTTTCATATTAGGGCATATAAGACCTTTTGAAAGCAAATAAAAGGTCTTGTCCGGATTATCCTTTTTAAGCTGATAAAGAACTCCCATTTCCGTACCGATTATAAATTTCGAGCTTTCCGACTGCTTTGCATAGTCTATTATCTGCTTTGTGCTGCCCACAAAGTCTGCCGCTTCAGCAATTTCCTTTTGGCACTCAGGATGGACGAGCAGCAATGCATCCGGATGTATTTCCCTGACTTCCTTTACCTCAGACATGCTGACCCTGTGATGAGTTATGCAATATCCATTCCACAAAATTATATTTTTTTCAGGCACCATTTTTGCGACATAACTTCCCAGATTCTGATCGGGAACAAACAGAATATCTTTTTCCTTAATGGATTTTACAACTTTTACGGCATTAGAAGAGGTACAGCATATATCGCTTTCAGCCTTAACCTCTGCCGATGAATTTATATAGCATACAACCACGGCCCCCGGATGTTTTTCCTTTTCTTTTCTCAAGGCATCCGCAGTCACCATATCCGCCATAGGGCAACCCGCATCAATCTCGGGCAGCAGAACTGTCTTATCCGGCGAGAGTATTTTCGCACTTTCCGCCATAAAATGAACACCGCAAAAAACTATAATATCTTTGTCGTTTTCTGCACAATATTGACTTAAAGCCAGTGAATCCCCTATAACATCTGCAACCTCCTGCACATCATCAACTTGATAGTTGTGTGCAACAATAACGGCGTTTTTTTCTTTTTTCAATTGTAATATTTTTTCCTTCAAATCATTGCTATTCAACGTAATTACCCACCTATAAGTTAATCTAAATACTTTTAATAATTTTAATACTTTAGTTGTGTTTTGTAAAGGATATAGCAGACAAAATAGTCCAAAATCCTCATTAAAATATTAAAAAATGCCGGCAACAAAAAAAGCGGTAAAGACTGGCAATACCGCTTAATTCTATATCTTATACAGGTTCAATTATTTTTTTACCGATTCCATTCCATGCTCAATTATTTCAAAAAATCTTACGCCCGCCGGGGTTATGGAGAATACCTCTAAAATCACCCCAAAGCAAAGGGCCAATGAAAACATGTTTTGTTTAAAATAGACCAATATCAAATTGACAATAAGCCAAACCACGATATAAACCATTGACAACATTTTGAACTTTTTGATTTCTTCTTCTTTTGTTATAGGCCTGTTCGGATTATCGGCAGGCGCCCATTTTAAAAGAGAAGCTGATGAGATTATGAAGGATAATATTACAAACACCATTATAGAAACTTCATTCCACATGTGAGCCGAGTATTTTGAAATCACCGCTGATAGAATAAACAGCCCCAGGGAAACCGCTATACATCTTCCGTATGTATGCATATGATATCCCCCGGCAATAGTCCTAAGCAACACAAAAGCAGCCGCTATCGTCAAAGACGGAAGTATTGTCCCCGTTATAAGGGCTAATAAGAGTAAAAGCAAACCTTTAACTATAGCACCTATTACAACCTGCAAACCAAAGTAGTAGATCCTCCGGTTTTCATGATTACCCTTCATCTGCTTCATTAAATAGTTTGCTCCCTTGTAGGATAAAGCATTAATAAACCTCATTCCATCAACTCCCCTCTTTTTTATTTCTATAGAATAATTATACTATATCTAAGAAATATCTTCCATTATTTTTTTGGGGACGGGGCAATTTTTGTTCATTTTTATAGAAATTACTCAAAATTAGTGGTATAATTTTGTATGGGGTGGTTAACAAATGGCAAGATTACCAAGAGTAATTAGTCAAACAGGATTATACCATGTTATTTTCAGAGGTATATGTCGTCAAAACATATTTGAAGAATTGCAGGATTATGAAAAAATGCTTGAATTAATTGTGCGGATAAAAAGAGAGTTTCAATACGAT